>Ga0182748_1000111_pt1 | contig 100750 bp, 86 predicted proteins | sample eDN3rd37CKraftOP_FD_128877 | JGI IMG/M metagenome (GOLD analysis project Ga0182748, IMG submission 128877) | Enriched Organic Plus compost microbial communities from Emeryville, California, USA - eDNA 3rd pass 37_C Kraft OP (version 2) (version 2) ... | reverse complement strand
TGTCGTTCGGCCTGGTGCTGGTGCTGGGCCTGTTCCTGCTGCTGTCGCTGGCGCTGAACGCCGCGCTGGCGGGCGTGCGCCATTACTACGCCGACTGGTGGGAAATGTCGGTCTTCGCCACGCTGGCCGACTGGGCGTCGAACCTGTTTTCCTTCGCGGTGGTGGCGGCGCTGTTCGCGGTGATCTACAAGCTGCTGCCCGCCGCCCGCATCCCGTGGCGCGACGTCATGCCGGGCGCGGTCATGACCGCGGCGCTGTTCCTGGTGGGCAAGTGGCTCATCGGCCTGTACCTGGGGCGCGGCGCCGCCGTGTCGGCCTACGGCGCCGCGGGGTCGGTGATCGCGCTGCTGCTGTGGATCTACTATTCCGCGCAGATCTTCTTCTTCGGCGCGGTGCTCACGCGCGAATATTCCAAGCGCCGGGACCGGCGGCGCGCGGCGGCCAGGGCGGCCGGGGCCTGACGCCGCCGCAGGCGTAGCCGGCTTCTGGTAAAAACGCGGCTGGCCCCACCACCCGACGCTCCCATGCCCCACCCTCCCCACCCTTCGCCCTACAAGAGCCGCGGCGGCCTGGGCCGCGTGCTGAACGCGCTGCGCTACTCGCTGCAGGGCCTGAGGGCTGCCATCCGCTACGAAGCCGCCTTCCGCCAGGAACTCGCGCTGGCCGTGCTGCTGATCCCGGCCGCGTTCTGGCTGGGGCGCAGCACGGACGAGGTCTTCATCCTGATCGTCTCGGTGGTGATGGTGCTGGTGGTCGAACTGCTGAACTCGGCCGTCGAAGCGCTGGCCGACGCGCTGTCGGTCGAGACCCACCCCCTGCTGGGCCGGGCCAAGGACCTGGGCAGCGCCGCCGTCATGCTCTCGCTGCTGTTCACCGTGGCGGTATGGGTAGCCGTGGCGATCAGCCGCTACCTCTGGTAGGCTAGTCCCGGACGAGCCCCCAGGCGGCGGGGCCCGCCCGGGCCGCCCGGCGCCGCGGCCCCGGCCGCGCGCGGCAACGGGCCGGCGCGCCGGCCATGCCGCGACCGCGGAAAGTCCATGCACACATCCATGCTCGCGCCCCGGCGCGCCGCCCATCGCGTGGTGATCGCCGGCGGCGGCGCGGGCGGCCTGGAACTGGCCGCCCGCCTGGGCCGCCTCCACGGGCCCGAAGCCGTGACCCTGGTCGACGCCCGCCCCTTCCACGTGTGGAAGCCCTCTCTGCACGAAGCCGCGGCGGGCACGCTGGACATCCACCAGGAAGGGCTGTCCTACCTCATGCTGGCGCATCTCAACCGCTTTTCCTTCGTGCTCGGCGAAGTGCAGGCGGTGGACCGCGAACGGGCGGTGCTCAAAGTGGGCCCGGTGGCCGGCCCCGATGCACGCATACTGATCGAGCCGCGCGAACTGGCCTACGACACCCTGGTGCTGGCCATCGGCAGCGCGGCCAACTTCTTCGGCACGCCGGGCGCCGAACGCCACGCCGTCACGCTGGAAACGCCCGAGAACGCCGAGCAGTTCCGGCTGGGCATACTGGAGGCCCTGCTGCGCCTGGACCAGGCCAAGGCCCGCGATCCGCAGGCCCGCCTGAACCTGGTCATCGTCGGCGGCGGGGCCACCGGCGTGGAGCTGGCCGCGGAACTGCGCGAGGCCGGGCGGGTCGTCCGCGCCTACGGCCTGCCTGGCTTCGATCCGGAACGCGACCTGGCGATCACCCTGATCGAAGGCGCCCCCCGCATCCTGGCCGCACTGCCCGAGCGCCTGTCGCGCGCCGCCACCGCGCGCCTGGAGGAAATCGGCGTGCGGGTCGAGACCGGGCGCCGCGTGACCGAGGTCGCCGAGCGCTCGGTCAGCACCGACGACGGCCGCCGGTTCGACGCCGACATCTGCCTGTGGGCAGCCGGCATCCGCGGCCCGCAGCTGCTGGAAACCCTGGGCCTGCCCCTGAACCGCATCGGCCAGCTGCAGGTGGACGAACGCCTGCGCACCTCCGACCCGCGCATCCTGGCCCTGGGCGACTGCACGGCCGCCCCCTGGACACTGGGTCGCACCGTGCCCGCCCGCGCCCAGGCCGCGCACCAGCAGGCCGCCTACCTGGCCGATGCCATCGACGCCCGCCTGCGCGGGCGCCCCGAACCCTCCGCGCCCTACGTCTACCGCGACCACGGCTCGCTGGTATCGCTGGGCCAGGGCGCCGGCGTAGGCAGCCTCATGGGCAAGCTGGCCGGCCGCGGCCTGTTCGTCAGCGGCGCGCTGGCCCGGCTCATGTACATGAGCCTGCACCTGATGCACTACCGGGCGGTGCTGGGCACGGGCCGCACCCTGTCGCTCGCGCTGGCGCGGCTGCTCATGCGCCGCACGCGGCCGCGGGTCAAGCTGCACTAGCCGCCGGCTCTTCCCCGAGATGGCGCAAGACCAGGTCGAGAAACGCGGCCGGATCGGCAATGTGCGGAATATGCAGGGTCGGCAGCTCGACATAGCGGGCATGCGGGATCGTTCGGGCAATGGCCTGCCCCAGGGCCGGCGGCATGGCGGCGTCGCGGGCGCCGGCGATCACCAGCGTCGGGGCGCGCACGCCCTCGAGGGCGGCCGGCCGCAGATCGACGTCGCGGATCGCCTCGCTGCAGCCGATATAGCCCTGCGGCTCGACCTGCAGGAAATGCGTGCGGATGGTGGCGACTTCCACGGGATCGGCGGCGAGGTAGGCGGGGTCGAACCAGCGCTGCATCGTGCCGTCCACGAGCGCGGGAAGCCCTTGCTCGCGGGCGGTCCGGATGCGGTCGTTCCACACCCCCGCATCGACACGGGCGCTGGTGTTCGACACGACCAGGCGCCGCACGCGGTCGCCATGTGCGGCCAGCCAGATGCCTATCATGCCGCCCACCGACACTCCCACAAAGGAAAAGTCTTGCGCCCTGGCGGCGTCCGCGACCTGCAGGACGTGCCCCGCCAGTTCCGGCACCGTCCACGTCGCCTTGCCGCCGGAAAGGGCGGAAGCCCCGTGCCCGGGCAGGTCCAGCCGTATCACGCGGTAATCTCGCGACAGGGCCGGCACCAGCCCGTCCCACAGGGACGTGTCGCTGCCGAGGGAGTTGCCCAGGATCAGGGCGGGGGAAGACGGCCGCCCGTCTTCCCGCCAGAAAATACGCGCACCTTCGCAATCGATGAACGGCATATGCCAGGTTTCCTCAGGAAATCGCGATGCCTTGCGTGGTGACGACATCGCGCCATTTGGCGATTTCGGCCACCATGAACTGCCGGAAGGCTTCCGGAGAACAGGCGACGCTTTCGGAAGAGCCCACGGGATCCAGCTGCTTGACAACGTCCGGCTCCTTGAGGGCCTTGACGGTCTCGGCGTTGAGCTTCCCGACTATCGTACCCGAGACCCCGGCCGGGGCCAGAAGGCCATACCAGCCGCGCATTTCGTAGTCGCCCAGGCCTGCCTCCTGCATGGCGGGCACGTCGGCCAGCTGGGCGGCCCGCTTCGGGGACGTCACCGCCAGCGCCCTGAGTTTTCCAGCCTTGACATGCGGCAGCACCAGCACGAGATGGTCGATGGAGTAGTCGACCTCATTGCCCAATAGTTGATGGCCTCGCCCCGCGACTTCAGCAGCGCGGCGAATTCCTCGAAGTTCCTGACCGGGCTAGAAGCATTGACGCACAGCACGAGCGGCACCGCCGCCACCAGGGAAATGGGCGCGAAATCGGCCAGCGGATCGTAGCCCAGGTCTTTGTACAGCGTGACGTTGGGCGCCAGCGGTCCGCTCGCCCCCATCAGCAGGGTATAGGGATCGCCGCGCGCGCCCCGCGCCACATAGGAAGTGCCGATGTTGCCCCCCCGCCCCCGGCTTGGCCTCCACGATCACCGGCTGGCCCATGGACTGGAAGAATTTCTCTCCCACCATGCGCGAGAGGATGTCGACGATGCCCCCCGCCTGGTACGGGGAAATGATGCGTATCGGCCGGCTGGGATAAGGCTCTCCGGCCCACGCAGGCAATGCCAGGGACGCTCCCAGCGCACCCGCCCCTTGCAAGAACCGTCGACGGCTCGTTGTCATGGCTTGTCTCCTTTGGGTTGGACTCGGCTTGTCTCGCCGATGGATGAGCAGGCGTACTACGGCTTCTCCAGCAGCGGCATGACCAGCCGGCCGAAGATTTCGGCTTCTTCGTCGTGGGGGAATCCGGACAGGCAAAAGCCGGAACACCCCGCGTCCACGAACTCCCGCAACTGCCTGGCCACCTGCTCGGGGTTCCCTACCACCGCGACCCCCGAGCCCGTGCGCACGTCCGAGATCCCCGACCAGAGATGATCGGTGAGCATGTGGTCCTTCACCGCCGCCAGTTCGCGTTGCCGGTTGTTGGCCGCGGAATCGAAACCCGTCCGATTCCCGTCCATATAGGCCCTGCGCATGCCGGCATTGGCCGCCAGTTGGTGGGCGTGGGCCCAGGCTTCGTCTTCGGTCTCGCGGCAGATGATCTGCAGGCGCATGGCGAACTGAAGTTCGTTCTCGCGGCCGTACTTCTCGGCGCGCTCGCGCATCTGTTTGATCTGGCCGGCGATGCGCTCGGGATAGTCTCCCCAGAACAGGTGCGTGGACGAATATTGCGCCGAGATCTCGGCGGCGAATTCCGACCCCCCTCCCAGGTAGAAAGGAGGGCAACCGGTCATGTTCGGCACGATGGCCGGATTGTCGATATCGTGATACTTGCCCTTGAACCTGACACGGGGCTCCGTGCTCAGCCGCTTGAGCAACAGGACCTCCTCGGCCAGTTGCTCGTAGCGGATCTCCTTCGATTCGGGCTGCCCCTCGGCCCTGGCGTCGGCCGCGCTCTGGCCCGCGATCAGGTTGATGTAGCATCGGCCGCCGCCGGCGATCTGGTCGAAGGTCGCCACCATCTTGGCCAGCGCCACGGGATGCACGAAGCCGGGCTTGAGCGCGACCAGCATCTTGAGCTTGCTGGTGCGCGCGGCGAGATAGGTCGAGATGACCCAGGCATCCCAGCAGTCCTTGGTGGTCGGCACCAGCGCATACTCTAATCCGGCATCTTCGGCCGCCTGCGCGACCCGTTCGAAATGCTCGAGCGAGAATTTGACTTCCGCATCGGCGGAGAACGACGCCCTGTCGCCGTGGGTGGGAATGGACCAGCCCATGGAGAGCTTCCTGCCTTGCCCGGCCTGTCGATGTTCCACTGTGGATTCCTCTTTCAACGTTGAACGGCATGCGAGGGAACCCGGCCCGGGCCGCGGATGACCGGCCGGGATGCGCGGCCGCGTCCGGGCACCCCGCATCGCCCGGACGCGGCGGTCATGCGTGCGTCGGCTCGGCAAGCCTTGCCGGCGGCGTGCGGCCGGCCGCCGTTTCCGGCGGGCACAGGGGCGCGACCCGGCCCCGGTAGAACACCAGCGGATCGCTCGCCGTGCGGGAGAACGACACCACTTCCCCGACCATGATGACGTGGTCGCCGCCCTCGTAGCGATGGACCATGCGGCATTCGAAGACCGCGGCGCAGCCCGCTATGATCGGCACGCCGCCGTGGCCGCGCACGACCTCGATCTCGGCGAAGCGGTCGATGCCGCGCGTGAAGAACTGGCGGCAGACGGGCTCCTGTCCGGCGGCCAGGACATGGATGCCGAACGCGTCCACCCGCTCGAACGCCGCGGCATTGGATGACTTGCGGTCCAGGCTCCAGAGGACCAGCGGCGGGTCGAGCGATACGGAATTGAAGCTGGTCGCCGTCAGGTCGAAATCCCGCCCCTCGGGCGTGCGCGAAGTCACTATCGTGATGCCCGTGGGAAACACGCCCAGCGCGCCGCGAAACCGCTTGCCGTTCTCTTCCGCATCCGCCATTTCCGCTCCTTGGCTTTCGTGGGCCGGCTACCGTTTCCAGGCGGCCGGCGACGGGGCCAATATAGGTTTGGAGAAAGGCCGGATAAAGTGAAATCGGCGCCATGGGACCATGAAGCCGATTCATACACGGCCGCCGCGGCCGGCATGGACTGGGGATAGAATCCGTACGACACCGAGGCTGGTCGCCAGACCCCGACGACGACCACTCTCCGACGTCCCGCAGCTCCGGGCCGCCCACCCTTACCGACAGGTGCTGGATCCATGAGCCGCTTCAATATCCAATCGCTCGATCTGAATCTGCTCTCGGTGTTCGTCGTCGTATGGGAAACGCGAAGCGTGAGCCGGGCGGCGAAACGCCTGGCGCTGACGCAATCGGCCGTGAGCCACGCGCTCAAGCGACTGCGCATGCGCGTGGGCGATCCTCTTTTCGTTCCGGGCAAGGACGGCCCGGTGCCCACGCCGCGCGCGGCCGAGATCGTCGGGCCCGTGCAGGCCGCGCTGCTGCAGATCCGGAACGTGCTGCGCGTGCGCTCGACGTTCGAGCCCGAATCCGCCGAGATGGAATTGCGGCTGGGAGCGAACGACCTGGTCGAAAGCTGGCTGGTGTCCGGCATTCTGGAACGGACATGCGCGCAAGCGCCCGGTGTCGTCATACGCAGCGTACCGGTGCCCGACCTGGAATCGACGGAAGCCCAACTCGAAACGGGCGAACCGAAACGGGCGAACTGGATCTGGCCATTACCCGCCAACCGGTCCACGTACCCAGCCTGCGCTGCGAGCAGCTGACCGACTTCGGCTTCGTGACCATGATCCGCGGAAACGAGGCACCCGCCTCGGAGGAAATGCCGCTGGAACGGTATCTGGATCTCCCCCATGTGGTGTTCCATCGGCAGAATCCCCATGCCAACCGGATCGACGCGGCGCTGTCCGAACTGGGAGTGCGCCGCCGGATCGGCCCGTCCGTCCAGACCTTCTACGCGATGCTCGCCGCGGCCGCCCGGACCGGCTACATCTGCACGGTTCCCGACCGCATGCGGCGCGACTTCGCACAAACGTTCGGCCTGAGCGTGCATGCGCTGCCCTTCAAGACCCAGCCCGTATCGCTGTACGCCGTCTGGCATGTCCGGTATGCCGCCGACCCGGCGCTGCTCTGGCTAACCGGCCACGTCAAGGCGGCGGCGGGAAGCCCGTGACCCGCCCGGGCTGGGTATATAGTGTCGGCACTTGCCATACGCCCTGCCCGCCATGACTTTCACCGAACGACTCGAACGCGCCTGGTCTGTCTCGAACTCCCTGCTGATGGTGGGGCTGGACCCCGATCCGCAACGCTTCCCGGACGGCCTGCGGGAACGTCCGGAGGGCATCCTGGAATTCTGCCGCGCCATCGTCGACGCCACGGCGCCGTACGCGTGCGGCTTCAAGCCGCAGATCGCCTATTTCGCGGCGCATCGCGCCGAAGCGCAGCTCGAGGCGCTGTGCGCGTATATCCGCAGCCACCACCCGGACCTGCCCATCGTGCTGGACGCCAAGCGCGGCGACATCGGCGCCACGGCGCGACAGTACGCCCGCGAGGCCTTCGAGCGCTACGGCGCCCATGCGGTCACGGTCAATCCCTACATGGGATTCGATTCGGTGGAGCCCTACCTGGAATGGCGCGACCGCGGCGTCATCGTGCTGTGCCGCACCTCCAACCCGGGCGGCTCGGACCTGCAGGCCCTGCCCGTGGGAGACGAGCCCCTGTACCTGCGGGTGGCCGGCATGGTGGCCGACCGCTGGAACGCCTCCGGGCAGTTCGGCCTGGTGGTCGGCGCCACCTTCCCCAACGAACTGGCGGCGGTGCGCGACCGGGCGGGCGACGCGGTGCCCCTGCTGGTGCCGGGCATCGGCGCGCAGGGCGGGGACATTCCCGCCACGGTCAGCGCCGGGCGCAATGGGGCCGGCACCGGCATGATGATCAATTCGTCGCGCGCGATCCTATACGCGTCGGGCGGCGAAGACTGGCGCGAGGCCGCCGCGGCCGCGGCGCGCGACGCACGCGACGCGATCAACGCGGTTCGATGAGCGCCAGGAGCTCGGACAGGGCGTGAATCACGGTGGCGCGCCGGACTTCGGCGCGGCCGCCGTCGAACCGGCGGGTGCCGGCCTTGACCACCAGGCCGTCGCCGGTGCGCAGGGCAAAGCCGAAACACACCATGCCCACCGGCTTGCCCGGCGTGGCGCCGCCCGGGCCGGCAATGCCGGTGGTGGACACCGCCACCTGGGCGCGCGGGGCCGCGGCCAGCACGCCGGCGGCCATCTGGCGCGCGACGATCTCGCTGACCGCGCCGTATTCGTCCAGGGTCTGCGGCGCTACGCCCAGCTGCTCGGCCTTGGCTTCATTGGTATAGGTGACGAAGCCGCGGTCGAACCAGGCGCTGGAACCCGCGACGGCGGTCATGGCGGCCGCCACCAGGCCGCCGGTACAGGATTCCGCCGTACCCATGGACCAGCCGCGCCCCTGCAGGGCGGCGCCCAGCCGGCGGGCCAGTTCCAGGATCTGCGGGTCGCTGTCTGTCATAGGGGCGCTCCCAGGCGGACCGCCAGCGCAAGCGCCAGCAGGGTGTAGCCGGCCGCCAGCAGGTCGTCCCACATGACGCCGAAGCCGTGCTTGAGGCGGGCGTCGAAGGCGCGGATGGGCGGCGGCTTGGTGATGTCGAACAGGCGAAACAACAGAAAAGCGGCTGCCTGCCCCGCCAGTGTAGCCGGCGCCAGCCAGAGCACCAGCCAGAATGCCACCATTTCGTCCCACACCATGCCGCCGTGGTCCGGGCGGCCGAGCTCGCGGCCCACCCGGTGGCAGGCCCAGCAGCCGTAGGCCCAGGCCAGGGCCAGGAAGACGCCGATGGCCCAGTCCGGCGCGACGGAAGCCGACAGGCGCCACAGCCCCCAGGCCAGCAGCGTGCCCCAGGTACCGGGACCCGGGCGCAGCAGCCCGCTGCCGAAGCCGAAAGCGATCAGGCGCCCGGGATCGGCGCACACCCACCGCAGGCCCGGCCGCGCAGGGGCGGCGGGCGTCGAGCCGGCGGGGCCGGCCGTCACGGCTCGCCCCCGAAATGATCGAAGCCCGCCGGCAGCGCCGCGAGCGGCCGGCCGTCGGCATCGAGCACCTCCAGCCCCTGCTCCGGCGGCGCCAGGCGGCCGATGCGCGCGACCGGAGTGTCCGCCAGGCGCGCCTGCGCCAGCACCCGCTCGCGGTCGGCGGGGTCCGCGGTAAAGCACAGTTCGTAGACGTCGCCGCCGCCCAGCACGGCCTGGCGCACCCGGTCCGGCGGCAGGCCGCGCAACGCGGGATCGACCGGCAGCGCCGCCGACTCGATACGGGCGCCGCAGCCGCTGGCGGCCAGGATGTGCCCGAGGTCCTGGAGCAGGCCGTCGGAAACGTCGATGGCGGCGTGCGCCAGCCCGGCCAGCGCCCGACCCAGCGCGACCCGCGGCCGGGGACGCTCCAGGGCGCCGCGGGCGGCGGCCAGGCGCGCCGGGTCGGCGGGCAAGCGGCCCTGCAGCAGGGCCAGGGCGACGTCGGCCGCCCCCAGCGTGCCGGAAACCCAGACGTCGTCGCCCGGCCGTCCGGCGTCGCGGCGCAGCGCCCGGCCCTCGGCGACTTCGCCGAACACGGTGACGCTGATGGCCACGCCCTGCCCGCTGCGCGTGGTGTCGCCGCCCAGCAGCGGACAGCCATGGGATGCGGCCAGGTCCTGGAACCCCGCGGCGAAGGCGGCCAGCCAGGCTTCATCGGCGCGGGGCAGGGCCAGGCCCAGCAGGCAGCCCAGCGGCCGGGCGCCCATGGCGGCCAGGTCCGACAGATTGACCGCCAGCGCCTTGTGGCCCAACGCGGCGGGATCGACGTCGGGCAGGAAGTGCCGGCCCTCCAGCAGCATGTCGGTGCTGGTGGCCACCTGCATGCCGGGAGCGAGGGAAAAGAGCGCGCAATCGTCGCCCACGCCCAGCATGCCGGCCGGGGCGGGGCGCGAGAAATGGCGCCCGATCAGGTCGAATTCGGAAACCACGCGGCCGGGGACCTTGCTAGCGGCGGGCCGGCGCCGCCCTGACCTCGGCGGCGCGGACTTCCGCCGCCAGCTTGTCGAGCACGCCGTTGACGAACTTGAAGCCGTCCGTGCCGCCGAAGGACTTGGCCAGCTCGACCGCCTCGTTGATGGCGACCTTGTAGGGGACTTCCAGGTGATGCACGAGCTCGTAGCTGCCGATCAGCAGAATGCCGTGCTCCACCGGGGACAGCTCGGCCAGCGGCCGGTCGACGAAGGGCGCGAAACGCTCGCGCAGCGGCTGCGCCTCGCGCAGCACGCCGTGCAGCAGCGTCTTGAACCAGACCGCGTCGGCCTCGCCGAAGTCTTCGTCGTCGCGCAGGTGCGCGTCGATCTCGCCCGCGTCGGCGGTGCCGGCGTCGCCGCGGACCAGCCAGGCATACACGCCCTGCAGCGCGAACTCGCGCGCGCGGCGCCGCGCGCTGCGGCCGCCGGCCTCAGCGCTCGTCTTCTTCGTCGTCAAAATCTTCGTCCTCGTCGTCTTCGTCCGATTCCGGCTCCAGCGCCGCGATGAGATTGGCCATCTCGACCGCGGCCTGGGCGCAGTCGCGCCCCTTCTCGCCGGCGCGGGCCATGGCCTGCTCGTCGGTATCGGTGGTCAGCACGCCGTTGGCCACCGGGATGCCGGTTTCCATGGCCACGCGGCCGATGGCCGACGCGCTTTCGTTGCTGACGATCTCGAAATGGTAGGTCTCGCCGCGGATGACCGCGCCCAGCGCGATCAGGGCGTCGAACTCGAAGGTCTCGGCCATCTGCGCCAGCACGACGCCCAGCTCCAGCGCGCCGGGCACGGTGGTGACCATGACGTCGCGCTCGTCCACGCCCAGGCGGCCGAGCTCCTGCAGGCAGGCGTCGAGTTCGGCCAGGCCGACGGCTTCGTTGAAACGGGCGCGGACGATGCCGATATGCAGTCCTTCGCCGTTCAGATCGGGAGCGAGAGTGTAGGGGTTCATGGCGCGCCGCCTTCGGAAATGGGGGTGGGGGGATCGCAATCGTAACCGGTAACGGCCAGGCCAAAGCCGGTCAGGATGCTGGGCATCTTGCGCGGACGCGCCAGCAGCCTCATGCGGCCGACGTTGAGGTCGCGCAGGATCTGTGCGCCGATGCCGTAGGTGCGCAGGTCCAGGCGGCCGCCGGCGCGCGGCGCGGATTCCGCCGAGCCGCTCCAGCCGCTCACCTGGTGGAAGAGGTGGTCGGCCGAGCCCTGGCAGTTCAGCAGCACCAGCACCCCGGCGCGCACGGCGGAGATGGCCTGGGCGGCGCGCGCCACGCCCCAGCTGTGCTGGCTCTGCCCGGCATCCAGGACGTCCAGTACGGACGTGGGCTCGTGCACGCGCACGAGGGTTTCCTGCTCGGGGTCGGGCGTGCCCTGGACCAGGGCCAGGTGCGGGGCGCCGCTCACGGTGTCGCGGTAGGCCACGGCGCGGAAGGCACCCCAGGGCGTCTGCATGACGCGCTCGCCGGCGCGCTGGACGACCGATTCGTGCTCGCTGCGGTACTGGATGAGGTCGGCGATGGTGCCGATCTTCAGGCCGTGCGTGCGGGCGAACTCGATGAGGTCCGGCAGGCGCGCCATCGTGCCGTCGGGCTTGAGGATCTCGCAGATCACCGCCGCCGGGGTCAGGCCCGCCAGCTCGGTCAGGTCGCAGCCGGCCTCGGTGTGGCCGGCGCGCACCAGCACCCCCCCGGGCACGGCCTGCACGGGAAAGATGTGCCCGGGCTGGACCAGGTCTTCGGGCCGGGCGTCGCGCGCGACGGCGGCCTGGACCGTGCGGGCGCGGTCGGCCGCCGAGATGCCGGTTTCCACGCCCCGGGCTGCCTCGATCGACACCGTGAAGTTTGTGCCGTAGCGCGTGCCGTTGCGGCTGGCCATGAGCGGCAGGTCGAGCTGGCGCCGGCGCTGCTCGGTCAGGGTCAGGCACACCAGGCCGCGGGCGTGGGTGACCATGAAATTGATCGCCTCGGGCGTGACGAACTCCGCGGCGAGGACCAGGTCGCCTTCGTTCTCGCGGTCTTCCTCGTCGACCAGGATAACCATGCGGCCCTCCCGCAGCTCGGCGATGATCTCGGACACCGAGGCAATGGGGAAGGATTCCGGGGCCGGGCCGGAAGTGACGGCGGACAGGGGGGCGGACATCGGGCGGGACCGTGGCAGGCGGGAAAACGGTCATTTTAGCGCCCAGCGGCGCCGGAAGGGCCGGCGCTGTGCGCCACGCCGGGACCCGGGAACGCAGCGTCCGGCAACGGGCGCCTTGCTACCGCTTGATGTCACTTCGATGAACTGTCATCAAAAACGCAGGGCCGCTCGCGTAAGCTTGCGCGGTTTGCGCCTCGTGGGCGCGCTTTCCCGCTTTCCCATGCCAGAACAAGAACTCAAGCTCCATGTCCCCGCCCAGGCCCGCCGGGGCGTCGAGCGCCAGCTTCAGCAGCGCCCCGTGACCCGCCAGCGGCTGCATGCCCTGTACTTCGACACCTCCGAACGCGAACTGGCACGCGCCCGCATCGCCCTGCGTCTGCGCCGCGAAGGCCGCGCCTGGGTACAGACGCTCAAGATGCCCGGCGCGGACGCCATCACCCGCATCGAACTCAATCATGACCGACCCGGCCCCGTGCTGGATCTCACTCTCTACGCGGGTACCGATGCCGAACCGGCTCTGACCGCGCTGCGCGGCACGCTGGCAGCGCGCTACGAAACCGACGTCATGCGCTGGACGCAGCGGCTGCGCACGCGGGCCGGCACGGTGGAGCTGGCCTACGACCGGGGCACGCTGCGCGCCGGCGAACTCACCCTGCCCGTCTCGGAACTGGAATTCGAGCTGGTCTCGGGCCGGCCGGCGGCAATTTTCGCACTGGCGCGGCGCTGGCAGCAGCAGCATGCGCTGGTGCTGGACGCGCGCAGCAAGTCCGAGCGCGGCGACGCGCTGGCCAGCGCCGCCCAGGCCCTGGCCCAGGCCTGCCCCCCCGCCGACGCCGGCATCGGCGCGGCGCGCGCGGCCGAGATCGCCCGCTTCTGGGCGCCGCGCAATGCCCGCGCCGTCCGGCTGGACCCCGCCATGACCCCGGCCGAGGCGCTGCGCGCGGTCGGGGCGGAGTGCCTGGACCAGGTGGTGCGCAACGCCGCCGTGCTGGCCGAGGTGGACACGGCCGGCGTCTACGCCGCCGGCCACCCGGAACACGTCCACCAGCTGCGCGTGGGCCTGCGCCGGCTGCGCTCGGCCTGGAAGCTGTTCGACGGCTGGACCGAACTGCCCGGCGCCGCCCTGGAACAGGCCGTGCGCGAGCATTTTTCCGCTTTCGGCGCCACCCGGGACGAAGACGTCCTGCAGGACACCATCGTGCCCGCCCTGGTGCGCGCCGGCATGCCGGCGCTGACCCTGCCCGCCTCGGCCGGCAGCATGGACGCGCGCACCCTCGCCTGCGCCCCGGCATTCCAGGGCTGGCTGCTCGACATGCTGGCCTGGACCGTCGGCGCCCTGCCCCCGGCGCCCGCCGCGCCCGCCCCGTCGCCGGCCGGGCCGGCGGACGATTCCGGCCCCGTGCGCCCGACCATCATTTCGCTGACGCCCGAAACCTCCGAGCCTCCCACCCTGCGCGCCCTGCTGACCGGCCGCCTGCGCAAGTGGCACCGCCGCGTGGTCGCCGAAGGCAAGCAGTTCGCCTCCCTGGATCCGACCGCCCGCCACGAGTTGCGCAAGCGTGCCAAGCGGCTGCGCTACGGCTTGTCCTTCGCGGAATCGCTGCTGCCGCCCGTGCGCCTGCGAGCCTACCGCAAGCGGCTGGCGCAATTGCAGGACGTGCTGGGAGAGCTGAACGACCTGGCCGTGGCGCAGGAACGCTACCGCGAGCTCACCGCAGCCTATCCGCAGGCCTGGTTCGCGCAGGGCTGGATCGCGGCGCGGCTGAACGAGCTGGCCGTGGGCGCCCAGCAGGCCTTCGAGGACCTGGCCCGCTGCCGGCCCTTCTGGAAATAGCGGGCCGGACCGGCGCAACGGGCCGGTCCGGCACTTCCGTACGCCGTGTCGGCGCCCGTGCGGATCGCCGCACCCGGGCGGCGACACAGGGGAAGGAGTCCCCCCGGGGCCGCTCACCCCGAATCGCCGCCCTGTGCGGGCCATGGCCCCGACGCCACGGGCAGCCTGGGCAAAGGCGATCCAGCGCGGACGGGCCTTAATCGCCCAGCAACGCGGCCGCGAACTCGTCGGCCACGAAGGGCTGCAGGTCTTCCAGGCCTTCGCCTACGCCTATCCAGTACACCGGCACCGGGCGCACGCCCTGGCTGCCGGCCGCCACCGCGGCCAGGGTGCCGCCCTTGGCGGTGCCGTCGAGCTTGGTCACCACCAGGCCGGTCAGGTCCAGGGCCGCATCGAAGGCCTTGATCTGCGCCAGCGCGTTCTGCCCGGTATTGCCGTCCACCACCAGCAGCACCTCGTGCGGAGCCTCGGGATCGGCCTTGGCGATCACGCGCCGGATCTTCCTGAGCTCTTCCATGAGGTGCAGTTGGGTCGGCAGCCGCCCGGCCGTATCGACCATGACCACTCCCGCCCCGCGGGCGCGGCCGGCGTTGACCGCGTCGAAGGCCACCGCGGCGGGGTCGCCGCCTTCCTGGGAGATGACGCTCACATTGTTGCGCGCGCCCCATTCGATGAGCTGCTCGCGCGCCGCGGCGCGGAAGGTATCGCCCGCGGCCAGCAACACCGACGCGCCCTGGCGCTGGAAGGCATGGGCCAGCTTGCCGATGGACGTGGTCTTGCCCGCGCCGTTGACCCCGGCGATCATGACCACCAGCGGGCGCGCGCGCGCCAGGTCGAAGCGGCGCTCCAGCGGCCGGAGATGGTCGGCCAGCACCTTGCGCAGCGCCGCCTTGACCTCGGCCGCGTCTTCGATCCGTTCCTGCCTGACCCGCTGGCGCAACGCGGCGATCAACTTGCCCGACGCCTCGACGCCGGCATCGGCCATAATGAGCGCCGTTTCCAGTTCCTCGAACAGGGCCTCGTCGACCTTGACGCCCACGAACAGCCCGCCGAGGCTGCTGCCCGTGCGTGCCAGGCCGCGCCTGAGGCGGGACAGCCACGACGCCTTGGCGACAGGCGCGGGGACGGCCTGCGTGCCCCCGGAAGCGGCCGGCGGTTCGGCCGGAGCCTCGGCACAGGACTGCGCGCGAGGTTCGTCAGCGAAGCCGGTATCGGAGCCTGGCGGGACGGCGGAAGGCGGAGCGGCATCGGCCGGAGCCTGGGCAGGAGCCTGAATCGGGGCCTGAGCCGAGGGCGGGACCGGAGCCTGCGGCGAGGCATCGGGAGCGGGCGCCGGCGTTGCTGGGGCGCCCGGGACGGGGCCGGACGGCGCGGTGGCATCCGGCTGCGCGGGGGCGGCCGGAGACGCCGGCGCGTCGGGCGCCGGAGGTTTTTTCTTGAAGAATCTGAACATGGCCAACAAGTATATTCGCATCGTCGGGGGCCAATACCGGCGCACGCCCATCGCCGTGATCGACGCGCCGGGCCTGCGTCCGACGCCGGACCGCGTGCGCGAAACCCTCTTCAACTGGCTGTCCCATTTCTGGGACGGCCGCTACGACGACAAGCGGGTGCTGGACCTGTTCGCCGGCAGCGGCGCGCTGGGGTTCGAGGCCGCCTCGCGCGGCGCCGCCCACGTCCAGATGGTGGAGCGCGACCGCGCCGCCGTGACGGCGCTGCGGGCGCTGCGCGACAAGCTGGGTGCGGCCAGTGTGCGCATCCATGCGGGCGACGCCCTGGCGGCGCTGACGCGCATGGAGGCGGGCCGGTACGACCTGGCGCTGCTCGACCCGCCCTTCGGCCAGCAATGGCTGGACAAGCTCTGGGAGCCGCTGCAAGGCCGCCTGGCGCCGGGAGCCCTGGTCTACGCCGAGGCCGAGGCGCCGCTCGCCCCTGCGCCCCCGTTCGAGCTGCTGCGCCGGGACCGGGCCGGCGCGGTGCACTACCATCTGCTGCGCCACGCGCCCTCGGCGCCCTGACGAGCGGCCGCGGCGGCGCCGCAGTTTGCTGCGTTGCGGAAATCGGCCCATAATGGACGGTTCCAGACGTTGCGCGTGAACTTTTTCGGCCCGGAGCTCACATGATCATCGCGGTTTACCCTGGCACGTTCGACCCCTTGACCCGCGGACACGAGGACCTGGTGCGCCGCGCCGCCGGACTGTTCGACAAGGTGGTGGTGGGGGTGGCGCACAGCCGCGCCAAGAAACCCTTCTTCAGCGTGAGCGAGCGCGTAGAAATCGCCCGCGAAGTGCTGGGCCACTACCCCAACGTGACCGTGGAGAGCTTCGCGGGCCTGCTCAAGGACTTCGTGCGCGAGCAAAACGGCCGGGTGATCGTGCGGGGGCTGCGCGCCGTGTCCGACTTCGAGTACGAATTCCAGATGGCCGGCATGAACCGCCACCTGCTGCCGGAAGTCGAGACCCTGTTCATGACGCCCTCGGACCAGTACCAGTTCATCTCCGGCACCATCGTGCGCGAGATCGCCGTGCTGGGCGGGGACGTCAGCAAGTTCGTCTTTCCTTCCGTCGAGCGCTGGCTGCAGGCCAAGTCCAAGGAAGTCCGGGAACAGACCTGGCCCACCGCCTGAGCGGAGCCGTTTTCGCAAGGCAGGCCTTGTGCGCCCCGGACCCGGGACGCGCCGGTCCCGGCGGGACTACAATGAACGACGGGAACCGGCCCTGCCGCCGGCCCGCGCGCCATGGCCCTGAAGATTACCGAGGAATGCATCAACTGCGACGTCTGCGAGCCGCAGTGCCCCAACGAGGCCATCTACATGGGCGCGGAGATCTACGAGATCGACCCCGACCGCTGCACCGAATGCGTGGGGCACCACGACGAGCCGCAATGCCAGGTGGTGTGCCCCGTCGAATGCATAGAAATCCATCCCCAGTGGCGCGAGGGCCAGGAAGCCCTCATGGCCAAGTACCGGCGCCTGGCCGGGCAGGCCTGAGCGGGCGGCCCCGGCCTCCTGCCTGGAAACGGCAACTAAGGGGGGCGAAGCACGGCGGGGCTGTTCGTGCGCGCAACCCGGAAGCCGCCAAGTGGCAATCGCGCGGCGCCGGCCCTTTCTACGGAAGATCCGGCCAGGCCACCGGCGCGGCCTCGGGATGCACCTTCGCCAGCCGGCATGGCCGCTGCAGGAAACGGGCCAGCCAGGCGGCCGCCAGGTCGCCTTCGTCCACGGCGTCGACCTCCTGTCCGCCCACGCGCACCGTGCGCCGCACGCTGTCGTCGTCCTCGATCACGTCCAGGGGGATGTCCAACCGCAGCATGCCGGGCGCGCGCAGCACCAGGTAGCCCAGCCGCAATTCGACGCCGACGTCGCCCAGCGCCGGGCAGTCGGCGCGCGACAGCCAGCGGCCGTGCGCGTCGACTACCAGCCAGCGCCTGTCGTAGGCCGCGCCCTGCCCGCGCGGCACGCCGCCCGCGGCGGCCAGCGGAAAGCACAGGTCCGTCATTTGCCCAGCAACCCCTCGAGCGCCTTGCCGATTTCCTTGACCCTCTCTTCCGACGAGGACGAGGACCCGGATTTGCCGCGCTTGCCGGATACGGCGTCGATCAGCCGCTCCTGCAGCGTCTGGCGCAGCGCCTTGCTGCCGATGCCGCCCCACTCGATGCTGTAGACCGGCTTGGAGAACGGCCCCGCGACATGCACGGGAATGGTGATGTCCTTGAGCTCGGCCAGGTCCTTGCCGTCCTGGCCGGTGGACGTGTTGACCACGCGCACCTTGGCCACGAGGTCCAGCGTGTTGGTGTTCAGGTCCAGCGTCGCGGGGTCGCCCTGGGACACCCGCAGCACGGGCGCCGCCAGGTTCAGGCGCCGCACGGTGCCTATGCCCTTGGCGAAGGAGACGTCGGCCTCCAGCGCCGAGAAATCGGTCTGGCGCGGGGCCGAGGCTGCTTCCACGCGCGAGCCCTGGATGGAGGCCTTGATCTCGCGCAGGGTCTGGGCGATGTTGATGCCCTTGATGGCGCCGTCGCGCAGCCGCAACTGCAGCGAACCGTCCAGGCCGCGCGTCCAGGACTGCGCGGTGCCGCCGGCGGTCTTGAGATCCAGCGCGATGCTGCCGCGCCCGGAAAGATCGCTCTTGCCGGCCACGTCGGCGAGCATGGGCTCGATGGAGATGCCGGCCAGCGACAGCTTGGCGCCCGCCTGGTTGCCCTTGGCGTCGGCGTACAGCACGCCGGCCAGCTTGCCTTCGTACAGTGCGGCGGTCAGGGTGCTGACGTCCAGGCGGCCCTTGTCGACCTTGAGCGTGGCGGCCACGTCGCTGGCATTGAGCCCGCGGAACACCAGCTTGCCGACCTTGAGCGTGCCGTTGGCCGCGATACCCTGCAGGAAGGAAAAATCCAGCGGCGTCTCGGGCCGGGCGGCCGGCGCCTCGCCCTCGGCCTGCGGCGAGGCTTCCTTAGGCTTTTCCTTCTGGTCGCCGGTGCCCGAGCCGGAACCCTTGGGCGCGGCGGGCAGCTGGGCCGCGGCCGCCGGGGCCAGCTTGTCCAGGTCCAGCGTGTCCACGGCCAGCGCGAACGCCACCCGCGGCTCGGCCAGCCGGGTGACGTCGGCGGTGAGGTCGAACTTGCCGCCTTCCAGCACGGCATTGATCTTGGCCGAGGCCTGGTCCTTGAACAGGTCGGCCGACAGGCTGCCGATGACCGGGATCTGCAGGCTGCCCTTGGGCAGGCCGGGATCGGTGATGACCACGTCGCCCTTGAGCGCCGACAGCGCCGCCGTGCGGCCGGTCATGCTGATGGCCAGCGGGGAGGTCGTGGCCACCTTGACCAGGCGCTGGCCCTGCTTGATCCCGGCGTCGATCTTGAATTCCTTGATGTCCAGGGCCTCGGCGTTGCCGCTCAGGCCCGCCATGGCGAAGGAGGCGTCGACGGCCTCGCCGCCGTCGACCCGCACCCGGCCGGTGAGGGCTTCGCCGCCCGCCTTGGTGGGCGAAACGTCGAGCGCCGGCGCGTCCAGCGCCAGTTCGAAGGGGCTTTCGGCGAGCCGGCCCTTGGCGCGCACGGCCAGCTTCTCGATCTGCAGCCGGGCCCGGCCGGGATGCGCGGAGAGCTTGGGCACGGTAATGCTGGCTTCCACGCCGGTCATGGGCGTGTCGGATTGCACGTCGCCCTGGAACACCACTTCGAGCGTGGAAACGTCCAGCGAGCTGGATTGCGCGTCGAAGGCGACGTTGCCGCGCGCGGTCAGGCTTTTGGCGGCGACCCCGGGCAGGCGCCCGTCCACGCGCAGGTCCAGCTTCTGGGCGGCATAGCGCATGTTGATGGGATCGAGCTTGACCAGGCCCTGCCCCGATACGTTGGCGTCGGCCTGCGGCCGGTCGCCGTCGACGTGGGCGCTGACGGTGACGTCGAAGGCCTGGTCGAAAGTCACGCGGCCGGTGGCCGCGTTGAGCTTGGACACGCGCATCGACATGCCGGTGATTTCGTCCTGCAGCCGGATTTCGCCGTCCTTGAGGTCCAGGCCCGCGATGTCGATCTGCATGTCGGTGCGCCGCGCCACCGACCCCACTCCCGTCAGGGCGTCCACGCCCGCCTGCACGCCGGCCAGCGTGGCGCCGGCGGCCGCCTCGCCGGCCGAGCGGGCCTCGCCGGCCGGCACGATGGGCACCGCGCCGCCGTCGAGCAGGTTCTGGAAGTTGAAGTCGCCCTGCTTGTCGCGCAGCAGCCGGGCCTTGAAGCCGTTGATGGCGACATAGTCCACCACCAGGCGGTTGAACAGCAGCGGCCACACGGCCACCGAGACCCGCGCGCTGTCTATGGACGCGAAGGTTTCCTTGCTGCCGGGCTCGGACAGCGACACGCCCTGCACCGCCAGCCCGATGCGCGGAAACAGGGAGAGCTCGATGTCGCCTTCGATGGCCAGTTCGCGGTGGTAGCGTTCCTGGACGATTTCCTCGAGCTTGTACTTGTAGGCGTTGGGATCAAACGTCAACAGAAAGATCGCCACGCCCACGACCGCGACGACGGCCAGGAACGCCAGGCTGATCAGTATGCGCTTGATCCACTGTTTCATTGCGGCCTCTCGGACCTCCGTAAGGGTTGGGTGCGCAACGGGGGAGGCCGCGCGCGAAATTTCCTATGCTACCGCAAGACGCAGGCGTCCCGGCGGCGCCCCGGGGCACCGGAGCGGCATTTTAGTGTGCGGCCGGCAGCGGGCGGGCCGGGCGGCGGCGGGGATGGCGCAAGCCGCCGGTGCAGGCCCGCGGGCCGCGGCCGCGCGGGCCCGCGTCCGGGCGGAAGCGGGCCGTGCCGGCCGGGTTGGACCGCGCCGCGGCGCGGGAGTTCGCCGCGGGCGGGCGCCGGATGCCGGATTCCGCGCCGCGCCCGGTTTCAGGTGGATGCCGGCCGCGATGGATAGAATCGTCCCATGGCGCCGCCGGGGGCGGCCCGTTTCCACAGGAGCTCGCCATGCGTTACAGGAAATTCGGCCGCACCGGCCTGTTCGTCTCGGAGTTGTGCCTGGGCACGATGACCTTCGGCGGCAAGGACGGCATCTGGGGCCACATCGGCAGCGTCCAGCAGGACGAGGCCGACCGGCTGGTCGCCAACGCCCTGGAAGCAGGCATCAACTTCATCGATACGGCCGACATCTACTCCGAAGGCGTCTCGGAAATCATGACCGGCCGGGCCCTGAAGAACCTCAAGGTCGCGCGCGAGGACGTCGTCGTGGCCACCAAGGTAATGGGCGAAACCGGAACCCGCGGCCCGAACTCGCGCGGCCTGTCGCGCTACCACATCGTGGACGCCCTCAAGGCCAGCCTGGGGCGCCTGCAGCTTGACCACGTCGATCTCTACCAGGTGCACGGCTTCGACCCGGCCACGCCCGTCGAGGAAACCCTGCGCGCCCTGGACGACCTGGTGCGCCAGGGCTACGTGCGCTACGTGGGGGTTTCCAACTGGGCCGCCTGGCAGATCGCCAAGGCGCTGGGCGTCTCCGAGCGCCTGGGACTGGCGCGCTTCGAATCGCTGCAGGCCTATTACACGGTGGCCGGCCGCGACCTGGAGCGCGAGATCCTGCCCATGCTGCAAAGCGAGGGCCTGGGGCTGATGGTGTGGAGCCCGCTGGCCGGAGGACTGCTCAGCGGCAAGTACGGGCGCGACGCGCAGGGCGAATCGGGCAGCCGGCGCACCACCTTCGACTTCCCGCCGGTGAACCTCGAGCGCGCCTACGACGCGATCGACGCCATGCGCGGCATCGCCCGGGCCAAGGGCGTGTCGGTGGCGCAGATCGCGCTGGCCTGGCTGCTGCACCAGCCCGCGGTGACCTCGGTCATCGTCGGCGCCAAGCGCCCCGACCAGCTGGCGGACAACCTGGCCGCAACCCGCGTCGCGCTGTCGGCCGGCGAGCTGGCCGAACTGGACCGCGCCGGCGCGCTGCCGCCGGAATACCCGGGCTGGATGCTGGCGCGCCAGGGAGACCCCCGGCGCGCCCAGATGGCGCAGGGACGCGGGGAATAGCCGCAGACGCGCCAGCCGGCGCTAGATCCTGAACGCCACGGTGGCGTCGCCGCGCACCTTTTCCAGCAGGCCGGTCTCCCAGCTCAGGTATTGGTGCATGGCCTCTTCGATGCCCTGCTCGCGGTCGTAGGGGCGGTACCAGACGTCGTCCAGGCCGGTGAGATACCGGGGGGCATCCGCCGTCAGGCGCTCCGGCGGCAGGGACCGCGTCCCGCCCTCGAGGTAAACGGCGTCCAGGCCCATGGCCCGGGCGTCCGCGGCAGCCAGGCGGGACACGTCCCCGTCCTGGCAGGTCAGCGCCACCCGCCCCTTCCCGGCATGCATGGCGGCCAGCGCCTCGCGCAGGCGGGAGCGCACGGTCCAGGCCGCGCCCGGCACGTGCCCCTTCCGGTAGGCCCGGGAATCGCCCACGTCGATCACGGCGGCCGCCCCCGCCAGGCCCTCCAGCGTAAACCCGTGGCCGTCGTCGGCGGGCGCGGCCGCCAGCCGGGCCGAAAGGTCGCCGGGCCCGGCCCGGCACACGTGCACTTCCCAGCCCATCTGGTGCAGCCAGGTCGCCGTCATGGGGGCCTGCACCCCGTCGGTATCGAACACCACGATGCGCGCATTCCAGACGGGCGCGTAGTAGTCCGTCTGCTGCACCAGCTGGCCGCCCGGGGCCGCCACCGCGCCATCCAGGGTGGACGCGGCCGACTGCGCGGGATCGCGCACGTCGAACAGGTAGGTGGTGCGCGTCTCGTCGCGCAGGAAGGCCTGCGCCCGGGCCACGGAAACGGCCGGGATGGAAAGCGACTCCGCCAGCGCCTGCGCGGCCTGCTGCGCCCCCGGCGCGACCGGACGGTCCAGGTAGCTGTCCTGCCGGCCGCGGTCCAGCGGCAGGTGCGCGAGATACTGCCCCATGGTGCCGTTTTCCAGCGCGTAGACGTTCTTCATGCCCGCGTTGATCAGGGACTGCGCACCGAGTATAGAGCGCGTGCGGCCCGCGCAATTGACCACGATGGTCCCTTCGTGCCCGTAGGCGCGCGCGACCAGCTCCCCGCCCGGACACGAATACGCGCCGGGAATGGACATCAGCCGGAATTCCTGCGCGCTGCGGCTGTCCAGGACCAGCACGTCTTTCCCGGCGCGCATGGCTTGCAGTTCGGCGGCCGTCACGTGCGGCGTCCCGTAGTGGTGCTCGACGACCTCGCCGAACGCCTTGCTCGGCACGAACACTCCCGAATAGACGGGATAGCCGGCTTCTTCCCAGGCCTTCTGCCCGCCCTTGAGCACCGCCAGGTTGTGATAGCCCAGCGCGTGCAGGCGCCTGGCCGCGGTCTCGGCCAGGCCATCGTCGTCATCGACCAGCACGATGCGGGTATGGAGCGACGGCAGCGCGTCGGCCACCCGCAATTCCAGCACCGACAGCGGGATGGAGGCTGCCTGGAAGACGTGGCCGCGGGTATAGACGCCGTTCTCGCGCACGTCGATCAGCGCGTATTCCCGCCCGTCGGTCAGCATGGCACGGACCGAGGCCGCGTCCACCCACGGCGCGTAGGTTTCCGGCACGGCCATGAAGCGCGAGTACTTGCCGCCGGCCTCGGAAGTGAAGTTCACGCGCCCGCTGAGCGTGTCCAGCCCGCGTCCGTAAAGATGCAGGTGCAGCGCGTCCTCTTCCGAGACCACCTCTATCGTATGGAAGATCTCGCCGCTGAGCGTCGCGGCATTGCCCTGCCGCACGGTCAGCTCGTCCACCTGCCGCAGCGTGCCCTCGCCTTCGCGCGAGCGGTCGTCGGTGCGCTCGAAGAACACGTTGTGCTCCTCGCCGTAGACGCCGGCGATCACCGCCCACGTCGTGTGGTCGTGCGGCGGCTGCTTCTTGCCCGCCTTGCCGGCGGAGGCGTACAGGGCGAGGTTGCCGTCCCGGCCGCGCCACAGCTGGTACAGCCCGCCGGCCTTGCCCGGGCGCACCGAGAACGACTCCTGGGGAAACAGCTCGCTGCGGTTGCCGAGCTCGACCAGCAGGGGCGCGATGCGCTCGCGCAGGGCTTCTCCTTCGTACTGTGCGGCCAGCGCCTGCAGCCTGCCCATGAACTCCCGTACCGCTTCGTAACGCTGCATCATGACATTCATCCGAGTCTCCATTCGGGGCGGCCGGCGGGCCGCCGCCCGGCGCCTATTGCACCTTGATGTTCTGTTCCTTGATCAGCCTGGCCCACATGGCGGTCTCGCTGCGGATCAGGCCGACGAATTCCGCCTGCGTGCCCACGCTGGGCGTCATGCCCAGATTTTGCACCTTCGCGGCGATCTCCGGGTCGGCCATCAGCTTGGCGAAGATCTGCTGGTAGCGCTCGGCGATGGGCTGCGGCGTGCCCGGCGGGGCCATCACGCCCAGCCAGTTCGTCACCTCGTAGCCCGGCACGGTTTCGGCGACGGCGGGCACGTCCGGAAAGCGCGGCTCGCGGCCGCGGGTAGTGGTGGCGATCGCCTTCAGGCGGCCGCCGGCGATCAGCTCGTGCGTGGCCGTATCGCCGAAGTCCACCGTGGTCTCCCCGGCCATCGTCGACACCAGGGCCGGGCCGCCGCCCTTGTAGCCGATCTCGCGCAACTGGCTGCCCGCCATGGCGTTGAGCAGGTGCCCCGACATGGAATTGGCCGTGCCGATGCCCACCGAGGAATACGTGACGTCGCCGGCCTTGCTGGCCGCGATGACGTCCTGCACCGTGTTCAGCGCCCGGTTGCCGGGCTGCGTCACCAACATGAAGCCCATCGTGGTCAACAGGCACACCGGCGTCATCTGCAGCGGATCGTAGTTGACCGTCTTGAGCAGCGGCCAGATCGTCATGACGCCGGGCGAGGACCAGGTGATGGTCTTGCCGTCGGGCTTGGCATGCGCCACGAACTCCGTGGCGATCAGCCCGCCCGCGCCGGGCTTGGGCATGACGATCACGGGCTGGCCGAGTTCCTTCGACAGGCGCTCCTGCAGGATCTGCGACAGGGCGTAATGCCCGCCGCCGGCCCCGTATCCCAGGATCAGCGTCACCGGGCCGTCGGGCTGCCACGGCGGGTCCCCCGCCTGCGTTTGCGCTTGCGCCAGCGCCGGGGCGGCCAGGCACAGGAAGGCCCCCAGGGCCAGCTTGACTATCGGTTTCATCATGTCAGGCTCCGGTCCGATCCGCCACGGCGACGGCATCCCACTGCGTGGCCACGAAGGCCACCCGGTCGCCCACGTGCACGACGGGATCGCGGCGGATGCCGATGACGATGCAATCCTTCGGCAGCGACACTGTCCCCAGGTCCCGCCCGTGCATGTCCATGGTGCGGCCGATCGCCTCGCCGGCGGGGATGACATCCCCCGGCTGGCGGGTGGAAAGGAACAACCCGCCTTCGCCGGTCATGACCCACTGCCGGGTCGTGACGCGGCGCAGCGTGCCGCCGGCCGGCGGGCTGCCTTCGAGTATGCCCAGCTCCTGCGCCAGGCGGGTCAGCCCCGTGACGGCCAGCGCCACGTTGGCAGGCGTGTACCAGCTGCCCTGGCCGAGCTCGACCATGAAAGCGGGTATGCCCTGCAGCAGGCATTGGTAGTCCAGCGCGCCGGCGATGTTGCCGGGCAGCTCGCCCGCGCCGCCCAGGTCCATCCGGCACGACACCGAGGGCTCGAAATACGAAGTCATGCGCAGCAGCGTCTCTTCCCGGATCTTGCCGTCCGCGGACAGCTTGTAGACACAGTAGGGTTTGCTGTCGTGGATGGAGCCCATGGTGTGCAGGTTCACCAGGCACGACGCCACGCCCTTGACTTCGGAGAACAGCGCGTGCGCCATGCGGTTGGTGACCAGCCCCGCGGGATTGCCCGGAAAGGTCTGGTCCAGGTCCTGGAGATCCTGGGGCGCGGTCTTGGTATGGTTGTCCAGGCCCAGGGGATTGGCCGTGGGCGTAATGACCACGGAGCCGGACATGCGGCGCGGGTCCAGCCCCTTGCCGAACTCCACCGCGGACACCACGCCGTTGAGCTCGTTGCCGTGCACCTGTCCGTTGACCCACAGGCACGGCCCGGCGGCCTGCCCCTTGATGACCGTCACCGGCATCGACACCACCATGCCGGAACTCATGGCGCCGATGCGCAATCGCTCGCACGCGACAGTGCCGGGCTGCATGCCCTCCAGCAGTTCGCCTATCATGGACTTCTCCTTACTTGAGATGCGCGAATGCCTGCCGAAGATCCGCCTTGAGGTCTTCGGGATCTTCCAGGCCGATATGCAGCCGCACCAGCGGCCCCTCGAAGGGCGCCCCGGAAACGCTGCGTTTGCCCGCCACGTCCGCCGGCAGCACCAGGCTTTCGTATCCGCCCCAGCTGGCGCCTATGCCGAACAGCTCCAGGCCGTCGATGAAGCGGTCGCGCCGCGCCTTGTCGCAAGGCCGCAGCGCGATCGTCAGCAGGCCCGAGGCGCCCGTCATCTGCTTCTTCCACAAAGCGTGGCCGGGGTCCGTTTCCAGCGCCGGGTACATCACCGCCTCCACCTCGGGCCGATCCCGCAGCCAGCGGGCCATTTCCAACCCGTTGCGGTAGTGCCGGTCCATGCGCACGCCCAGCGTGCGTATGCCGCGGGCCATGAGATAGGCATCGTCCGGGCTCACGGACAGCCCCACCGCGCCGGCCTCGCCGCGCAGACGCAGCCAGAGCTCCGGATCCTGCGTGGTGACCGTGCCCATCATGACGTCCGAATGGCCGCCCAGATACTTCGTCGCCGCATGGATGGACACATCAATTCCATGCATGAATGGCTGGAAGAAAACCGGCGTGGCCCAGGTGCTGTCGGCCACCACCAGCGCGCCCGCCGCGTGCGCCGCCTCGGCCAGCCGGGGAATGTCCTGCATCTCCATGGTCAGCGAGCCGGGGCTTTCGCAATACACCACCGCGGTGCCCGGGCGCACCAGGCCGGAGATGTCCGATCCGACGTAATATTCGACCTCGACGCCCCGGGGTTTCAGCGACTTCTCGCAATATTCCCGGCAGGGGTAATACACATTGTCGGGCACGAGCATATGCGAACCGGAAGGCAGGAGCGCATTCAGGACGGTGGTGATCGCGGACACGCCGGACGGCGTCATGAAGCTGCGGTGCCCGCCTTCCAGGGCGGCGACCAGGCGCTCCAGCTCCTTGACCGTCTGCGTGCCCAGGCGGCCGTAGCGCACGTGGTCGTATTTCGAGCCCCGCGTGGCCGCATAGTCGGCCATGGATTCGAACACCACGGTCGACGTCCGGTAGACGGGCGTGTTGACCATCCCCTTGCGCGCATCGGGATCTCGCCCTGCGTGCGACAACAGCGTATTGACCTGCATCGGGTTCCCCGCTTGTCTGGATCGTAGCCGCCGGGCCGGACGGCGGCGGCAAGCCATTCTAGGAACCCCGGCCTTGCCGGACCAATGAAATCTTTTACCAACCCATTACCGGGATTAATGAATCGAGGCAGGCATGCGCAATATCGACGTCGGACTGCTCCGCACACTGGTCACTATCGTGAAGACCGGCAGTTTCTCGGACGCCGCTTCGCACCTGCATCTGACGCAGCCGGCCGTGTCCCACCAGATGCACCGGCTGGAAGGCCTGCTGGGCATCTCGCTGTTCCAGACGCAGGGCCGCGGACGGGTGCTCACCCGCGACGGCCAGCGCCTGGTCCGCTACGCCAGCCAGGTGCTGGGACTCAATGACGAGATCTTCCGCGTCTTCAAGGACGGCGGGCTGCAGGGCGTCATCCGGATCGGCTCCCCCCACGACGTGGTGGAAACGATATTGCCCGCGCTGCTCAAGTACGCGCGCTCCGCGCTGCCGCAGGTGAAGCTCGAAGTCTGCATCGACCGCGGCCCCCGGCTGATGGAGCGCCTGGTCGCGGGAGACATCGACATGACGATCGCCACCCGCTTCGACCAGGAACTGGAAGGCCTGATCCTGCGGCGCTCGCCCACCGTCTGGCTATGCGCTTCCGACTACGTGCACGACGCCCGTTCGCCCGTGCCGCTCATCCTGGCCGACGGCCTGAGCATTTACCGCGAGATGGCGCTGGCCGCGCTGCAGCAGTCGCACGCCCGCTGGGAAATCATCCAGGAAGTTCCCGACCTGGTCGGCATCAAGGCGCTCGTGCGCGCCGGCCTGGGCGTCACGCCGCGCAGCATCGACCTGCTCTCGCCCGACATGCGTACGCTGGGCAGCAAGGACGGCCTGCCCGCCCTGCCGGACATCACCTACCACCTGTGGATACGGCCGCATTCGGCGAACCCGCTGGTGCGCAGCGCCTACGAGCAACTGCGGCACGATTGGGAGCTGGTGGATGTACAGGAGGTGGCGTAGGGCCGGCCCGCGACCGCTAGGGCCGCCGCGTCCCCGGAAGGACGTAGCGGCGCTCCAGATACATGGCGCCCCACACGACCAGCGACACCATGGCCAGGTACACCAGCCCGGCCGCCACGTAGACCTCGAAGAAGCGGAAGCTGCGGATGGCGAGATCCTGCGCCTGCGAGAAAAACTCGGCATACTGGATCAGGAAGGCCACCGAGCTGTCCTTGAGGTTGAGGATGACCTGGTTCGACAGCGCAGGCACCGACAGGCGCAGCACCTGCGGCAAGGTGATCAGGCGGAAGACCTGGATCTCGCCGAACCCCTGCGCCCGGGCGGCCATCAGCTCGTCCTGGTCGAGCCCGCCGTAGGCGGTGGCCAGGTAGCGCGCGTTGTAGGCCGACACGTTCATGGTGAAGCCGACGAGCGCCACCGTGAACGGCGAGGGGCGCACATCGAACTGCGGCAGGCCGTAGTACATCAGGAACAGCAGGACGATCAGCGGCATGCCGAGGAAAAAGGAAACGTAGCCCTCCGTCAGCTGGCGCACCATGCGATTGCGATGCAACGTCAGATAGAAGACTGCGATACCGCCCAGCAGCCCGGTCACGCTGACGATGCCGGCCAGCAGCAGGGTATTGCCCAGGCCGGCCATGAGCTGCGGGCGGAAGTCGGCCAGCAGTTCCAGGAAGGAGGCCAGCTCGCTCATCCGGCCGTCCCCGCGCGCGCCGGCATCACTTCTGCCCCGCCTGCGCGAAAAAATCGCGGATATGCGGGTTGGCATGGTCGCCGAACAATTCTTCGGCTTCGCCCTCGGCCTGCACCACGCCCTGGTTCAGGAACAGCACGCGCCCGCCCGCCGCCCGCGCGAGATACAGGTCGTGCGTCACGCAAAGCATGGACACCCTGTCGTCGCGCAGCTGGCGGATGACGTTGACGACCTCGCGCGACATCAGCGGGTCGAGGGCCGAGGTGGGTTCGTCGAAAAACAGCACGTCCGGGTCCATGGCCAGGGCGCGCGCAATCGCCACCCGCTGCTTCTGCCCGCCCGAGAGTTGGGCCGGATACTTGTCCTGGTGGTCGAGCATATCCATGCGGCGCAGCTCGTGCCGGGCCCGCTCCTGGGCAGCGGCGGCGGACATGCCCCGCAGCTTGCGCAGGCCCAGGCATACGTTGCCCAACGCCGTCAGGTGGCGGTAGAGCGCGAAGCCCTGGAAGACGAAGCCCATCCGCTGCCGCAGCGCGCGCACGTCGGCCCCGGGGCGCAGCACGTCCTCCCCGCGGAACAGGATCCGGCCCGCGGTCGGCGTGACGAGCCGATTCAGGCAGCGCAGCAGCGTGGACTTGCCGCAGCCGGACGGCCCCATCACCACCTTCAGTTCGCCTTCGTCGAGATCGAGATTGACGTCGCGCAGGACCGGCTTGCCGCCGTATTCCATGGCCAGGTTGCGTACCGTGAGCAATGCCATCGATATCCCCTGTTCCCTAGGTCCTGCCCAGGCCGGGCACGCGGCAGCGCTTCTCCCACGCCCAGACGGCCGTCACCAGGATCTTGTAGATCGCGAAATACAGGAGGCCCACGGCGAAATAGATCTCCAGCCCGCGCAGCGTGACCGCGGACAGGGCCATGGCCTGCTTGGTCACCTCGGGAATGCCCACCGTGTAGGCGAAGGGAGAGTACTTCAGCACCGTGGTGAACTCGTTCACCATGCCGGGCACCGCCAGGCGCAGCATCTGCGGCAACTCCACGTACATCAGCGTCTGCACACGCGTCATGCCCATGGCCTCGGCCGCCAGGATCTCGTCGGCATCGATGGAATCGAACGCCCCGCGGAACACCTCGGCCAGATAGGCGCCGGCGATCAGGCCCAGGCTGAGCATCATCGACACCAGCGGCGGCACCGACACGCCGATATTGGGCAGCCCGAAAAAGACGATGAACAGCAGCACCAGCACCGGCACCGCGCGGAAGGCGTAGGTCAGCAGCCCCAGCAGGACGCGCAGCCGGCGGCCGCCCAGGCGATGCAGCACGGCAACGCCCAAACCCGTCGCCATGCCAGTGGCGCTGCAAGCCACGGTAACCAGGGCGGTGTACCCCGCCCCCTGGGCCAGCAGATGCAGAATCTGCCAGAAGCTCATCGGCGGCGCGCCGCGGCCGTCAGTTCATCCACTTGTCGACGATGGCCTTCAGGCCTTCGGGCTTGAGGTCCTCGTTCAGGTAGCGGTCGAAATCCTCGCGCAGCTCGGATCCCTTGGGAAAGGCGAAACCGAAGCGGTCGAAGCCGGTGAACACGTAGCTGTCCTGGATGGGCAGCGTCTTGCGGTGCACCGAGGCCACCGTGCCGTCGAGAAAGGCCAGGTCGAGATTGCCGTTCTGCAGGTCGGACAGCACCTCGTTGTAGGACGGGTACATCTTGACCTTGTCGAGCGAGTAGTAACCCTTGGGCTCCAGCTCTTTCTTGATGAAATCGCTGTAGGCCATGCCGCGCGGATAGCCGATGGAATACTGCTTCAGCTCGTTGAGGTCGTTGATCCGGATGTTGCGGCTCTTCATGCTCACCAGGTTCCAGGAGTTCTCCATGTACGGCTGGGAGAAATCCATGACGGCCTTGCGCTGGTCGGTGATGGAAATGCCCGAAAAGGCCACATCCGCCTGCTTGCTGACCACCGCGCCCAGCATGCCCTGCCAGTCGTAGGCGGTGATGCGCAGCGTGCAGCCGCGGGACTTGCAATAACCCTCGAAAATGTCGAGGTCCAGCCCGACGGTGCGGCCGTTTTCTTCGTAAAGGTTGGGCGGCGAAGCCGGCGTGACGGCCACCTTGATCTCTTTCGCGTCCTGCCCCGAGCAGGCCGCCAAGGCCAGCACGGCAATACCCATCAGACCTGCCAGGAACTTGCGCATGGAAACTCCTTGAGAGATGCGGGCCGCCCGAGGCCGCGAAACGGCCCGCCGTCGCGGTGAGGGATCACCGGTCGGGGCGCGCGGGAAAGCGGGGATTGTAGCGGGGACGGGGGATGGCGGCCATACCTATTTCGGGGTAACGCCAGACGTATTTCGGGGTAACGCCAGACGGGTTCGGCCGGCGCGGCCGCACGCCGATCGCAGGTTTAGACGTTGATCACACGTTTAAACGTTGATCGGTTGGCAAAGGGCCGTGAATGCTAGGTTTCGCGGGGAAATCGCGTCACGGGCTTTGCGGGAAACGCTGGAAGTACCCCCAGTTGTACCCCCATGGGGGGTATCGGGATGATAGATCAGTCTGGATGCCGGTGCCAGCGCTACGCCTGCCGGATAAAACGGGTATGGCGCAGACCGCATTGTTGGCTGACGCCTGGAACGGTACGCGATGAGATGCAGGGGAACGGGCCGCTGTGGCCCAGACCTTGGAGAACTCTCATGGCAGACCATCACACTCGCCACAACCCGGTGGGACAAGATTCCCTGTTCACCACGCCCGCCTCGCTCATGCTCGATGCCCGCCTCACGCCGCTGGAGCGCAATGGTTGTCAAGTTCTGCGCATGCTGCGCTCTGCCGAGGGCATCAGCCCGCTGGCGAATCTGGGGCAGTTGCGCCGTTATCTCACCTCTACCCCGCTGGGGCAGAGGGCCGGGTACGAGACGGCCCGGCGCGTTCTCGTCGTGCTTCGGCTGACGGGGTGGATCAGTCTAGTGGGTCAGCACCGCGACCCTCTGACCGGCCATGTGCTCAGCGAGTTGTACCAGGTTCACGAAAGCGCCCTGCACTTCCAGCAGGCCTGCGCGCTCGATGCCAGCCTGCCCGCGCTTCTGCAATCTTCCATCGGCCACGAAAACAACCAGGTGGATCGGGTGGCCGTCCACATTCAGGCAACGCTGGCGCAGGCACCTGAAGCCGCCTCCATTGCGGCCCACGATCAGCTCGGCGATGACGATGATTTGCCCCCTACGCGGCCGTCGCAGGCGAGCGAGCCAGCCGACCCACTGCCATTGCCTGGCGATTCCGCTGGCAGCACGCTTGTTCCGCAACAGACCGGACACGCTCGCCACATGACGGCTGAGCAGGGCAGTACGTATAAGACGTATATGTATAAAAAACGTACGTACCGCGCGCGCGAAGAAGACAGCGATCCCGCATCGCGGCTGGTGAGCTTGCCGCCTTGCCTGAGCAATGCCCAGGCAGACCAGAAAAAGGACGTTCAGGCCGCCTTGTGGCGGCTGCCGCCGCAGCATCGCCAGGAAGTACTCGACGAGTTGCAGGCACGCAGCCAGAGTGGCACCGTGCGCAATGTCGTGGCCTACTTCTTCGCCTTGGTGAAGCGCGTCTTTGCGGGCGAGTTCCGCTTGTGGGCAGGTCGTAAGGAGACATCTGCCGCCCCACGGCCTGCCGAAAATCGGCCTGATGGTGTGCCACGCACCGAACACCGCCCGGAACCGACTGCGCAACCGGCATCGCGTGAAACCGCCCTGGCGCACATCGCCAACATCCGCAAGATCATGAACACTTCGACGAACGCTGGGGACATCGCAGCGCAGGCAATGCAGGCCAAGGGACGGCAGCCGCATCCTGCGTAGTAAATGCTGCCGCGAAACGGGGCGTCACTGCACGCCGCAGTGACGCCCCGCGCAACACCGCCAACAATGCGGGCGAAAGCCAGTTCCTATTGCGTGCGGCCTACATGATGATGTCCGCACTACATTGACCAGGCAGTTGCCAAGACTGATGGGCTTCGTACATCGGCACCCCCAACAGCGCAGGTTCCTGCAAGCGCTGGCCCGACAGGGTGGAGCCACCCCAGGTATGCCCAGGCTCTGACCGCATACCGGCCTTACCCAGGGCGGAGCCTTCTTCGTCTGTTTGAACTCATCCCTATCGCGCCGCCTGGCGCACTGTCCTTTGCGGCAATTGCCTGTGCGCAACGCACGGGGCTGCCACTGCATTTCTCATCCCACTCACTTCATAGGAGGACTCGTCCACGTTCGCATCACTTTCGTCTTGTAGTACCTCCGTCCGGGCTTCCAGCAGGGAGCAAGACGGACGCCTCATTCGAGGCTCTGGTGTCTCCTGAACATCATGCCCTTGCCCTCACGGGATCTCGCCTTGGCGAGTTGGCACCAACACTAACCAATGAATTTCAGGACAACGCATTACGGCGCTTTGCATGGAGGCCGGAAAATGGACGACTTGACCTACACCCTGCGGCAGCTTTGCCTGCGCAATCGTGACGGTAGCTACAACACACAGGCCGACCGGATGCGTTCGCTGTCGCTGGCCGCGCGGCAACTGCGCGAGGCCGGTTTCCGGCAGATGAAAGCCTCGTCGCTCAAGGGAAAGCACGTCCAGGCGCTGCTAGAACGCTGGCAGGGAGAAGGCTTGTCGTCCGGCACCATCAAGAATCGGCTCTCTCACCTGCGCTGGTGGGCCGAGAAAATCGGCAAGGCCGGCGTCCTGCCGGCGGACAATACGCAGCTTGGCGTGCCCGAGCGCCGCTATGTGACCAACATCAGCAAGGCCCAGGAACTGGGCACAGGTCTTGAACAGATCACCGATGTCCACGTGCGCATGAGCCTTCAGCTACAAGCCGCCTTCGGATTGCGCCGGGAGGAGGCGATCAAGTTCCAACCCAGCTACGCGGATCGGGGGGACCACATCACCCTCAAGGGCTCGTGGACGAAGGGCGGCCGGGAGCGAACTGTGCCCATCACCACAGCAGAGCAACGCGACGTGCTCCACGCAACACACCGCCTGGCGGGCACAGGGTCATTGATCCCGGCAAACAAGACCTACATCCAGCATAGGCACGTCTACGATGGACAGTGCAGGGCGGCGAGTCTGAGTCATATGCATGGCCTTCGCCATCAGTACGCGCAAAACCGTTATGAGACGTTGACGGGGTGGAAGTCACCGGCAGCAGGTGGGCCTGGCACGGCTCAACTCGACCTATCACAGCGCCTGGCCGACCGACACGCCAGGCAGCAGATCAGTCATGAACTTGGGCACGAGCGGGTGCAGGTGACGGCGATCTATCTGGGAAGCTAAGTCGCACGCTGCGCAAGTGCCTGGGGCGACACAGCCAAGACACGCTGTCACCACCAGGCTCATTCAAGACGCGTGGGGCTACTTCTGCAGTAAGTCCTCCAGAAACTCCGACTCAGGCTTTACAGCTGACACATGCAATTGATCGCGGGCACGGGTGCAAGCCACATACAGCAACTGGCGCTCGGTGTTATAGATTTCGGTCAACTCGGCCTCGTCAGCAGCAGTGTCGATGCGCACCTGTGAAGGAATGATTTCATCATCGCAGGCCATGACCGCAACCACGCGGAATTCCATGCCTTTGGCCAAGTGCATGGTGGTGATACTGACGAAGCCCTCTTCCGTTGCCATGTCCTTGCCAAGCACGCGCCCCTGCATACCTGCGGCCTTGACTGCCGCCTGTGCGCGTGACAGCTCGCTGTCGGATCGAACGAAGACGCCGATTTCCTGCGGCAGCACACCGCTGGCACTGCATTGCTGCAACCATACGCCGACGGCCCGACTTTCTGCCACGGCATCTGCGTAGCTGCGAATGGTCGGCTCTGGCCCATTGAATACTGAAATCGTGCCCTTGCGGCTTTCGACATTGCCGTCCACATCGGAGACACCGGGGCCGAGAAGCCGGTCGGCCTGCAAGCGGATCTGGTGCGAGGTACGATAGTTGATATTGAGCGTTCGCGAGCGACCACGTACATCCACACCCAAAGACTTCCACGAGAACGGCGTCTGGAAGATGCGTTGGCCCAGATCGCCGGCAAAGAACAGGGCATTGGCGCGGTTGCCGGCGATCGCCGCCAGGAAGCGCAATTGCTGCACGCCGATGTCCTGCGCCTCGTCCACCACGATGTAGTCGAACACCGGATGCTTGCGCTTGGGCATGGCCTCCGCCAGCCTGGCGAACATCTCGGCTGCAGTGATCTTGCCGGCCTGCTTCAATTGCGCCTTCACCGTGGCGAACACCTGCCAATACAAGGCGCGCTGCGCCTCCGGCAGGCGCGTCTTGCGACCCAGCCGCTTGGCATCGCGGTAAGCCTCCCAGCTTTCCACTTGCCAGGTGTCCACCACGTCTTCCCATTCGGATAGCAAGAACCCGGCGTTGGCTTTCTTCAGGCCATCGACCTGCGCGGCAGCCGCCTTCAGCAGCGTGGAAATTTCCTCGCGGCTGGCGAATACCGGTTTGCCGAATTCCATCGCATACAAGCGGATGCCAAGCGCATCCATGGCGGCCACGTCGATACGTTCACCGAGCTTGGGCGTGTTCCAGATCAGCCGATACAGATTGCCGCGTAAGGCGTTGGCCAACGTGTCCGAGAACGTGGAAAGCAGAACGCGCGCATCTTCGTCCTGGTGCGCCAAATGCACAGCCCGGTGCAAGGCCACCACGGTCTTGCCCGTGCCCGCCGAGCCGGAAACACGCGCCGGGCCGTTGTAATGGCGCTCGACCAGTTGCCGCTGGGCCGGATGCAGGAACACCGTCCACTTGTCCCACGGGTATTCCAGGGCGCGGGCCAGTTCGTCCGTATCGGACATGACGCGAAAGCGCCGCTGCGCATCCGGGTGCTGGAAAGGATCCGCGCCCTTGGCAGCCACTTCCGGAAACGCCGGTGTGCCGCCGGTCGCCAGTTCGAGCAAGGCTTCGGCCGCCTCGCCGGGCAGGTGGTCGGCCAGTTCCAGCAGCGAATCCTCGTCGGCCGCCTTCACGTCGGCCAGCCACTCGGCAGGCACGCCATAGGCCAGCAGTTGGGTGTCGGCATATTCTGCGAACAGTTTCGGCTTCTGTTGCGTCGCCGGCCTGCTGTCCTCGACATACTTCGGAACGAGGATTTCCTCGACCCGCTCGCGAACCTCGACAAGCTGCGCTGCGCCGGTGGTCGGGTGCACTTCCAGCTTGCGCCGCTCGGCCCACTGATAGGCCTTGTCGTGGTGATCGACATAGCACAGCAGCAGACTTCCAGCGGTCTTGTGGACGATCAGGCGAATGTCGCGGCTGACACGCACCGACCAGAAGTTCGGGTCCTTGGCACGGTCGAGCCTGTGGAAGCTCATGCCCTTGCCGGTCGGATCCATCTGCAAGTCGAAGGCGGTGGTCTTCGCGGCCTTCTGCTCGTCGCCGGTCAGCCGCGTGAGGCTGGTGGTGAAGGTATCGGCGATGCGGAATTGCATGCTTCAATCCCCGCCCACATCGATGACGTTGACTTGCCATTCCTTGCACAGCTTGCGGAATGAACGGCTTTTGTCAAACGCCTGTTGCAGATCGAAGTGCGCCGTAAAAGCAGGCTGATCCAGTACTTCGCTGTAGGTTCCGCTTTCCATGTTCCGGCGTAGCCAGCCTTTCGCGTCTCTCGGCGTCTCTGCATCGACAGGGACTTCATCCGGACAACGGAATCCCCTGCGCCCGTCAAGTGATCGGGCGGCTGCAATAAACCAAGCTTCGTATTCCCGCTTGGCCAACACCACCGATAATCTCCGGTGTGGCACATGCTGCTTCGCACGCTGATAGACATCAGCAGCTAAGGTGGCCGGGCAGTCGTCATCTGCGTCCAATACCACCAGAATCCATCCTCGCTCACCGCACTTGGCTGCCGCCAGAAGCAGTTGCTTGCGGAACTCCTCTTCGCGCCTCAGGAAGCGATCTCGATGCACGCGAATGGGCTGCAGCGCTTGCGCATAGCCTTGCCCAGGCCGCCACTCATTAAGACGACGCAGAAGCACTGGTAAGGCAGCCACCTCGCCATCCCCTTCTACGATGCTGGCTATCGGAATCATTCGGATTTCGCCTCGCTGAACAGGTCGCCAGAGGCATCCTTGCCCTGCTGTTCGATGCTGGCGCGATCAGGTGCCAGTTGGTTCATCCGCAACAGTTCACCAGCCGAAAACAGATGCTCTCGCATGACCTGGCGCGAACCTTCATCCAGCGGAGCAAGCTTGGTTTCCCCCGCCTCGGACACCACTGCCAACACGGCATCCGCGTCGATACTGCGGTCATCCAGCAGATCCGGACTGTGACTGGTTACCAGAACTTGCGTGGCTTCGGAAGCGCGCACCAATGCGTCGCGTAACGCGGCGCTGGCTGCCGGATGCAATGCGGTTTCAGGCTCCTCGATGCCGATCAACGTCGGCGAGTAATCCACATTGCTCTGCAACAGTGCCGACAGAACACCCAATGCGCGCAAGGTGCCGTCGGACATGTTCTGCGCGAGGAAGCGCCAGGGATGCCTGGAGCCCGCCATGTCCTGGCGAAACTCCAGCGTCTCCATAGGTCCAATGGACTTACGCTCCACGCCATGCACCATCGGCGCCACGGAATGCAGGTACTCCTGAATCAAAGTCATCTGGTCAGGTGCCACTCTTTCCAGGTGGCCGATCACGCTGGCGATGTTCTCTCCGGCCGGCCGCAGCAGCCGGCCATCCTGTGGTTTCTGCAATTCGCGCATCAACTTCGGATTGAGGTTATAGAAGCCCATCGCCGTCAGCGCATCGAACACCGGACGGAAAGCCGTCAGGCCCGAAGCGGCCACCAAGGCCAGCCTGTCCGCCGTGACCGATGGGAAAGTGGTTTCGCTGCTGTCGCGCAGCTTGCCTTTCTCGATGCGGAAGAACGGACCCTTGCCGATGCCGGTGACAACGCATTCTTCTTTCTGCACCTCGTAGCCGCCATTCTTCAGTGCCCCGATGATGAAGGCATAGTGACCGACTTGACCAGTAGGCAAGACAAACTCGATCCGAATCGCGAAATGCGTGGGATGGCCGCCGCTGCGTCGGCGCACCTCGTTGATGCCGCCTCGTTCGTTCAAAGCACTATCCAGTGAATTGGACAGCGCATCGCGCACGAAATGCAGCGCATCCATGAAATTGCTCTTGCCGGCGCCATTATGCCCAACCAGATAGGTCAACGGCCGCAATGTCACATCGCAATAGCCGATGCTCTTGTAGTTGCGCAGGACTACACGGTGAATGAAAGGAGCATGCGTCATGGTTTTTCTCCACGTCAGACCCTGAACACCTTCATCACCTCATCGCCCAGGTGATTGATGACCTTCACCGCAAACCGACCATTACTCGGTTTCGGGAACGGGCGCGAGGTGTCGCTGTTGAGGGTGGCCCAGGCGTCGGGGTCGATTTCGGCCTTGAGGGTGGTTTTCAGGGCCTTGTACGGGTCGTTCGCGCCCAGGAAGTAGGCGTGGCGGACGAAGAAGGATTCGCTGTTGTAGTCGGTGTCGATGAACCAGCAGGCGATGCCGTCGGCGCCGTCGCTGCGCACTTCGCCGGTGCTGGGGTGGAACACGTCCACGCCGTTGATGCGCACCACCAGTTGCCCGTCGGCGGGCACGTCGATGATGTCGCGCTTGCCGTCGTATTTGCGAATGCTGCGGCCTTGCGTGTCCAGCACATCCACGTCCGGCTCGCCGAAGATCACGAACAGGTTGCCCTTGCCGGTGTTCTTCAGGTCTTCGGCCATGTGCAGGTCGGCGTTCATGCGCGCCTTGAGCACGTGGATGCGGCCGAGCTTGCCGAACTCGCTGGCTGGCGCGTCGTAGTTGAAGGCGCAGGCGATGAGCACGTCGAAACCGGCATCGCCGGCTTCGCGGGCGGCATCCACCAGATCCACGCGGGTGACGGTGCCGAATTCCGGGCCGATGAAGATGGCGGCGCGCCGGGGCTGGCCGCCTTCGTCCCGATAGCGGCCTTCGGCGCAGACCAGCTCGCCCGGCCACGGCTCCAGCGAGGTGAATTCGATCTTGTCGGCCTTGTGCGCCTGCTGCACGCCGGCGGTGCGCAGGTTGGCGAGGATGATGTCGACAAAATCCTGGCCGTAGGCTGCGCGTTCCTCGCCCACGGTGTCGATCAGCTCGTCTTCCTCGTCCACGCCCAGCACGCGGTGCGGGCTGAGCGACTCCACGGTGAAGGGGCCGGCCACGCGCACCTTCTTCTTGTCCTCGTAGGGTTTGTCGTAGAGGTATTCGAACTCAGCCTTGGCGGCGATGGAGGCGTCGATTTCCTTTTGCCGGGCGATGCGCAGTTCCCAGAACCGGGCGTGCAGCGACTGCGCCGCCTGCGGCCAGTCGGGCGGGCATTCGCGTGGCACTTCCCATTCCTGGATCTCGTCCGGCACCGGCGCGGTGTACTTCTGCTGCTTGCGGTGGTCGGCCAGCCAGGTCTTCGGCAGTTGCGCGGTCAACTGCGCCCGCAGCGGTTGCAGTTCGGCCTCGAACCTGTCCCAGATGACGTCGATCTCGGCGTTGTTGGCGATGGATTTGAGGGTGATGTGCGGCACGCGCTCATAGACGAAGCCGTGAGCGATGTTGCCGTAGGTGGGCTGGCTGGACGGCGCGCTGCGGGTGATCTCGGCTTCCTTCAACTGGCCTTCGCGGGAGTCGGCCAGCAGGTAGAACGGGTAGCGCGCGCCCATGATGCGGGCGCGGGCCAGCGCCAGCGCGACGCGGCTAGTGTCGATGGTGATCCAGCGGCGGCCCCATTGTTCGGCCACGTAGGCCGTGGTGCCGGAGCCGCAGGTTGGATCGAGGACGAGGTCGCCGGGGTCGGTGGCCATCTGAATGCAGCGTTCGATGACCTTCGTACCCGTTTGGACGACATAAACTTTGTCGTCAGTAAACGAGCCGGTTCCGGTATCAGTCCATACGTTTGAAAAAGGAATTACTGGAAAGTCCTCTAGATAACGGACGTATTGAATCGTGCCCTTCGATGTAGGCCAAATACGATCTCCTTTTGAGAGGCGAGACAGGCCGATTTCATCCGTCTTGAAGGTTCCTTTCCCCGGCGAGTAACTTTTACCATTGAATTCGAACTTTCTTACGTCGCCGTCACCAGCAGCCCGAGAGCTTGTGATGTTGTCGGGGCGGAATAACCGAGCGCCAATAGGAATGAGTGACGAATTTTTCTTCTGCTCACTGCTGATTCTTACGCTGGCCCCATCGTCAAGACGAAGCAATGAGTAAACCTGTTCCGTCGAGCTACCGGCAGACTTGTCTTGATAGACCGCACGGTATTTGCATTTAGAGGGGTCTTTCGCAAACCAAATGAGATAATTCGACGCTGCCGCGAGGTAATCACCGGCACGGCCAGTAGTCGTTCTGAAGGCAATTTGAGAAATGCAATTTGTCTCTCCAAAAACCTCATCCATCACCGCCCGCACGCGATGCACATTCTCATCGCCAATCTGCACAAAGATTGAGCCGGATTCCGTCAACAGATCCCGCGCCACCATCAGCCGGTCGCGCAGATAGGTCAGGTAGGAATGAATGCCGTCGCGCCAGGTGTCGCGGAAGGCTTTCACCTGCTCCGGCTCGCGGGTGATGTGGTCGGCGTTGCCGTCCTTCACGTCGCGGCTGGTGGTGGACCACTGGAAGTTGCTGTTGAATTTGATGCCGTAGGGCGGGTCGAAATAGATGCACTGCACCTTGCCGCGCAATCCCTCGCGCTCGGCCAGGCTGGCCATCACCTGCAAGGAATCGCCCAGGATGAAGCGGTTCTGCCAGTGGCCTTCGTGCTGGTAGAACTCGGTGCGGTCGGCGCCTTCGGGCAGGCCGTTGAAGTCGCCGAACAGGTCCAGCGTGTCCTGCTGCGGCGCGGCGGCGGCTTCGCGGCGGGCTTCGCGTGCTTGGGTTTCGCGGCGCAGGTCGTCGATCAGCGCCTTGGGCTTGACCTTCTCCTGGATGTAGAGCGGCGGCGCATTGACCACGAGGGCGGACCAGTCCTGCTGGTCCTTGCCGCGCCAGATCAGTTGCGGGTCCAGGTCGCGGTTGAGCCGCTGCTGGAACTCCGGGGATGCCTTGCCGGCGTCGTGCAGGGCGCACAGTTCCTCCAGCCATTGCCGGTTGGCGCGCGGGTAGGCCACCTGCACCGGCGCCTGCTCGTGCTGCTGCATCACCGACTGGTGTTCCACCGTCGGGATGTTCTTGCGCTTGGCTTCGCCGTGAACGAGGTCTTCGACGGCCAGCGGGGCCTTGGGTTTGCGGGGTTGGCGGGTCATGTCATCCATTACCTTGCTGCGCGAGCGTCATGTCGGCCACCTGACGGCGCAGGCCATCGACAAAGACGCGCAGGCTGTGGGATCGGTTGGTTTCGGGGTCGAGATGGGCAGCCATGGCGCGGGCGCCGGCCACCTTCTGAAAGTCCGGCACGAGGTGCTTGACCTGTATCGATGGCTTTTGCCAGTTGTCCGGCTGGATGTATCGCTTGCGATGGGCCGGCGTATCGATGCCATGGCCTCCGAAAGCGTTCGCCAGGGCGCACAGATCGCCCAGATACCAGCTTTCCAGTTCCTGGCAGACGAGGCGGATCAGGGTGTCCGGGCGGCCCGATTGCTGGCAGATGCGCCGGTAGCGCGCCTTGAGATCGATGCAGTCCGCGCCGTCGGTGTCGCGCAGAATGACGAAGCGGTCGCCCGGGACGCGCCATGCCTGCAGCTTGCGGGGAACGCTGCGATCCAGGTCGCTCTTGCCTTCATGGGGAATGCACAGGAAGTGCTGGCCGTCGATCCATCCGGGGAACAGGCGCGGCAGCCAGGCATCGAGCAGTACGCGCATGGACGGCTCTTCGAGCAGAAAAACAAGACGGCCTATCATCAGGTGATGTCCTTGTTCACGCCTTCGAACAGGCCCTGTTTCCACAGGTAGCCGGGCAAGTCTCCCGCCTCGAACAGGGCGCGCAGGTTCTCCGAATCGACGGCGCGGCTCACGACGGTGAAGCCGCTTTTCTTGCGCAGGCAGTAGATTTCGTCGAGCGTGAGCGCGTTGAGGAAGTCCGGCGAATGGGTGGAGATGAAGACCTGGCCGCCACGCTCGGCGTAGCTGCGGAATTCCTCTGCCAACGCGGGCAGCAATTCGGGATAAAGCTGGTTTTCCGGTTCCTCGATGGCCAGCAGCGGATACGGACTGGGGTCATTGAGCAGCACCAGATAGGCGAACATCTTGATGGTGCCGTCGGAGACATGGCGGGCAATGAAGGGATCCTTGAAACTGCCATCCTGGAAGCGCAACACCAGGCGGCCGTCCTCGGTCTGCCGGGGTTCGACGATGCTCACGCCCGGCACGCGCCGACGCATGGCGTCCAGCACGCGCTGGAAGCGGTCGCGGTGGTGTTCGTACAGATAGTTGGCCACCAGCGGCAGGTTTTCGCCGCGCGTAGACAGATGTTCGGCATAGCCGTCTTCCTGGCTGGGGCGCGCCTCCGAGACATGGAAGTCGGAGATGTGCCAGTTCTCGATCATCAGGCGGAACGCGCTGGCCGCCTTGAAGCGCTCGAACTGTCCCAGGCCCTTGATGGCGAGAATGTCGGGCGCGTCCAGTTCCTGTTCCTCGCGGGTGAGGTCCTCTTCCTGCTTGGAAAAATCCTCTTCGTTGGTAATGGCATAGCCACGGCCGCGGCTGAAATCGAGAAAATGAAAAGGCGCGCCATGCCTGCCCCGCTTGTAGCGCAGGATTTCACGCTCGACGACCGGCTTGCCATCTGCGTCCGGCGCAATGGTCAGGACATAGGTCACCAGGCGTTCGTATCCGGTGATCTCCAGGCGGAACTGGAGGGACAGTTCGATGGATTCGCCCCAATGGCCGCGACTGACCACTTCCTTGTAACCGCCGCGCTTGGACAAGGCCTTGCCGACATTCATGGACAGCGCGTCCTTGAGGAAAGAGAACACGTCGAACAACGTGGATTTCCCCGTGCCGTTGGCTCCCACCAGCACGCACAGGCGCGGGATGGATTCCATCCGAGCATCCTGAAACAGGCGGTAGTTCCGGATGGCAATGGATTCAATTTGCATGGCGATGCCCTATCAAGTTTTTGCGCGGTCGCAGGCACGACGGCGTTGCTTCGCGTTGGCTGCCGGAGCCGAGATCGACCATTTTCCCGACGGCGGCAGAATGGTCGGGGATCGCGTGGCCGGAAACTTCGCAGGCGGCCTTGACCTTGCTGACCAAGTTCAGAAAATTGTCCCACTTGCTGTAGCCCAGCAAGTGTTGGATGCTGCGCGCCAGCCAGAACTCCACGCCACCATCGGTCTGGTGGGCGTGAGCCTCGAAGTTGTCGGTCAGGCTTCCGACAAGATCGGATTTCATCGGGCGACCTCCGTCGCTGCAAGCAGCATCTTCTCGAACTCGGCCTGCACCCTGTCGGCAAAGTCATCCTGCATTTCGTACACATCGCCGAACTCGGCGAAGGCCCAGCGGCCGTGCGTGCCGAGGTGGTTCACGCCGGGAATCCAGTAAGTGTCCATGGTGGACTTCTTTTCCTTCGCATCCTCACGCCGGTAGCCCTTGATCTCGACGATCAGGTTCAGCGGGTCGTCCTTGCCGTGGCCGTCGTCCACTTGCACGATGAAGTCCGGGAGGTAGATGCGGTTGGCCGAGCCGAAGCGGTAGGGCACTTCCAGGCCGAGGTTGTGGTTCTTGGTGTAGGCCAGCACCCTGGGGTGCGACTCGGCGACGCGGCAGAACTCACTCTCCCAGCCACTATCCAGGATGACCCAGTTGACGTGGTTCTTCGGCTGGTTTTCCACCCCGAGGGTTTCCCAGCGTTCGCTGCCCGGGCGGGAGGTGTTGAAGCGCACATGCGCGGTGCTGCCGGTCGGGTTGAACGGGTCGAGGATGGCCTTGACCTGCCTGCCTTTCTCCAGCTCCTTCGCGGTAATGCCCTTGGTGATGCGCTGGCAGGCCATGTCCGCAAGTTCGCGGTACATCAACTGCGCCGGGTAGGTGCCGCCTTTGCATTCCAGACACTCGTCCAACCACTGGCGCACGATGCGCTTGAGCTGCCCGAACAAGGCAATCGGCGCATCCTGGCCTTGGTCGCGCCAATGCTGGAACAACAGGTGCTTGGTCAGTTCCATCAACAGGGTGGACTGACGCACATCTTGCAGATGCTTGATGTCCAGCACCACCGCCTCGCCGATGATGCCGGCGTTGTGTGTCTGGGTTGCGCCAACCATGTCCGGCGTCAGGCTGAGATGGTGGTCGTCGTTGAATTCGGCTTCGAGTTGTTCTTCTGGCAGCTCGACGCGATAGCCCTGTACGCGTGGGAACCGGATTTCTAAAGGGTCGCGTTCCGGACGCAGCGCCTTGACTGTGACGGTTTCGCGGGGCTTGGGCGGAGTGACGACGACAGGCTTGGCTGTGAAGTCAAAGGGAATGCCGAATACGTCGGCGTACTCAACGTCGAACAGGCCCTGCTCGTTCAACTCATAGGATTGGCGGCGCAGGGCTCGACCAATCACCTGTTCGCACAGCAGTTGGGTGCCGAACGCACGCACGCCGAGGATGTGGGTGACGGTATTGGCATCCCAGCCTTCTGTGAGCATGGACACCGACACGACGCAGCGGATTTGCTCACCCAGGCGACCCTGCTTGCCAACGGTGTTCATCACTTCGCGCAGAAGTTCGCTGTCACTCAGGTTTTCAGCCTGGCGGCGGTCGCCGGTGCGCTCGATGATCTCGCGCTTGAAGCGTTCGATCTCATCGGCAGCCATGCCTCGGAAGTTGTCGTCCAGCGCCTCGCCGGATTCGAGCTGCTCGCTGTCGATCAACAAAGTGTTCGGGCGCGCCAGGGGTTCGCCATGCTCATCGAAATTGCGGAACAGTTCCAACCGCCCCGGCACGCGCGTGATGGAGCCATCGTCCTTGGTGCGCTCGAAACCGGAGATGTAATCGAACACCAGCTTGGAAGTTGCGGTGTTGTTGCACACCACGATGAAGCACGGTGGCACGTTGATGCCAGCCTGCTTCCAGGCATCAAAGGTTTTGAGGTAATGCCCGTACAGGGCTTCCAGCGCGGTCTGCAATTCCACCGGGATGGCCAGCGGATCGAGCTGGGCGTTCTTGCCGCGTCCTTTCTTCGGCATCTTCTTGCCGATGTGCTTCCAGAGCTCGCGGTAGATGGGCATTTCCGCGCCGGGAATGTTGTCGGCCACCGGCACGCGCGGCAACTTGACGATGCCGCACTCGATGGCATCCATCAATGAGAAGTCGCTCATCGTCCAGGGGAATAGCGTGCCTTCCACGTAGCCGGAACCGGCCAGGAAGAATGGCGTGGCCGAGAGGTCTATCACCTGCTGCAGGCCCAGCTTGCGGTTGACTGCTTCCAGGCCAGAAATCCACAGGCGTGCTGCTTCGTTCTCGTCCTTGACGTGTTCCTTGGCGTCCTTGAGGTCATCGCCAGTCAGAGGGTTACCCTTGTCGTCGACGTAGTCGTCGTCGGAAGCGGTTTTTTCTCGATAGCAGTGGTGCGCCTCATCGTTGATGGCTAGGATGTTTTTCAGCCCCATCAATTCCGGCATGACTCGCTGGAGCATCTGGCCCTCAGTTTCCAGCGTGTCCAGCTCGCTGCCGGTACGGCCTTGCAGCAAGCGACGGCCTCCCTTGGACAACTCCATGCGCTCGCGCAGCTTGAAAGCGTGGTAGTTGGTGATGACGATCTTGGCCTTGTCCAAATCGGCCAGCATGTCGCGCGGCACGATCTCACGGCTGGCGTAGTAGCTGTCTGCATCATTGGGCAACAGCACACGCAAACGATCCTTGATGGTCAGGCCAGGTGCAACCAGCAGGAAACCACGGGTGAATTTCTTGCTCTGCGGATGCCGCACGGCATTGACCGTCTGCCACGCAATGAGCATGGCCATGACCGTGGTCTTACCTGCACCAGTGGCTAGCTTCAGCGCCAGACGCATCAAGCCGGGATTGGCATCGTCGCTGGCCTTTTTCAGGTGATCAAGGAAGCGTTCGCCGTTCTTGCCAAGCTGAGGAGCGACCTCGGTCAGCCAAATAGCGGTCTCGGCCGCTTCGACCTGGCAGAAGAACGGGCGCACACCTGTGAACTTGTGGTTACGCCAATGTTCTAGTAAACGGGCTGTTTCAGGGGTGACGCGCCACTGCGACGGGGGTAGCTTACGCCAGGCATCCACTTCCTGCCGGACAGCATTGATGATGGCGGTGTGGTCATAAGCCTGCTTAGCAGTGGACAGGCCCTTGCCTTCATCAAACAACAGACCCGCCTGCTCGTGTTCACCTCTCTTCTTGCGCGGTTTGGGGATCGGTGTGATGAAGTCGGCGCGGCGGCGGCTGGAGATGATTTCTTGGGTCGGCTGACCGCCGGCGTCCAGTTCCCAATGCCTGGCCGGATACTCATACGGCGAATTCAGAATGGGTTGGGCAAAGAACTGATCACTCACTTTTTAGTCCCCTGATATCTAGATTTTTTCGAGGAGATTCAGAGCTTGAGGCAGCGATCCTCACCCGTGTCCCTGGCCGGAAGGTTTGTTTGAAGTCATCACCCAGCAAGCGGCTGATGTTGCCGATCAATTCCATCATGATCCCCTTACCCTTGTTTGATCCATTTCGCCCCTCTTCCTTTACCTGTTGACTCTATCAACCCCTCTGATTTCATCGCCCGCAGCACCAATCGCACCATGTCCCGGCTCACGCCCGGGCAGGCTTCCTCGATCTCCGAAATAGAAAACGGCAGGGTGCGCCCCAGGACCTCCGCACGCACCCGGTCGCCTTTACTACCACGACCACGCTCGATGGTGCCGACACGCTCCTCGAACTCACGGTAGGCCCGCAGCAAAGCACCCCAGAAGTAGTCGAGCCAGGGTTTGACGTCGTGCTGCCCCTGGTGCCATCCCTGAGAGCTGGCTTCCAGCGTTTCGTAATAGCCTTCCTTGGTGTCCTCGAAGATGCGTTCCAAACTGATGTAGCGACCCACGGCATAGTCGAAGTGGTAGAGCAGCAGCAAGGTCAACAAGCGGGACATGCGACCGTTGCCGTCCGGGAAGGGGTGGATGCACAAAAAGTCGAGCATCGCCAGCGGCACCAGTACCAACGGGTCGGCCAGGTGCTGATCCAGCGCGGTGGCGTAGCGCCCGGTCAGATCGGCCATTGCCATCGGCGTCAGGTGCGCTGCGACTGGCTGGAAGCGCAGACGCGACGTGCCGTCTGGGTGACGCTCGATGATGTCGTTGTTGGTAGCCTTCCAGCGCCCGCCCGCCTGCGGCATATAGCGGTACAGCAGGGTATGTAATTGCAGCACAACACCCTCGCTGAAGGGCATGTGCACGGCAGACTCGTGGATCAGCGCCAGGGCATCACGGTAGCCGGCGATCTCCTGTTCGGAGCGGCTCTTTGGTGTTGCGTTGCGGATGACCAGGGACTTCAGCCGCGAAGGCGCGACGACAACACCTTCCAGCCGGTTGGACGACTCGGTGGACTCCACCACCGCGATCTGGCGCAGGCCCTTGAGGGCTTCGGGCGACTGTGCGGCGTAGAGTTGCTGCTTGCCCTGGTACTCGCCCAGTGTGCGCAACGTGGCGGCCTGAGTGCCATCGAAGCGAAGTGCGGCAAGGTACTCGGGTGTGAGCGAGTGCATGGAAATGTAAACCCAAGCTATCTAAATGAGGTAATCATAGCCATTAAATGGGGCACTGTCTCTAAAAATGCCTCATTAAAGGTGTTTGATTACCCCATTTCCTGAACGTAAGCCCGGTCGCGAGGGGCCGGTAAGGCCGACCAGGAAGGAAACTCCCAAAAAAGGGTAATAATTTCACAATTACCCTATTTTCTCCATTGTTTACCCCATTCCCAGGCCCAACTCAGGGCAAAGGCAAACGGCAAGGGAACGGCACTCAAGGGACAACGGCCCTATCCAGAAAAGGAAAAGGCCGCCCTGTCCATTGGTTCTGCAACACCCAGCCAACTCTTTCCTATGCCGTGCCGCTGCCCTCCGCCGCACCCAGGTAGTCCGCCCAGTCCTGCAACAGCGTCCTTCTCTGATCCAGCAGCAACGCCTTGTTGTACGTCGCCCGCACCTTGTTGCTTTCCACGTGGGCAAGCTGCCGTTCAATTGCATCAGGCCGATACCCGTTCTCATTGGCCCAGGTCGAAAAGGTCGTCCGCCAGCAATGCGGCGTCGTGCCCCGGCCCAGGTTCATGTCGCGCATCGCGTAGGTGAGCCGATTGGGCGTGGTGAAGCCTTTGCCGCTCCGGTGTGGAAACAGGTAGCGTCCACCGCCCGTGATGTGCTGCAAGTCTTTCAGCACCGCTATGGCCTGCGTGGACAACGGGCTGACATGGTCACGCCGCGCTTTCATCTTCGCCGCAGGCCGACGCCACAGTGCATCCTCAAAGTCGAACTCGTCCCACTCGGCATCCGCCGCTTCCCCTGGACGGCAGGCGGTCAGAGTGATCAACCGCAAGCACAACGAGGTTTCCGGATAGCCCCGGTAGCCGCGCAACTCCTGATAAAACCTCTGGATTTGCTCTCGCGTCATCGCCGCCTTGCTCTCGCTGAACGGCACGCGCAGCAGCCCGCGCAGACTGGGGATCGGATTGGCCTCGACCAGCCCCCGCACCACCGCAAACTCAAAGATCGCCGAAAGATCACCTTTGACGTGAATGGCCGCCCACGCACCATGTGCCTTGCATTCCTCCAGCAGCGGGCGAATCTGCTTCACGCCAATGTCGCTCATCAGCATCCCGTCGAATTTGGGCGACAGGTATTTCCTGATGCGGGATTCTTTCGTTCGGCAGGAGCTGAGCGCAAAGACTGGCTTGATCTCGGCCAGGTACGCTTTCGCCACCTTGGCGAACGAGCTTTCCCTTGCGCGTTTGCGCTCCTCCAGCGCCTCCAGGTTGCGCTGCTTGACCTGCCGCCGCTCATGGGCAGGATGGATGCCTTGCTTGACCAAGGCACGTGCCTTCTCACGGGCTGAACGCGCCTCCGCAAGGCTTACTTGAGGAAAGCCGCCGATGGCAAAGAGGTTCTCCTTGCCTTGCAGGCGGTACTTCCACCGCCAGAGCTTGCCGCCGGTAGGCTTGACCAGCAGGAACAGGCCCCCGCCGTCTGAAAGTTTCCAGTCTCGATCAGTCGATTTGGCCGACCTGACCTTGAGGTCGGTGAGTAGATTCTCGGGCATCGTTGGACTCCGCTGCGGGGAGATGTACCCCCACGGTTGAACACGAGTACCCCCAACGCTACCCCCGAATTTTCTGGACCTCGATGAACAATAGGAACGCTCAGTAGACCGTATTGTTTACGCAACCCATTGATTTACAACGGGCCAATCTGTCTACCAAGCATTACTGAGCGCCACCGAGATTCAGCAAAAATCGTCAGACGTTGAACAGGAAATTCATCACATCCCCGTCCTGCACCACATACTCCTTCCCTTCGGCCCGCATCTTGCCCGCCTCCTTCGCCCCCTGCTCGCCCTTGTAGGCGACGAAATCCTCGTAAGAGATGGTCTGGGCACGGATGAAGCCGCGCTCGAAGTCGGTGTGGATGACGCCGGCGGCCTGGGGAGCGGTGGCGCCGATGGGGATGGTCCAGGCGCGCACTTCCTTGACGCCGGCCGTGAAGTAAGTCTGCAGGCCGAGCAGGCGGAAGGCGGCGCGGATCAGGCGGTTCAGGCCGGGTTCTTCCATGCCCATGTCGGCCAGGAAGACGTCGCGGTCCTCGTCGGAAAGGTCGACGATTTCCGATTCGATGGCCGCGCAGATCGCGACCACAGGCGCCTTGCGGCTCTCGGCGTATTCGGTCAGGCGGTCCAGCAGCGGGTTGCCGGTGAAACCCGTGTCGCTGACGTTGCCGACGTACATGGCCGGCTTGGCGGTGATGAAGCACAGCGGGGCGATCAGCGCCCGTTCCTCGTCGCTCAGGTCCAGCGTGCGCACGCCCTGGGCCTCGTTGAGGCGGGCGACGCACTTTTCCAGCACGGCGACCAGGCGCTGGGCGTCCTTGTCGCCCGAGCGGGCGGTCTTGAGGTGGCGCTGCAGGGCTTTTTCGGCGGTCTGGAGGTCGGCCAGGGCCAGCTCGGTCTCGATGACCTCGATGTCGGCGATGGGGTCGATGCGGCCGGCCACGTGAACCACGTTGGGGTCTTCGAAGCAGCGCACCACGTTGACGATGGCATCGGTCTCGCGGATGTGGGCGAGGAACTGGTTGCCCAGGCCTTCGCCCTTGCTGGCCCCGGCCACCAGGCCGGCGATGTCGACGAACTCGACGGTGGCCGGCAGCGTGCGCTCGGGATGCACGATTTCGGCCAGTTTCTCCAGGCGCGGGTCGGGCACCTCGACCACGCCGACGTTGGGCTCGATGGTGCAGAAGGGATAGTTCTCGGCCGCGATGCCGGCGCGGGTCAGGGCGTTGAAGAGCGTCGATTTGCCCACGTTGGGCAGGCCGACGATGCCGCATTGCAAGGCCATGCTGGATTCCTTTTGTACGGGGGCCGCGCTCGCGGCGCGGGCGCGACGGCGGCCGGGCGCGCGAGGCCCGCGGCGGCGGCCGGTTGGCGGGCAGCGTGCGCGGGGCCGGGACGGCGGGCCCTGCGGTCCCGGGCTGGCGCTGCCGGGCAAAGATGGCGATTGTAGCCTTGCGGGAGGCGGACCGCGCCGCAACGGCCGCCGCGCTACGCGAGATCCGGCGCGTAGCGCACGATGCTCCACACCAACAGCATGGGCCCGGCGTTGAACACCGCGTGCAGGGCCACGGACGCGCCGATGCCGCGGGCGATGCGCAGCCAGCCCAGGACCAGGCCGGTGGTCCATTGCGGGAGCACCAGCAGGGGCATCATCCACAGCGGCATCTGGTTGAGCGCGTAATTGTTCAGGTGCACGGCCGCGAAGGCGGCGGCGGCCAGGTGGAATACCCAGGGAAACAGGCGGCAATAGGCCCTGTGCCAGGGCCGCAGCCGCACGCCCGCGACCGCCCGGGCAGTGCTGCGGACCTGCCGTCGGCACAGCAGCACGGCGGCCGCCACCATGGCGACGGTCCAGCCGTGCGGGCCGGAGAGTACGGCCACCGCCATGACGGGCACCAGCCAGAGGGCCTGCAGCGGCCGCCGCAGGCCGTAGCGGAACAGGAGTTCCTCCGCCACCGGCGCCCAGAAGATGGCTTGCAGTACGGGCAGGGCGTGGATGTCTATGCGGGGCGAGGCGCCGCCCGCGCCGGCGGCGGCCAGGGCGACCGGCCCCAGCGCCAGCAGGTTCACCGCCCACAGGCAGCCGGCCCAGGCCAGCAATCGCCGCCAGCCCACGCCGGGCCGCCAGTCGCGGGCCCAGCCGTCGCCAGGGAGGCGGCCGGGCCAGCGCGGCGCCAGCGCGGGGCGGCGCACGAAACGCAGGAAGGCCCGCAGTTCGCGGCCGAAGCCCGTGGCGCGGGGGTCCATGCGGCGGCCTCAGGCGCTGTGCAGCTGGCGCACGGCGCGTTCGAAGTCGCCGTCGAGCAGCCAGGACACGACGGCGCGGCTGCGGTCGATGGCGGCATCGATGGCGTCCTGCTCGTCGCGGCGCGGGGGATGCAGCACGAAATCGGCCACCGGCTGGGCCAGGCCCAGCTCGCGCGGATGCCCGATGCCCAGCCGCAGGCGCCAGAAGGCGGGACTGCCCAGCGCGGACTGGATGTCGCGCAAGCCGTTGTGCCCGGCGTGCCCGCCTCCCTGTTTCAGCTTGGCCTGGCCCGGCGGCAGGTCGAGCTCGTCGTGCAATACCAGGATCTGTTCGGGCGCCAGCTTGTAGAAGCGCGCCAGCGCGGCCACCGACTGGCCCGAGCGGTTCATGTAGGTCATGGGCTTGGCCAGCAGCACGTTCTCGCCCCGATGGCGGGCCTTGGCGACGTGGCCGAAGAAGGATTTTTCCAGCGAGAAGGCGGCCCCCAGGTCGCCGGCCAGGCGGTCGGCCAGCCAGAATCCGGCGTTGTGGCGGGTGCGTTCGTATTCGGCGCCGGGGTTGCCCAGGCCGGCGATGAGGCGGATGGGAGAGGCAGGCATGGACAGGAAGAAAACGGCAGGGATGGCGCAGGCCACACTATACGGCACGCCGCAAGCCCGGACGGCACGGGGCGGACCGGGCAAGGCGGGACCGGGCGCGGGCGCCGCCGGCAGCGCCCGGGGCTGCGCGATACGGCGCGATGCCGCAAACGCCGAGGCCCCTCGCGGGGAGGGGCCTCGGGCGGCCGGGCGGCAGGCGCCCGGCGGGATCGCGGACTCGGATCGCCGGGTCAGGCGGCCGGGGCGGCTTCGCCCTCGGCCGGGGCATCGCCCTCGTCGCCCGAGCCGCCGCCCTTGACCAGCGCGGTGGCCAGCGCCGGGTTGGCGTCGCCGCCGTGCGAGACATAGGTCACGCCCTTGGGCAGCTTGATGTCGGACAGGTGCAGCGAGGCGCCGCCCAGCAGGTTGCCCAGGTCGACCTCGATGAACTGGGGCAGGTCCGCCGGCAGGCAGGAGATTTCCAGTTCGGTCAGCAGGTGGGTCACGACGGCAGCGCTCAGCTTGACGGCCGGCGAGTTCTCGGCGTTGACGAAGTGCAGCGGCACCTTGGTGTGCAGGGCCTGGCCGGCGGCCACACGCTGGAAGTCCAGGTGCAGGACCTGCGGCTTGTAGGCGTGCCATTGCACGGCGCGCAGCAGCACTTGCTGGCCCTTGCCGTCGATCTGCATGTCGAGGATGGACGAATGGAATTCTTCCTTGCGCAGGGCGTGGAAGATTTCGTTGTGGTCGACCTCGATGCTCAGGGGCTGGCCTTCGCCGCCGTAGACGATGGCGGGGACGCGGCCCGCGCGGCGCAGGCGGCGGCTCGCACCCGTTCCCTGTACGCTGCGCAAGGTGGCATTGAATTTCATGGATGGCTCCGATGGTTGGGCGGCTGGCCGCCCGGTTGCGTGAGCCGCGCCCCAGGCGCGGCGGGAATCGCGGGACGCCGCGACCAGCGGCCCGCGGTAAGCGGATTCATTCGACGAACAGCGAGCTGACGGACTCCGCGTTCGAGATGCGCAGGATGGTTTCTCCGAGCAGGGGCGCGCAGGACAGCTGCCGGATCTTGGGGCTGCCCAGCGCGGACTCGGACAGCGGGATGGTGTCGGTGACCACCAGGGTGTCGAGTTCGGAGGCGGCGATGCGCTCGACCGCGCCGCCGGACAGCACCGGGTGCGTGCAATAGGCGTGCACGGCGCCGGCGCCGCGCTCCTTGAGCGCCTGGGCGGCCTTGCACAGCGTACCCGCGGTGTCGACCATGTCGTCCATGATGATGCAGGTGCGGCCGTCGACTTCGCCGATGATGTTCATGACTTCCGACACGTTGGCGCGCGGGCGCCGCTTGTCGATGATGGCCAGGTCGGCCTCCAGCCGCTTGGCCATGGCGCGCGCGCGCACCACGCCGCCGATGTCGGGCGAGACCACCACCAGGTTGGAGTAGTTGTGCCGCCAGATGTCGCCCAGCAGGATGGGGCCGGCGTAGATGTTGTCGACCGGGATGTCGAAGAAGCCCTGGATCTGGTCGGCGTGCAGGTCCATGGTGAGCACGCGGTCGACGCCGGCGACCTGCAGCATGTTGGCCACGACCTTGGCCGAGATCGCCACGCGCGCCGAGCGCGGCCGGCGGTCCTGGCGGGCATAGCCGAAATACGGGATGGCGGCGGTGATGCGCCCGGCCGAGGCGCGGCGCAGCGCATCGACCATGACCATGATTTCCATGAGGTTGTCGTTGGTCGGGGCACAGGTGGGCTGGAGCACGAAGACGTCCTTGCCGCGCACATTCTCGTTGACCTCGACCATGACCTCGCCGTCCGAGAAGCGGCCGACGGTCATCTTGCCCAGCGACATGTCCAGGTGGTTGACCACGTCCACGGCCAGCCGCGTGTTGGCGGTGCCCGTGAAAATCATGAAGCTATCGTGTGCCATGGTGCGGAGATACGTGACCCGAAACGACAAAGCTGCTGAACCCGCACAACACCTTCGACCGGCAGGTTCAACAGCTCGTATGTCTGGCATGAAGTTGGCTGGGGAGGAAGGATTCGAACCTTCGCATGCCGGAATCAAAATCCGGTGCCTTAACCAGCTTGGCGACTCCCCAACTAGCCTGCAATCCAATGCCGCAGCGGGTGTTCGTCCAGCCCCTGGCAAGCCAGGACCGACCGAATGGCAGGCCCTTCGGGCCCTGCTTCCCGCCCGTGCGCATCGCGATCTGCGAGGCGCATTTTAACGGCGATTTCCTGCTGCGCCAAAACGGCTTCGCGCAAGACGGCGAACTCCGCGAAAAGACAGGCCCCGGAACCAGACATGCGGGTTTCCAGGCCCTGCCGCGCAAGCCACGCCGCGGCCCGGGACACGGCGGGATACCTGCGGCAGGCAACGGGCTCGAGGTCGTTGCGGCCGAACCCGCCGGCTACCGGCAAGCCCCTGCGCGCATTCCCCGGGCTGCCGTCGGCATTCCCGCTTCCCGCCCTGCCTCGGCGCGCATCGCCAAGTGCAGCAGAAAAGTCCGCCATTGTGACGGTTTGGGTATTCCTTGTCAATTCCGGGGCGCCGAACACCTCTGCGGTCGGCACCTGAGCGTCGGGCTGCACGACGAGATAGGCGCGCGCGGGCAGGTCGACGGCGGTCAGCCGCTCGCCCACGCCTTCCGCGAAGGCCGGGCGGCCGAACACGAACACCGGCACGTCCGCGCCCAGCGGCAGGGCCAGCGCCATTAGCTGGCTGCGCGACAGGCCGGTCTTCCAGAGCCGGTTCAGGGCGATCAGCACGCTGGCGGCGTCACTGGAGCCTCCGCCCAGGCCGCCGCCCGCGGGAATGCGCTTGTCGATGGCGATGGCGGCGCCGGCCGACACCCCGGCCGCGCGCTGCAGGGCGCGCGCGGCGCGCACGGCCAGGTCGGCGTCCTGCGGCACGCCGGGCAGGCCGGAGGTGCGGATGATGCGGCCGTCGGCGCGGCTTTCGATGTGCAGGGTGTCCTGCAGGTCGACGAAGCGGAAGGCCGTCTGCAGCAGGTGGTAGCCGTCGGCCCGCTGTCCCACCACGTGCAGGAACAGGTTGAGCTTGGCGGGCGCGGGGATGTCGTACAGGGTCATCGGGACGCCGCGGGGCGCGGGGCGCTCAGGAGGGGTCGGCCACCAGCCGCACGGAGATCCGGCGCCCGGCCTCCTGGCGCTCCATGGAAAGCAGCAGCGGGCCCGCGGCGTCGTAGCGCGACAGGCGCACCGCCCAGCCGCCCTGGACGAAGGCCGCCGGCCGGCCCTGCGCGTCGCGCGACGGCTCGGCCGCCGGGGCGGCCGCCAGGCGCCCGCGCATCCAGTCGCGCAGGCCGGAGACGGGGATGGGGCTGCCCAGCGCCTGCTCGACCAGGGAATCGGCGTCGGGCGCCTGTTCCACGCTGCCGTCGGAGCGGCGCAGCGTGGCCGCGCCGTCGGCGACCTCGACCCGCGCCAGCGTGCTGCCCAGCGGGTTGGCCAGGTCCAGCGTCAGCCGGCGACCGTCGTCCCGCCAGGCGAAGCCGCCCTGCACGGCCTGCTGCCGGCCGTCGGCCTCGTCCACGCGTACGGCGAAGCGGCCGGTGCGCGACAGGCTGCCGTCCCCTTCCCCGCCGACACCCGGCAAGCGGGGCGTGGCGCAGCCGGCCAGGACGGCCACGCAGGCTGCCGCCAGCCATGCCGTGGCGCGCCGCCTGGCCGCAATGGCATTCACAGGCCGACCCCCAGGCGCTTGAGCGTGTCGCGCAGGGTGGTGTTGTCGCCGTCGCGGGAGGCCGCATCGCGAAAGACTTCCAGGGCCGGCTCGCGCTGCCCGGCGGCCCACAGCACCTCGCCGAGGTGGGCCCCGATCTCGGCCTCGGGCCGCTTGCGGTAGGCGCGCTCGAGGTATTCGATGGCCGCGCTGCGCTCGCCCATGCGGTACTTGACCCAGCCCATGCTGTCCAGGATGAAGGGGTCGCCGGGCGAAAGCTCGAGCGCGTGGGAGATGAGCTTGAGCGCCTCGGGCAGCCGCTGGTTGCGGTCGGCCAGCGTGTAGCCCAGCGCGTTGTACGCGTGGGCGTGTTCGGGGTCCAGCGCGATCACGTCGCGCAGCAGGCGCTCCATTTCGGCGACGTTGCCCTGACGCTCGTAGAGCATGGCGAGCTCGTACTTGATCTCGGTGGAGTCGGGCGTTTCGGCGTTGGCCTGCACCAGCAGGTCGACGGCCTGGTCCAGGCGGCCGGCGTCGCGCAGGATCTGCGCGGACGTGAGCGTGCCCAGGGTGGCTTCCTCGTCGTCCTGCGGGTCGGCGCCGCGGATCAGGGCCAGGGCGTCGTCCACCCTGCCCTGCTTGGCCCGCAGCCCGGCCTGCCGCATGCGGGCCGAATAGCGCACGGACGGATCGTCGATGCGGTCGAGCTCGGCGATGGCGTCGTCCAGCCGGCCCTGGTCCTCGGCGATGCGCGACAGCAGAAGATAGGCGTCGGCGACCGCGACCTCGGCGTCGGTGGTGCCCGGCAGCGAGGTCTGGCCGCGCTGGGTCTGTACGTCCACGTACTGGCGCAGCAACTGCTGCGCGTCGTCGAGGCGGCCGGCGCGGTAATTGACCTGCGCCTGCATGAAGAGCAGGTCGAAGTCTTCGGGCGCGCGCCGCGCCATGGACGACAGCTCGGCCAGCGCCGCGTCGTAGTCGCCGCGGTCGGCCAGCTGGCTGGCCAGCATCAGGCGCAGCTTGCGCGCGTCGGGATGGCGCTGCGCGAAGGCCGCGGCCTCGTCGAGCGCGCGCGGCGCGTCGACCGACAGGCCGTACTCCAGCACGCGGCGCGCGGCGTCTTCGGACGACGGGGCGGCGGCCAGCGCGGCCCGCGCCTCGGACACGGCACGCGGGTGGTCGCCGGCGGCCTGCGCCATGTCGGCCAGGGCCAGCCGGGCCTGCGGCAGGCGGCGCACCGGCTCGGACAGCGCCTGGTCCAGGATGGCCAGCGCGCCGCGCCGGTCGCGCATGCGGCCCAGCACCGCCAGGGACTGGGAAATGGCGGCCGGCTTGTCGGACGCCGCGTCGATGCGCTGGCGCAGGGCGTTGGCCAGGCCGTCGGTCTGGCCGGACGCGGCCGCCAGCGCCAGTGCCGTGGCGCCGGCCTCGGAATCGGCCGGCGCCAGCCGCGACCATTCGCGAGCGGCCTCCAGGCCTCCCCCGAGATTGCCGCCGGCCAGGAAGAATTCGAGCGCGCGGCGCGCCAGGCGGGGATCGCCGGTGTCGCGCGAGAGGTCCAGCAGGGTGTTGGCCGCGGTGCCGTAGACGCCGCGCTGCGCGGCGATCTCGGAGGCCAGGATGCGGTAGAGGATGTCTGCCGAAAGCGTGACCTCGGGCAACTGCCCGGGCCGCAGGCGGATCACTTCGGTTTCGGGGCCGGGCACGCCGGGAGAGCCGCCGGCGGGCGGCCCGGCTTCGCGCGGACTGCCCTGCGCGGCGAGGCCTTGCGCACAGATCAGCGCGGCCGAGCACGCCACCAGTATCGATTTCAGTTGCATAAGCGACGACTTCACGCGATCCGTCCGGTTGATGGCAAAATCCAGACACTCCAACAGATGATGTTAGCACCAGCCCCATGCCGGAACTGCCCGAAGTAGAAACCACCCGGCGAGGCATCGACGCGGTCATGACGGGCCGCCGGCTGCTGCGGCTGGTGGTGCGCGAGCCGCGCCTGCGCTGGCCGGTTCCGCAAGAGCTGGCCGGGGCCCTGGCGGGGCGCACCGTGCTGGAATGCGCGCGCCGGGGCAAGTACCTGCTGCTGCGCTTCGAGCACGGCACGCAACTGGTGCACCTGGGCATGTCGGGGTCGCTGCGCCGCGTCGCCGAAGGCGAACCCGCGCGGCGCCACGACCACGTGGAATGGGTGTTCCCCCATGCCGTATTCCGCCTGCACGATCCGCGCCGCTTCGGCGCGGTGCTGTGGCATCCCGCGGCGGCCGGCCCGGTCGCGCAGCACCCGCTGCTGGCCGGCCTGGGTATCGAGCCCTTCGACCCCCGCTTCGGCGGCGCCTGGCTGCGCCAGGGGTGGCGCAACCGCGGGACATCGGTCAAGCAGGCGCTGCTGGCCGGCGACGTGGTGGTCGGCGTGGGCAACATCTATGCGTCGGAAAGCCTGTTCCGCGCCCGCATCCACCCCGCGGCCCCGGCGCGGCGCCTGTCGGCCGAACGCTGCGAGCGCCTGGCCGGGGCCATCCGAGAAACGCTGGACGACGCCCTGCGGGCCGGCGGCAGCACCTTGCGGGATTACGTCGGGGCGGGCGGCGAGCCGGGCAGCTATTTCGAGATCCACGCTGCGGTCTACGAGCGCGCCGGGCAGCCCTGCCGGGCCTGCGGCACGCCGATCCGCCGCGCGGTCCAGGGCCAGCGCGCCACCTATTACTGCCCGCGCTGCCAGCGAGTGTAAGCCGGCCCCTGCGGGCGCGTCCCGGCCCGGGGCCTGTCCACGCTAGACCGCCGCCCGCGCGGCCGGGCCCAGGCGCGACTTGAGCAGAGCAATGAAAGACCCCGCCACCTGCGACAGCCCGAACCGGCGCGAAACGTACAGCATGACCCGGCGCCGTACCGCCGGGCGGGTGAGCGGAATCGCCTTCAGGCCGTAGACGGGCAGGAAGGGCGCCACATAGGCGTTGGCCACCGCCACGTGCCGGCCCAGCGCGGCCTGCGCCAGCAGGGTCGTGAAATGGCCGATTTCCCGCGCGGATTCCAGCAGCGCCGCATTGTTGATGTCGCTCGCGATCGAAACGCGCCCGCCGCCCTTGGCCAGCAGCAAAGGGTGGCCGGCCAGTTCGCCCCAGGCCAGGGACGCCCTGCCCGCCAGCGGATGCGAGCGCGCGCACAGCGCGACCAGCCGGGTCGTGAACAGCGTCTCGGCGGCGATGCTCTCCGGCATGCGCCGCTCGGGCCCCAGCGCGATTTCCACCCTTTCGGCCTCCAGGTCGGCGATGACGGCATCGGGCAGCGCCTCGTTGAGCAAGACCTCGATGTCCGGGTTGGCTTCCTGGAAGGCGGCCACCACCGGCGTGACGTGGGTGGAGGCGAGCACCTCGGTGGTGGACAGGCGCAATATGCCGCGCCGCCCCTGCGCCAGCGCGGCCGCGCAATCGGCCGCGCCTTCCAGGTTGGCCAGGATGCGGGCGGCGTGGGGCAGGAAGACTTCGCCCTCCGCGGTCAGCCTCACGCTGCGCGTGGTCCGGTGGAACAGCCGGAAGCCCAGATTGCTTTCCAGATCCCGCAGCAGGTGGCTTAGCGCGGCCTGGGTGACGAACATAGCCTGCGCGGCCTGCACGAAGCTGCCGCAACGCTGGACATGGGCGAAAGCCTGGAGCTGCCGCAAGGTGATATTCATTAGGCAAGCTAATAAATTGATAATTATTAATCAATATACTGGATATATTAATTCGTCCATCATGGCGTCCATAACGATACCCACACAGAGGAGACATTGCTTATGGATACGCCCGTCCTGCGCCTGGCAGCCGCTTGTCTGATTGCAAGCTCCGCGGCGATGCTGCCCGCGCTTCCGGCCGCCGCCGCCTACCCCGACAAACCCGTCACCGTCGTCGTGGGCTACGGCCCCGGCGGCGGCGCCGACACCCTGGCCCGGCTGTACGCCGAGAAGCTGTCGGCCGAGCTGGGCCGCCCCTTCGTGGTGGAGAACAAGCCGGGCGCCGGCGCCACCCTGGCGGCCGGCGAAGTCGCCCGAGCCGCGCCGGACGGCTACACGCTGATGGTGGCTCCGACGGCCGTGTTCACCATCACGCCCAACGTACGCAAGGTGAACTACGCGCCGCTGAAGGACTTCACGCCCATCTCCACCCTGGCTACCGGCATGGACGTGGTGATCGCCTCCAAGGCGCTGCCGGCGGCCAGCCTGCCCGAGTTCATCGCGCTGGCCAAGGCACATCCCGGGAAGTATTCCTTCGCCAGTTCCGGGCTGGCCACCTCCACCCACCTGATGGGCGAGGTCTTCAAGGAAGCCAGCGGGCTGGACATGCTGCACGTCCCCTACAAGTCCAGCAACGACTACCTGCCCGACCTGATCGAAGGACGCGTGGCGCTGGCCTTCGACCCGGTGCTGCTCAACCAGGTGCAGGCGGGCAAGCTGCGCTTCATGGCGGTGGTGGGCGACGACCGGCTCGAAGACCGTCCGGACGTCGGCACGACCCGCGAGGCCGGCCTGGACATGACCCTGGCGCAAAACCGCCTGTGGTACGGCATCTTCGCGCCGGCCGGGCTGCCGCCCGATATCGCCGCCAGGCTGGCGGCCGCCGTCGGCAAGGCATCGGCCGACCCGGAACTCGCCAAGCGGCTGGAGGCCACCGGGATCCGGCCCAGCCACACGAACGGCGAGGCCTTCGCCACCCAGATCCGCAACGACGCGGACTACTACGGCGGCCTGATCGGCAAGCTCGGGCTGAAGCTGGCCGACTGACGCCCGCACCGCTCCCGCCGGGCGGCGCACGCCGCCCGGCTTCGTTTCCTCCCCCTGGATTCCCCTTCCGCGACCATGACGACGACCGCGACCGCCTCTTCCATTTCCGAGTTGCTGCACCCTCGCAGCGTTGCCATCGTGGGCGCCTCCGGCGACGAAGCGAAATGGGGCGGGCGCCTGCTCGCCTACATGATCCGCCACCGCATCGACGGCGCGCTCTACCCGATCAACCCGCGCGGCGAGATGCTGATGGGCGTGCAAAGCTACCCCAGCGTCGCGCAATGCCCGGGGCCGGTGGACATGGCGATACTGCTGGTGCCCAGCAGCCGCGCCCTGGCCGCCATCGACGATTGCGCGGCGGCAGGCGTGAAGGTGGCGGTGGCGATCACCTCCGGCTTCGCGGAGGCCGGCCCGCAAGGCGCGGAACTGGAACGGGAAATGATGGCGCGTGCCCGCCGGGCCGGCCTGCGCATCATCGGCCCGAACTGCATGGGCCTGCTCAATACCCGCCACAACCTCGCGGCCACTACCGCCATCACGATGGGATACGTGGAGCGCCTGCCCGTGGGCGGCATCGGCATGGCCTCGCAAAGCGGGGCGCTGCTGGGCGCCATGCTGGCCCGGGGCGTGGACGTGGGCGCGGGCTTCAGCACCATGGTGTCGCTGGGCAACCAGGCCGACATCGACCTGAACGACATCTTCGAGTACCTGGTGGACGATCCCGGCACGGAAATCGTCTCCCTCTACATGGAAGCGGCCAAGGATCCGCGGCGCTTCGTCTCGCTGCTGCGGCGCGCGCATGCCGCGGGCAAGCCGGTGCTGGTCGTGAAGTCGGGGCGCACGGAAGTGGGCGGGCGCGCGGTGCGCTCGCACACCGCCAGCATGGCGGGCGCCTGGCCGTCCTTCGAGGCGGCCTGCCGGGCACACGGGGCCTACCTGTTCGACAACGTCTTCGACCTGCTGGGCGGCGCCATGGTGCTGCAACGCGGCCATCGCATGCGCGCGCGCGGCGTGGCGGTCTTCTCCGGCTCCGGCGGCGGGGGCGCGCTGTTCGCGGACGCGCTGGACGAGGCCGGGCTGGCGCTGCCGGAACTGCCCGAGGCGACCCGCCAGGCGCTGGCCCCGGTGCTGCCCCCCACCCACCGCGACCTGCCGCTGGATTTCGGCGTGATCCACCACGCCGCCGACCCCGACCCGCGCTACGGCGACGCGGTGGGAACGGCCATGGGACGCGTCATGGAAGCCGACTCCGTCGGCGCGGGCCTGGTGTTCCTGACCACGCAGCCCAACATGGACAGGGTGGCGGAATCGGTGGCCCGGGTCGGCGCCCTGTGCGGCAAGCCGCTGCTGTTCGTGCACGGCGCGAGCACGGTGGGCGATATTGCGCGGCAGATCATGCGCGGCCACGGCTACGGCTATGTCGAAAGCCCCAACGACGCGGTGCGCATACTCGCAGCCCTGTGGCGGCGAGAAGCGCTGCCGGCAGCCCCGGACGCGCCGCCCGGCGCCCCGCCGCCGGCCCTGCCCGAACTGCCCGCCGAAGGCTTCCTGGCGGAGCCCGAGGCGCGGCGGCTGCTCGAGGCGGCGGGCATCCCCACCACGGACTGGCGGCTCGCCGCCACCGCGGAGCAGGCCGCCGCCGCGGCGCGCGAGATCGGCGGGCGGGTGGTGGTCAAGGCGGCCAGCGATACCCTGGTCCACAAGAGCGACGTCGGCGCCGTCAGGCTGAACCTGCAGGGCGACGCGGCGGTGCGCTCGGCCTGCGGGGAAATCGCCGCGGCGCTGGACGCCGCCGGCCACCGGCCGCAGGGTTTCCTGGTGACCGCCATGGTCGACGCCGATGCCGAGCTGATCGCCGGCATCCAGCGCGACCCGGACTTCGGCCCCATGGTGATGGTCGGCGCCGGCGGCGTGCTGGTCGAGCTCATGCGCGACGTGCAGCTGTGCCCCGCGCCGGTTTCCCGCGAACAGGCGGGAGCCATGCTGGATGGGCTGCGCTGCCGGCCGCTGATCGAAGGCTGGCGCGGCCGCCCGCCGGCCGACCGCGAAGCGCTGATCGACGTGCTGGTCGGCCTGGGCCGCCTGGCCGCCAGCCTGCCTGATCTGGCGGAGCTGGACATCAACCCGCTGATGATCGCCGGCGGGCGGGCTGTCGCCGCCGACGCGCGCGCCGTGCTGGCGCCCTCCCCGTCCCGCGCGGCGCGCTGAGATTCCGACACTTACCGGAGGATTTCCATGTCAGTCACTTACGAATCCCGCGACGGCATCGCCGTCATCACCATCAACCGGCCCGAGCGCCGCAACGCCATCAACCCGGCGGTCTGCCAGGGCCTGATCGAAGCCTGGCAGCGCTTCGCGCGCGAGGACGATGCCGTCGCCGTGCTGACCGGCGCCGGCGACGACGCCTTCTGCGTCGGCGCCGACCTCAAGGACCTGCCCGGGGATGTCTGGCAGGCCCTGCCGAACTTCGCCGTACCCTGCGACAAGCCGGTGATCGCCGCCGTCAGCGGCTACGTCATCGGCGCGGGTTCCAGCATGGTGCTGTATTCCGACCTGGTGGTGGCCAGCGAATCCGCGCAATTCATCTACCCCGAGGCCAAGGTCGGCCTGTTCCAGGGCATCATGGGCGGCTTCCCCAAGAAGATGCCGTATGCGGCCGGCCTGGAATGGACGCTCACCGGCAACCCCATGGACGCCCGGCGCGCCTACGAGATCGGCTTCGTCAACCGGGTCTGCCCCGTGGGCAGGCAACTGGAGGTCGCCATGGAGCTGGCCCGCGCCATTGCCGCCAACGCCCCGCTGGTGGTGCAGACCATGAAGCATCTCGCCCTGCAGACCCTGCCGCGCAGCCCCATGGACGAGTTCTACCCGCAGAAGCAGCGGCTCGAGCGCATCGCCAACAGCGAGGACGCCCGGGAGGGCGTCAAGGCCTTCGCCGAAAAACGCCGGCCGGCCTTCAAGGGCAGGTAGCCGCCGGCCCCCTTCCAACCCCGCAAGCCAGACGAACAAGGAGCCAGACATGCTGAACGATTGGCCGCAAATGCTGCAGAACAACCGCAAGGCCGCCAAGCGCCTAGCCGATTCGAACCCCGGCATGATGCAGGCCTTCCAAGGCCTGAACGCCGCCCAGGGCAGCAACGGCGCGCTGGACCCCAAGATGCGAGAAATCGTCGCGCTGGCGGTAGCCGTGACCACGCGCTGCGACAGCTGCATCGCCGCCCATGCGGCGGCGGCCCGCAAGGCCGGCGTGACCGAGGCCGAGCTGGCCGACGCGCTGGGCACGGCCATCGCCCTGAACGCGGGCGCGGCCTACGCGTACTCGGTGCGCGCGCTCGACGCCCTGTCGCAGTTCGAGGGCTGACGGACCGGACCCGGGCGCAGGCGCGGCCCGCCCGCGCTCACGGCGCGCCGGTGTGGTCCAGTTCCGACAGCAGGCGGCCGATGTGCTCGGCGAAGCGCTCGGCCGCGGGCGACGGCGTGAAGCGGCGGTTGCGGTAGAGCATGATCTTGCGCAGGGTTTCCGGCTCGGTGAGCGGGACCATCGCCAGGTTGAACGGCTTGATCAGGTTGCGGGAATAGTTCGAGCCCACCACCACGCCCTTGTTCTCGTTGGCCAGGGCCAGCGCCGTGGTGTAGTGCCCGACGTCGTAGATGCGCTCGAACTTGACCTGGTAGCCGGCGTCGCGCACCAGCAGGGGCGCCGCGCCGCGGTCCGACAGGATCACGCTTTCCCCCTTGAGCTCGGACCACTGCACGCTTTCGCGCCTGGCGAAGGGATGGTCGACCGAGCACACCACGTTCAGCCGCGTGGAAAACAGGTGAGTGGACAGGATCTCCGGGTCGCAGAAGCGCTCGGGGCCGATGCCCAGGTCGGCCTCGCCGCGCATGAGCAGTTCCTGGATGCGGTCGAAGGCTGCGTCCACGTGCACGACCTCGATCTCCTTCCACTGGTTCTGGAAGCGCGAGCAGGCCGGGGGAATCACCGTGCAGCTGAGCAGCTGCGAGGCCACCACGCGCACCACGCCGGCCCGTTTCTGGCGGATCCGCTCGGTGGTGCGGATCAGGTGCCGGTACTCCGTCATCAACTGCTCGGCCTGCGGCAGGAAGGCGCGGCCGGCGGGCGTGAGCCTGACGGAGCGGGTCGTGCGGTCGAAGACCCGGAAGCCGGTGTTCTGCTCCAGCGACTTGACGATCAGGCTCAGCGCCGGCCCGGTGACGTGCAGGGCCTTGGCGGCTTCCGAGAAGCTCCCCAGCTGGGAGATCGTGATGAATACCTTCAGTTGCCGGATCGAGAGATCCATCTGACTTGCCATCCCTGCCGCGCCGCCCGGGCGCTCCCGCCCTCGCCGCGCTGCCGTCGCGCCTGCCGGCCGGCAGGCGCCTGTTTGCGCGGCCACCGCGGTGCGCCCGCGCGGCGGGGCACCCGGCCGCGCGCCGCATGCGGCCGCCGTCCGGGCCGGAGTCCGGCCGGACGGGGGACTTGCACTATACCGCGCAAGCGCGGGCGGCAGGCGCGAGCGGCCCGGCCCGCGGGAGCGGCGCCGCGGCGCTAGGGTTTGCCCAGCGGAATGCCCGCCTCGGTGGCGGTGCGCTCCCAGCCCTCGACCTCGCGGGCCAGGTAGGCGGAGATGTCGCCCCGCTTCATCGGCCGGGCATAGAGGTCCATCTTGGCCAACTGCTCCTCGATGGCCGGGCGCGACAGGGCAGCGGCCGCGGCGGCGTCGATCCGGTCCAGCACGGCGCCGGGCGTGCCGGCCGGGGCCATCAGCCCGGTCCACGACTCGATGTCGAAGGCAAACCCCTGCTCGGCCAGCGTCGGGATGTCGGGCGCGCCGGCCACCCGCGCCTTGCTGGTCACGCCCAGCGCGCGCAGCTTGCCGCCCTGCACCAGCCGGTAGGCCGACGGCATGTTCTCGAACATCATCTGGATCTGCCCGCCCATGAGATCGTTCAGGGCCGGCGCGCTGCCCTTGTAGGGCACGTGGTACATGGACGCCAGCCCGGCCATCGACTTGAACCGCTCGCCGGTCAGGTGCAGCATGCCCAGGTTGCCGGAAGACCCGAAATTGAGGTCCGTGCCCGACTTGCCCAGCGCGACCAGCTCGGCGACCGACTTCGCCGGCAGCGCGGGGTTGACCACCAGCAGCAGCGGGGTGGCCGTCAGCGACGCGGCGCCGGTGAAGCGCTGCGACATGTCCATGGGATGGGGCGATCCGAAGGCCGCGTTCATCGCGGTCGTGGCCGTCATCATGATCAGCGTGTAGCCGTCGGGCGGCTGGCGCAGCACGTATTCGGCGCCGATGCGGCCGGTCGCGCCGGGCTTGTTCTCGACGATCACCGACTGGCCCAGCTCCTTGCCCATTTCCTGGGCGACCAGGCGGGCGACGATGTCGGTCGAGCCCCCGGCGTCGTAGGGCACGACGATGGTCACCGGCCGCTGGGGAAAGGCGTCGCCGGGACCGGCCGCCAGCGCGGCGGCCGCCGGCAGCGCCGACAGGAACGACAGGACGGTTTTGAGGAGAGTGCGCGGTTTCATTTTTTCACCATTGCCTTCATGACGGGGGCGGCTTCCACGAAGGTCTGCCGCATCTTTTCGCCGAAGTCGGGACCCGACAGGGGCGAGGAATCTATGCCGAGCTGGTCGAGGTCGCGCGCCATGCCGGGGTCGGCGACGGCGCGCCCCAGGGCGGCGCGCAGCGTGCGCAGGACGTCCGGCGGCAGTCCCCTGGGCGCGGCCACGCCGCCCCAGGACTCGATCACGACGTCGTACCCGGCCTCGCGCAGCGTGGGCACCTCCGGGGCCGACGGCCAGCGGGCCGGGCCGGCCGAGGCCAACAGGCGCGCCTTGCCGCTTTCGATCTGCGGCATGACCTCGTTGGGCGCCTGCATGAGGGCCGCGATATAGCCGCCCAGCAAGGCCGTGACGATCTCGGGGCCGGACTTGTAGTTCACCGGTTCGAAGGCGCCGCCCGAAGCCTGGGCCAGCTTGGCGAAGCCCAGGCTCGTGATGGCGCTGCTGGAGCCGAAGAACAGGGGCGAGCGCTTGCTGGCCTCGACGAACTGGCCCACGTCCCGGTAGGGAGCGTCCGCCCGCACGACCAGGCCGAAGCGCGCGATGCCCACGCCGCCGGCGTAGTCGAAGTCGCCCGGCTCGTAGACGTCGTTGACCAGGTAGGGCGACAGGGCCGTGGAAGACGACGTGACCAGCGCCAGCGTATAGCCGTCGGGCTGCGCGCGCCGGACGAAATCCTGCCCCAGGGTGCCCTGGGCGCCGGCCATGTTCTTGACCACCACGCCGGTCTTCAGCTCCCGCCCCAGGTATTTGGCGACGACCCTGGCCTGGAGGTCGGTGACGCCTCCGGGCGCGTAGCCCACCACCAGCGTGATTTCCCTGGACGGGTAAGTGCCCTGCGCCGCGCCGGGGGACGTTATCCCGGCCAGCGATACGGCCGTGGCGGCCGCAAGCATGCGTAGCGTTGTCATATGCCTGTCTCCTTGCTTTTTGCCTTCTTGTGAAATGAGGGATCAGCGTTGGCGCGGCCCCCCTGCATCCGCCGAAACATCGACCAGGCAGCTCATGGCGTTGGGCCCCTGGGTCAGCTCGGAAGTCCCGATATCCAGCGTGAGCATGTTCATCGCCCCGGCGCGGTCACGGTCCGGGCGCCCGGGGTCGGGGTCGTACCAGGCGCCGGTGGAAGCCAGCACCACGCCCCGGCGCAGCCCGTCGCACAGGCGGGCGCCGGCCCGGGCCGCCCCCCGGTCGTTGAAGACGAGTATGGGGTCGCCGTCGCCGATGCCGCGCTCGGCGGCGTCGTCCGGATGGATCAACAGCGCCTCGGCCCCGGCCACCTTGTTCGCCTGCGCCAGCGGCGCGAAATCCAGCTGGCTGTGCAGGCGATCGGCCGGCTGTACCGTCACCAGGTGCAGCGGGTGGCGGGCGCCCTGCCTGCCCAGCCATTCGGCCGGTTCCAGCCATTGCGGGTGCGGCCCGCAATCGCTCAGCGCGAAGGAGGCGATGCGCTCGCTGTAGAGCTCGATCCTGCCGCTGGGCGTGGCCAGCGGGTGGGCCTGCGGGTCGCGCCGGAAATCCTCGAACAGGACGAAGTCGCGCGCCGGGGCCGGCAGCCGGGCGTATCCCCGGGACCAGAACGCCTCGAAGGCGGGCATGCCGACGCCTGCGGCCAGCTGGCGTTCGGCGAACCGGGCATAGATGTCGCGGATGCAGGCCATTTCGTCCCGGCCATCGGCATACGCCTGTCCGTAGCCCAGCCGCTCGGCCAGCTCGCCGAAAATGGCGAAATCGCTGCGCGCCTGGTGCAGGGGTTCGATGGCCCGGTGCATGGCCAGCACGTAGCGGTCGCGCGACGAGCCGCCGACGTCGTTGCGCTCCAGCGTCGTGGTGACCGGCAGCACGATGTCGGCGCGGCGCGCGGCCGGAGTCCAGAAAATTTCGTTGACGACGATGGTCTCGGGCCGGGCCCAGGCCTGCTCCAGGCGCGCCAGCTGCTGGTGGTGATGGAAGGGATTGCCGCCGGCCCAATGGATGTAGCGCACATCCGGGTAGCGGTATTCCTTTCCGTCGAAGCGGTAGGGCTGGCCGGGATGCAGCAGCATGTCGCTGATGCGCGCCGCGGGGATGCCGAGCCTGGCGGGGTTGCCGCCCACCGGGGACTCGGGCCCGGGCGTGGCCACCCGCGGGTTGCCCACGCCGTTCATCGAGCCGTGGCCGAAGCCGAAGCCGCCGCCGGGCAAGCCCACCTGCCCCAGCATGGCCGCCAGCGCGATCGTCATCCAGTAGGGTTGCTCGCCGCGGTGGGCCCGCTGCACGGAAAACGCGCAGGTGATGTAGCTGCGCCTGCCGCAGAGCGTCTCCGCCAGCCAGCCGATATCGGCGCGCGGCACCCCGGTAATCGCCTCGGCCCATGCCGGCGTCTTGGGCGTATCGTCGGAGGTGCCGCGCACATAGGCCAGCAGCGCATCCGCGCCCACGCAATGAGTGGCGAGGAAGGCCGCGTCCACGGCGCCCCGGCGGTCGATCTCGTAGGCCAGCGCCAGCATGAGCGCGACGTCGGTGGCGGGACGGATGGGCATCCATGTCGCCCCGACGTAGCCGGGACAGTCGTCGCGCCAGGGACTGACGTTGACCACGCGGATATCGCTGGCGCCCAGCCGGCGCAGCCAACCCTCCTGCGTGTGCTCGGCCGAGCCGCCCGACGCGATCTGCCCGTTCTTGGTCGCCAGCCCGCCGAAGGCCAGGAACACCTCGCAGTGTTCCAGGATGCTGGGCCAGGCGGTGACTCGCCCGGTCAGCGGCGCATAGGTGCCGATGACGTGCGGCAGCAGGTACTGCCCGGTCCCCCAGCTGTAGTTGCCGACCTGGTCGACGCACCCGCCGCCCTGGAAATAAAAGCGGCGCACCAGCGAGCGCGCATGGTGCAGGCGGCCGGCCGACGACCACCCGTAGGAACCGCCGAATATCCCCTGCGCGCCGTATTCCTGGCGCACGCGCGACGCCTCGGACGCCACCAGTTCCAGCGCAGTGTCCCAGTCCACCTCGACGAAGTCTTCGCGCCCGCGCAGGCTGCGGTCGCTGCGCTCGCGCCGTTCCAGCCAGGATTTCCTGACCGCCGGCCGGCGGATGCGCCGCTCGGAATACACCATGGGGACGATGGACCCGAGCATGGGCGAGGGGTCTGGGTCTTCGCCGAACGGCTCGCACGCGACCAGCCGGCCGTCCTCGACCACGGCGGTATAGGCGCCCCAGTGCGCGAGTTGGGGATAGCGGCGGACGGGCATGCTGGAGCCGGATCGTCTGGGGCGCCTGGCGGATCAGCGGCCGGTGAAGGCCGGCTTGCGCTTCTCGTTGAGGGCGGCCAGGCCCTCGGTGTAGTCGGCGCTGTGGCGGATATCCTGCAACATGAGCTGGTGGACGAAATGCTGCTCCACCGGCCCCTTGGGCAGGGTGCTGTAGGCCAGCGACTTGAGCGCGCGGGTGACCAGCGGCGCATTGGCCGCGATCTTGCGGGCGAGCTCCCTGGCCCGCGCCAGCTGCTGGCCGGGCTCGCAAAGCTCGTTGACCAGGCCCACCTCGTAGGCGCGCTGAGCGTCCATGGGGTCGCCCGTCATGGTCCACTGCATGCCGACCTTGACCGGCATGCGGCCGGGGAAGCCGCCCATCAGGCCGGCGAAGGCGCCGACCTTGGCTTCCGGGTAGACGAAGCGGGCGTCGGAGGCGGCGACCACCATGTCCGACATCATGGCCATGGACGCGCCCGCCCCGATCACCCAGCCCGACACCGCGGCGATGATGGGCTTGTCGCAGCGCACGGCAAGATTGGGCATGCACACGAGCACATTGTCCGGCATGTCGCGCACGTCGCCGCCGGTGCAGAAATGCGGGCCCTCGGCGGCCAGCACCGCGACCCGGTCGCCGTCGTCGCCGGCGAAGCGGCGCCAGGCCTCGTGCAGCTGTTCGCAGGCCGCGGCGTTGAGGGAATTCTTGGCCTGCGGGCGGCTGAACGTGATGACGGCCACGCCGTCTTCGGAGCGGTAGGAAACTTCTGCCATGGCTAGGACTCCTGTTGTTGGGGGGTGCGGACCGACCCGCGCGCGTCCAGGGCGACGAGCCGGCCGCCGGACAATGCCAGCGGGTTGATTTCGAGTTCGGCCAGGCTGTCGCGCAGCGACCATGCGAGTTCCGACAGGCGCGACAGCGTGGCGCACAGCGCGTCCATGTCGGCCGGGCGGCGGCCGCGGTAGCCCTGCAGCATGGGCAGGCAGGCCAGCCGCCCGACCAGCACGCGCGCCTGCGCCGGGCTGACCGGCGCCGCGGCGAGCTGCGTGTCGCCGAGCATTTCCACGAGCACCCCGCCGCTGCCGACCAGCAGCATGGGGCCGAAGCCGGGATCGACCTTGACGCCGGCGATGAGCTCGAAATCGACCGGGACCATCTCGGTCACGAGCACGCCCTCGAAGGGCGCGCCGCCCGCGGCGACGGCCGCCTCGACCGCGGCATAGGCCTGCCGCAGGGCGGCTTCGTCGGCCAGGTTCAGCTTCACCAGCCCCTGGTCGCTCTTGTGCACGATGACGCTGCTCACGCCCTTGAGCGCGACCGGGTAGCCCAGCTCGCGCGCCGCGGCCAGGCACTCGTCCAGGCCCATGGCGTGCCGCCATGCCGACGTCTCTATACCGTACGACTCCAGCAGCGCGCGGGCCCTGGCCTCGTTCTGGTAGCCCGGCGCCGGCGCGTCGCCGCCGGCCGGCGCGGCGGGCGGCGCGCCGGAAAGCGGATAGCGGCGCTGGTCGTTCAGCGCCTTCAGGATGGCGATCGCCTGGTGCGGGTCCTCGCAATAGCCGTAGCGGGTCTCCTTCAGGACGTCGCGGGCGGCCTGGCCGACGTTGCTCGCCGCGTGGACGAATAGCAGCGGCTTGTCCGTCTGCCTGCCCGCGGCCTGCACGCTGCGGGCGACGAAATCCATGTTGGGCTGGGTGGTCATGAACATGATGCCGGCGCCGACCGCGTCGTCGTTCATGACGGCCTGGATGACTTCCTGCATGGGGCTGTCCTGGGTGGAGTGGGCGCTGACGCCGGCCAGGTCCAGCGGCAGCGTCGCGTTTTCCGCGCCCAGGCGCGGCGCCAGCGCCTCGCGCGTGGCGGGGGAAAGCCGGGCCGCGGCCAGGCCGGCGTCCCCGAGCTGGTCGACCAGCAGCGCGTTGCCGCCGCCGGAACCCGAGAACACGGCCACCGCGTCGCCCGCCATGCGCACGCCGCGGCCCAGCAGCAGGGCGGCGTGCACCATGTCCAGCGGCGTTTCGAACAGATAGGCGCCGCGCGCGCGGCAGGCCGCCTCGAATACCGCGTAGGGGCCGGCCAGGCTGGCCGTGTGCGAGGTGACCGCCGTGGCGCCCGCGGCGGTGCGCCCGGCCTTCAGGATCAGCACCGGCTTGGCCGCCTGCCTGGCCTTTTCCAGCAGGCGCACGAAGCGCCGCGGATCGCGGGCTTCTTCGAGATACAGGCAGATCACCGTGGTCTCGGGATCTTCGATCAGGTAATCGAAGAAATCGTTGACGCCCAGGTCGGCCTGGTTGCCCACCGATACCGTGCTGCTGAAGCCCGCGCCGATGTCCACGCCCCGCGCCAGCATGACGCCCATGAGCGCGCCGCTCTGGCTGACGATGCCGATGCCGCCGCGCGGCAGGGACTCGACCGCCCCCAGCACCATGGCCGTGCTCGCGGCGAGGTTGTGGTGGGTATTGATCAGCCCCATGCAGTTCGGGCCGATGATGCGCATGCCCGCCTCGCGGGCGGCGCGCACCATGGCGTCCTGGGCGGCCCGGCCTTCCTCGCCCGCCTCGGCGTAGCCGGCCGTGATCGCCACCACGCTGTGCACGCCCTTGGCCGCGCATTCGGCCAGCGCGGGGCCGCTGCGCTCGCGCGGCAGCAGCAGGATTGCCATATCCACCGGGCCGGGGCAGTCGGCGACGGACGCGTAGGCCTGCCATCCGAAGAGGGTGCCGGCCTTGGGGTTGATGGGGTAGATCTCGCCGGCCAGGCGGTGGCGGCTGAGATAGCGCATCATGCGGCCGCCCCATTTGCCTTCGTCTTCGGATGCGCCGATCACGGCGACCGAACGGGGATGGAGGATACGGCGGATGTCCTGCGTCGTGGTCTCGGTATGCGGCGTCATGGAGCGGGCCTCGGACTGTGCGGGGATGGGGAACCAGCGCGCAGTATGGGAACCGCCCGGACCGAAGTGAAGCGAAGTAAAAATAAACCATCCATTGATTAGCAAACATTACGAATCGACGGCCGATAATGGCCGGATACCCTGGCGCCTCCTGCGCCGGGCCTTCCCTCTTCCCTTCCACGCTGCCCTGGCCCGCCATGACCTTCGAAACTCTCGTTACCTGCGAACAGCTCGCCCGCACCCCCCGCTGGCGCGTGTTCGACTGCCGCCACGACCTGGCCTCGCCCGAGGCCGGTCGGCGCGCCTACGACGCCGGCCATATCCCCGGCGCCATGCACGCGCACCTGGACCGCGACCTGTCCTCCCCGCCCACGGGCCGCAACGGCCGCCACCCCCTGCCCGACCCGGACGCCTTCCTGGCCTGGCTAGGCCGCTGCGGCGTGCGCCCGGACGACCAGGTCGTCGCCTACGATGCCGGCGAAGGCGCCTTCGCCGCCCGGCTCTGGTGGCTGTTGCGGGCCGTCGGCCACCGGGCCGCGGCGGTGCTCGACGGCGGGTACGCCCGCTGGCAGGCCCTGTCCCTGCCGGTGAGCGCCGAGGCCGCGGGGCCCGCCGAGGCACCGGGCGCCTACGCCGGCAGCTGGACCCCGCCGGCCGTGGACGCGTCCATCGTCCAGGCCAACCTGCGCGGCGGGGATCTGCTGGTGCTGGACGCGCGCGGCGCCAACCGCTACGCGGGCCGGGACGAGACCATAGACCCGGTCGGCGGCCATATCCCGGGGGCCCGCAACCGGCCCTACCTGGACAATCTGGAGGACGGCCGCTTCAAGTCGCCCGGCGTCCTGCGCCGCGAGTTCGAGGCGGTGATGTCCGGGTTCGGTCCCGCCGCCGTCGTGCACCAGTGCGGCTCCGGCGTCACCGCCTGCCACAATGTGCTGGCCATGGAAGTGGCCGGCCTGGGCGGCAGCCGCCTCTATCCCGGCTCGTGGAGCGAATGGTGCAGCGACCCCGCCCGCCCCGTAGCCACCGGCCCGCAACCCGGGGCCGCATGACGTCCCACAAAACGAACACAGGAGACCCTCGCGTGAAGCAATACGACAGCAACTACATCGGCGGGCGCTGGGAGCCCGTGCAGGCGCCCGGCGCCATCGACGTCCACGCGGCGGCAAGCGGCGGAGTCATCGCGCGCGTGCCCGCTTCGGGGGCGGACGAGGTGGACCGCGCGGTCGCGGCCGCCCGGCAGGCGTTCGACGCCTGGGCGGCGCTGCCCGGCGGCCGGCGGGCCGGGTTCCTCAAGGCCATCGCGGACGGACTGGCCGGGCGCGCGGACGAACTGGCCCGCATCATCGCGGCCGAAGTCGGCATGCCGCTGAAACTGGCGTCGCGCATCCAGGTGGGCGCGCCCGTGCTGGCGTGGCAGCGCTACGCCGCCCACGCCGAAGCGGGCATGCCGGCCGAGACCGTTGGCCATTCGCGCATCGTGCGCGAACCGGCGGGCGTGGTGGGATGCATCACGCCGTGGAACTACCCGCTGCACCAGATCACCGCGAAAGTCGCCGCGGCCCTGGCCGCCGGCTGCACCGTGGTGCTCAAGCCGTCCGAGGTGGCCCCCGGCGCCGCCTACGCGCTGGCCGAGGTCGTCCACGCCGCGGGCCTGCCGGCCGGGGTATTCAACCTGGTCATGGGCGCCGGGCCGGTCGCGGGCGAAGCCCTGGCGGCGCATCCGGATGTGGACATGGTTTCCTTCACCGGCTCGACCCGGGCCGGCAGCCGTGTGGCCGCGGTGGCCGCCGCCACCGTCAAGCGGGTGGCGCTGGAACTGGGCGGCAAGTCCGCATCGGTCGTGCTGGACGACGCCAAACTGGTCGACGCGGTCAAGGCCACGGTGGGCAGCTGCTTCCTGAACTCGGGCCAGACGTGCTCGGCGCTGACCCGGCTCATCGTGCCGGCGGCCGCCGTCGAGGAAGCCGGCCGGCTGGCCGTCGAGTTCGCCGGCGCATTCCGGGTCGGCGACCCGCTGGACCCGGCCACCCGGCTGGGCCCGCTGGCCTCGCGCGAGCAGCAGGAACGCGTGCGCGGCTACATCGGGCGGGCCGCGGCCGCCGGCCTGCCCATGCTGTGCGGCGGGCCGGACATGCCCGAAGGGCTGTCCGAAGGCTATTACGTCCGGCCCACGGTGTTCGGCCCGGTACCGGCCGACGCCGAGATCGCCCGCGAGGAAGTCTTCGGCCCGGTGCTGTGCATCCTGGCCCACCAGGGCGACGACGACGCGGTGCGCCTGGCCAACGCGTCGGCCTACGGGCTGGCGGCGGCGGTGTGGTCGGGCGATCCCGAACGGGCGCTGGCCGTGGCCGGGCGGCTGCGCGCCGGGCAGGTGGACGTCAACGGTGCGCCCTTCAACCTGGACGCGCCCTTCGGCGGCTACGGGCATTCCGGCTACGGGCGCGAAAACGGCGTCTGGGGCCTGCACGAATTCATGGAAATCAAATCCATTCAGGTACCCGCCTGAATCGCATGGGGAACACGATCATGACAGACGAAAAAACCGTCCTGGTGGAACGCCGGGACCAGGTGGCGGTGGTCACGCTCAACCGTCCGGACCGCATGAACGCCATCGTCAAGCGGCTGGAATTCGAGCTGCGCGACGCCATCGAAACGCTGGACGCCGACCCGGCCGTGCGGGCCATCGTGGTCACGGGCGCGGGGCGCGCCTTCTGCGCCGGCATGGACATGGACCAGATCGCCACCCTGGGCGCGGACGACATCCGCGACACGTCCTACGCGCGCGCCTTCGACATGAACCGGCGGCCGGACTTCCAGACCCGGTATTCCTATTTCGCCGGCACGCGCACGCCCATCGTCGCCGCCATCAACGGCGCGGCCGCCGGGCTGGGCATGGTGCTGGCGCTGTACGCTGACGTGCGCTTCGCCAGCGAGAACGCCGTCTTCGCGACGGCCTTCGCCCAGCGCGGCCTGATCGCCGAGCACGGCATCGCCTGGATCCTGTCTCGCATCGCCGGCCAGGCCAACGCCATGGACCTGCTGATCTCGTCGCGCAAGATCGACGCGGCCGAGGCCCTGCGCATGGGCATGGTCAACCGCGTGCTGCCCCGCGAGCAATTGCTGGATGCAGCCGTGGCCTACGCGCAGCAGATCGCCGAGACCGTATCGCCGCGCTCGGTGCGCGTGATCAAGCGGCAGATCTGGGAAGCGAATTTCCAGGACCTGGGCGAGGCCATCGCCTACGCCAACGAGGAAATGTGGCACAGCTTCCAGCAGCCCGATTTCCAGGAAGGCGTCGCCCACTTCGTGGAAAAGAGAAAGCCCCGCTTCACGCAGGTCTGAGCGATCGCGGGACCCTGTACGGAGGCGTCCCGCAACCGTTCCGGCGGGACGCTCCGTACAGGGTCCCGGTGTCTCTTCAGGGGCGCGGGGCCGGGGCCGCCGGCCGCCCACCCGGCACCGGCGGCAGTCGGTACCGGCCTTCGCGGTATGCCCACCCCGGCCACAGCACGTGGGCCAGCGCCTCGCGCGCGAGCTCCGGCGGCGCCGCGGCCGGAAGATAGTCGTCCTCGGCGCCGTCCCTGCCGGGCGCGTAGCGATAGCCGTGCGCCGGCTTGCCGGGCTCCAGCACCACCAGCGCATCCCCCTTCAGGTAGCCGTAGTTGTCGCCGTACTGCATGATGGCGCGGTCCGGCGTGCGGCGCGTAAGGTCGGCGCCCGGCATGGGGTGCGCGCTGTCGATTCCCATGAGCGAAAGCAGCGTGGGCGCCAGATCGACCTGGCTGACCAGGCGCTCGTCCTGGCGCGGTGCGACGTCGGCGCCCAGGATGAGGGCCGGGATGCGGAAATGCCTGACCGGCACCAGGTTGGCGCCGAACACCCTCGAATCGTGGTCGGCCACGATCAGGAACAGGGTGTTCTTCCAGTACGGCGCCTGCCGCGCCTTCTCGAAGAAGCGGCCGATGGCCCAGTCCGCATAGCGCACCGTGTTCTCCACGCTGGCGGGCTCGCCCACGGGCCGGATGCGGCCGGCGGGATATTCCCAGGGCGTGTGGTTGGATACGGAGAAGGCCAGCGTGAAGGTGGGCCGGTCGCCGTCGGCGCGCAGCAGGCGGTCGACCTGATTGAACATGTCCTCGTCCGAAGCTCCCCACGACCCGACGAAGGCCGGATCGGCGAACGAACGCTGGTCGACAATCTCGTTGAAGCCGTTGCCCAGGAAAAAGCCGCGCATGTTGTCGAAGTGCGCCTCGCCGCCGTAGACGAAGCGGGAATGGTAGCCCTGGCGGCCCAGCAGCTCGGCGATGGTGAAGAAGCCGGTCTGCGAGCGCGGCAGCTTGAGCACCGCCTCGGCCGGCGTCGGCAGGAACCCCGTGGTCAGCGCCTCCAGGCCGCGCACCGAGCGCGTGCCGGTAGCGTAGGCCCGGTGGAACATCCAACCCTGCCGGCCCAGCGCGTCGAGCTCGGGCGTCAGGTCGCGCCCGCCCAGGCTACCCACATACTGCGCGCCCAGGCTTTCCTCGACGATGACGACCAGGTTCAGCGGCCGCTCGCGGCGCACGGTGGCGGGTGCCTCGTGCAGAGTGGGAATTTCCGGGTCCATCGGCGGGCCCTGCAGCCCGGCGGCCGCGCGCACGATGCGGGCCGCCTCGGCCGGGTCCATCTTGCCGTAGAGCGCGGAGGCCGAGCGTTCGTCCTTCATGCGGTAGGCCGCGTTGGTCACGCTGTAGAAGGAGTTCAGCGGCAGGGTGTTGACCATGGCGTCGCTGCTGAAGGCCACCACGGACGCATTGATGGGCCGGTGTTCCAGGGTGCCCCGTATGGCCAGCACCAGCACCGCCAGCAGCGCCACCGAAGCCAGCGGGCGCTTCCACCAGCGCACGGCCCCTTCGCGCAGGCCCGTGGGGAACAGGCGACTGCCCAGCCACACGGCCAGCGCCAGCGCGACGGCGGCCGAGAACAGCACCCCCTTGTAACCCTCCCAGAGCATGGCGGCGACTTCGCGGGGATGGACCAGGTATTCGAAATACAGGCGGTTGGGCCGGGTGTCGTATTCCAGGATGAACTGGGGCGTGGAGACCTCCAGCAACGCCAGCAGGAACCAGCACAAGCGGTACCACCAGGCCGTCAGCCGCACTGCCGGGGGGCGGTGGCCGAACCAGGGGGCCAGCACGGCCGGCGCCACGCTCATCATGCCCAGCATGACGACGTCGATGCGCAAGCCGCCCAGCATCACGGGCCACAGCCCGCCGGCCGGCGCGACCCGGTCCCATAGCCACAGGCTCAGCGCCAGCCGCGCCAGGGTCAGCATCGCCAGGGCGGCAATCCAGAAGCGCAGGGTCAGGCGGCGCATGGCGGCCTCTCGCTGGCGGTTCCCGGGATGCGCATGGCGGGTTCCGTGGCGGGCAGTCCGCCGGCGCGAGGCAATGTTTCCATGGAATGACCGGATATGTTGGCGAGCCCGGAGATTACGCCGAAATGCGTCGAATTTCCGTCGAATGGCGGGAGCGGAATTGTTACGGAAGGTGGATCAGCACCGGCAGCCAGCCCGCGTTCTGCAGGATTTCGATGGTTTCGAAGGCCGGCACGGCCAGCAGGAAAGGCAGCGCGTCGCGCACCGTGCGCCAGAGCGCGGGCACGGAAACCTCGATACGCTCGGCGCTGAGCCAGCCCGAAGGCCGCGGCCCGAACCGGGGCACGCGGCGGCAGTAGGCGTCGAACTCCGGTCCGAAGGCCTGCCGGAGCAGGCTTTCCTCTTCCCCGATCACGCGGCTGAATACCGCGTAGACCGCGGCGGCCAGCAACGGCCCCAGCAGCAGGCTGCCCGACTGCGCCCCCGCCCCCAGCACTCCCAGCAGGGAAAAGGCGTAGAGCGGATTGCGGCTGACCGAATACGGGCCCTGCGTCATCAGTTCGCGGCCCTTGCGCCCGCCCAGGTACAGGGTGCACCACGCGCGGCCCAGGATGGCCGCGAAGATGAACGCCAGCCCCGCCTGTTCGGTTCCCTCGTGCAGCGCGCTGCCGGAAGGGTTGCCGGCCAGGAACGGCAGCGCCAGGGCGAGCGCCGCGCCCAGGCCCCACAGCGTATGGCGGCGCCGGACCTGGACCCGGGTCAGGCGCCGCCAGGCCGCGTCCAGCGTGGGCATACGAGGCGCGGCAGGCGCGCCGGCGATCACCGGCAGGAACAGCACGCTCGCGATGAACCAGGCCACCGCCGCCGACCAGACCGTCTGGCTGAGGAAATGCGCCCCCTGCAGGACCCGGACCGCCGAAAACAGCAGGCCGGCCGCCGCGCCGATGGCCAGGCCGGCCCGGCGCCAGCCCGGCCGGCCCAACGCCCAGCCGCAGAAATACAGGACCAGCAGGCTGTAGCCGGCGCCGGCATGGCTGCTGGGCAAGGCGCCGCCCGCCTCGGCGCGGGAAACCGCCCACCAGTGCGCGGGGTAGGCCGCGTGGCCGCCGAACCCTGCCAGATTCACCGGCCGAGGGAGGGCCGTGCAGTGCTTGAGCTGGCCGATCGCCAGCGGCACCAGGCAGAACGTGGCCACCGCCGCCCACAGCACCGGCCGCCAGGGGCGCAGTTCCGGCACTCGATAACTCGCCAGCGCCCCGGCCAGGGCGGCCAGGGCCATGCCGGCCGGCAGCACGAGCACGAAATGGTGCCCCAGCGCATCCAGCCAGCGCGCCTCGCGCAGCGGAAAGACGCCTCCCGCCGGATCGTACAGCCGCGCGGCGATGGCGAGGTCCAGCCCGCTGGCCTGGATGGCCCAGGCCAGGGCCGCCAGGAGCAGGCTCGGGGCCAGGACCTGGAAGGCCAGATAGCGGAACGGGTCCGCACCGGCGGCACGGCCCGGTGCGGACCGGGAGGAGGAAAAAGCGGGCATGCGGCATCCATCGGCTTGCGTAGGGGACGCCAGCTTAGCGGCGCGCATATCGAATAAACGTCAAATCGCGCAGGGAAGCGCCACCGCCGGTATGGGCGGCCGGAGCGCGAGCGATGCGGCGGGGTGCGGGCGGTTCGTTCGATCGGGGCAGCCCGGCGGCCGCGCGCCGGCCTCAGTCCGGCCGGAACCGCAGCCGGAACCGGGTGCCGCGCGCGGGACCGGCGGTCTCGGATTCCACCTCCAGCCGCCAGCCCTGCAGGTCGCACACCCGCTTGGCGATGGCCAGGCCCAGGCCGCGCACCGGCGCCTGAGCCTGCGCGCCCGGGACGGAATCGCTGAGCCTGCCGCGGTAATAGCGCTCGAACACGAAAGGCAGGTCGCCGGGCGCGATGCCCGCGCCGTCGTCGGCCAGCAACATGCCGTCGCCGATGGCGCTCACCGTCAGGGTGGCGGGTGCGGCGTGCTCGACGGCGTTGCGGATCAGGTTGCGCAGGACCATCAGCAGCGCATAGGGGTCGAGTTCGCGGCGGCCATCGGCGGGCAGGCGGTTGGCCAGCCGCAGGCCGGCCTGGTCGGCCTGGATCCGGTAACCGCGCCAGGCATCCTCCAGGCATTCGGACAGCGAAACCTCGGCACGCTGGCCGGGGCGTTCGCTGGCCAGCCCTCGCACGCTGCGCACGGCGGCCGCCACGCTGTCGACCTCGCGCACCATGCGCTGCAGGCGCGTACGCTGGTCCGGCGCAAGGCCGGGATCCAGCAGCAGCATCTCGGCGTCCGAACGCAACGCCGCCAGGGGAGTGCGGATCTCGTGGCTGAGGTTGGCGGAAAACTCGCGCTCGCGCGCAATGGAGCGGTCGACCTGGTTCTGTACCCGGTTGAACGCCTCGATCAGCCGGCCCGCCTCGTCGTCGCCCGGCACCGCCAGGTCGGGAGCGCCGGGCGCCCAGGTCGCCAGCCGGTCGGTAAGCTCCCGCATGGGCCCGACCGCCAGCCCGGCGACCTTGTGGGCCAGCACATAGGAAGCCAGCACGCAGGCCAGTCCCAGCCCCAGCACGATCAGGCCGAACTCGCGCACCCGGGCCTCGTTGTCGGTGGCGTCGTAAAGCACGTACAGCCGGCGGCCCGCCGGGACCTCGGCGACGATCACGTGCCAGACCTCGGCGGTGGATTCCAGCAGGTGCAGGCCCGGTTCCAGCCCGCGCAGCGGCTCGGGCAGGCTGTCCCGGGCCTGCGGCCCGTCGAGCAGCCAGGCCCGCATCGACGCGCCGAGTTCACGCGGGCCCGAGCCGGGAAACGGCTCGTCGCCGTCGGCAATATGCGCCAGCACGCGCTCGGCCTCGGTAGCGAGTATGTCGTTGACCAGGTCGTCTTCCATCTGGTCGAAGGTGAGATAGGCCAGCAGTGCCAGCAAGGCGACGAACACCGCCACCACCCCCACCAGGGCCCGCACCACCCGGCGGGTGAGCGTGGACGGCCCGGCGGCGCGCCGCATCACTGTCCGCCGCCGGCGTGCGCCAGCCGCCAGCCGGTGCCGTGCACCGTTTCGATGCCGTCGAAACCGGCCTCGGCCAACGCCCGCCGCAGCAGATGGATCTGGCTGCGCAGCGCATCGGACGAGGGAGGTTCGTCGGCCCACAGCGCGGTTTCGAGTTCGGCGCGGGTCACCACCCGGCCCGGGTCGCGCAGCAGGGCCTGCACGATCAGGCAGGACTTGCGCGCCAGCCGCACCGGCCGGCCGTGTACGGAAACTTCGCGGGTGCGGGCGTCGAAGCGCAGCGGGCCGAAGCTGCGCACCGGGTCGCCGACGGTGCCCGCGGCGCGGTGGATCAGCGCCCGCAGGCGGGCTTCGACCTCGGCCAGCGCGAAGGGCTTGGTCAGGTAATCGTCCGCGCCCAGCGCGAACCCCGCCAGCTTGTCCTCGAGCGCGTCGCGCGCGGTGAGGACCAGCACCGGCACGCCCACGCGCTGCTCGCGCAGCGCCTGCAGGACCGCATAGCCGTCGCGCCGCGGCAGGCCGATGTCCAGCACCACGGCGTCGAACACCGAGGCGTCCAGCAGGCGCAGCGCCGCCTCGCCGTCGCGGGCAACGTCGGGCACGAAACCGCGGCTTTCCAGGTAGGTATAGAGATTGCCGGCGATGGTGCCGTCGTCTTCCGCGATCAGCACCCTGGCGTGCAGGTCCGGGCCGGCGGCCATGCCTGGTCTCCTAGGGCCGGCGCGCGCCGCGCGGCCGCACGGACCGGCACGCGGCCGGTTTCATGCAAGCACCTTGCCTGGGTTCATGATGCCGTCCGGATCCAGCGCCCGCTTGATGGCCTTCATGAGCTCCAGCTCCAGCGGGCTCTTGTAGCGCTTGAGTTCCTGGCACTTGAGCTGGCCCACCCCGTGCTCGGCGCTGATCGAGCCGCCGTGCTCGGTCACGCTGTCGTGGACCAGCTCGTAGACGGCCGGCTGCTGCGCCAGGAAGGCGGCCTCGTCCTGCCCTTCGGGGCGGCCCACGTTGTAGTGCAGGTTGCCGTCTCCCAGGTGGCCGAAGATCACATGCCGGATGCCGGGGAAATGCCGCTGCAGCCTGGCGTTGGTGACCTCGACGAACCCGGCGATGCGCGAGATCGGCACCGAGATGTCGTGCTTGATGCCCTTGCCCGCCAGCGCCTCGGCCAGGGGGATGCTTTCGCGCAGGTGCCAGAGCGCCGCGCTCTGCGCGATGTTGCCGGCCACCACCGCGTCCACCGCCTCGCCGGCCTCGACCGCCTGCTCCAGCACGGCCTCGAAGCGCTCGCGCGCGTGCCGCTCGCTCTCGCTGTCGGACAGTTCCATGAGCGCGAACCAGGGGGCCTGCGCCGACGCGCCGTCGAACGGCTGGCGCTGCTCGGGGAAATGGCGCGCCACGCTCTGCAGGCAGGCGTCGGAGATCAGCTCGAAACCGGTGAGGGACGCGCCGAAGCCCGTGCGCGCCCGCGCCAGCAGCGCCACGCCCGCCTCGATGGACGGCAGCGCCAGCATGGCGGTGCATTGCGCCACCGGGAGGGGATAGAGCTTGAGGGTGGCCGCCGTGATGACGCCCAGCGTGCCTTCGCTGCCGATGTACAGGTCGCGCAGGTCGTAGCCGGTGTTGTCCTTGCGCAGGCCGCGCAGGCCGTTCCAGATCTCGCCTTGCGGCGTGACGACCTCCAGGCCCAGCGCGAGGTCGCGCGTGTTGCCGTAGCGCAGCACCTGGGTGCCGCCGGCGTTGGTGGCCAGGTTGCCGCCTATGGTGCAGGATCCCTGCGCGGCCAGGCTAAGCGGGAACAGGCGGCCGGCCTCGCGGGCCGCGTCCTGCACCGATTGCAGGATGCAGCCGGCCTCGACCGTGATGGTGTCGTTGCCCGTGTCGATCTCGCGCACGCGGTTCAGGCGGCCCAGCAGCAGCACCACCGATTGGCCGTCGGCGTCGGGCGTGGCGCCGCCGCACATGCCGGTGTTGCCGCCTTGCGGCACGATGGGCGCGCCGTGCCGGGCGCACAGCCGCACGACGGCCGCAACCTCGTCGGTCGAGCCCGGGCGCACCGCGGCCAGGGCCTGCCCGTGGTAGCGGCCCCGCCAGTCGGTCAGGAAGGGATCCAGGTCCGGCCCGGTCAGGACGTGGGCGTCGCCCAGGAGGGTTTGCAGCTCGGAAAGCAGGCTCATGCGGGGACTCGCTATGGACGGCGGCCGCACCGCGCGCATGGCCGGCCCGCCAGGAAATATATTGTAGGATCATCCCCGCCGGCCGCGAAATCGGCTTGCGGCATAATCGGATGTCCCCCTCTCCCAGGAGCGCCCGTGGAACCAGCAGCCGGATTTCCGTCTTCGGTGTTCAAAGCCTACGACATCCGCGGCACCGTGCCCGACCTGCTCGACCCGGCCTTTGCCCGCGCCCTGGGCAGGGCCCTGGCGGCGCGGGCCCGCGAGCGCGGCCTGACGGCGCTGGTGGTGGCGCGCGACGGCCGGCTCAGCAGCGAGTCGCTGTCCGATGCGCTGCAGGAAGGCCTGCAGGACGGCGGCGTCGAGGCCATCGACCTGGGCCAGGTGCCCACCCCCGTCATGTACTTCGCCACCCATGTGCGCGCCACGGGGTCCGGCGTGGCGGTGACCGGCAGCCACAACCCGCCCGAGTACAACGGCTTCAAGATCATGCTCGACGGGGCCACCCTGTACGGCCCCGACATCCGCTCGCTGCGCGACGAGATGCAGCGCCCGGCGCCTTCGCTGGAACTGCGCGGCGCGCGCAGCGCCTGGGACCCCGTCGGCGACTACATCGCCCGCATCGCCTCGGACGTGCGGCTGGCCCGTCCCATGAAGATCGCCATCGACTGCGGCAACGGCGTGGCCGGCGCCGTCGCGCCCCAGCTGTTCCGCGCGCTGGGCTGCGAGGTGGTGGAACTCTACTGCGACGTCGACGGCCGCTTTCCCAACCACCACCCCGACCCGGCCGACCCGGCGAACCTGCGCGACCTGATCGATTGCCTGGCCCGCACCGACTGCGAGGTCGGCCTGGCCTTCGACGGCGACGGCGACCGGCTGGGAGTGGTCACACGCTCGGGCCAGATCATCTGGCCCGACCGCCAGCTGATCTTGCTGGCGCGCGACGTGCTCTCGCGCTGCCCGGGCGGCACCGTCATCTACGACGTCAAGTGCAGCCGGCACGTGGCCCTGGCCGTGCGCGAAGCCGGCGGCCAGCCGCTGATGTGGCAGACCGGCCATTCGCTGATCAAGGCCAAGCTGGCCGCCACCGGCGCGCCGCTGGCCGGCGAGATGAGCGGGCACATTTTCTTCAAGGAACGGTGGTACGGCTTCGACGACGGCATGTACACCGGCGCGCGCCTGCTGGAGATCGTGTCGCGCTCGGACGATCCCTCGGCCGTGCTCGACGCCCTGCCCCAGGCGCTTTCCACGCCCGAGATCAAGATCCCCCTGCAGGAAGGCCAGCCCCACGTCCTGGTGGAAAGGCTGCAGCGGGAGGGCCGCTTCGAGAACGCCACCGGCATCGTCACGATAGACGGAGTGCGGGCCGAATACCCGGACGGCTTCGGCCTGGCCCGGGCCTCGAACACCACGCCGGTGGTCGTGCTGCGCTTCGAGGCCGACGACCCCGCCGCGCTGGCCCGCATCCAGGAAGACTTCCGCACCCAGATCCGCGCCGTGGCGCCGGACGCCCCGCTGCCGTTCTGAATCCGGCGCGCGCTGCCGCCCGACCCGCTAGCCGCGGCCGCGGGCGCCCGGTGGCCGCGCAACCAGCGCCGCATATACGTCGAGATGGGCGCGCACGACCTTGCGGATGTCGAATTCCCGCTCGGCCAGCTCGCGCCCGGCGCGGCCCAGGCGCCGCCTGAGCTCGCCGTCGCGCGCCAGGGCGGCCAGGGCGTCGGCCAGCGCGCCGGCGTCGCGCGCCGGCACCAGCACGCCCGTGACACCAGGCTCGATGGCGTCCCGGCAGCCGGGCACGTCGGTGGTCACCACCGCCCGGCCGCAGGCGGCCGCCTCCACCAGCGACTTGGGCAGGCCCTCGCGATACGAAGGCAGCGCCACGATGTGGACCGAGGCGTAGAGCGCGGCGACGTCCGTGCATTCGCCCGGGCATTCCACGACCCCCTCGCGCCGCCAGGCCTCGACCTCGGCCTCGCTGACCGAGGCCGGGTTGCCCGGGTCGGGGCTGCCGGCCAGCACGCACTGCAGTTGCGGCTCGCGCTCGCGCAGCAGGCGCGCGGCCTCGACGAACTCGTAGACGCCCTTGTCGCGCAGCAGGCGCGCGGCCATGGCCACCCGCACCGGCGGCTCGGGCGGCTCGGGGGTGTCCCGGTACTGCGACAGGTCGACGCCGGAGCCGCGCACCATCACCACCTGTTCCGGCCGCACGGCGCGCATGCGCAGCAACAGGTCGCGGTCGTTGGCGTTCTGGAAAATGACGCGGCTGTTGGCGTGGCCCAGCGCCAGCCGGTACAGGCCCGCGACCACGGTGCGCAGCCAGTCCAGGCGGCGCGCCGGCCGCGTGAACACGAAGCCCAGGCCGGAGATCGCGGCCACCATGCCGGGCACGCGCGCCAGCCGTGCCGCCAGGCCGCCGTAGAGCACCGGCTTGATCGTAACCAGGTGCGCCAGGTCCGGCCGCAGCCGGCGCATCAGCGCCCACAGCGCATGCAGGGTGCGCAGCTCGCCCAGGGGGTTGCGGCCGCTGCGGCTCATGGGCACCGGGTGATGCGTCAGCCCGCGCGCGGCAATGTCCGCCGCGGCCGGCCCGTCCATGGTGGCCACGTGCACGTCGTAGCCGGCCTCGCGCGCGGCCAGCGCCAGCGGCAGCCGGTGCGACAGGAAGAAAGCCGGGTTGTTGACCACGAACAGCAGGCGCGGCCCGGCCGGCGGCCGGCCGCCGGCCACGCGCGCCCACACCCTGCCGTAGCCGGCGACCATGGCGGCCAGGCTGAATTCGCGCTCGACCCGCTCGCGGCCCTGCCGCGCCCGCGCCTGCCGCGCCGGCCCGTCCTCGGAAAGCGCCTGCGCCATGGCGTCCGCCAGGGCCTGCGGATTTCCGGGCGGCGCCACCCAGCCGGCCTCGCCCACGATACGGGCCGCGTCGCCGACATCCGTCACCACGCAGAGGGCGCCGCAGGCCATGGCCTCGGCCACCACATTGGGAAAACCCTCGGCGCGGCTGGACAGCACGTGCACGTCCAGCGCGCTCATGACCGCCGGGATGTCGCCGCGCGGCCCGGCCAGGACCACGGCGTCTTCCACGCCGTGCCGGCGCAGCGCCTCGGCCAGCCCGGCGTTGCCCGTCTCCATGCCGCGGCCGGCCAGCACGCAGCGCGCCTGCGGCGCGGCGCCGCGCCGCAGCGCCGCCAGCGCGGCGAAGAGGTTCTCGTGATCCTTGAGCGGGTCCCAGCGGGCCACGCAGCCCAACAGGGGCGCGCCGGGACCCGCGCCCCATTGCTCGCGCAGGGCCGCGCCGGCGGCCGGGTCGGGCCGGAAGCGCGACAGGTCGTAGCCGTTGGGCACCACCGTCATACGGTCCTCGGCATAGCCGCGCGCCGCATGGCGCCGCGCGGCGTCGTCGGCGCAGCACACGATCGCTGCCGGCACCCGGCGCGACAGCATTGCGCACAGCCGCATCACCAGCCGGGCCGACAGGCTGCTCTTTTCGAGATGGGCACCGGAATTGCGCACGCCCCAGGCCACGGCCCGCACCCCCGCCAGCCGCGCGGCCAGCCCGCCCAGCAGGTCGGCGTGGTACATCCAGGTCTGCACGACGTCTGGCCGGCTTTCGGCGATCAGCCGGCGCAGGGCGAGCAGGCCGCGCAGCGTCGGCCGCCCGCGGGGCATGCCCAGCGCATGGACCTCGGCGCCGGCTTCGCGCAGCGCGGCGCCGTGCACGCCTTCGTCGGTGAGCGACACCACGGTGTGCCGAGACGGGCGCGCGCCGGCCACCAGCCGCGCCAGCACGGCCTCGGCGCCGCCCTGCCCCAGCCCGGTGATGACGTGCAGCACCCGCAGGCCGCCGGCGTGCGCGGCGCCGGGTTCGGCCGACGCGGGGGAGGCGGGCGGCGGCGTGCCCGGCGGACGGCCTTCCTGCCGCGCGGCATGCTTCCCGGGCAAGGAGGCCGGCCCTTCGGCGGGCAGCGGGGGCCGGCTCACGGCCTCCCCTCCCGGCCACTCGACGCCTGTTCCGGCGGACGCGCGCCGACCGATTCGAACAGCGCATCCCACCGCGCCAGCACCGCCGGCAAGGCATAGCGTTCGCGCACCGACACGGCGGCGCGCGCGCCGAGCTCGCCGCGCAGGCCGTCATCGGCCAGTACGCGACCCAGCGCCGCCGCCAGCCCGGCGCGGTCGCCGGCCGGCACCAGCAGGGCATCGCGGCCGTCGCGGGTCATCTCGCGCGGGCCGCTCGGGCAGTCGAAGCTGACGCACGGCAGCCCCAGGGCCATGGATTCCAGCAGCACGTTGGGAAAACCCTCCACCGCCGAGGTCAGGACGAAAGCCTGGCTTGCGGCCAATTGCTCCCAGGGGGTCCCGGTACGCCCGGCCAGCCTGGCGCGGCCCTGCAGCCCGTGGCGCGCGATGCGCGCCTCCAGGGGCTCGCGCTCGGGCCCCTCGCCCCATATCGTCAGGTCCCACGCGGGATGCGCGGGCGCGAGCTCCGCGAAGACGTCGATCAGCAGGTCGAACTGCTTGTCCGGCACCAGCCGGCCCATGGCCGCCAGCCGGCGCCTGCCGCCGCCATCGTCGCCGCTCGGCGGCGGCGGGTTGCCGCCCAGTTCCGGCGGCAAGGGGTTGGGCACCACTTCCAGGCGCCGGATGCGGGGCACCAGGGCGCGGAAGGGTTCGACCGTGGCCTGCGCCTGGACGGTCACGATGTCGGCGCGGGGATAGGTCAGCGCGCGCGCCAGCCGCAGCAGCCGGCCGGCATTGCCCGCGACCGCCGGATTGGTCCGCTCGCAGACGATGACCGGGATGCCCTGGCCGGCCACGGCCAGGATGGCCGCCACGTTCACGTTGGTCAGAAAGGAAACGACGACGTCCGGCCGCAGCGCGCGCACATGACGGCGCAGGGCGCGCAGCCGGGCCAGCGAGCGCAGCGGACCCGCGCCCTTGCCCGCGAGGTCGGCCAGCCAGACCAGGTCCACGGCGTCGTCCACCGGGTAGAAACAACTGCCCTTGGACGAATAGGTGGGCATCAGCGTGACGGCGTCGCCGCGCGCGGCCCAGGCGTTGACCAGCGTGGCCGCCACCCGTTCGGCGCCGCCGGCGTGCATGGAGCTGACCAGTTGCAGGATCTTCATCCGCCGGCGCCCTCCCGCGGGCCGCCGGCCTGCCCGCGCGAATGGTCCAGCCAGGCCTGCACCATCAGCACGCCCCACAGGCGGGCCGCCCAGTCGCGGTGGCCGCTCGCGTGCTCGCGCCACTTGTGCAGGATGGGCTCGGGCTGGAACAGGCCCTGCTGCCGCAGGCGGGCGGGGTCCAGCAGCGCCTCGGCCCAGTCGCGCAGCGGGCCGCGCAGCCAGGCCGCCAGCGGCACCCCGAAGCCCTTCTTGGGCCGGTCCACCAGGGTCCGCGGCACATGCCGGTACAGCAGCTGGCGCAGCAGCCACTTGCCCGTGCCCCGCCTCAGTTTGTACTGGCGGGGCAGGCTCCAGCAGAATTCGTAGACGCGGTGGTCCAGCAGCGGCACGCGCGTTTCCAGGCCGACCGCCATGGCGGCGCGGTCCACCTTGACCAGGATGTCGTCCGGCAGGTAGGTGACGGCATCCAGCTCCATCATGGCGTCCAGCGTCGAGCCCTCCAGGGGCTGCGCGAAAGGCGTGGGAGGCTCCTCCCCGCCCACGACCACCGAGGCCGGGTCGGTCCAGTAGGACACGAACTGCCGGTAGAACTCGCCCTGGGTCCGCGCCCGCAGCAGTTCGCCCATCTTGCCGACCTTGCCGCGCCAGGCGCCGCGGCCCGGCAGCCGGGCCGAGCCGGACAGCACCATGCCCGCCGGCCAGCGCAGCGGCGCGGGCACGCGCGCGCATTGCTCCCACCAGCGCTGCACCCGCAGGTAGCGGGTGTAGCCGCCCATCAGTTCGTCGCCGCCGTCGCCCGAGAGCGCCACGGTCACGTGCCGGCGCGCCATGCGCGCCACCAGCACGGTGGGAATCTGCGACGAATCGGCGAAGGGCTCGTCGTAGATGCCGGGCAGTTCGGGCACCACGGCCAGTGCGTCGGCCGGGGTCACGTACAGCTCGGTATGGTCGGTGCCCAGGTGGGCGGCCACGGCCCTGGCGTGCCCGGCCTCGTCGTAGGCCTTCTCGGCGAAACCGATGGCGAAGGTACGCACCGGCCGTGCGCTGCGCGCCTGCATCAGCGCCACGATGGTGGACGAATCCACGCCGCCCGACAGGAAGGCGCCCAGGTCCACGTCGGCCAGCATCTGCCCGGCCACGGCTTGCGACAGCACGCGCTCGAGCGCGTCGACGGCCTCGTCGTCGCCGGCGAACTCCAGCGGCGATTGCCGGGCGTTGTGCGCGGCCTCGCGCGCCGACCAGTAGTGGCGCGGCTCGGGCATGTCGCGCCGGCGCACGTCGCCCGGGGCGAACTCGGCCCACGTGCCCGGGGGCAGCTTGGCGATGCCCTCGTAGATGCTCCACGGCGCGGGAATGTAGTTGTGCCGCATCATCAGCGTCAGGGCGCGGCGGTCCAGCGAAGGGGCGAAACCCGGCAGCGCGTCCAGGGCCTTGAGCTCCGACGCAAAGGCCAGGTCGGCGCCGGCGTAGCCGTAATAGAGCGGTTTTTCTCCCATGCGGTCGCGCGCCAGTACCAGCTTCTGCGCGGCGCGGTCCCACAGGCCGACGGCGAACATGCCGACGGCCGCCTGCAGCGTGGCTTCGACGCCCAGCGCCACGAAGCAGGCCAGCAGGGTTTCGGTGTCGGAATGTCCGCGCCAGTCCGGCGCGAGGTTGGCCTGCTCCAGGCGCCGGCGCAGGTCCAGGTGGTTGTAGATCTCGCCGTTGAGCACCAGCGCGTAGCGCCCGCAGGCCGACACCATGGGCTGGTGCCCTGCCTGGGAGAGGTCCAGGATGGCCAGCCGCACGTGGCCCAGAGCCAGTCCGGCCTGCTCGTCTTCCCAGTACCCGCTATCGTCCGGCCCGCGGTGGCGCAGGCGCCGGCAGCTTTCGGCCAGCGCCGCGCGCTTGTCGGGCATGGCGCCCCAGATTCCGGCTATTCCGCACATGTCTGCCGTTCCCGCATCGGTTTCATTCGTCCACGGATCGAGTGCATCCGCCCATGGCCTGGTCGAAGACATTCTGCCAGCGCGCCAGGATCCGTTCCATGGCGAAACGCTCGCGCACGCTGGTTGCCTCGGCCGCCAGCTTCCGCCGCCCGGCCGCGTCGCGCATCAGGGACTCCAGCGCCACGGCCAGGGCGGCCGGGTCGCCGGCAGGCCGCACCAGCAGGCCGTCGACCCCATGGCGCACGATCTCGCGCGGCCCCGTCTCGCAATCGAAGGCCACCGGCGCCAGGCCGCAGGCCATGGCTTCGAGCAGCGTGTTCGACAGGCCTTCCACCCGCGAGCTCAGCACATAGAGGTCGGCACGCGCATACCAGTCGCCGACGTTGCCCGCCCGCCCCGGCATCACCACCCGCGCGTCCAGGCCGGCGCGCGCGATCGCGTCCTGCAGGCGCGCGCGCTCGCCGCCTTCGCCGAGCAGGACCAGGTCCCAATCGGGAAAGCCCGGCGCGAGGCGCGCATAGGCGTCGAGCAGCAGGTCGAAGCCCTTGTCGGGATGCAGCCGCCCCACAGCCAGCAGGATATGCCGGCCCGGCGCAGGCGGCGCCAGCGCCGGCTCGCCCGAAGGCAGGGGCCAGTGCACCGCGTTGGGAATGACCGCCAGGCGCGAGCCGGGCACATGGGTCTCCAGCCAGCGCGCGGTACCGGCGGTCAGCGCCACCACGCGCGCAGCGCGCGGATAGGCCGCGCGCCGCAGCCACCCCCAGGCGCGGCCCAGCCGCTGCGAGGGGGGATGGGTGTGCTCGGTGGCGATCACGCGGCAGGGCAGGCCCCACCCGGCCAGCACCGCCAGCACCGAAGCCGTGGTCATCATGCCCAGCACGATGTCGGGACGCTCCCGCGCGATCAGGCGGCGCAGCGCCCGCAGGCGGCGCAGGTTGGCGAGCACGCCGCGCCAGCCGCCGCCGGACGCGCCGGCGGTGTCGAGCACGACCCGGCGCACGCGGGGGTGCAGGGCATAGGCATCGCCCTGAGGGCCGGCCTGCGTCACCACCGTGACCTCGCGGCCTTCCTGCGCCCAGCGCGCGCTGAGGTCGGCCGCCACGCGCTCGGCGCCCCCGCCGTGCAGGGAATGGATGAACAGCAGGATGCGGCGCGGCGCGCCCTCCTGTCGCTGCGCGACGGCTTGCCCGGGTAGGGATTCGCGCTGGGGGCGGCCCGGCGCGCTCATGCCGCCGTCTCCCGTTCCGGGACCGGGCGCAGGGCGGCCAGGGCGTAGCAGGCGTAGGACAGGGCGTACATCATGCTGGTCGCCAGCATGATGCCGGCGGTGCCCATGGCCGGCGCCAGCACGGCGTTCATGACGGCCTTGAGTCCGAAATTGGCGACCGCGATGGCCGCCATCAGCCGGTAGCGGTTCTGGCTGGCCAGCAATTGCACCAGGACCAGCACCCCGAAATAGAACGGCAGCTGCAGCATGCCCCAGCGCAGCACGCCGGCCACGGCCTGGGTGTCGGCGGCCGTGAAGGCGCCCCGCTCGAACAGCAGGGCCACGCCCCAGGGCGCGAGCAGCCAGCCCACGACCACCGCCGCGGCGCCCGCGGCCATCATCAGCGCCGACCATTTCAACGCCATGCTGCGCGCCCGGCGCGCGTCCCCGCGGCTTTGCACGTCGGCCAGCACCGGCAGCGCGGCGCGGCCCACCGAGGCCGCGCCTATGCCCAGCAGCAGGGACAGCAGGCGCGCGGCGTAGCCCAGCGTGGCGTTGGCGTTGTTGCCCAGGTTGGCGGCGGCGTACTGGTCCAGCGGCCCGACGAAGCTCATGGCCACCTGCCCGATCAGCATGACGCCGGCCGCGCGCATCAGCTCGGGCCAGTGCGGCGAATCCAGCGACAGCCTCGGGATTCCCCATATCCCGGCATCGGCGCGGCGTGCCAGCCAGGCCAGCCAGGCGCTCTGCAGCAGAAAGCCGGTCAGCGTGCCCCACAGCAGCGGGCCGACGCCGTCTATGGTGGATGCCAGCATGACCCAGGCCAGAGTGGCGACCGCCGGCACGCTGTCGAGCAGCGTGTTGACGTGGCGCTCGTGGGCGCGCAGCCGCGCCGCGCTGATGCCGCTGGTCAGGGTGAGCAGGGCCACCGGCGCGAAGGCGTAGACCAGTTGGCCGCTCATCTCGCGCACCGGCGCGGACAGCCCCTGGCCCGCGTAGCGCAGCACCAGCGGCCAGCAGAAATACGTCAGCAGGGCCAGCGCCGCACCCGCCGCCAGGATCGCGCCGTGCAGCTCGCCCAGGAAGCGCGCACGGTCGGCGCGCGCGTCGCGGCGCACCCTCACCAGCACGGGGATCAGCACCACCGACAGTACGCCTACCAGGGTCACCGGCAGCCAGTTGGCCATGGTCATGGTGAACTGATAGGCGTCGACCGCATCGCTGACGCCGTAGCGGTAGGCGACCGCCATTTCCTTCAGGGCGCCCGCTGCCTTGCCCAGAACGAGAAAGAAGGCGACCCGGGCCGCGCCCCGGGCGATGCGCCGGTGGTCCGGGTGGATGGACTGGAATCGCTTCGCGAGCGCTTTCAAATCAACGCAGGAATTGCGTGTACCAGGGCATGGCGACCTCCAGCCCCTGGACGATGTCGTAGGCCGGCTCGTAGCCCAGCAGGCTGCGCGCCTTGGCGATGTCGGCCTGCGAGTGGCGCACGTCGCCGGGCCGGAACTCGCCGTGCACGGGCGCCTTGTCGTAGGCCACGCCGTGGCCGGCAAGCATGGTCCGCAGGTGGTGGAACAGCTCGTTCAGGGTGGTACGGGCGTTGAACGCCACGTTATAGACCTGGCTGGCGCCCTCGGCGCCGGTCACCGCCGCCAGCAGATTGGCCTGCACGGCGTTCTCGACGAAGCAGAAGTCGCGGCTGGTCTCGCCGTCGCCATTGACGACGACGTCCTCGCCGCGGATCATGGCCGCGATCCAGCGGGGAATGACCGCGGCGTAGGCCCCGTTGGGGTCCTGCCGCTTGCCGAACACATTGAAGTAGCGCAGCCCCGAGCTGGCGAAGCCGTAGGAGCGCGCGAACACGTCGGCGTAGAGTTCGTCGACGTACTTGGTGACGGCGTAGGGCGACAGCGGCCGGCCGATGCGGTCCTCGACCTTGGGCAGCTCGGGGTGGTCGCCGTAGGTCGAGCTGGACGCCGCGTAGACGAAGGACCGGACCTTGGCGTCGCGTGCCGCCACCAGCATGTTCAGGAACCCCGAGACATTGACCTCGTTGGTGGTGATGGGGTCGTTCAGCGAGCGCGGGACCGAGCCCAGCGCCGCCTGATGCAGCACATAGTCGACGCCGTCCACGGCCTGGCGGCAGGTATCGAGGCTGCGGATGTCGCCCTCGATGAACCGCAGCCGCCCCCACTGCTCGGCGGTCACGCTGGCCTGCACCTCGTCGAGGTTGCGCTGGTGGCCGGTAGCGAAGTTGTCCAGGCCGACCACGCGCTGGTCGAGCCCGAGCAGGGTCTCCAGCAGATTGGAACCGATGAAGCCGGCGCAGCCGGTCACCGTCCAGGTACGGGGCTGGGCGCGGAGTTGTTCGAGCACTTCGGGATATCTTGCCATGTCTTGCATTGTCATCAGAGGCGAAGGTCGGCGTCTTCGGGGGCCAGCACGTATTTCAGGTCGTACAGCACGTGCTGGGGCTTGCCCAGCCGGCGGATGGCCGCCGCCCCCATCTCGGTGAATTCGCGGTGGGCCACCGCCAGGATGATGGCGTCGTAGCGGCCGGGCTCGGGCTTGGCCACCGGCGTGATGCCGTATTCGTGCACGGCTTCCTGGGGATCGACCCAGGGGTCGTAGACGTGCACCGCCACGTTGTATTCGCCCAGCTCGTTGACGATGTCCACCACCCGAGTGTTGCGCAGGTCGGGGCAGTTTTCCTTGAAGGTCAGGCCCATGACCAGCACGCACGCGCCCTCGACCTGGATGCGGCGCTTGGTCATGCCCTTGACCAGCTGCGACACCACGTAGCCGCCCATGGAATCGTTCAGCCGGCGCCCGGCCAGGATGATTTCCGGGTGGTAGCCGATGGCCTGCGCCTTGTGGGTGAGGTAATAGGGATCCACGCCGATGCAGTGCCCGCCCACCAGGCCGGGCCGGAACGGCAGGAAGTTCCACTTGGTGCCGGCCGCCTGCAGCACGGCCTCGGTATCGATGCCCATCTTGTTGAAGATGAGCGCGAGCTCGTTGATGAGCGCGATGTTGACGTCGCGCTGGGTGTTCTCGATGACCTTGGCGGCCTCCGCCACGCGGATGCTGGGCGCCTTGTGGGTGCCGGCGGTGATGATCTCGTTGTAGAGCGCGTCGACCAGGTCGGCGACTTCCGGCGTTGAGCCCGAGGTGACCTTGCGGATGGTGTTGACGCGGTGCGCCTTGTCCCCGGGGTTGATGCGCTCGGGACTGTAGCCGGCGTAGAAATCCTGGTTGAACTTCAGGCCCGAAACGCGCTCGAGTACCGGCACGCAGTCTTCCTCGGTGGCGCCGGGATAGACCGTGGATTCGTAGATGACGATGTCGCCGCGCTTGAGTACCTTGCCCAGGGTCTCGCTGGCCTTGACCAGCGGGGTAAGGTCGGGCTGCTTGTACTGGTCGATGGGCGTGGGCACCGTGACGATATACACGTTGGCGCGGGCAAGCTCGGCCGGGTCGGCGCTGTAGCTCAGGTGACGGGCCTCGGCCAGCTCGGCGTCGTCGACTTCCAGCGTATGGTCGTGGCCCTGGCGCAGCGCCTCGATACGCCGCGCGTTGATGTCGAAACCGATGACCGGCCGCTTCTTGCCGAATTCCACGGCCAGAGGCAGGCCCACGTAGCCCAGGCCAACCACGGCGAGCTTGACGTCTTGAATGCGCAAAATGACTCTCCCTTACCGCAAGCGATACGGCATTGTAAGGACGATTGGAAACCTCCGGGAACGCCTGCCCGCGCAGGCAGGCCGGCAACCCCGCGGCATCAGTGGGTGCGCAGCACGGAGGGCAGCAGCAGCCAGCCCGGCCGCCGCCATGACACCAGCCGCGTATACAGCCAGATGTAGACGCCGGAAAACACCGCCATGGCGGCGCACAGCGCCCAGGCGTTGTCCCACCAGATGGTGGCCGGCACCAGGCCGATCAGGGTCAACACCCACAGATAGGGCGAGGCCATGGCATTGCACAGCGCCGGCACGGCGTGGCGGCTGTCGCGGCTGAAGGTCACGCGCACCAGGCGGCGGAACACCAGCTGGTGCAGGTGCAACGCGTCGGGCTGGTCCACCGGCACACCGCGCTTGAAGCGGCGCCGCCAGATGGAGAACGCGGTCTCGAACACCGGGTAGAACAGCACGGCCAGCGCGTAGAACGGCGACACCGAGGGGTTGCGCACCACCAGCAGCACCGCGAGCTCGGCCAGCATGAAACCCAGGAAATAGGCCCCGCCGTCGCCCAGGAACACCCGGCCGAAGGGGAAATTCCACACCAGGAAGCCCAGCGTGGACGAAGCCAGCGCCAGGGCGATCAGGAAGATGGGCATGTCGCCCACCTGCAGCGCCACCAAGCTGAGCGAGACCGACATGAGCGTGGCGACCATGCCGGCCAGGCCGTTCATGCCGTCCACGATGTTCAGGGCATGGGTACAGCCCCCCACGGCCACCATGGTGAAGAGCAGCGAGACGGGCCAATAGGACAGCAGCCAGTCCGCCCAGCCCATGCCCACGCGGCTGACCCCGCCCAGCAGCCACCAGGCGATGGCGGCCGACAGGAAGGCGGCCAGCAGGCGCTTGCCCGCGCCGATGTCCTTGGTGATGTCCTCGAGCAGGCCCGCGACGAAGACCGGCAGCGCGGCCACGAACAGGGCCGGCCACAGCCAGGTGAGCGTCATGTTGCTGGGGCCGAGCACCAGCAGGCCGGCCAGCGTGCCGGCCAGCACCGCCAGGCCTCCGACGCGGGGGGTCGCCCGCGCGTGGAAGGCCTGCGGCTTGTTGAGATCGGTGTCGCCCGTGAGGGCGCCGTGCCAGCGTTCGGAGGCCACGATGAGGCCTCCTACCATGAACGCCACCACGCAGATGTAGAACCAGGTCAAAGCATCACCCTATAGGATTCGCGACCGGCAGGAGCGGGGGGATCGCCCATTATCCGCCTGCGTTGTAACGCCGGTATATGCCAGGCTTGAGCAGGTGCAAGCCCGCGCACAGAATGTAACACCGCGCCCCGGCGCGGCGAAAGGACGACGGGAACGCACAATAGGCAGCCCGGCCCCTCTGTTGCGCGCGGGAAACACAGCCCCCCCGCCGGGCTCCGGCAGCAACCGGGTCCGGTCCGGGCGCAGCACCCGGATCGGCTGCGCGGCCCACGTCCGAGCCGACTCGGCCGGCCGCGCCCGATTCCGGAAAAAGGCGGATGCACCGGCCGGAAACGGCCCGTGCCGCTCGCCGCCAAAGAAAAAAAAGCCCGAGATCTTGCGATCTCGGGCTAAATCCACCAAAGGAGGAGGGTGGAGGAGACAACCGGGGCAAGTCGAGGGTTAACCCTTGCCGGGCCAACCTGCCGTGACCGGGGTTTTTCACCGCGCCGTTCACTGCTTGACTTCCATGAGTCAAATATTAGAGTTTTTTTTTGTGCGATGCAAGAACTATTTTTGCAAGGCGAGGTAACCGCCGTTTTTGTTGTTTTTGTGCAATGCAATATTGCTGGCCGGGAAAACCGGGGCATCCCGCGGCCTCTCCTAGAGGGTTAACCCTTCCATGCGGGGCCGGTTGCATTTTCTTGCCATCCCTGCCGGCCGCTTGCCCCGTTTACACAACAGCCGGCCGCCCTGCCCGGAAGCCGGCACGGACGCCCGTCGCAAGGGCTGCCTGGCCCGTCCAGGGCTCACAGCCAGTAGGCCGTTCCCGTCATGACCCGCGACATGGCCCGCATGGCCCAGCGCGCCGGCGCCGGCAGGGGAACCGCGCCGTGGCGCTCGGCGGTGACGCGGTGGCCGATTTCGTCGGCCTTCATCTGTTCGACCACGAGGCGCGACCGGCTGTCGGCTGCCGGCAGTATCCGCAGGTGGCTGTCGAGGTGGGCCTCGACCTGCCGCTCGGTTTCGGCCATGAAGCCCAGGTTGCGCGGCACGCCCGCGTAGCCCGCCGCCACCCCCAGGCCGAAGGAGCCGGCGTACCACAGGGGATTGAGCAGGCTGGGACGGCTGTCCAGCTCGCCCAGCCGGCGGGCGCACCAGGCCAGGTGGTCGACTTCCTCGGCGGCCGCCTGCCGCAGCAGGGCCCGCGCGGCGCCGTCGCGGCACACCGCGGCCTGGCCCCGGTAGAGCGCCTGGGCGCAGATCTCGCCCACGTGGTTGACGCGCATGAGGCCGGCCGCATGGCGGCGCTCGGCCGGCGACAGCGCGGGCTCGGCCGCCGGCGACGCGCCGGACTCCGCCGGATAGGGCCGCGCGGCGGCGGCCGTGCCGCCCAGCACCTGCAGGGCGCGCCCGGCCTCGGCGATCAGGGTGTCCAGCCAGCCGGTGCGGCGGGCAAGGGACACGGAGGCGGGAGCGGGAAGGCGGTATTCGGGCATGGAACGACTCCGCGGGCGGCGGCCGGGGGCGTCTATTGTAGCGGCGCATCCACCTCCGCGCCCCGCACGGTTTATGATGCCTGCATTTGCGTAGCCGGAGTCCCGCATGGAATGCACGATCGATTGGAACGGCAGCCACGGCATGCTGTTCGTGGCCCGGACCGGCAGCGGCCACGTGGTGGCCATGGACGGCGCCCCGGACGGCGGCGGCAACAATCTCGCGCCGCGCCCCATGGAGATGGTGCTGGCCGGCACCGGCGCCTGCTCGGCCTACGACGTGGTGCTGATCCTCAAGCGCGGCCGCCACGCGGTCACCGGCTGCTCGGTGCGCCTGCAGGCCAAGCGCGCCGAGACCGACCCCAAGGTATTCACCCGCATCGAATACGTCTACACCGTGACCGGCCGCAAGCTGCCGGCCGCGGCCGTGGAGCGCGCGGTGCAGCTTTCGCACGACAAGTACTGCTCGGCCTCGGCCATGCTGGCGCCTACCGTGGCCATGACCCACACGGTGGAAATCGTCGACGCCGCCGCCGAGCCCGCCTAGATTCGTGGACGCCAACCGGAGCCAGGCCCCAGCGCCCGCCGCCATGCAGCAATACGAAGACTTCATGCGCCACGTCTACGAACGCGGCACCCTCAAGACCGACCGCACCGGCACCGGCACCCGCTCGGTGTTCGGCTACCAGATGCGCTTCGACCTGGCGCGGGGCTTCCCGCTGGTCACCACCAAGAAGCTGCACACCCGCAGCATCGTGCTGGAATTGCTGTGGTTCCTGCGCGGGGACGGCAACGTGCGCTGGCTGCAGGAGCGCGGCGTGAGCATCTGGGACGAATGGGCCGGGCCCGACGGCGACCTGGGGCCCATCTATGGCGTGCAATGGCGTTCCTGGCCCGCGCCCGACGGCCGCCACATCGACCAGATCTCCCAGGTGCTGGAACAGATCCGCCGCACCCCCGACTCGCGGCGGATGATCGTCTCGGCATGGAACGTGGGCCAGATTCCCGAGATGGCGCTGCCGCCCTGCCATGCGATGTTCCAGTTCTATGTGGCCGACGGCAGGCTGTCGTGCCAGCTCTACCAGCGCAGCGCCGACATCTTCCTGGGCGTGCCCTTCAATATCGCCAGCTACGCGCTGCTCACGCACATGGTGGCGCAGCAGTGCGACCTTGAGCCCGGCGATTTCGTGTGGACCGGCGGCGACTGCCACATCTACAGCAACCACTTCGAGCAGGTGGCGCTGCAGCTTTCGCGCCCGCCCTACCCCTACCCGCGGCTGCGCATCAAGCGTCGTCCGGCTTCGCTGTTCGATTACGAATACGAAGACTTCGAGATCCTGGACTACCAGTGCCACCCGCACATCAAGGGGGTGGTGGCGGTATGACCGTGCGGGACGCCGCGCAGCGGCCGCAGGACGATGCGCCTGCCGCTCCGGCCCTGGCGCTGGTCGTGGCCTATTCCTCGAACCGCGCCATCGGGCGGGACAACGCCCTGCCCTGGCGGCTGCCGGGCGACCTGGCGCATTTCAAGCGCACCACGCTGGGCCACCCCATCGTCATGGGGCGCAAGACCTGGGAATCGCTGGGCCGCCCGCTGCCCGGGCGGCTCAACGTGGTGATCAGCCGCGATCCCGCCTACCGGGCCGGGGGCGCGGTGGTGGCCGGCAGCCTGGACGAGGCGCTGGCGGCCTGCGGCGGCGCGCCGCTGGCCTGCGTGATCGGCGGCGCGCAGGTCTACGCGCTGGCGCTGCCGCGCGCGCAGCGGGTGGTGGCTACCGAAATCCACGCCCGGGTCGAGGGCGACGCCTTCTTTCCCGACCTGCCCGCCTCGCAATGGCGCGAGGTCGCGCGCGAGCCGCAGCCGGCCGAGAACGGCTACGCCTACGATTTCGTGACCTACGAGCGCGCGCCGGGATAGCGCGGGACGGCAGCCCGGCAGGCCGGCGCGCTCGCGGCGGGCCGGCGCTCATGCGGGCCCGCCGCCCTCCCCCGCCCGCTCCAGGAAACGCCACAGCGTGGGCGCCTGCGCATAGGCCACGTTGAAGCGCAGCCAGGGCGTGTCGCGATCTTCCACGTCGAAGTACGCCCCGGGGGCCAGCCAGATGCCGTCGTGCAGCGCCAGCTCGGCCAGCCGGTTCGAGCCCCGGCCGGCGGCGCCCGCACGCGGGCGCGCCCACAGGAAGAGGCCGGCCTGCGGCTGGGCGTAGATTTCCATGCCCAGCGCTTCCATGCGCGCGGTCACCTGCCCGTGCGCCAGCGTCAGTCGCTCGCGCACGCGCTCGACGTGGGGCCGGTAATGGCCGTCGCGCACCACGCGGTGCACGATGCGCTCCATCAATTCGGGCGAGGTCAGCCCCACCGCCATCTTGGTGCGCGCCAGGTCGCGCACCAGGTCGCGCTGCGCCACCACGTAGCCCACCCTCATGGAAGGACTGATGGTCTTGGAATAGCCGCCCAGGTGGATCACGCGGTTGCCGCCGTCGAGCGCCGCCAGCACGGGCGCGACGCCGCCCAGCAGGGGACGCGAGACGTCGTCCTCGACCACCCACATGCCGTGGCGCTCGGCCGCCTGCAGCACGCGGAAGGCGTTGGCCATGGACAGCGATGTACCGGTGGGGTTCTGCAGTACGGTGTTGACGAACAGGGCGCGCGGATGCCGGGCGGCCGCCGCTTCCAGCGCGTCGATGTCCAGCCCTTCGGCGGTGCGCGGCACGGCGATGATGCGCATACCAGCCAGGCGCAGCATCTGCAGCAGGTTGGTGTAGCCGGGGGATTCGACCACCACGGCATCGCCCGGGCGCAGCAGCGTGCGCACCACCAGGTCCAGGCCCTGGGTGACGCCCTGGGTGGTCAGTACCTGGGCCGGCTCGACCTGCATGCCGTGTTCGGCCAGCCCGGCGGCCACCTGTTCGCGCAGCGGCGCGTAGCCGTAGGGGTGGCCGTAGCCGCCGATCTGCGCGGCCGGCACCCGGGCCTGCTGGCGCAGGGCGTGGTGCAGGCCCGTTTCGTCCACCCACTCCGGGGGCAGCCAGCCGCAGCCGGCCTTGATGGGAACCGAGTGGTCGGCGAAGATGTCCGACAGCAGCCAGGCCGCGCCCAGCCGCGGCGGCTGCCACGTCTGCGCGGCGCCCTGCCCGCCCGGGCGGCCGCGGGCCGCGACGCGGTAGCCGGAACCGCGGCGCGCGTCCAGCCAGCCCTGGGCCGCCAGGCGGCCGTAGGCAGTGGCCACGGTAAAGGTGCTGACGCCGTGGCGGCGGGCGAATTCGCGCACGGAAGGAACCGCCATGCCAGGGCGCAGCGACTGGCCCTCGATGGCGCGCACGAAGGCGTCGACGACCTGTTCCACCAGCGTGGACGCGCGGCCGCGGTCGCGCACCGGCCGGAAATCCGGCGCGCACGCCTGGCTCGGCGGGGAAGCGGAGGGGATCATCGAGCGGGTCCTGTGCCGGCGCACGGCTGTACGGTTGAGCCGGCTGTAGCTGTACAGTCAGGGGGATTTTCCACGATTGTATATTTCCGGCGGCCCGGCGCCGCCCCAGAATGCCGTATCGGCCGACAGCCGGCGCCCGCGGGCGCCGGCGGGTTCCGGCCACGCCACTGGAGATCCGCCATGAACGCCCCCGCCTCCCTGCCCGACCTGTCCCATCTGTGGATGCCTTTCACCGCCAACCGGCAGTTCAAGACCGACCCGCGCATGCTGACGGGCGCCAAGGGCATGTACTACACGTCGGCCGACGGCCGGCGCATCCTGGACGGCACCTCCGGCCTGTGGTGCGTGAACGCCGGCCATTGCCGCGACGAGATCGCGCAGGCCATCGCCCACCAGGCCGCGAACCTGGACTACGCTCCCGGCTTCCAGCTGGGCCACCCGGACGCGTTCCAGGCGGCCAGCGCGGTGGCCTCGTTCATGCCGGAAGGCATGGACCGCATCTTCTTCACGAATTCCGGCTCCGAATCGGTCGATACCGCGCTCAAGATCGC
>Ga0182748_1000109_pt1 | contig 101536 bp, 102 predicted proteins | sample eDN3rd37CKraftOP_FD_128877 | JGI IMG/M metagenome (GOLD analysis project Ga0182748, IMG submission 128877) | Enriched Organic Plus compost microbial communities from Emeryville, California, USA - eDNA 3rd pass 37_C Kraft OP (version 2) (version 2) ... | reverse complement strand
GTGCGGTGGATGCGCTCGAAGCCCTCGGCCACGATCGCCTCCACGCCGGCCAGGCGCACGCCCTTGGCGGCCCAGTCGCGCGAGCTGCCCTGGCCGTAGTCGGCGCCGGCGATGATCACCAGCGGCTGGCGGCGCTGCATGTAGGTCTCGATCACCTCCCACATGCGCATCACCTTGCCTTCCGGCTCCAGCCGCGCCAGCGAGCCCTGGCGCACGCTGCCGTCCTCGTTGCGCACCATCTCGTTGAGCAGCTTGGGATTGGCGAAGGTGGCGCGCTGCGCGGTGAGGTGGTCGCCGCGGTGGGTGGCGTAGGAATTGAAGTCCTCCTCCGGCACGCCCATCTTCGCCAAGTACTCGCCGGCGGCGCTGGTCGGCAGGATGGCGTTGGACGGGGACAGGTGGTCGGTGGTGATGTTGTCGCCCAGCACCGCCAGCGGGCGCATGCCGCGCAGGGTGCGCTCGCCGGCCAGCGCGCCTTCCCAGTACGGCGGGCGGCGGATGTAGGTGCTCATCGGGCGCCAGTCGTACAGCGGCCTGACCGGCTCGCCGTGCTCCACGCGCACCTGGAACATCGGCGCGTAGACCTTGCGGAAGTGCTCCGGCTTGACGCTGGCGCGCACGATGGCGTCGATCTCCTCGTCCGCCGGCCAGATGTCCTTGAGCGTGACCGGCTTGCCGTCGGCGTCCAGGCCCAGCACGTCCTTCTCGATGTCGAAGCGGATGGTGCCGGCGATGGCGTAGGCGATCACCAGCGGCGGGCTGGCCAGGAATGCCTGCCGGGCATACGGGTGGATGCGGCCATCGAAGTTGCGGTTGCCCGACAGCACGGCCACCGAGTACAGGTCGCGCTCGACGATCTCCTGCTGGATCTTCGGGTCCAGCGCACCGCTCATGCCGTTGCAGGTGGTGCAGGCGAAGCCGACGATGCCGAAGCCCAGCTTCTCCAGCTCCGGCAGCAGTCCGGCTTCCTCCAGGTACAGCTGCACCGCCTTGGAGCCCGGGGCCAGCGAGGTCTTGACCCAGGGCTTGCGCAGCAGGCCGCGGGCGTTGGCGTTGCGCGCCAGCAGGCCGGCGGCGATCACGTTGCGCGGGTTGGAGGTGTTGGTGCAGCTGGTGATGGCGGCGATGATCACCGCGCCGTCCGGCAGCAGGCCGCGGGCCTCTTCCTCGCGCGCCGCCTGCAGCTTGGCCGGGTCGGCGATGCCGCGCTCGCCCAGCGCGCTGACCGGCAGGCGCCGGTGCGGGTTGGACGGGCCGGCCAGGTTGCGCACGACCGAGGACAGGTCGAATTCCAGCACGCGCTCGTACTGCGCCTGCGCCAGGTCGTCGGCCCACAGGCCGGCGGTCTTCGCATAGGTCTCCACCAGCTGCACCTGCTGCTCCTCGCGCCCGGTCAGGCGCAGGTAGTCCAGGGTCTGCTGGTCGATGTGGAACAGCGCGGCGGTAGCGCCGTACTCCGGGCACATGTTGGAGATGGTGGCGCGGTCGCCGATGGTCAGCGTGGCCGCGCCCTCGCCGAAGAACTCCAGGTAGTGGCCGACCACGCGCTGCGCGCGCAGGAACTCGGTCAGCGCCAGCACCACGTCGGTGGCGGTGATGCCCGGGCCCGGGCGGCCGGTCAGGCGCACGCCGGTGATTTCCGGCAGCCGCATCCACGAGGCGCGGCCGAGCATCACGTTTTCCGCCTCCAGGCCGCCGACGCCGATGGCGATCACGCCCAGCGCGTCCACGTGCGGGGTGTGCGAGTCGGTGCCCACGCAGGTGTCGGGGAAGGCGACGCCGTCGCGCACGTACACCACCGGCGACATCTTCTCCAGGTTGATCTGGTGCATGATGCCGTTGCCCGGCGGGATCACCTCCACGTTGCGGAACGCATGCCGGCACCACTCGATGAAGTGGAAGCGGTCGGCGTTGCGGCGCTCCTCGATCGCGCGGTTCTTCTCGAAGGCCTGCGGGTCGTGGCCGCCGCACTCCACCGCCAGCGAATGGTCGACGATCAGCTGCACCGGCACCACCGGGTTGACGCTGGACGGGTCGCCGCCCTTGTCGGCGATGGCGTCGCGCAGGCCGGCCAGGTCCACCAGCGCGGTCTGGCCGAGGATGTCGTGGCATACCACCCGCACCGGGAACCAGGGGAAGTCGAGGTCGCGGCGGCGCTCGACCAGCTGGCGCAGGTAGTCGTCCAGGTGGGCCGGGTCGGCGCAACGCACCAGGTTCTCGGCATGCACGCGCGAGGTATAGGGCAGGCTGGCCCAGGCGCCGGGCTGCAGGGCTTCGACCGCCTCGCGGGCGTCGTACCAGTGCAGGGGGGTTCCGGGGAGGGGCTTGCGGTGCTTGGTATTCATGGCGGGCAGGTCGCTGGTCGCGCCGGCCTGCCTGCCGCCGGTGCGGAGCGCACCGGCCTGCCGGGCGGGCCGGGCATGGATCGGAGGACCGATCTTACCCCTGCGTCGCGCCACGACCCGCCGCCGGAGGCCGGAAACAGCGGGTTTGCGGCCTGAATGCGGGTCTCGTATTGATGCCGGCGATCAACGGATCGCCGCGGCGCTTCAGCCGCTGCAGCCGCCGCAGCACACCGAAGGCACGATGTGGATGGCCTGCTGCGGCACCGGGACGCCGGCGGCGGCGAGGATCGCCCCGACCTCGGCGGTGCCGGCGCAGGTGGCCACGCGCAGGTGGCCGCTGGCCGGGTCCAGGTCCACGAGGGCGGCCGGGTCGCTTTCCAGCAGGGCCTGCTCGATGCGTGCCAGGTCGACCCGCGTCGGATCGATGCGGATGTCCAGTTCCATGCGGGAATCCCCTTGGGGCCGCGTCGCGGCCGGGAACGGGCCACCCGTGCCTCGGCGGCACGGGTGGCGCGGGACTTACTTGGTGACGACCAGCTTGCCCTTCATCATGGCCGAATGGCCCGGGAAGCTGCAGAAGAAGCTGTAGTCGCCGCCGGCGGCCAGGGCCTTGCCGGGGAAGGTGATCTTGGTCTTCTGGCCGCCGCCCACCAGGTCGGTGTGCGCGATCACGCGGGCGTCGCCCTTGGGCACGTAGGCGTTGGCGGCGCCGGCCTTGATGCCGTCGCGGGCGATGCCGGCCATGTCGGCGGTCTTGCTGATGACCACGTTGTGGCCCATCGCGGTGACCGGCAGCTTGCCGGTGTGCGCCAGCTCGACGGTGATGGTCGGGCAGCTGGCCGAGACGGTGGCCTCCTTCAGGTCGAACTTCATGGCGTCGTCGCCCTTGAGCGAGATGGTGCAGTTGCCGGCGGCCTGGGCCATGCCGGCGGCGCCCATCAGGGCCAGGGCAGCGAGGATGCGGGTGCGGTTCTTCATGGTGGTTACTCCGGTTTGACGGGGATGGATGGAAGCGTCAGTCCGCGGCCAGCGTGGCGCGGACCTGTTGCACGAATGCGGGATCGGGCGCGATGCCCGTGACTTCGGAGCGTGCGACCTCGCGGCCCTCGGCGTCGAGCAGCACCAGTACGCTGGTGTGGTTGATGCTGCCGTCGTCGCGGAAGCGGTAGCGTACGCCCAACACGCTGGCCAGGGCGCGGACCGCGTCCGGTTCCGGGCGCAGGTAGCGCCAGGCGGCGGGCGTGCGGTGGTCGGCGGCGACCGCGGCCAGGGCCTGCGGGGTGTCGCGCGCCGGGTCCAGGGTGATGACCGCCACGCCCAGGCGTTCGCCGTCGGCGCCCAGCTGCTTCTGCAGGGCCTTGGCGTTCTCCAGGATCAGCGGGCACATCAGGTGGCAGTTGGCGTAGAACATCGACACCAGCTGCGGCCGGCCGTGCAGGTCGGACCAGCGCAGCGGCTGGCCGTGCTGGTCGGTCAGGCCGGCATCGACCTGGTACAGCGAACTGCCGGGCAGCATGGTCGCCGCGGGCGCGTCCGGCCCGGCCAGCGCGGCCAGGGCGACCGGCAGCGGCCCGCACAGGGATAGCGCCAGGGCCAGGCCCAGGGCGGTACGCAGGGGTTTGAAGTGGTGGTTCATGGCTGGCTCCTCGCGCAGCGGAAGCCCAGGTTGCCGAGGGTGGCAGCGGGCGTGAGGGCCGACAGCAGGACGAAGCGCTTGACCGCGCCGTAGTCGGCCGGATCGTTGAAGGCCATGGCCGAGGCGCCGCAGTACTGCAGGGCGTCGCCGTCGTCGCGGCCGCGGCGGTCGCCGCCGCCCAGCAACGAGGTGGCGTCGCCGGTCCATTCCCAGTAGGCGCCGTGCAGGCCACGGACGCCGTACACGTTGGCCGGGGCGTCCGCCGCGGCATCGGGCGCGTGCGGGGTGCCGTCGTTGGCCTGGCGCAGGCGCCACTGGCGGTCGTGGCGGGCATCGGCGCGGGTGGCGTCGGCGGCCGCGGCGAATTCCCACTCGAGGAAGTCCGGCAGGCGCCCGCCAGCCTCGCGGCAGAACGCATCGGCGGCGTACCAGTTCACGTGCACCACCGGTGCGTCCGGGTCCAGCCTGGCGCCGGGGGCGTCGGCACTTTCCCAGTGGCCCAGGTAGCCGGGACTGGAGAACAGCGCGGGGATGCGGTCGCGCCGCCACTCGGGGCGGCGCGCCACGAATGCGGCGAACTGGGCGTTGCTGACCGGGCGCTCCATCAGCTGGAACGGCGCCACCGGCAGCACCGGCCGCTCCTCCTCGAAGCGCACCGCCGAACGGAACGCGCCGCCGGGAATGGACCGCCATGCGATCCCGCCGCCGGACGCCGCGTCGGTGGCGGCGGCCCCGGCCAGGGCCGGAGCCAGCGCCAGGACGGCGGCGAGGGTGGTGGACAGGAGGGGCATGCTGCGGGACATGGCGGCGGCTGCGCTCAGTGCTGGTGGCCCTGAGGTTCGGCTTCCGGGTACTCGACGTCGTGCTGCTGGCCGGTGTAGATCTCCGGGCGCTTCTCGCCGTCGACCTTGAGGATGCCCAGCGTGCCCTTGTGGAAGGCGCGGAACAGGCTGTGGTCGACCAGCACGAAGTTGCCGGGCACGTCGGCCTTGAACTCGACGATGGCCGAGCCGCCGGCCGGGATCAGCGTGGTCTGCACGTTCTCCTGGTACTTGCTGCCGCCCTCGAAGTAGACCTTGTCGAAGATCTCGCCGATGACGTGGAAGCTGGAGGTCAGGTTGGGGCCGCCGTTGCCGACGTACATGCGGATCTTCTCGCCGGCGTTGGCCTGCAGCGCGTTGTCGCCGGTGAGCGCGCCGACCGAGCCGTTGAACACCACGTAGGTCGGATCCTCGGCGATGCCCTTCTCCAGGCTGAAGGCCTGCAGGCCTTTCTCGCCGTTGGCACCCTCGGTGTAGAAGTCGCCCTGCATGACGTAGAACTCCTTGTCCACCGGCTCCATGCCTTCCTCCGGTTCGACCAGGATCAGGCCGTACATGCCGTTGGCCACGTGCATCGCCACCGGGGCCATCGCGCAGTGGTAGACGTACAGGCCGGGGTTGAGCGCCTTGAACGTGAACTGCGTCTCGCGGCCGGGCAGGGTGAAGGTGGCCTCGGCGCCGCCGCCCTGGCCGGTCACCGCGTGCAGGTCGATGTTGTGGGAGAAGTGCGAGCTGTGGTGGTTCTTCAGCCGGAACTCCACCGTGTCGCCCTCGCGGACGCGGATGAAGCTGCCGGGGACCGAGCCGCCGAACGTCCAGAAGTTGTAGGTGACGCCGTCGTCCAGCTGCATCTCCTTCTCGACCATCTCCAGGTCGACCACGACCTTGGCCGGGGTCTTGCGCGAGATCGGGGCCGGGACCAGCGGCGGCGCGGTCAGCTGCGCCTGCACGACCGGCAGCGGGGCATCGGAAGCCTTGGCCTTGGCGGCGAAGGCGGGAGCGGAAGCCAGGGCGATTGCCGCCGAAAGCGCGCCGATGGCCAGGTGGTGACGGATCTTCATGTTTCGTCTCTTTCGTCTCGTTGGGCTGCGGGACGAACAGTGCGCGTACGCCACCGGACGGACCTTGATTTGCATCAATCCGCTACCCGCGGCGGGCAGGACCTGCGCTCCACTTGACCCAGGTCAAGCCGGTGCATGGCGGCCGCCTGCGGGGGCTTGCGATTGACCACCATCAAGGCGCATGCGGCGGCCGGCGCGAAGACTGCCCGTACCCCGAGGCAACGCGCACGAGGCGCAGCCATGATCCGCAATCCCCTTGCCCATGCCCTGGTCGCCGCGCTTTGCGCCGCCGTCCCCGCCGCCGTGGCCGCGGACGGGCATGTCCATGCCGAACTGGCCACCACCGACCTGGATGGGGTGGTGGTGCTGGGCGTGGCCCCGGTGGCCGCGGCCACCTTCACCACCGATCCGAAGCTGCCGCGCCAGCCGGTCCCCGCCAGCGATGGCGCCGACTACCTGAAGACCATCCCCGGCTTCTCCACCCTGCGCAGTGGCGGCACCAACGGCGATCCGGTACTGCGCGGCATGTTCGGCTCGCGCATCGCCCTGCTTACCAACGACGGCGTGCTCAGCGGCGCCTGTCCCTCGCGCATGGACAACGCCATGTCCTACATCGCGCCGGAGACCTACGACCGCCTGACCGTCGTGAAGGGTCCTCAGACCGTGCTGTGGGGAGGCGGCGCCTCGGCCGGCACGGTGCGCTTCGAGCGCGAGATCCCGTACTTCGACCGCCCGGGCGTGCGTGCCCAGGGCAGCCTGCTGGCCGGCGGCAACGGCCGCAACGACCAGATGCTGGATGCCAGTGCCGGCACCCCGCGCGGTTATGCGCGTGTCGCCGGCAACCGTTCGGAGGCCAGCGACTACCGCGCCGGTGACGGCCGCCGCGTGCCCTCGGCCTGGGACAAGTGGAACGCCGACGCGGCAATCGGCTGGACCCCGGATGCGGACACCGTGCTGGAGCTGTCGGCTGGCACCGGCGATGCCGAAGCCCGCTATGCCGGCCGCGGCATGGACGGCTCGCGGTTCCGCCGCGACAGCCTCGGCCTGCGCTTTGAAAAGAAGCACATGGGTGGCGTGCTCGATGCGGTGGTGGCCAGCCTCTACCGCAACGAGGTCGACCACGTGATGGACAACTACAGCCTGCGCGACCCGGATCCGGATTCGGCCATGCCCATGCCGATGGCCAGCAATGTCGGCGACACCAGCGAGGGCGGGCGCATTGCCCTGACCTTCCAGCACGGCCGCTGGGAGGTGACCGCCGGCGTGGACGGCAGGCAGGGCGAACACCGCCGGCGCAGCGGCATGGGCCGCGACGCCTGGCGCCAGGCGCCCTGGACCCATGACGCACGCACCCGCACCGTCGGCGCGTTCGCCGAATCGCACTGGCACATCGACGAGGTGCACCACCTGATGTCCGGCCTGCGCGTGGACCGCGCCCGTGCCGAGGACCGGCGCGCGCGCACCGGCAGCGGCATGGACGCCATGCCCAACCCGACCGCGGGCCAGCGCCGCGGGGAAACCCTCGCCGGCGGCTTCGTCCGCTACGAGCACGACATGGCCGGGCGCTTCGGCTGGTATGCCGGCCTCGGCCACGCCGAGCGCATGCCGGACTACTGGGAGCTGTTCTCGCCCACGATGGGGCCGCAGGGCGCGGCCAATGCCTTCATCGGTCTGCAGCCGGAGCGCACCACCCAGCTCGACGCCGGCCTGCAGTACCGCGCCGGCAAGGTGGAAGCCTGGGCCTCGGTCTACGCCGGGCGGATCGACGACTACATCGTGTTCGACTATCTCCCCGGCGGGATGATGGGAGGCAGCACGCGTGCACGGAACCTGGATGCGGACATCGCCGGCGGCGAACTGGGCGCGGACTGGAAGCCGCGGCCCGGGCTGAAGCTGGGCGGCGCCCTGGCCTATGCCTGGGGCCGGACCACGGAGGGCGCGCTGCCGCAGATGCCGCCGCTGGAGGCGCGCCTGACCGCCAGTGGCGAGCGCGGTCCCTGGTCCTGGGGCGCGCTGCTGCGCGTGGCCGCGGCCCAGCACCGCAGCAATACCGGGCAGGGCAACGTGGTCGGCCGCGACCTGGGCCCGAGCCCGGGCTTCGCGGTGTTCTCGCTCAACGGCGGTTACCGCTTCGGGCAGCGCGTGCAGCTGGCCGCGGGCATCGACAACCTGTTCGACCGCGATTACCGCGAGCACCTCAATGCCGCCGGCAACAGCGGTTTCGGCTACCCCTCCGAGCCGGAGCGCATCGCCGAGCCGGGGCGCACGGCCTGGATCAAGCTCAACTTCAGCTACTGAGCCGGATGTTGCCGGTGGCGGCGCTGTCGGGGACCGCCGCCGGATATCCGCACCTCATCGGTAGGCTTCCGGATGCAGCCGGAAGTGGCGCGCGCGTCGCAGGCAACGCAGCAGGCAGAGCGCGGTTGCCGCATGCGCCGCAGACAGGGCCAGGCCGGCGGCAAGCGTCGCCAGCGGTCCGAGGAACGCGGCCGGCAGCAGCAGCGCTGCGACCAGGTGCAGGGCCAGGACGCGGCGCTTGTCTTCCTCCGGCTGCAGGCGGCCCACCGCGGGAATGCGCATGCCGCGCGGGCAGCGGCCGCGCAGGTCCACCCAGGCGATGAATGCAACGATCTCCAGCAGCATGCCGGTGACCAGCAGCGGCGCACCGACGCCCAGGCCCAGCACACCCGCAAGCATGGCCCACGCCGGTGCTTCCAGGCCTGGAGCGCCGGCTGCACCCGCGCAGGCCGCCGCGGCCGCCAGGCACAGTGCGATGCAGCCGGCGCACCAGAAGCGCACCAGCGCCGGATTGCGCCGGTGCGGCGCATGCCATTGCAGCCGCAGCACCGCCGCGGCAAGGACGCCGGCCTGCAGGGCGAGGGCCAGCGTGACCACGGTCGCCGGCATGCCAAGCAATCGCGCCACTGCCGCGGCCAGCGGCAGGACCACCGCCGCCAGGGTCCAGGCGCGCTGCGCGCGTGGCGCCACCTGCGCGGTGCCCTGGAACATGGGCACGGTCACCCCGCCGACTGCCGCCAGCAGGCCAAGCAGCCAGCCGCCGCCACCGAGCATGGCGTGGGCGTCCACCACCTGGTCCAGGGGCAGCATGAGGTAGCCGCGCAGCACTGCGGTCGCCACCACGCCCAGCAACGCCGTCGCCGCCAGTGCCAGCAGCGCCGCGCCGATGCCCGCGCGCAGCAGCCGCTGCGTGCCCTGGCGCAGCAGCGCCGGCAGCGGCGGGGCGAGCACGGGCAACAACGATGCCGCCAGCAGGGTCGCCGCCGCGGGCAGCACGGCAGGCCAGCGGTACAACGCCAGCACGAACAGGACCAGGCCCAGGTTCAGCGCCGCATGCGCCAGCGGCAGCAGGCGCCCGGCGCGCACCGGCGTGCCGGCGGCCACCGGCAGGAACTGCAGCAGGCTGCCGAGCATGGCGTTGCCAAGCACGCCCAGGGTGAACACATGTACCAGGGCCACCACCGGCGGCGACCAGCGTCCGCCGTCCAGGGGGTGCGGGTCGGCGACCAGCAGTGCGCCGGCAACCACGCCCCATGCAGGCGCGCACAGCAGGAAGCGCAGCGGCCGCGCCGCCGGCGGCGCGCTGGCGAAGGCCAGGCCGCTCATGCCCGTGCCGTTGCCGCGCCCGCAGCGGGCGCAGCGATGGAGCCGACCCGGCTGCGCGGCCGCCGCCAGATCGCGATGCGGCAACCGCCTTCGGGCAGATCTCGCAGCCGCCATGCCCAGCCTTGCGCTTCCAGCATGGGTAGCAGGGGTACCGGACGGAACGGCGTCAGCGCCACCAGGACCGCGCGTACGGGCAGGACCTCCAGCGCATCGAGGATGCGCTGCATTGGTTCGGGTGGCGGCAGGTGGCGCAGGTCGAGCAGATGGGACATGGCGATCGGCGGGCGGGTGCGGGCCGCTGCACGTTCGCAGCGCGGCTGCCGCGGCGCATTGACGTGCGTCAGCCGCGTGCGCGGATCACTCCGCCGCCGCGGCGTCTTGACCCTGGTCATGGCTCGCTGGCGCTGGCGGGCCTAGCGTGCGCGCAACCCCACACTCCGGCTCCCCCATGACTGCCCAATACCGTCCGCGCCACGTCGCACCCCTGCTTGCCCTGGCCATGCTTCCCCTGCCCGCGTTGGCCGCGCAGGACGCAGGCCCCGGCACCTGGCTCGACCTGCGCTACCGCCATGAACGCGTCGACCAGTCCGGCTTCGGCGAGGATGCGGTCGCCAACACCTTGCGCCTGCGCGTGGGCGCACGCAGCGCGCCGTGGCATGGCTGGTCGGCGCTGGCCGAGGCCGACGCGGTGCTGGGCCAGGACGATGGTCGCTACAACGACACCCGCAATGGCCGCCGCGCCTATCCCGTGGTCGCCGATCCGGCCGGCGCGGAGATCAACCAGGCCCTGCTGCGCCACGCCGGCACCCGCACCGTCGCGACCCTGGGCCGGCAGCGGATCAACCTGGACAACCAGCGCTTCGTCGGCGGCAGCGCGTGGCGGCAGAACGAACAGACCTACGACGGCGTGCACCTGCAGCTGGCCGCCACGCCGCGCCTGGCGCTGGATTACGCCTGGATCGGCGGGGTCAGCACCATCTTCGGGCCGGCCGACAGCAGCGCCTCCACCGGTGCCAACCCCTCCGACAGCAGCGGCGACAGCCATCTGCTGCGCGCCGCGCTGCAGCTTGCGCCGCCGCTGCGCCTGGTCGCCTACCACTACCGGGTAGAACTGGAGGACATGGCGGTCACCGCGGCCGCGCCGCTGGGCACCCTGGACAGCCGCACCAGCGGCCTGCGCCTGGAGGGAAGCCGGGGCCGATGGAGCTATGCGGGCGAATACGCGCGCCAGCGGGACCTTGCGGGCAACCCGTGGCGGCTCGACAGCCGCTACGTACTGGCCGAGCTGGGCTACGCCCTGGCCGGCGGCAGCGTGCTGAAGGCCGGGTACGAGTCGCTGGGCGGCGGCGAGGGCGAGGGCAACCGGGCCTTCCAGACCCCGCTGGCGACCCGGCATGCCTTCCAGGGCTGGGCCGACGTGTTCCTGACCACGCCGGCGCAGGGCGTGGACGACCGCTACGCGGGCGCCACCGTGCCGCTGGCCGGCGGCAGCCTGCAGGCCTGGTACCACGACTTCGCCGCCGAGCGCGGCGGCGGCAGCTATGGACGGGAGCTGGATGTCTCCTACGCGCACGCGGTACCGGGCGTGCAGGGCCTGACCGGCCTGCTGAAGCTGGCCCGCTACCGCAGCGACGACCCGGCTTACAGTGCCGACACCGGTAAGCTCTGGCTGCAGCTGCAGTACAGCTACTGAGCGGGACTGGCTAGCCGGCGGCAGGATCCGCCGGCGGCACCGCTTCCAGGAACAGCGCCACGCCCGCCGCATCGCAGGATTCCTGCAGCAGCGGGCTGGCCGCCAGGCACGGATCGGGAAGCTCGGGGCACTCGTGTTCCATGGTTCCTCCGCTCAGCCGCCGAGCAGGTAGAGCGCGCCTAATGGATGGTGGGCGCGGGCGATGCAGTAGGCCTGCAGGAAGCACAGCGCCGCGGCGGCCAGCAGTCCCCCGCGCGCCCCGGGCCCGCGGCGCGGACGGAAGGCGAGGATGCCCAGCACCACGTAGCTGGCGACGAAGCCCAGCTTCACCAGCAGCCAGCCGTTGGCGTACAGCTCGCGCGGCAGGATGGTCAGCAGCATCAGCGCCGCGGTCAGCAGCACGGTGTCGATCGTGTAGCTGAGGTAGCGCGGCAACGCGTGCCGGGGCCATTGCAGGCCTGCCAGCAGCGATAGCCCGCGCAGGGCGAAGAAGCTGCCGCTGAGCATCACGGCGCTGACGTGGACGAGCTTGATCTGCGGATAGAACTCGATCATGGGAGTGGCTCAGCCAGGACGACCGTCGCGGCGCGGGGTGAGGTAGACATGGCCGATGCGCGCCACCCACGGCGACAGCGCCAGCAGCCAGCCGACCGCGGCCAGTGCCTGCCACAGCCCCGGATCGGGCAGCACGTCGGCCAGGATGCGCAGGGTGGCCACGACCTGGATCGCCACGAACGCGAACCAGGCGATGCCGTACATCCGCAGCGGACGCCCGGAATGGCCCTGGGTCACGCGGGTGACCATCGCCACCAGCAGGCTGCCGAAGAAGCCGATGAACAGCGCGTGCATCGGCGCACGTCCCAGGATGAATTCGCCGGTGAGCCCATAGGCCAGGCTCTGCGCCACGTACAGGCCGAAGGTCACCGGCAGCCATGCGGTGCCGATGAACAGCACCGCCAGCAGGCCCGGCATGCGCGCGCGCGGCCACCAGCGCCACACGGCCAGTGCGGTGAGCGCCAGCAGCGGCGCATCGGTGGTCCACAGCCAGGCGTAGCCGTGCACCAGCTCCAGGGCCAGATGGGCCAGCGCCAGCACCCACACCGCCAGCAGCCACCACAGCGGCCGCCAGGCGCGGTAGCCGGGCACGGCATTGCCGGCGAAGAACGGGAACATGCGATGGGCGACGGTGACGTAAAGCGGCAGCAGCAGGCCGAAGCTCCCCAGCTTGATGCTGGCGAAGGCCCATTGCGCCGATGCACCCAGCACGAAGGCCAGGAACATGGCCAGGCCCAGCCAGCCCAGCAGCAACGCGGCGAAGCAGGAGCGGGCGTGCCAGGTGCGGCCGCGCTCGTCGACCAGCAGGCGGCCCAGCAGGAACAGCGCGGTACTCCAGCCCGCCAGTGCCATCCACAGGCCCACGGTCAGGCCTGCTTCCCAGCCGGCGGCCCCGAGCAGGATCGCCAGCTGCCCGCCCATCAGGCCGGCGCCCACCGGCAGGTAGTGGTGGCGCTGCAGTTCCGGCAGTCCCATCCAGCGCGGGAACACGGTCAGCAGGAAGCCGAACACGAAGCTGGGCAGCACCAGGTACTGCATCAGGAAGGCGTGCAGCCATCCGGCGGGAACCGGCAACTCCGGCATGGTCCACGCGCCCCAGCGCGCGGACACCAGCCACAGCGCCCACCACAGCATCGCCAGCAGCACATTGGCCGCGCCGATGAAGAACATCAGCCGGTGCGGGGCATGCGCGAGCCAGGCAGGCGAGGGCCGCGCATGGCCGCGGCGGGGCAGGGGAACGGTCTCGATGTGCATGGGCGCAGTCTGTCTCCCGCCCAGGGATGCCGCCTTGACCCAGGTCAGCCCGGAGCGTTGCGCCGGGTTTGACCAGGGTCAAGGCGGGAGGCGAGTGTGCTGCCTAACGTGCGGCCACTCCGATCACGCCACGAGGAACGCATGAGCCATCCCTCCGCCCAGGCCGATACCGGCGCCGGCCTGTCGCGCCTGGCCGCCATCAGCGCGGCGCTGCGCCCGCACGATCCCGGCGCGCAGGTGGCGCTGGACCCGGACCACGGCAGCGTCCAGGTCCTCACCGTGCTTGACCCGGAAGAAGTGGACCGCATCCTCGCCGTGGCCGGGATCCCTGTCGCGCCAACCCCGGCCGGTGCCGGCGGCGGCTGCGGTTGCGGCTGCTCCTGCAGCGGCGGCTGAGTTCCCCGGATGTCCCTCCGGGCGTGGCGCGCGGCGGCGCCCGCCCGGCGCTTGGGCCTGGGTTCATCGGCCCGGGTGGTACCATGGCGGCGAGCTCCGTGCTCCCACGCGCGTCCCGCGCGGCCTTGCGGCCCCGATTCGCTCCCTTCCACACCTGAGAGGCCCGCCCTGCGCGGCCAAGCCCGGGGAGCAGCACATGCCTGGCTACGAAACCCGCCAAGAACACGTCGCCATCGGCGGCCACGACTACCGCCTGCGCGTGCTCGCCGATCGCCAGCAGTTCTGGGATCCGGACGGGCACGGCGAGCGCCTGGGCATCTCCTCGGCGCAGTGGGCGCTGTTCGGCCAGCTGTGGCCGGCCGGGCAGCTGCTGGCGCGGGCGATGCAGGACTTCGACATCCGCGGCAAGCGCATCCTCGAGCTGGGCTGCGGCATCGGCCTGGCCAGCCTGGTGCTGCAACGGCGCGGCGCCGACGTGGTCGCCTCGGACATGCACCCGCTGGCCGAGGTGTTCCTGGCCTACAACGCCGCGCTCAACGAGCTGCCGGCGCTGCACTACCGCCACCTGCAATGGGACGCGCCGCTGCCGGAGCTGGGCCGTTTCGACCTGATCATCGCCAGCGACGTGCTCTACGAGACCGCGCACGCGCCGCTGCTGGGCGGGGTGATCGACCGCCACGCGCACGCGGCCGCCGAGGTGCTGGTGGCCGACCCGGGGCGCGGCAACAGCGCGCACCTCAACCGCCAGCTGGCCGCGCGCGGCTTCGCCCTGGAGGAGCGGCGCTGCGCATTGCAGCCTGGCGAGGCGCCGCCCTACCGCGGGCGGCTGCTGCACTACACCCGCGGCGTTCCCGGCGGCCAGGCATGAGCCGCCACGGCGCCCGGCACGCGCGCTGCGCGGCCGAGTGCAGCCGTTGCGACGCGGTGTGCTGCCGGCTGACGGTGGTGCTGGACGATGACGACCATGTCCCCGAACACCTGACCGAGCTGCTGCCCGGCGGGGCACGGGTGATGGCGCACGGCGCCGATGGCTGGTGCGTGGCGCTGGATGCGGAGCATCGCAACTGCGGCATCTACGACGACCGCCCGGATACCTGCCGGCGTTTCGTGATGAATGGCCCCTATTGCCGCTCGGTGCGCAGCGAACACGCGGCACGCGGGACGATCCCCCTGTTGCTGCGTTGACCATGGGCCCTTCTCCCTCCGGGAGCGGGGCAGCCTCCCGGCCGCGCCACCGGACCCGGCGGGGACGATGCGCCGCACCTCGGGCGCCCCGCGCCGCACCGCGCGGCACGTGCCATGTGGCCACCCGGGGAAAAAGAAGACGGGCCGCGAATGCGGCCCGTCCCTTTGCATCGGATGCCGGACTCAGCGCCGCGGCATGATCGCCGCCGCGGCCACCGTGGTGGCGGACGAGGCCGGGGCGCCGCGCTTGGGCGCCACCCACAGCCGGAACACGAACCAGGCCAGGGCCAGCGCGCCGACGCTGAACAGCGTGTCGGCAGGGACGCGCATCCACACCAGCAGGTCGATGATCGGCTGCTGCATGAACTCCGCCGAGCGCGCGAACCAGTAGCCGTGCTCGATCGCCGCGTCCAGCTGCAGGATGCCCAGCGGCAGCAGGGTGAACAGCGACATCCCGGCCAGGCCGATGTTGAGCGACCAGAAGCAGGTCTTCAGCAGGCGCTCGCTCCACTGCAGGTCGGGCTTGAGCCCGCGCAGGCAGAACAGCATCAGGCCGATGCCGAGCATGCCGTACACGCCGAACATCGCGGTGTGGCCGTGGTTGGCGGTCAGGTTCAGGCCCTGCATGTAGTACAGCGGCAGCGGCGGGTTGATCAGGAAGCCGAACAGGCCGGCGCCCACCAGGTTCCAGAACGACACCGCCAGGAAGAACATGATCGGCCACCTGTAGCGCGCCATCCACGGCGTGGCCTTGCCCAGCCGGTAGTTGTGCCAGGCCTCGAAGCCGACGTAGGCCAGCGGCACCACTTCCAGCGCCGAGAAGCTGGCGCCCAGGCCGATGACGGCGGTCGGGGTGCCGGTGAAGTACAGGTGGTGCAGGGTGCCGAGCACGCCGCCGGCCATGAAGATGATGGTGGCGAACAGCACCGCGACGGTGGCCGAACGCACCTGCAGCAGGCCCAGGCGGGTGAACAGGAAGGCGATCACCGCCACCGCGAACACCTCGAAGAAGCCTTCCACCCACAGGTGCACCACCCACCAGCGCCAGTACTCGACCATCGACAGGTGGCTGTGCTCGCCCCACATCAGGCCGGCCGAGTAGAACACGCCGATCGCGACCACCGACAGGAACAGCAGGCCCACGATCGAGCGCGACTGCGCGCCCTTGCGCATCGCCGGCCACAGCGCGCGGCCGACCAGTACCAGCCACAGCAGCAGGCCGACGAACAGGAACCACTGCCAGAACCGGCCAAGGTCGACGTATTCCCAGCCCTGGTGGCCGAACCAGAAGTTGTGGGCCAGGCCCAGCTTCTGCATCACCGCCATCCACTGTCCGGCGAAGGAACCGACCACGATCACCAGCAGGCAGGTCCACAGCACGTTGACGCCCAGGCGCTGGAACTTCGGCTCGTGCCCGGAGATGGCCGGGGCGATGTACAGGCCCATGCCCAGCCACGCGGTGGCGATCCACAGCACGGCCAGCTGGGTATGCCAGGTGCGGGTCAGCGCGTAGGGAAGGATCTCGGCCAGGGCGAAGCCGTAGGCCTCCTGGCCCTCGACCTGGTAGTGCGCGGTGGTCGCGCCCAGCAGGATCTGCACCAGGAACAGCGCGATCACCACCCAGAAGTACTTGGCGGTGGCGCGCATCGACGGGGTGACCCGGATCGAGGCCAGCGGATCGGCCTTGGGCAGCACCGGCTGCATTTCCTCGCCGTGGCCGGTGGCGTAGTGCCAGCCCAGCAGGCCGACGCCGGCGATCAGGAACAGCACGCTGAACACCGTCCAGATCAGGAGGTTGGACGGCGGCGTGTTGCCGACCAGTTCGTCATGCGGCCAGTTGGCGGTGTAGCTGATCTCCGAGCCCGGACGCTCGGTCACCGAGGCCCAGGCCGCCCACCAGTAGAACGCCGCCAGCTGGCGGCGATGCCCGGCGTCCGGCACCGCGTCGTTGCGCATGGCATAGGCCTCGCGCAGCTCCGCCGTGGCCGGGTCGTTGGAGAACAGGCTCTCGTAGTGCGCGGAAACCTTCGCCATCGCCGCGGCGCGCTCGGCGTCCAGGGTGATGGTGCCGGTGTCCGCGTCCCAGGTGTTGGGCCGCAGCAGTGCCTGCACGCGCTTCGCGTACGCGGCCTGGGTCGGTTCGTCCAGCTGCTTGTACGAATCGACGCCATGCTCGCGCGCGGCCCAGGCATCGAGGATGGCCTCGGCCTCGCGGTGCAGCCAGTCCGCGCCCCAGTCCGGCGCCACGTAGCCGCCGTGGCCCCAGATCGAGCCCAGCTGCTGGCCGCCGATCGACTGCCAGACCTGGCGTCCGGTCTCGATGTCGGCGCGGGTGTAGACCACGGTGCCGTCGGTGGTGACCACCTGTTCGGGCATGGGTGGCGCCTGGCGATGGATCTCGCTGCCGACCCACAACAGGGCGGCGAACGAGGCGAAGAGCAGGACCGCCAGGCCTGCCCAGAGCTTGCGTGTTGGATCCATGATGCGGCCTCTCCGGGGAAGGAACGGCCGCATCTTCGGCAGCGGGGCCGGCGGCGGCCCTGACGCAGGTCAAGCCACGGACACTGGCGGTGCTGGAGCGGTGAGCCGGCGCAGTTGTCGCGTGACGGGGTAGGCAGTACGGGCGCGATGCGCGTCCGGTCCCAGGTGGCCGGCATGCCGTGGCGGGAGCTGGAGGCTTCCGCACCGCAACCCCGGCGGCGCCCTGCCGGTCGGCGGTGCAGGTGCCCGGGCGCCGCATGCATGCACCGCACAGGCCGGCCCATCGCGTTGACGCGGCAGGGGCCATGGCCCGGTAAATTCCGGTTCCCATCCCGCCGCTTTCCCGGGTGCCATGCCGGTGCACAGGAAGCCCTCTCCAGCGATCGAACAGGTGCCGGGGCACCCAGGCCGCATCCGCGTCCGGGACGCGACGGCACCGGCGATCCGTCGCGGGACGCTGCTGCTGGCCGCGGTGCTGGCCGGCTGCGTGGCCACGCCCCGCGAACCTTCCGCTGCCGCCGCAGCGGCTGGTCCACGCACGCAGCAGGAGGCCGCCGCGCTTGCCCGCCGCGCGGCGCGCGAGCCGGACCCATCGATCCGCACGCGCCTGTGGCTGGACTGCGCGTCCGCGGCCCATGCCGCGCTGGACGGGGAGGTGGCCCTGCCGGATGCGGGAATCGCACTGGCGGACCATTGTTCGACGCGGGCGCTGCTGGACCTGTTCCGCCGCCATCCCGGCGGATGGCAACCCGGGCGGCGGCGCATCGCCGGACGCGAGCTGGAGTTACGGATCGAAGGTGCCAGCCCGATGGCCCGCGGTGCCTATACGATCACCCCGGCGCAGGATGTCCCGGTGCCGCCGGGCTGGGACTTCCGCCAGCCCGGCTTCGGCCTGCCACTGGTGCTGCGCGCCGACCGCTGCACCGATGCGCCCGATTGTGCGCTGTACACGCCGGAAGGGATCTACCGCTGGGCCACCGCCTGGATCGAGCATGGCGACGACGTCCCCGTCGTACGCATCGTCGACCCGGTGGCGACGCCGTCGACCACCGTGGGCGGGCGCGGGATGCGGCTCTCGTTCGATGCGTTCTCGTCCTACTGGAAGGGCGCGATGGCCTCGCGCCTTCCGCGGCTGGGCGTCTACGGGCTGCTCGGAGGCGATGGCATCGGCCGGCGCGCGGGCGCCTACCTGCTCACGGACTACGATCCGCGCAAGACGCCGGTGGTAATGGTGCACGGGCTGGGCAGCCACCCGATCATCTGGGCCGAACTGTCAGGTGCCATCTGGGCCGATCCGGTGCTGCGCGACAGCTACCAGGTCATCCACGTCGTATTCCAGACCAACGCCCCGCTGCTGGTGTCCAGGCAACGCGTCCGCACGTACCTGGACCGGATGTGGGAACTGCTCGACCCCGAAGGCGACGACCCGGCGCGCGGGAAGATGGTGCTGGTCGGCCACAGCCTGGGCGGAGTGGTCGCGCGCCTGCTCGCGGTCGACAGCGGACGGGTGCTGTGGGATGCGGCGTTCACCGTCGCCCCCGGGCAGCTCCACGGGGCGGCGGAGGACGTGGCGGCGATCCAGGACATCTTCCTGTTCGATCCGTATCCGGGGGTCTGCGCGGTGGTCATGCTCGCCGCTCCGCACAAGGGCAGCCCGGCCGCATCGGGCTTCGCCGGGCGACTGGCCCGGGCGCTGGTGGCCCGCCGCGCACCGGAGATCCAGGCGCTCAAGGAGGTGACGCTGGCCCACCCGGAGGACGTGCGCGAGGAGGTGCGCGACAGCTACCGCTTCGCCCGGCTCGACAGCATCTGGACCCTGCGCGCGCCGCAACCGGTGCGGCGGGCCGGCGAATCGCTGCTGCCGGCGCCGGGCATCCGCTACCACACCATCGCCGGCGACCTCCACGGGCAGGGCGGTGACGGCCTGGTACCGCTGGAAAGCGCCCTGCTGCCGGGCGCACGCTCGACCCTGGTGGTGGACCAGGGGCACACGCTCTACCGCGATCCGGTGGTCATCGGCCGCGTGCTGGAGATCCTGCGCGAGGAACGCGGGCTGCCGTGCGCGGGCGCGGCCGATCCCGGGAACACGGCGGATGCGGGGGATGCCGCCCGGGACATGCCGGACTAGCGGGACTTCAGTCGCGCAGGACCGCCAGCGCCAGCGCCTCCAGGCGCTGCATGTCCAGCACTTCCACGTCGCGCAGCTTGATGTGCACCAGCCCGTCCTGCTCGAAGCGGCGCAGCACGCGGCTGACCGTCTCCGGGGCCAGGCGCAGGTAGTTGGCGATGTCGGTGCGCGACATGGTCAGCTGGAAGCGGCGCGGCGAGAAGCCGCGCGCGGCCAGCCGCCGCGACAGCCCGATCAGGAACGCGGCCATGCGCTCGTCGGCGGTGTTGTCGCGGGCGAACAGCGAGGCCACGCCGATGTCGCGGCTCATCAGCCGGAACAGGTGTTGCTGCAGGTTGGGCAGGCGCTGGGCCAGCAGCGCGATCTTGGGGAACGAGAACCGGCACAGCATCACCGTGTCCAGCGCCACCGCGTTGCAGGGATAGCGGTCGTCGTGGATGGCGTTGAGGCCGATCACCTCGCCGGGCAGGTGGAAGCCCAGCACCTGCTCGTGGCCGTTGCGGTCGACCTGGTAGGTCTTCACCGTGCCGGCGCGGACCGCGGCGATGGCGCCGAACGGATCGCCCTCGCGGAACACGTGCTCGCCCGGGTGCAGCGGGCCGACGTGCTCCACCAGCACGTGCAGGTCCATCAGCGCGGCCTTGTCCATGCCCTCGGACATGCAGGCCTGGGAGAAGGCGCAGGTGGAGCAGAAGGTCAGCGCGTCGCCGTCGTCGGCCATCACGGCCGGGCCGCTGCGCGGGAAGACCACGCCGGGACCGCTCATGCGCGCGCCCTCCCGCGGTTCAGACGGTGCGCGAGTACAGGGGGGCGGAGCCCCCGGCGGCGGTGAGGTAGCGGTCGAAGCACATGGCGATGATACGCAGCAGCAGGCGTCCGCGCGACGTGGCCTGCAGGCCGGCTTCGCCCAGCTCGACCAGGCCGTCTGCTTGCAACGGCTCCAGGCGGGCCAGCGCATCGGCGAAGTAGCGGCGGAAATCGATGACGTGACGGCGGCCGAGGGCGTCGTAGTCCAGGCGGCCATGGCACATCAGCTGCTGGATCACGTCGGCGCGGATCACGTCGTCCTCGTCCATGCGCATGCCACGCCACACCGGCAGGCGGCCCTCGTCGATCGCCTGCTCCCAGCCGCCGATATCGCGCGGGTTCTGGCTGAAGCTGGCGCCGATGTGGCTGATCGCGCTCACGCCCAGGCCGACCAGGTCGCTCTCGGCATGGGTGGTGTAGCCCATGAAGTTGCGGTGCAGGCCGCCTTCGCGCTGCGCGCGCGCCAGCTCGTCGGTCGGCAGGGCGAAGTGGTCCATGCCGATGTACTCGTAGCCGGCCTGGCCCAGTTTCTCGATCGCCAGGCGCAGCAGGTCCAGCTTCTGCTCCGGGCTCGGCAGGTCCTCGGCGCGGATCCGCTGCTGCGGGCGGAAGATGCTCGGCAGGTGCGCGTAGCCGTAGATCGCCAGCCGGTCCGGGCGCGCCTGCAGGGTGATGTCCAGGGTGCGCTCGAAGCCCTCCAGCGTCTGCTTCGGCAGGCCGTAGATCAGGTCCACGTTGACCGAACGGAAGCCGTGCGCGCGGCAGGCGTCGATGATGCCCAGGGTCTGGGCCACGCCCTGCACGCGGTTGACCGCCTCCTGCACCGCCGGATCGAAGTCCTGCACGCCCAGGCTGGCGCGGTTGAAGCCGGCCGCGGCCAGCTCGCCGACCTCGGCCGGGGTGATGAAGCGCGGGTCCAGCTCGATCGAGCAGTCCATGCGCGCGCCCGGGGCGAAGTGGAAGTGCCGGCGCAGCACGTCCATCACCTCGGCGATCTGCAGCGGGTCGAGGAAGTTGGGGGTGCCGCCGCCGAAATGCACCTGCTCCACGTCGCGGTCGCGGTCGAACAGTTCGGAGGCCATGCCGATCTCGCGGTACAGCCGGGTCAGGTACGCGGTGCCGCGCGCCTTGTCGCGGGTGATGATCCGGTTGCAGCCGCAATAGAAGCACGGACTGGTGCAGAACGGCACGTGCAGGTACAGGGAGATCGGCCGCGGGATCGGGTCGCCGTTGCTGGCGGCCGCCACCGCGCGCAGGTCCGCTTCGCCGAAGCCGGGGGTGAACTGCGGCGCGGTCGGGTAGGAGGTGTAGCGCGGGCCCGGCACGTCGTAGCGCCGCAGCAGCTCGGGATCGAACAGGGAGGACAGGCTGGCCATGGAGCGAGGCTAGGCCCGCCCGCGGTGCCTGTCCTTGATGCAGGTCAATGGCCGGCGTGCCGGCAGGGCCGCTTCAGCTTCGTGATGGCGGCCCGGCCCCGGGACCGCGTCCCCGGGCCGCACGGGGCCGGCACGCCCGGGCAGGCCTACTGCGCCGCCAGCGACATCCCGGCGCGGGGGTGGGCCTGCAGGAATTCCAGGTCCGCCGGCACCACGAAGCCGGCGCGGTGCAGCGCGTGCAGCAGCTGCTCGGCGCCTTCCGGATCGGTGGCGGCGATCCCGGAGAGGATGTCGCGGGCGCAGGTGGCCTCGGCGATGTACAGCGAGGCCTCGTTGATGTCGTCCGGCAGGCGCGCGATCAGCAGGGTTTCCAGCTCGGCCATGTAGCCGTGCAGGCGCATGTGGTCGGCCGACACCGCGGCATCGATCGCCGCGTCGCGGGCGTTGAACAAGGAGATCACCGCCGGGTGCGAGGCCGGGTACTGCGGCCCGAACAGGTAGCGCCAGGTGGCTCGGGCGAAGAGGGCCACGCCCACGACGATGCCTGCCGCCAGGGCGAGCTTGCCCAGCGGGCCGAGCGGATCGGCCGGCGCGAGCGTGGGCATGGCCGCGGCAAGCGCGGCGGTAGCCGGGGTGGAGCGGCCTGGGGCCGCGGGGGTGCCTGGGGTATGGGGGCGCGGGGCGTTCATGGGGGATGTCTGGACCTGGGGGAGGGCGCGGCGGGCGGACGCGGGCGGGCGCCATGCCGGGGGGGCATGCCGCGAACGGAAACGGCGCAGCCGGTGGTGCGGCCCGGGAAGGCGGGCCGGCCTGGCGGCACCTGGCCGCAGCCGTTCGCGGCGGGGGACGCTGTCCCGCGACCTGTTTCCCTAACGGCCGCGGCAGCGCGGCGGTTGAGGGGCTGCACCGGCCCAGTTGCGCGATCAGTGACCGCTGCCGCGGTTTGCCGCCGGGACCGCCGCGCGTGCCCGGCGCGACCGGTTCCCACAGCGGCGATGTTGCATGGCAACATCAGGCGCATCCCCCGCCGCCCCGTCCCGATGCCGCGCGTCCTCCTGGTCAACGACACGGACAAGCCGATCGCCGAGCTGCGGCAGGCGCTGGCCGATGCCGGCTGCGAGGTGCTGGAGCCGGTGGCCACTGCCGGCTTGCTGCGCGCGGTGCAGGAACAGCAGCCGGACGTGGTGATCCTGGACGTGGAATCGCCCTCGCGCGACACCCTCGAGCAGCTGGCGATGATCGACCGCCACGCGCCGCGCCCGGTGGTGGTGTTCTCCGCCGACGACGACGAGCGCCTGATCCGCCAGGCGCTTGGCGCCGGCGTGGCCGCCTACGTGGTCGACGGGCTGGCGCCCGGGCGGCTGGCCTCGATCCTGCGCGTGGCCATGGCCCGCTTCGAGCAGCAGGCGCATGTGCGCCAGCGCGTGGACGAGCTGGAACAGCGGCTGCAGGACCGCAAGGACATCGAACGCGCCAAGGGCCTGCTGATCGACCGGCGCGGCATGAGCGAGGCCGAGGCCTACGCCACGCTGCGCCAGCAGGCGATGAAGCAGGGCCTCAAGCTCGCGGACGTGGCGCGCCGCATCCTGGCCATGGCCGACCTGCTGGGCTGACCGCATGACCGATACCCGCGCCACCACCGCCTTCCTCCGCCCGCTGGACGTGGGCTTCATGCCGCTGCTGGACGCCGCGCCCCTGCTGGCCGCCTCGCACCTGGGCCTGGACCGGCGCCACGGCCTGCAGCTGCGCCTGCACCGACAGCCGTCGTGGGCCACGCTGCGCGACCGCCTGCTCACCGGCGCGCTGGACGCGGCGCAGGCGATGTCGGCGATGGTGCTGGGCGTGCAGGCGGGGATCGGCGGGCCGCAGGCGGACCTGGCCATCCTGCTGGGGCTCAACCGCAACGGCCAGGCGATCGTGCTGTCACCGGCGCTGGCCGCCGGCCTGGCCGAGGGCGGTCCGCTGCCGGAGCTGCTGCGCGCGCTGCCGCGCCGGCCGGTATTCGCCCAGACCTTCCCCACGGGCACCCATGCGCTCTGGCTCTACTACTGGCTCGCCGCGCAGGGCGTGGATCCGCTGCGCGACATCGAGGCGGTGACCCTGCCGCCGCCGCGCATGCCGCAGGCGCTGGCGGCGGGCGAGCTGGATGGCTTCTGCGCCGGCGAACCCTGGGGCGCGGAGGCCGAGAACCTGGGCGCGGGCCGGCGCGTGGCCGCCAGCGGGCAGCTGTGGCCCGGGCATCCGGAAAAGGTGCTGGCGACGCGCCGCAGCTTCGCCGCGCTGGAGCCGGAGGTGTCGGTCGCGCTTACCGCGGCGGTGCTGGAAGGCTGCCGCTGGCTGGACGCCGATCCGGACCACCGCCGCCAGGCCGCGCAGTGGCTGTCGGCCGACGATGCGATCGGCGTGCCGGCGCAGCGCCTGCTCGCCGGCCTGCTGCCGGCGGGCGAGCCCGGCCAGGTCCTGCAGTTCCACGCCGATGGCCAGGCGAACTTCCCGTGGATCTCCGATGGCCGCTGGATCCTGGGCCAGTTCCGCCGCTGGGGCTGGCTGCCGCCGGCGGATGGCGACGAGGCATGGTTGGTGGATGTGTTCCGCACCGGCAGCTACCGCGAGGCCGCGGCGCTGCTGGGCGTGCCGGTGCCGGATGGAGATTCGCGCCCGGGCGCACCCGCGCCGCCCTGAGCGCGACGTGCACGCGCACGGTGCGCGATGGCACCGCGGAGGTGCATGACGCCGGTCGTGGCGCGCGTCCGGGCACGCCGCCCCGGCGTCCCTGGATTCCGGCGGAACGCAGGCGGCACAAGGCTTCCAGTGGTCCGTGCTGCATCGCAGCGGACGTTGGCACGCTGATTGCGTAGTCCATGGTGCGGGTGCAACGAGGTGCCCGCACCAAAACCTGCAAGTCCGGCCAACGGCGGCCGGCACGAAGACAACGGCGTCTTCCGGCCACCCGGCCGGGAGGCGCTTTTTTGTTTCCAGCTCCGCGGTGCCCCCACCGCTGCCAGGAGAGACCCGGATGGACCGTTCGTTCTGGAAAGCCGGACACACGCCGACCCTGCTGTCGGCCTTCCTCTACTTCGACCTCAGCTTCATGGTCTGGTACCTGCTGGGCCCGATGCAGGTGCAGATCGCGCAGGCGCTGCAACTGGACACCCAGCAGCGCGCGCTGATGGTGGCCGTGCCGATCCTGTGCGGTGCGGTGCTGCGCCTGTTCCTCGGCCTGCTGGCCGACCGCATCGGCGCCAAGACCACCGGCGTGCTGGCGCAGATCGTGGTGATCGCCGCGCTGGCCGTGGCCTGGCGGCTGGGCGTGCACAGCTTCGGCCAGGTGCTGCTGCTGGGCGTGATGCTGGGCGTGGCCGGCGCCTCGTTCGCGGTGGCGCTGCCGCTGGCCTCGCGCTGGTATCCGCCGCAGCACCAGGGCACGGCGATGGGCATCGCCGGCGCCGGCAACTCCGGCACCGTGTTCGCCGCGCTGCTGGCGCCTGCGCTGGCAGTGGCCTACGGCTTCCAGAACGTGTTCGGCCTGGCCTGCATCCCGTTGCTGCTGGTGCTGGCGGTGTTCTGGACCTGTGCGCGCGAGGCGCCGGTGGTGGTGGCGCGCAAGGGACTGGGCGACTACGCACGGGTGCTGGTCGGCAACCGCGACTCGTGGTGGTTCATGTTCTTCTACGCGATCACCTTCGGCGGCTTCTCCGGCTTCGCCAGCGCGCTGCCGGGCTATTTCCACGACCAGTTCGCGTTCGAACCGAAGGTCGCCGGCTGGGCCACCGCCGCCTGCGTGCTGGCCGGCTCGGTGATGCGGCCGCTCGGCGGCGTGATTGCCGACCGCATCGGCGGCACCCGTTCGCTGCAGGCGGTGTACGCCGCGGTGACGGTGCTGGTGGCCGCCGCGGCCTTGCAGGTGGGCGGCCCGGTGGTGACCGTGGCCCTGTTCGTGCTGACCCTGCTGTGCCTGGGCGCGGGCAACGGCGCGGTGTTCCAGCTGGTGCCGCAGCGCTTCGGTGCCGAGATCGGGCTGATGACCGGGCTGATCGGCATGGCCGGAGGCGTGGGCGGCTTCCTGCTGGCGGCCGGGCTTGGCGTGGTCAAGCAGCAGGCCGGCAGCTACGGCCCGGGGCTGTGGCTGTTCGCCGGCATCGCCCTGGCGGCCTCGCTGTGCCTGGTCGGGGTGAAGCAGCGCTGGCGCGTCGGCTGGGCACGCCTCGGCGACGCCCGCGTGTAGCGGTTCCTTCAGTTCCTTCCTCCCCCACAGCAGGCAGACCGCCATGAGCTACGTGAGCCCCTCCGAACTGGCCGCGAAGATGGTCGACGCAGGCCAGTCCAAGATCCTGATGTCCACCCGCGACACCGTGATCCGCGCCTACATGGCCGGCGCGATCCTCGCCCTGGCGGCCGCGTTCGCGGTGACCGTCACCGTGCAGACCGGGCAGCCGCTGCTGGGCGCGCTGCTGTTCCCGGTCGGCTTCTGCATCCTCTACCTGCTCGGCTTCGACCTGCTCACCGGCGTGTTCACCCTGTGCCCGCTGGCGGTGATCGACCGCCGCCCCGGCTGCACCTGGCGCGGGGTGCTGCGCAACTGGGGCCTGGTGTTCGCGGGCAACTTCGCCGGCGCGCTGACGGTGGCGGTGTTCATGTCGATCATCGTCACCTTCGGCTTCAGCACCGCGCCGGATGCCATCGGCCAGAAGCTGGGGCATATCGGCGAGGCGCGCACCCTGGGCTATGCCGCCCACGGCGCGGCCGGGATGCTGACCCTGTTCGTGCGCGGCGTGCTGTGCAACTGGATGGTCTCCACCGGCGTGGTTGGGGCGATGGTGTCCTCCCACGTGTCCGGCAAGGTCATCGCCATGTGGATGCCGATCATGGTGTTCTTCTACATGGGCTTCGAGCACTCCATCGTCAACATGTTCCTGTTCCCGAGCGGACTGATGCTCGGCGGGCAGTTCTCCTTCGGCGACTACCTGGTCTGGAACGAGATCCCGACCGTGGTCGGCAACCTGGTCGGCGGCCTGACCTTCGTCGGCCTGACCATGTACGCGACCCATGCCCGCACCGCCGCCGGTGCCGCCCTTGTGCCCCCTGCGCCCGCTTCGTCGCCGGCGCCGGGCGCCACTGCCGGGACCGCCTGAGTGCAGCCGGCCATGGCCAGTCCGACGATGACATCGCACGACCCCTTTGTTGCCATGGAAGGCGACTCCTCCCAGCACGCGGCACCGCTGCGGATCGTGGTCGATCCGCTGACCGGTCCGGAGATCGCGGCGCTGCTGCAGGAGCACCTGGACGAGATGTACCGGCTGTCGCCGCCGGAAAGCGTGCATGCGCTGGACCTCGACCGCCTGCGCGCGCCGGACATCACCTTCTGGAGCGCATGGGATGGCGACGTGCTGCTCGGCTGTGCCGCGCTGCGCGAGCTGGATCCGGCCCACGGCGAGGTCAAGTCGATGCGCACCGTGGCGCGCGCGCGTCGCCGCGGCGTGGCGGCGGCGCTGCTGTCGCGGGTGGTCGAAGAGGCGCGCCGTCGCGGCTACCGGCGGCTCAGCCTGGAGACCGGCAGCCAGCCCGCCTATGTGCCGGCACGCGCGCTGTACGCGCGTGCCGGCTTCCGTCCCTGCGCTCCGTTCGCGGATTACGTCGAGGACCCCTGTTCCACGTTCATGACCCTGGCCCTGCAGGGGCCAAGCGAGGAAACACGATGAAGAAGCCCAGGCTGGTGGTGGTGGGCAACGGCATGGCCGGCATCCGCACGCTCGAGGAGCTGCTGAAGCTGGTGCCCGGGATGTACGACATCACGGTGTTCGGCGCCGAGCCGCATCCCAACTACAACCGCATCCTGCTGTCGCCGGTGCTGGCCGGCGAGCAGGACTTCGACGACATCGTGCTCAATCCGCTGTCCTGGTACGCGGACAACGGCATCACCCTGCACCTGGGCAAGGAGGTCACCCGGATCGACCGCGTGCGCCGCAGGGTGGTGGCGGCCGACGGCACCGAGGCCGAGTACGACCGCCTGCTGCTGGCCACCGGTTCGGTGCCCTTCATCCTGCCGATCCCCGGCAAGGACCTGAAGGGCGTCATCGGCTACCGCGACATCCACGACACCCGCACCATGATCGAGACCGCGAAGGTGAAGCGGAACGCGGTGGTGATCGGCGGTGGGCTGCTCGGGCTGGAGGCGGCCAACGGCCTCAGGCAGCGCGGCATGGAGGTGACCGTGGTGCACCTGGCCGGCTGGCTGCTGGAGCGCCAGCTCGACCCGGTGGCTGGTGCGCTGCTGGAGAAGTCGCTGCGCGAGCGCGGGCTGGACTTCAGGCTCAACACCTCGACCACGGAGATCGTCGGCAACGAGGCTGGCGAAGTGGCCGCGGTGCGCTTCTCCGACGGCGGGGAGGTCGCCGCCGACCTGGTGGTCATGGCCGCGGGCATCCGTCCCAACACCGCCCTGGCCCAGGCCGCCGGCATCCACTGCAACCGCGGCATCGTGGTCAACGACACCCTGCAGACCTACGACCCGCGGGTGTACGCGGTGGGCGAATGCGCGGCGCACCGCGGCATCGCCTACGGCCTGGTCGCGCCGCTGTTCGAGCAGGCGAAGATCTGCGCCAACCACCTGGCCACCTTCGGCATCGGTATCTACAAGGGCTCGGCGGTGTCGACCAAGCTCAAGGTCACCGGCATCGACCTGTTCTCCGCCGGCGACTTCATGGGCGGGGAGGGGGCCGAGGAGATCGTGCTGTCGGATCCGGCCGCCGGCCTGTACCGCAAGCTGGTGATCCGCGACGACCGCCTGGTCGGTGCCTGCCTGTACGGCGACACCGCCGACGGCGCGTGGTACTTCAAGCAGATCAAGGACGGCACCGCGATCGGCGGGCGCCGCGACACCCTGGCCTTCGGCGAGACCGCGATGGGCGAGGCCGGCACCGCCGGCCAGGACCGCGCCGCAACCATGGCCGACACCGATGAGGTCTGCGGCTGCAACGGCGTGTGCAAGGGCACCATCGTCAAGGCGGTGCGCGAGCAGGGCCTGTTCACCGTGGACGAGGTCAAGAAGCACACCAAGGCCGCCAGTTCCTGCGGCTCGTGCACCGGCCTGGTCGAGCAGATCCTGATGAACTGCCTGGGTTCCAACTTCCAGGAGACGCCCAAGACCAAGGCGGTGTGCGGCTGCACCAGCCTCACCCATGGCGAGGTGCGCCAGGCGATCCGCGAGCACCACCTGGTCAGCCACGCCCAGGCCTACGCCTTCATGGAATGGCGCACGCCCAACGGCTGCGCCACCTGCCGGCCGGCGATCAACTACTACATGCTCTCGACCTGGCCGCGCGAGGCCGTGGACGACCCGCAGAGCCGCTTCATCAACGAGCGCGCCCACGCCAACATCCAGAAGGACGGCACCTTCTCAGTGGTGCCGCAGATGAAGGGCGGCGTCACCAATCCCTCCGAGCTGCGCCGTATCGCCGACGTCGCCGACAGGTACGCCATCCCCATGGTCAAGGTCACCGGTGGCCAGCGCATCGACCTGCTGGGCGTGCGCAAGGAGGACCTGGTCGATGTCTGGCGCGACCTGGGGATGAAGTCCGGCCACGCCTACGGCAAATCGATCCGCACGGTGAAGACCTGCGTGGGCAGCGAGTTCTGCCGCTTCGGCACCCAGAACAGCACGCAGATGGGCATCGACCTGGAAACCATGCTGGCCAACATGTGGAGCCCGCACAAGGTCAAGCTCGCCGTGTCCGGTTGCCCGCGCAACTGCGCCGAAAGCGGGATCAAGGACGTGGGCATCATCGCGGTGGAGTCCGGCTGGGAGATCCACGTCGGCGGCAACGGCGGGATCCGAACCGAGGTCGCGCAGTTCCTGTGCAAGGTGCGCACGGCCGAGGAAGTGAAGGAATACACCGGGGCCTTCCTGCAGCTGTACCGCGAAGAGGCGTACTACCTGGACCGCACCGTGCACTACATCCAGCGCGTGGGCCTGGAATACGTCAAGCGCAAGGTGGTCGAGGACGCCGAAAGCCGGCGCGCGCTGTACGAGCGCCTGCTCTATGCGCTGGAGGGCCTGCCGGATCCGTGGCAGGCGCGCATCGCCGGCGAGCGTCCGCGCGAATACACACCGCTGAAGCTGGAAGCGCCGGAGCGGCGCATCCCCGCGACCCTGGAGGACTGACATGGCCATGAACGCCAACTGGGTACGGGTGTGCGCGCTCGGGGAGATCCCGCTGCTGGGATCGCGCGTGCTGGACTGCGGCCAGGCGGATGCCATCGCCCTGTTCCGTCCCGAGGCGGACAAGGTGTTCGCCCTGGCCGACCGTTGCCCGCATCGCGGCGGTCCGCTGTCGCAGGGCATCGTCGCCGGGAAAACGGTGACCTGCCCGCTGCACGGCTGGAACATCCGCCTCGACGACGGCCAGGCCTGCGCCCCCGACGTGGGCTGCGCGCGCACCTATCCGGTGCAGCTGCGCGGCGAAGAGGTGTGGCTGGCGCTGCCGCTGGAACTGGCCACGCCGGCGGGTGCCGCGGAGGCGGTGGCCTGATGGACGGCGCCGTCCGCACCGCGCAGGCGCCGCCGGCGGTGGAGCGGCGCACCACCCGCAGCACCTGCTGCTACTGCGGCGTGGGCTGCGGCGTGCTGGTGCACAGCCGGCACGATGCCGCCGGCGAACGCATCACGGGCGTGGAAGGCGATCCCCTGCATCCGGCCAACCTGGGCCGCCTGTGCAGCAAGGGTCGCACCCTGGCCGAGACCGCGCGCAGCCTGCACGGCCGCGCCCTGGTGCCGGAGCTGCGCCACCGCCGCCAGGATCCGCGCCGGCCGGTGGACTGGGCGGTGGCGCTGGACAGCGTGGCCGACCGCCTGGCCAACATCGTCGAGCGCCATGGTCCGGACGCGGTGGCGTTCTACCTGTCCGGGCAGCTGCTGACCGAGGACTACTACGTCTTCAACAAGCTGGCCAAGGGCCTGCTGCGGACCAACAACATCGATACCAACTCGCGGCTGTGCATGTCCGCCGCGGTGACCGGCTACAAGCTGGCCTTCGGCGCCGACGGCCCGCCCACCTGCTACGAGGACCTGGAGCAGGCGAAGACCGTGCTGTTCGCGGGCAGCAATGCCGCCTGGGCGCATCCGGTGCTGTTCCGGCGGCTGGAGGAGGCGAGGGCGAAGGATCCGGACGTGCGCTGGATCGTGGTCGATCCACGCCGCACCGATACCGCGGCCATGGCCGACCTGCACCTGCAGATCCAGCCCGGCACCGACGTGGCCCTGTTCAATGGCATGCTCCACCACCTGGTGTGGGAGGGGCTGCTCGACCAGGACTTCATCGACCGCCACACCACCGGCTTCAGCGAACTCAAGCGCCTGCTGCGCGACTACACCCCGCGCATGGCGGCGGAGATCTGCGGCGTGCCGGTCGAGGACCTGGTCACCGCGGCCGAGTGGTTCGGGCGCAGCCCGGCGTCGCTGTCGCTGTACTGCATGGGCCTGAACCAGTCGGTGCACGGCACCGACAAGAACCTCGCCCTGATCCACCTGCACCTGGCCACCCGCCAGCTGGGCCGCCCGGGGGCGGGGCCGTTCTCGCTGACCGGCCAGCCCAATGCCATGGGCGGGCGCGAGGTCGGCGGCATGGCGACCATGCTGGCCGCGCACCGCGAGATCACCGATCCGGCGCACCGCGCCGAGGTGGAGGCCTTGTGGCAGCTGCCACAGGGCAGCCTGCCGCCACAGCCGGGGCTGGCGGCGGTGGAGTTGTTCGAGGCGGTGCGCGCCGGCCGGATCAAGGCCATCTGGATCGCATGCACCAATCCCGCGCATTCGATGCCCGACCTCAGCCCGGTGCGCGAGGCGCTGCAGCGCGCCGAGCTGGTGATCGTGCAGGAGGCCTTCGCCAATATCGATACTGTGCCTTATGCCGACGTGCTGCTGCCGGCCGCCACCTGGGGCGAGAAGGAGGGCACGGTCACCAATTCCGAACGCCGCATCTCGCGCGTGCGCGCCGCGGTGGCGCCGCCGGGGCAGGCGCGTCCGGACTGGTGGATCGCACGCGAGGTCGCGCTGCGGCTGGAAGCGCGACTGGCCGCACCGGGCGCCGCGCCGCTGTTTGCCGCCGACACGCCTGCGGCGATCTTCGCCGAGCACCGAGCGCTGACCGTGGGCCGCGACCTGGATATCGGCGGGCTGGATTACGCCGTGCTGGAGCAACGCGGTCCGCAGCAGTGGCCGTTCCGGGCCGGTGCGGAGCAGGGTGACGCGCGTCGCTATGCCGACGGCGTGTTCGCCACCGCCGATGGTCGTGCACGCTTCCACGCCACCCCGTACCGGCCAGTCGCCGAGCCGACTTCGGCGCGCTTCCCGCTGCGCCTGCTGACCGGGCGCCTGCGCGACCAGTGGCATGGCATGTCGCGCACCGGGCGGGTGCCGGCGCTGTACACGCACAGCCCCGAGCCCGCGCTGCGCATGCACCCGGAGGATGCGGCACGGCGCGGCCTCAGGGCTGGCGAGCTGGTGCGCGTGTCCAGCAAGCGCGGCGGCCTGGTATTGCCCCTGGAGCTGTCCGACGAGGTCGGCTCCGGCACCGTGTTCGCGGCCATGCACTGGAGCGGCCAGCACCTGTCCAGCGGCGGCATCAACGAGCTCAGCCAGCCGGCGGTGGATGCGCGCTCGCGCCAGCCCGAGCTCAAGCACGCCGCGGTGCGGGTGGAGAGGGCGGAGTTCGGCTGGCATCTGCTGGCCGCGCGCCGTGGCGACGTGCTGGCGATGCACGCGGCGGTGCAGCCGCTGCTTGCGGCCTGCGGCTATGCATCGGTCACGCTGCAGCCGGACGTGGATCCGGAGGCGGTCGAAGGCAGCGGCTGGGTGGTGCTGCGCGCCGCCGCCGCCGCGGCCATGCCAGCCGACTGGCAGGCCGCGCTGGAGAACGCGCTGGGCCTGGCAGCCTCCGTCGACACCCTCGAGTACCGCGACGCCTGCCGCGGCCAGCTCAAGCGCGTGGCCTGGCGCGTTGCCGCAGGTGCCAGCCGTATCGATGGCCTGCTCTGGAGCGACGTGCGACCCGGCGGTGGAGCCCTGCTGCGCACCGCGCTGGCGGGCGAGCCCTGGCAGGGTTCGCGCCTGGCCGCCTTTGCCGCGCTGCCCGAAGTGGCGCGCGACCCGGTGGTCTGCGTCTGCCGCCAGGTCAGCGAATCGGCGATCCAGGCCGAAGTGCGCGCCGGCGCCGACCTGGCCGCGCTGAAGCAGCGCCTGGGCTGCGGCACGGTCTGTGGCTCCTGTGTCCCGCAACTCACCCGGCTCGTCCGCCAGGCCGCCAGCGCCTGACCGCCGCCCCCCCACTGGAGACCCGCCATGGCCCGCGACCCCCGTCACCCTGCCGATCTCCGCCGCCCGCCCGCCGAGGTGGTGCTGCTGTCCGCCGGCCCCGGCGACCTGGAACTGCTGACGCTCAAGGCCGTGCGCGCCCTGCAGCAGGCCGAGGTGCTGCTGCTGGACGAGCTGGTCGATCCGGGGATCGTCGGGCTGGCGCCGCAGGCACGCGTGGTGCGGGTGGGCAAGCGTGGCGGCTGCCGCTCCACGCCACAGGCCTTCATCTGCCGGCTGATGCGGCGCTACGCGCTGCAGGGCCTGCGCGTGGTGCGGGTGAAGGGCGGCGAGGCGCTGATGTTCGGCCGTGCGGGCGAGGAGATCGCCTTCCTGCGCGAGGCCGGAGTCCCGGTACGCATCATCAATGGCGTCAGCGCCGCCTTCGCCGCTGCCGCCGCGCTGGGCGTGTCCCTGACCCACCGCCAGCACTGCCATGGTGTGAGCTTCGTCACGGCGCATACCGCCGACCACGGCGAGCCGGACTGGGCGGCGCTGGCGCGCAGCGGCACCACCCTGGCCATCTACATGGGCATGGGCCGGCTGGAGCGCATCGCCCGCGCCCTGCTGGTCCACCTGCCGGGCGACACGCCGGCCGCCGTGGTGCAGGCCGCGTCGCGGCAGGACGAACAGGCCCAGGCCACCACCCTGGCCGGGCTGCTCGCGCTTCCTGCCGCCGGCGAGGGGCTGCCCGGGGTGATCCTGGTCGGCGGCGCCTTGGGCGAGGCCGCCGCGGTGGCGGGCAGGGCAGGCGAACCGGAACCGGAGGTCCGCGCGGCCGGCTGACGCGGCCGGGCACGGCAAGGGGCGCAGCGGGCCCGTAGAGATTCTCTTAAGAATCGGCCAGGCCCCGGGAAGGGGTGGACACAATGCCGGCCGATCCTGCCCCGAGTCCCCCTGCGATGGAAGCCCTGACCAACCTGCCTTCCCTGCCGCCCCTGGCGCTGCTGCAGCCGGGCGAACTGCCGCCGTCGCCGCCTTCCGATGGAGCCTCCGCGGGTGGCTTCGGGGACATGTTCCAGAAGGTCCTGCACCAGGTCGACGCGGTCCAGCACGAGGCCGCGCGCCAGGTCGAGGCGGTCGAGACCGGCGCCAGCGACGACCTGGTCGGCGCCATGCTCGCCAGCCAGGAGGCCAGCCTCTCGTTCTCGATGCTGATCCAGGTGCGCAACAAGGTCATGGCCGCGTTCGACGACCTCATGAAGACCACGGTCTGAGCGGGCGCCCACGGACGTGATCGAACGCCTCAAGCCCCTGGCCCAGCGCTGGCTCCCCGCCTCGCTGCCGCGCCCGTCCCCGGCCACCCTGTCGCGGCTGCTGCCGGTGGTGCTGCTGGCCTTGGCGCTGACCGCGCTGGGGATGATGTACCTGCACCACGCCGACTCGCGCTACAAGCCGGTGTTCGGCGCGCAGGAGAAGGTGGTGGCGGCCGACGTGATGTCGGTGCTCGACGCCGAGGGCATTCCCTACCGCCTGCACCCGGACACCGGCCAGGTGCTGGTGCCGGACTCGCGCCTGGGCCAGGTGCGCATGCTGCTGGCCGCGCGCGGCGTGGTCGCGCGCCTGCCGGACGGCCTGGAGGTGGTCGACCAGAAGGATCCGCTGGGCGTCAGCCAGTTCGTGCAGGACGTGCGCTTCCGCCGCGGCCTGGAAGGCGAGCTGGTGCAGAGCATCGTCACCCTGGACCCGGTGCAGTCGGCGCGCGTGCACCTGTCGGTGGCCAAGTCCTCGTCCTTCATCCTCAGCGACGGCGACAAGAGCTCGGCCTCGGTGGTGCTGACCCTCAAGCCGGGGCGGCGCCTCAACAAGGAACAGGTGGCGGCGATCATCGCCATGGTCTCCGGCAGCGTCGCCAACCTCGACCCGGCGCGGGTGTCGGTGGTGGACCAGGCCGGCAACTTCCTGTCCGCCGGCGTCGACCCGGCCAGCCCGCACGGCGGCGACAACGGCGAACTGGCCACCCGGGTGCGCGAGGAAACCCTGCGCAACATCCAGGACCTGCTCGGGCCGACCCTGGGCGACGGCAACTTCCGCGCCTCGGTGGCGGTGGAAGTGGACCAGGACCGCGTGGAGGAAACCCACGAGCAGTACGGCGAGGCCCCGCGCGTGACCCAGGAGGCCACGCGCGAGGAGAACGACAGCGGCGTGATCCCGCTGGGCGTGCCCGGTTCGCTGTCCAACCGCCCGGTGGCGGTGGCCGGCGCCGCCGCCAACGACGCGCCCGACGGTCCGCGCTCGCAGAAGAACGCGCTCACCCGCCAGTACGTGTACGACCGCAACGTGGTCCAGATCCGGCGCAGCCCGGTGCGGCTCAAGCGCCTGAGCGTGGCGGTGGTGCTCAACAACGCCGCCGCGCCCGGCACCGGTGGTGGTGGCTGGAATGCCGAGCAGATCGCCAGGATCGAGGACGTCCTGCGTAGCGGCATCGGCATCGACGCCGCGCGCCAGGATGCGCTGGTGGTCTCGGCCATGGATTTCCGCCCCGACGGCGGCCACGTGGTGCCGCCGTGGTGGAAGGACCCGGAGAACCTGGTCGTGGCGCTGCCGTGGCTGGGCTACGCCGTGCTGGCGCTGTTGGGCTTCTTCCTGCTGGTGCGCCCGCTGCTGGCGATCCTGCGCCAGTACGCGCCGCAGCCGCCCGCGCCGGAACCGGCCCTGGTGGGCGGCCCGGCCGCCGCGACCCTGGTCGCCGAGCCGGTGCCGGCGCCGGAACTGGCGCCGCCGGACCCCAAGCTGCCGCCGCTGGGTTCGGATGCCGACGTGCTGGTCGAGCACCTGCGCGTGCTCGCCAGCCAGGCCCCCGAGCGGGTGGCCGAAGTGCTCAAGCCCTGGATACGCAAGCATGGATAACCCCGCCGAAGCGGCGCCGACCGGCGCCGACCTGGTCCCGGCCAAGCGCGTGGAGGTTTCCCCGCTGGAACGCGCCGCCATCACCCTGCTGAGCATGGGCGAGGAGGCGGCCGCGGCGGTGATGCGCTGCCTCTCGCGCGAGGAGCTGCTGGAGGTGACCCGGGTGATGTCGGGCATCAACGGCGTCAAGGTCGACGCGGTGCAGGAAACCCTGCAGATGTTCTTCGATGCCTACCGCGAGCAGAGCGGGGTCAACGGCGCCTCGCGCGCCTACCTGCAGCGCTCGCTGGACCTGGCCCTGGGCAGCGCGGTGGCCAACAGCGTGCTCAACGGCATCTACGGCGACGTGATCGGGCCGAAGATGCAGCGCCTGGAGTGGGCGCAGCCGCAGTGGCTGGCCGAGCGCCTGGCGCGCGAGCACGTGCGCATGCAGGCGATCTTCCTGGCCTTCCTCAAGCCCGAGCAGGCCAGCCAGGTGATCGCCGCGCTGCCGGAGGCGCAGCGCGAGCGCGTGGTGCTGCAGATCGCGCGGCTGAAGGAGATCGACCACGAGCTGCTGCAGGACCTGGAGGCGATCGTCGACGCCTGCCTGGAGAACCTGGGCAGCCAGAGCGCGGCGGTGGAAGGCGTGCGCCAGGCGGCGGAGATCCTCAACCGCCTGCCCGGCAACCGCGCCCAGCTGATCGAAGTGCTGCGCGAGGCCGATCCGGACGCCACCGCGCAGATCGAGGACCGCGTGTACTCGATCGACCTGCTGACCCACCAGAGCGCGCAGACCATCTCCGCGATCCTCGCCGCGGTGCCGTTCGAGAGCTGGGGCGTGGCCCTCAAGGGCACCGAGCCGTCGCTGCGCGAGGCGCTGTCGCGGGCCATGCCGCGGCGCCAGGTGCAGGCCTTCGAGGACATGCTCAAGCGCACCGGCCCGCTGCCCATGAGCCGCATCGATAGCGCCCGCCGCGAAATCATGGAGCAGGTGCGCGACATGGCCGAGGCCGGCGAGATCGAGCTGCAGCTGTACACCGAGGAAGTGGTCGAATGAGCCCGCCGCTTCCATACCGCCGCTACAGCTTCCCGTCGCTGGCCCGGGTCCGGGCCATGGCCGGGATGGACGGCCTGGCACCGCTGCTGGAGGAAGCGCAGCCGCAGCTGCCGGCACCGGAACTGCTGGAGGAAGCGCGCGCGCAGGGCCATGCCGAGGGCCACGCCGAAGGCTACGCCGCCGGCCTGCAGGCCGGCGGCGAGCGCGCCCGCGCGTTGGTGGACGAGGGCCTCAAGGCGTTGTCCGAGCCGGTGCAGGCGTTGATGGCCGGCATCACCGAACTGCAGGAACAGCACCGCCAGAGCCTGCGCCAGGAACTGGTGCCGCTGGTGGAACAGGTGGCCCGGCACGTGATCCGCGGCGAGCTGGAGATGAAGCCCGAGCGCCTGCTGCAGTTCGTCGAGGAAGCGCTGGCCGAGCAGCCGGTGCCGGCCGAGACGGTCGAGGTGCGGCTCAATCCCGCGGAGTTCCGCCGCATCAGCGCCGCGGCGCCGGAACTGGCGGAGCGCTGGCAGTTGGTGGCCGACGAACGCCTGCCGGCCGGGGAATGCCGGATCCGCGCCGGCGCGCGCGAGCTGGACGCCGGTTGCGGCCAGCGCCTGGCGGCCTGCCTCGAACAGCTGCGCGCCCTGGTCAGCCAGGCGCAAGGGCCGGCGCCATGAGCCTGGCGCTGAGCCTGGGCGAGATCCCGGTGGCGCGCCCGGTCGGGCGCCTGGTCGGCGTCTCCGGCCTGCTGCTGGAAGCCTCCGGCTACGCCTTCGAGACCGGGCAGCGGGTGCGGATCGAGACCGCATCCGGCGGCTGGATCGCCGCGCGCGTGGTCGGATTCCGCGAGCACACCTGCTTCCTGATGCCGTTCCGCAAGCCTTCCGGCCTGGTCGCCGGCGCGCGCGTGATCGCCGAGCAGGAGGAACAGTCGCTGCTGATCGGCCCGTCCTGGCGCGGCCGGGTGATCGACGGCCTGGGCGAGCCGATGGACGGGATGGGCCCGCTCGGCGGCAGCGCGCCGCTGGACCTGCATCCGCCGCGGGTCAACCCGCTGCGCAAGCGCCCGGTGCGCGGCGTGCTCGACGTGGGCGTGCGCGCGATCAACGGCGCCCTGACCCTGGGCCGCGGCCAGCGCGTGGGCCTGTTCGCCGGCAGCGGCGTGGGCAAGAGCGTGCTGCTGGGCATGATCACCCGGCAGACCACCGCCTCGGTGGTGGTGGTCGGCCTGATCGGCGAGCGCGGGCGCGAGGTACGCGAGTTCATCGAGCGCTCGCTGGGCCCGGAAGGCCTGCGCAAGGCCGTGGTCGTGGTCGCCCCGGCCGACGAATCGCCGCTGATGCGGCTGATGGCCACCGAGCTGTGCCATGCCATCGCCGCGCACTTCCGCGACGCCGGCGAGCACGTGCTGCTGCTGGTCGATTCGCTGACCCGCTACGCCATGGCCCAGCGCGAGGTGGCGCTGGCCCTGGGCGAACCGCCGGCCACCCGCGGCTACCCGCCCTCGGTGTTCGGCCTGCTGCCGCAGCTGGTGGAAAGCGCCGGCAATGGCGAGGGCGAGGGCAGCATGAGCGCGATCTACACCGTGCTGGCCGAGGGCGACGACGAGCAGGACCCGGTGGTGGACACCGCGCGCGCCATCCTCGACGGCCACATCATGCTTTCGCGCCAGCTCGCCGCGCAGGGCCACTACCCCTCGATCGACGTGCTGCGCTCGGTCAGCCGCTGCATGGACCTGGTGGTCGACGAGGCCCACCTGGCGCGCGTGCGCGAACTCAAGGACCTGCTGGCGCGCCACGCCCAGGTGCGCGACCTGATCCCGCTGGGCGGCTACGTCGCCGGCGCCGACCCGGCCACCGACCGCGCCGTGGCGCTCAATCCGCGCCTGGTGGCCTGGCTGCGCCAGGGCACGGACGAAGCCTCGCCGCTCGAAGACGCCGTGGCCCGGCTCGAGGAGATCCTGGCATGAACCTGCAACACACCGTGGCCAGCCTGCGCCGCCTGGCCGAACTGCGCGCGCGCGAGGTCGAGGGCCTGGAAGCCGAACAGGTGCAGCGCCAGGCGCTGGCCGAGCGCGCGCGCAACAGCCTGCGGCGCATGCGCGAACTGCTGGAGGAAGTGGGCCGGCAGAGCGCCCACTGCCCGGTGCGCGCCAGCAACAGCGCCCACTACAAGGCCTCGCTGGTGGACATGATCGCCGCCCAGCGCCGCGACCTGGCCGCGCAGGAAGCGGCGATCGAGGCCGCGCGCCGCGCCCTGGCCGAAGCCGCCCTGCGCCGCGAGCGCGTGCAGCGCACCTTGCGCGACAAGCAGGCCGAGCTGGCGCGCGAGCTGGCCAGCCGCGACCAGAAGCGCCAGGACCAGCTCGCGCTGCAGTCCTGGGTGCACGCGCACCGTTTCGCCCACGCCTACTGATCCCGCCCGGAGCCGCCCATGGAAATCTCGGATTCGAACTACCCCCACACCATGGCCCAGGCCTACGCCGACCTGGCGATCCAGGGCAGCAAGGACCTGCTGGCGGCGCAGAAGGCCAATGCCCAGCGCACCAGCACCGGCATCTCCGACCTGCGCAAGGCGCTGGAGACCTTCCAGGCCGCACTGGACAAGTTCACCGGCGCCGGCGGCGGCGCGGTGGCGCACACGGCCAGCGTGTCCGACACGAGCCTGGCCAAGGCCACCGCCGCGGCCGGCGCGGCCCCGGGCAGCTACACCTTCTTCGTGGAGCAGCTGGCCAGCAACCACCAGCTGGCCTCCGGCGCGCTGGCCGCCACCGCCGCGGCCGGCGCCGGCAGCCTGGGCGTGGGCCTGGCCGACGGCAGCAGCTTCACCGTGGACCTGTCCGGCGCCGACGGCAACGGCGACGGCCAGCTGTCGGCCGCGGAGATCGCGCGCGCCATCAACCAGGCCGGCGGCGGCAAGCTCAGCGCCTCCACGCTTACCGTCAACGGCCAGCAGCAGCTGGTGCTGGCCTCGTCGGTCGGCGGCGCCGCCGGCGCGATCACCCTGGACACCAGCGGCCTGGGCGATGCCGGCCTGGCCGCGGCGCTGGCCGGCGCCACCGAACTGGCGGAGGCGCGCAACGCGGTGTTCTTCCTCGGTGGCACCGGCGGTACCCGGATCGAGCAGGGCAGCAACAGCTTCACCGGCGTGCAGGGCGTGACCCTGGACTTCACCGCGGCCAACGCCACCGTGACCCTGGAAGTGGCCCGCGACGACACGGCCACCACCGCGGCGGTGCAGTCCTTCGTGGACGCCTACAACGCGCTGCGCAGCTCGCTGTCCGCGCTGACCCGCGCCGGCGATGCCGCCAGCGGCGACCCCGGCGGCGCGTTCTCCGGCGACGCCGGCGTGATCGCGCTGCAGCGCCGCCTGGACGACCTGCTGCGGCAGAAGGTCGGCGGCAGCAGCCTGCAGGAACTGGGCCTGAGTGCCGACCGCAAGGGCGTGCTGCAACTGGATTCCAGGCGCCTGCTCGCGGCCCTGGAGCGCGACCCGGAGGCGCTGTCCTCGGTGCTGGGCGACGGCCGCAGCGGCATCACCGCCAGCATGGACGGCTACCTGGACAGCTGGCTTTCGGGCACCAACGGCCAGCTCAAGAAGCGCCAGGAGACCGCCGAGGCGATTCAAAAAGCGTTGAGCAAGCGCGAGAGCGCGGTGACCGAGCAGTACGATCGCCTCTACTCGCGCTACCTGGCGCAGTTCACCCAGGTGCAGGCGCTCAACAGCCAGATGGAACACACGCTGTCGCTGATCGACAGCCTCCTGATCGACAGCGGGAAGTAAGCGACGATGGACCAGTTCGGATACGGCAGTTACCAGTCGGTCGGTCTGAGCAGCCAGACCGCCAGCGCCTCGCCGGTGCAGCTGGTCCTGGTCCTGCTGGACGGCCTGGCCGACGAACTGGCGCGGGTGCGCGCGCACATCGAGGCGCGCCGTTACGAGGCCAAGGGCCAGGGCATCTGCAAGTGCATCGACCTGATCACCGCCCTGTCCAGCTCGCTGGACTTCGAGCTGGGCGGCGAGCCGGTGGCCGATCTGGGGCGCCTGTACGAATACATGATCCTGCGCATCAACGAGGCCGGCATCGCCATGGACGCCGCCATGGTCGAAGAGGTGTCCGCGACCGTGGAGACCCTGCGCCAGGCCTGGCGCAGCCTCGAGGCACGCGGCCCATGAGCCGGGCGCGCATCGCGCTGCAACTGCGCGAGGCCACCGAGCTGGTGCGCGCGCGCATGCAGGCCTGCGACTGGGACGGCGTCGCCAACGCCGACCTGCAGCTGCGCCAGGCCCTGCACGAGGCCGGGCAGCTGGGCACGATGACGCCGCCGCTGCGCGAGAGGATCGAGGAGGCCGAACAGTTGCTGCGCGAAGCGCGCGTGGCGCTGGCCGCGCACCTGGCGCGGCTGGCCGAGGACATGGCCATCCTGCGCCGCCGGCGTACCGGCGCCGGCGCCTATGCGCGGCACGACGCGCCGCTGGACGGGCGGTCGTGATCGCCGCCATGCAGGGCAGGGCCCTTTGCGGCGGCGCCGCCACGAACCCCGGCGGCGATCCGGTCGCCGCCGCGCTGCCCATGGCCGGCGGCGAGGGCGGGATGCCGGCGACCGTGCTGGAGGATTTCGCCGCGTCGCTGGACGCGGCCATGCCCGTGGCTGAAGCGGGCGTGCCCGCGGCCGATGCCGCCGTGGATACCGAACTTGCGGACATGCTGGCCGACCTGCTGGCGATCCCCGCCGCACCGTTGCCGCCGGCGCCGGTGGCGGACGGCCTGCCGGCGCTGCCCCTGGCCAGCCTCGACCACAAGGACGCGGTGACCCGCGCGCTGCGCGCGCAGCTGTTCCCGGCCGAAGCGCCTTCCCCCGCAAAGGCGCCGCCGCTCCCCATCCCCCCCAATGCCGCTGTTGCGGCCGCCGTGCCAGGCCATGACGCGGCGGCCCACATGGCGGGGGCTGCCACTCTCCCCCCGCTGGCAGCCCCCGCCCCCTATCCCCCCGCCGCCGCCCGGCCGATGGCGCAGGCTGGCACCGACGCCAATCCATCGCCGGCGCCGTCCGCGCCCGCGGGCGAAGCCCATGGCGCCGGCGTGGCCCTGGCCGGGATCGCCGCCGCTGCCCCGCCTCCGGCGCCGGTCCCGGCCGCGAACCCGCCGGTGCCGCTGGCCGGGATGGTCCAGGCGGCGCCGCACGAGGCCGGCCGCGCCAGCCACGAGGCCCTGCTGGGCCTGCTCGGCGCGCGCATCCAGGCCCAGCTCCGCCAGGGCGTACAGCAGGCGGTGATCCAGCTGGAGCCCTACCTGGCCGGCACGGTGCAGCTGGAACTGCGCCACGAGGCCGGCGCACTGCGGGTGCACCTGAGCGCCAGCCACGACGACGTGGTGCGGCAGCTGCAGGGGATCGGCGACAGCCTGCGCCAGGACCTCGGCGGCCGCCACTTCACCGAAGTCAGCGTGCAGGTGGCGCAGCAGCGCCATGCCGATCCCCAGGGGCAGGGCAGGCATGCGCGCGAGGACGCGCCGCAGCCGGCCGTGCCGGGCCGTGCACTGGGCGAGTCCGACGAGGCCTATACCCGTTTCGCCGCGGCCCTGCGCCGCGTGAGCACCACCGGAGCCTGATGTGATGAAGAAGAGCCTGGTCCTGGTCCTGGTCCTGGTCCTGGCCGGCGTACTGGTGCTGGCCGCCGCGGCCGGGGGCGCCTGGTACAAGGGCTGGGGGCCGTTCGCCGCGCACGCGGAGCAGGCCGGTGCGCCGGCCGCGCGCCCGGTCGCGCCGGTGCCCAGCGAGCGCTACGTCACCCTGGAGAAACTGGTGGTGATGACCCGCAGCGACGGCGCCGGCGGGCGGCCGCGCTACCTGGCGATGGACCTGGTGTTCGCGGTCGCCGACAAGGACGCCGCCAGCCGCACCACCGCGCAGCTGCCGTTGCTGCGCAGCGTCGCCCTGCGCACCCTGTCGGCGCGCTCGGCCGACGAGCTGCGGCGGATGCAGGTGGACCAGATCGCGGCGCTGCTGGACCAGCAGTACGTCCAGGCCTATGGCGACCCGGAGCGGATGCCGTTCTCCCAGGTCATGGTCGCAAGGATGATGGTGGAATGAGCGCGGCGGCGGTCCAGTACGCGCAGCTGCAATCGCTCGCCGACCAGGCCGACGCGGCCTCCGAACGGGAGTGGATGATCGCGTACATGCCGCTGGTCCGGCGCGCGGTGCGCGCGCTGTCCTCGCACGCCGGCGCGGTGATGGAATGCTCGGACATGGAGCAGATCGGGCTGATGGGCCTGCTCGAGGCGCTGCGCCGCTACGGCCGCCCGGACGAAGGCTTCCCCGGCTACGCCGCCATGCGCATCCGCGGCGCCATCCTCGACGAGCTGCGGCGCCAGGACTGGCGCCCGCGCGCCGCGCGCCAGGGCGCGCACCGCCTGCGCGCCGCCGAGCGCAAGCTGCGCCGGCAGCTGGGGCGCGAGCCGGGGCGGGCGGAGGTGTGCGCGGCACTGGGGATCGACCTGGCCGAGTACGAGCAGCTGCTGTGCGACGACTGCGCCAGCGAGTTCGCCAGCTTCGACGCGCTGCTGGCGGAAGGGACGGACGTGGCCGGCCAGCAGCCGGGCCCGGAGCGCCGCGCGATCGACGCCGCCAGCCTGGCGCGCGCGCTGCTGGCGCTGGACGAGCGCGAGCAGAAGGTGATCCAGCTGTACTACGAGTTCGAGCTGAACCTGGAGGAGATCGCGCAGGTGCTCGACCTGACCGCGGCGCGGATCTGCCAGATCAACAAGCGCGCGCTGGCCAAGATGCGCAGCGTGCTGGAGCAGGAATAACGCCGCCCGCCGGCGCGGGCCGAACGCCGGGCCGCGCCCGGCACCGTTGGGAACACCACCATGCAACAGTTGTTCGGCATCTTCATCGTCCTCGGCGCCGTGTTCGGCGGCTTCATGATCATGGGCGGCACCTTCAGCCTGATCTGGCAGCCGGTGGAGCTGCTGATCATCGTCGGCGCCGCGCTGGGCTCGATCGTGCTGGGCAACCCGCGCCACGTGCTGGCCGAGCTGGTGGGCCAGGTGCGCAAGGTCTTCGCGCGCTCGCGCAAGGGCAGCGGCCACGAGGCCGAGCGCCAGCTGCTGCTGGCCATGTACGAACTGCTGCAGCTGGGCCGCGACCTCAAGGCCCTGGACGAGCACGTGGAGTCGCCGCAGGCCAGCCCGATCTTCCAGCGCTACCCGCTGGTGCTGTCCTCGCCGCGGGTGCTGGCCTTCATCGTCGACAACTTCCGGCTGATGGCCCTGGGCCGGATCACCGCGCACGAGCTGGAAGGCGTGCTGGAGCAGGAGCTGGAGGCGATCCACGGCGACCTGGAACAGCCGTCCAAGTCGCTGCGCAAGACCGGCGAGGCGATGCCGGGCTTCGGCATCGTCGCCGCGGTCCTGGGCGTGGTGATGGCGATGAACATCGTCGCCGACGGCGCCACCTCCGGCGAGATCGCGGCCAAGGTGGCCGCGGCGATGATCGGCACCTTCCTCGGCGTGTTCCTGTGCTACGGCGTGCTCGACCCGCTCAGCAACATGATCTCGCAGGGGGTGAAGGACGAGGTCGCCGAGCTTGAGTGCATCAAGGTGGTGCTGGTGGCGTACGCCGCCGGCAAGCCGCCGCTGCTGGCGCTGGACGCCGGTCGCCGGCTGATGCCGCTCAACAGCAAGCCCAGCTTCCTGCAGCTGGAGGGCTGGATCACCCGGCTTGAGGGGGGCACGGCGTGAGCCCGGACGGGTCCGGCGGCGACCCCGCGCAGCGCGGCGCGCGCCCGGCGCGCGCCGGCGCCGAGACGACGATCATCAAGCGCGGCGGCCGCGGCCACGGCCACGACGACGAGCACGGCGGCACCTGGAAGGTCGCCTTCGCCGACTTCTGCCTGGCGCTGATGTGCCTGTTCCTGGTGCTGTGGCTGATCAGCAGCCGCGAGGAAGAGGCGGTGCGCAAGCTCAGCCAGAGCCTGGCCTACGAGGGCGGCACCGGCCTGCTGCCGGGCGAGGGCGGGCAGCGCGACGACCGCGGCCTGGGCGAGGTGCCCGCCGAGACGCCCCACGGCGAGCCCGTGGACGGGCAGCAGGCGGAACAGGAGCAACCGCGCTTCTACGAATCACCGCAGGACATGCAGCAGCTGGCCGAGCGCCTGCGCCAGCTGGGCGAGGAGGCCGGGCTGGAGGACAACCTCGGCCTGGCCATCACCGACCAGGGCCTGCGGGTGATGCTGCACGACACCGACCGCCGCGGCGTGTTCCGGCTCGGCAGCGCGGTGCCCAACGAGCGCTTCCGCGACCTGCTGCGGCGCCTGGGCACGGTGTTCGCCGGGGTCGGCAACCCGATCGTGCTGGTGGGCCACACCGACGCCCTGCCGTACCGCGAGGCCGGCGGCGCCGCGCGCTCCAACTGGCACCTGTCCAGCGAGCGCGCGCTGGCCGCGCGCACCCTGTTGCTGGAAGGCGGCATGCCCGACACCGCGGTGCTGCAGTCGGTGGGCATGGCCGCCAATGCGCCGCTGACCCCGGACGACCCCACTGCCGCGGTCAACCGCCGGATCGAGTTCATGATCCTCGACGCCGGCCACGCCGACGCCATGCGCCGGATGTTCGGGGTGCCGCTGAGCCCCCGGCCGCTGATCGAGGGCGTGCAGATGGTCGGCAGCGGCCCCGGCACGGCCGCCCCATGAGCCGCGGCGGCGCCGGTTCCGGGCCGGCGGATTTAAGCGGCGGCCGCCGGCTGCCGTCTATCGTGGTCAGGCGGGCCAGATTCCGTTGAGGATCCGGCCGCGCCAGCCCCAATCCCCCTAAGGTGGCCGCCATGAAGATCGTCTTCCCCACGCCCGTGCAGGGCCCCAGCCAGGTGCAGGGCACCGCCCAGGAGCGCGCCGCGCAGGAGCGCGCGGCCGCCGCGCCGCAGTCCGCGCCCGATGCCGGCCGGCCCGCCGCCGACGCCGAGATCGTGCGCGCCGCCGAGGCCGCGCTGAAGGCGGACGTGAAGACCGACGGCCGCATCGCCGAGATCAAGCGCTCGATCCAGGCCGGCCGCATCCGCTTCGATGCCGACGTGCTGGCGACGATGATCCTGCGTTTCCACGGCAAGCAGGACTGAAATGCACGCCACCGTGCTCGAGCAGATGATCGCGGGCCTGGACCGCGAACTGGAGATCTACCGCAACCTGGCGCGCATGCTCGAGGAGCAGTACCAGGTGGCCGCGCGCCTGGACACCGCGGCGATGATGCGGATCAGCGAGTCGATCTCGCAGGGCCTGGCCCGGCTCGAGGACCAGGGCCAGGCGCGCCATCCGCGCCTGCTGGAAGTCGCGCGCCTGCTTTGCGGGCGCAGTGCCCAGGGCCTGCCCGCCGGCGCGGCGTTCAGCGCCGGGCAGCAGGCCGAGCTGGAGCAGCGCTGCTGCGAGCTGCGCGACATGGCCGTGCACTGCCGCACCCTGACCGTGCGCAACGGCAACCTGCTGGCCGCCCAGTACGAGACGATGAGCCAGGTGCTGTACGGCGAAAGCCATACCTATGCTCCGGCCGGCTGACGCAGGCTCCGCCGCCGGCGCCTGGGCCGCGCCGGCAGCGACCCGGCCCACCGCACCGACCTCCGGCCAGGCCGGCGCCTTCGCGCCGGCCTTCGCGCGCCTGCACGGCGAGATCGTCGACAGCATCCGCAACGGCTTCGGCCACGGCCAGGCGCGCACCGCGATGGCCGCCGGCGCGGCCATGGCCAACCTGCTGCCCTCGCAGCTGCCGGCGGCCACCGCCGCGGCCGCCGGCGCCGCCGGCGCGGCCGACGAGCAGCAGCGCCGCGGCTTCCTCGAATCGATCGCGCCGTGGACCCGGCAGGCCGCGGCGGCGCTGGGCGTGTCACCGGCGCTGGTGGCCGCGCACGCGGCGCTGGAATCGGGCTGGGGCCGGCAGCCGCCGCGCACCGGCGACGGCGGCAGCAGCCACAACCTGTTCGGGATCAAGGCCGGATCCGGGTGGAGCGGTGCCAGTGTCGAGGCGCTGACCCGCGAGGCCACCGCCGACGGCGGCCTGCTGCCGGTGATGCAGCGCTTCCGCGCCTATGGCGACTACGCCTCCGCCTTCGCCGACTACGTGCGCCTGCTGCGCAGCCCGCGCTACGCCGGCGTGCGCGGCGCCGGCGACGATGCCGGCGCGTTCGCCGCCGGGCTGGTGCGCGGCGGCTACGCCACCGACCCGGACTACGCGGCCAAGCTGCGCCAGATCGCCGGCCAGGTGCAGCGCCTCGCCGGCGGCTGAGCGTGCGTCCGCGCGCCAAAGCATGACGCGGCGCACGGAACGGAGAGAAGGCGCCGGAAACGCTTAATCGCCCGGACCGCGGCGTCGTCTTGATCAGGGGTGGGCGATGGCGTCCACGCCCCTCCTCTCGATGAACACCAAGGACACCTCACCATGCTGAGCCTGCACACCAACTCCGCCGGCCTGACCATCCGCAACAACCTGGCGAGCAGCAACGCCGCGCTGTCGACCTCGATGACCCGCCTGGGCACCGGCTACAAGATCAACTCGGCCGCCGACGACGCCGCCGGCCTGCAGATCGCCACCCGCCTGCTGGCCCAGACCCGCGGCATGTCGGTCGCCGCGCAGAACACCCAGAACGGCATCTCGCTGATGCAGACCGCCGAGGGCGCGCTGCAGGAGTTCACCAACATCGTCCTGCGCATGAAGGACCTGGCCACCCAGGCCGCCGACGGTTCCACCACCACCTCCGACCTCACCGCGCTGGACGCGGAGTACCAGGACCTGGTCAAGGAGCTGGGCAACATCCTCAGCAACACCACCTACGGCGGCGAAGCGCTGCTGGACGGCGGCAAGCTGGCCGGCTCGGTCAGCTTCCAGATCGGCGCGACCGCGGCCGAGACCATGTCGGTGGACATCAGCGCCGACATCACCAAGCTGAAGGACTTCCAGAGCACCAATGCCAGCGACCTGACCACCAGCGGCAACGCCTCGGCCCTGATCAGCACGCTGAACACCACCCTGGACGACGTCGGCGCCGCCCGCTCCAAGCTGGGTGCGGCCCAGAACCGCCTGACCCACACCTACAACAACCTGCAGAACATGCAGACCAACACCACCGATGCGCGCGGCCGCATCATGGACGTGGACTACGCCTCGGAGACCGCGAACATGACCGCCAAGAACATCCTGATGCAGGCCGGCACCTCGATGCTCAAGCAGTCCTCGCAGATGAGCCAGATGGTCCTGTCGCTGCTGCAGTAATCCGCGGCCGGCAGGCGCGGCGGGCCCGCCCGCCGCGCGCCACCACGACGGGTCGCCGGCCTTTGCCGGCGGCCCGTCGTCGTCTTTGGATTGCGTTGAGATTCGCCGCCTCCACCGGGTGCGGCCACCACAATGCAGGCCCCTCCCAACCGGCTGCCTGCCTGCCCCATGGCCCGCCCGCGCCTCCAACCCGGTCCCGCCACGGCGCGCGTCGCGCCGCTGGACCCGTGCACCCTGGGGCGCCCGTTCCACCTGCTGGACGGTTTCCTGCAGCGCCTGGCGCTGCACCTGGAGCAGGCCCTGCAGCACCGCTTCAACAGGCGTTGCGGCGCGCGCTTCCGGGTCGGCGCGGCGGGCATCGCCGCCAGCCTGCCGGGCGCCGACGGCGCCACCCGCTGGCGCGCCTACCGCGATGCGACAGGCGCGGTGGCCGTGCGCCTGGAGCGCCCGCTGCTGCTGGCCATGCTCGGCTTCCACTACGGCGACGATCCGGCCACCGCCGCGGCCCAGGCCGACGCGCCGGAAACCGAGACCGAGCACCGCTTCACCGGCGGCCTCTACCCGCAGTTCCTGGACGCGCTGGCGGTGTGTTCCGGCGGCAGCGCCGGCGGCTTCGCCGCCGAGGCCGCCGCCTCGCCCCACGCCGGCCGCCGCATCGTGCGCATCGAGCTGCACGAGGACGGCCTGGGCCTGGCCGGGCGCCTGGAACTGGCCCTGGACGAAGCCTGGCTGGAGCACCTGTTCCACCACGTCGCCCCGGCGCGCCCGGCGCTGGCGCCGGCGCCCAATGCCGGCCAGCCGCTGCAGCGGCGCCTGCCGGTGACCCTCAACGCGCGCATCGCCACCCGCGAGATCGCGTTCGAGGACCTGCTGCGCCTGCGTCCCGGCGACATCCTGCCGATCCGCCCGGTCGGCACCGCCGACGTCCTGGTCGAGGACGTGCACCTCTTCCGCGCCAGCGTCGCCGAACAGGGCGGGACGCTGTGCCTGACCTCCTTCGTGCCTGTCGAGTAAGCCATGAGTACCCGTGATTTCGACGCCGACGCGCTGCTGGGCGCGCTCGCCGGCCAGGCCGCCGAGCCGTCCGAGGCGGCGCCCGCGCAACGCGCGCCGTTGCAGCTGCTGCGGCGCATCCCGGTGCGCCTGACCCTGGAGGTCGGCAGCGCCACCCTGCCGCTGTCGGAGCTGGTCGCCCTCGAGCACGGCTCGGTGGTGGAGCTGGACCGGCTGGCCGGCGAGCCGCTGCTGATCAAGGTCAACGGCGCCACCATCGGGCGTGCCGAAGTGGTGGTGGCCGGCGACAACTACGGGCTGAAGGTCGTGGAACTGGACGACCTGGGCTCGCTGGCGCCATGAGCAGGCGCCTCGCGCGGGCGCTGCCGGCCGCGGGCCTGCTGGCGCTGGCGCCGGTCGCGGCGCAGGCCGCGGCCACCGCACCGATGGTGTCCGGCTCGATCGAGCAGGGCTTCACGGTCAAGACCCAGATCCTGGTCCTGATGACGCTGCTGGGGCTGCTGCCGGCCCTGGTGATGACCATGACCAGCTTCCTGCGCTACGTGATCGTGCTGTCCCTGCTCAAGCAGGCGCTGGGCCTGCAGCAGGGCCTGCCGCAGCGGGTCGTCACCGGCGTGGCGCTGGTGCTGACCCTGCTGGTGATGCGCCCGGTCGGCGAGCGCGTCTGGAACGAGGCGATGGTCCCCTACGACCAGGACCAGATCACCATGCAGGAGGCCCTGCGCCGCGGCAACGTGCCGCTGTCGCGCTTCATGCTGGCGCAGACCGACAAGGCCACCCTGGCCCACATCGCCACCATCTCCGGCTCGCCGGCCGGCCTGGACCCGGAGGCGCAGCCGTTCACGGTCAAGCTGGCCGCGTTCGTGCTCAGCGAACTGAAGACCGCGTTCCAGATCGGCTGCATGCTGTTCATCCCGTTCCTGGTGATCGACATCGTGGTGGCCTCGCTGCTGATGTCGATGGGCATGATGATGCTCTCGCCGCTGGTGATATCGCTGCCGCTCAAGTTGCTGCTGTTCGTGCTGGTGGACGGCTGGTCGCTGACGGTCAACACCCTGGTCACCAGCGTGCAGGGGATATAGCGGCATGAGCCCGGACATCGTCGCCGAGCTGGCGATGGGCGCGCTGCGCCTGATCATCCTGCTGGTGCTGGTGCTGATCGTGCCGAGCATGGTGGTGGGCGTGCTGGTGAGCCTGTTCCAGGCCGCGACCCAGATCAACGAACAGACCATGAGCTTCCTGCCGCGCCTGGTGTGCACCCTGCTGGTGATCGGCCTGGCCGGGCACTGGGTGGCCGCGCAGCTGATGCAGTACACCGTGGGAATCTTCCAGCGCGCCGCGCAGCTGGTGGGGTAGCGGCGATGGAGGCGTTGCTGCACCAGCTGCAGGACGTCTACACCGTCCTGCTGTGGCCGTTCTTCCGCTTCGCCGCGGCGCTGGCGGTTGCGCCGGTGCTGGGCGAGGCGCTGGTGCCGGTGCGCGCGCGGATGCTGCTGGCCCTGGTGCTGGCGGTGGCGGTGCAGCCGGCGCTGCCGCCGCCGCCGCAGGTGGACCCGGTCTCGCTGCACGGGGTGGTGCTGGTGTTCGAGCAGGTGCTGGTGGGCGGCATGATCGGCCTGGCGTTCCACCTGGTGCTGGCGGCGCTGACCCTGTTCGGCGTGCTGGCCTCCTCGCAGATGGGCCTGGCCATGGCCATGCTCAACGACCCGGTGAGCGGCACCCCCAGCGACGCGGTCTCGGCCCTGGTCTACGTGGTGTTCGTGCTGCTGTTCTTCGCCTTCGACGGCCACCTGCTGGTGACCCACGTGCTGGCGCGCAGCTTCCACGTGTGGCCGGTGGGCGCCGCCTCGCTGGACGACGGCGCGCTGCTGCGGCTGGCGCTGGGGGTGGGCTGGATCTTCGCCGCGGCACTGATGCTGGCGCTGCCGCTGGTGTTCGCGGCCATGGCGGTGCAGTTCGGCTCCGGCCTGCTCAACCGCGTGGCCCCGACCCTGAACCTGTTCGCGCTGGGCTTCTCGGTGACCATCGCCTTCGGCCTGCTGCTGGTGATGCTGCTGGTGCCGTCGCTGCCAGGCCATGCGCAGCGGATGCTGGCGCACGTGGTCGGGATGCTGGACGGCCTGGCCGCCGCCCCGGGGGTGCCATGAGCCAGTCCGATGCCGGGGACAAGAGCGAAAAGCCGACCCCGCACAAGCTGCGCAAGGCGCGCGAGGAAGGGCAGGTCGCCCGCTCGCGCGACGTCGGCACCGCGGTCGGGGTGCTGGCCTGCCTGCAGCTGGCGCTGTGGCTGATGCCGGGCTGGCTGGACGACTTCCGCCGGCTGTTCGCGCTGGCCATGCCCGGGCCCGGGCCGGGCGGGCTGGACGACGCCGCCTCGCAGCTGTTCCCGGCGACCCTCATGCTGCTGGCGAAGATGCTGCTGCCGCTGGCGGCGGTGCCGGCCTGCATCGCCCTGGCCTCGCTGTTCCCCGGCGGCTGGGTGCTGGCGCCGGCGCAGCTGCAGCCCAGGTTCAGCCGGCTGAACCCGGCCGCCAACCTCGGCAAGCTGCTCAAGCCACGGCACTACGCCCAGACCGGCATGCTGGTGCTCAAGTGCGTGGCGGTGCTGGCGGTTCTGTACTGGCAGTGCCGCGGCAACCTGCGCGCGTTCGCCGCGCTGCAGGGCGTGCCGCTGGAGGACGCGCTGGCCGGTGGCTCGCGCCTGCTGCTGGATACGATGCTGTGGCTGTGCGCGGTGCTGGCGGCGTTCGCGCTGGCCGACGTGCCGCTGCAGGGCCTGCTGTTCCTGCGCGAGCAGCGCATGAGCAAGCGCGACCTGAAGGAAGAGCACAAGCAGAACGAAGGCCGGCCCGAGGTCAAGCAGCGCATGCGCCAGCTGCGGCGGGCGATGCTGCACAGCGGCATCCGCCGCGCGGTGCCCCAGGCCGACGTGGTGGTGGTCAACCCGACCCACTACGCGGTGGCGCTCAAGTACGACGAGTCCCGCGCGCAGGCGCCCTTCGTGCTGGCCAAGGGCCTGGATGAGTCGGCGCTGTTCATCCGCCAGGTGGCCGAGGCCCACGGCGTCGAGGTGCTCGAGCTGCCGCCGCTGGCGCGCGCGGTCTACCACACCAGCCAGGTCAACCAGCAGATCCCGGCCGCGCTGTACGACGCGGTCGCCCAGGTCCTGATCTACGTGCTGCAGATCAAGGCCTTCCGCAACGGCCAGCGGCGCGCGCCGCCGCGCCGGCCGGCGCGCCTGGACATCCCCGCAGAACTGAGTTCCCCCGAGCCGGCATGAACCCGTCCAAGAACTTCCTCGCCCCCCTGCGCCGGATCAAGGTCGGCGCGCCGCTGGCCCTGCTGCTGATGCTGGCCATGCTGGTGCTGCCGTTGCCGCCGGCGGTGCTGGACACCCTGTTCGTGTTCAACATCGCCCTGGCCATCGTGGTGATCCTGGTCAGCGTGACGGTTCGGCGGCCGCTGGAGTTCTCCGCGTTCCCGACCATCATCCTCGGCGCCACGCTGATGCGGCTGATGCTCAACGTGGCCTCCACCCGGGTGGTGCTGCTCAACGGCCACGAGGGCACCGACGCGGCCGGCCGCGTGATCGAGGCCTTCGGCCACGTGGTGATCGGCGGCAACTTCGTGGTCGGCCTGGTGGTGTTCGTCATCCTGATGATCATCAACTTCGTGGTGGTCACCAAGGGCGCCGAGCGCATCTCCGAGGTCTCGGCGCGCTTCACCCTGGACGCGCTGCCCGGCAAGCAGATGGCGATCGACGCCGACCTCAACGCCGGCCTGATCACCCAGGACCAGGCGCAACAGCGCCGCGCCGAGGTCGCCGCCGAGGCCGACTTCTACGGCGCGATGGACGGCGCCTCCAAGTTCGTCCGCGGCGACGCCATCGCCGGCATCCTGGTGCTGGTCATCAACCTGGTCGGCGGCCTGCTGATCGGCATGGCCATGAACGGCATGGGCTTCGCCGACGCCTTCCAGCAGTACGGCCTGCTGACCATCGGCGACGGCCTGGTGGCGCAGATCCCGGCGCTGCTGCTGTCGGCCGCGGCGGCGATCATCGTCACCCGGATCAGCTCCAGCGGCGACATGGAGCAGCAGTTGGGGCAGCAGCTGCTGGCTTCGCCCAGCGTGATGTACGGCACCGCCGGCCTGCTGCTGCTGCTGGCGATGCTGCCGGGCATGCCGGGCCTGCTGTTCCTGGCCTTCGCCGCGCTGCTCGGCTACCTCGGCTGGCGCCTGCAGCGCGGGGGCGCGGCGGTGGAAGCCCCGGACCCGGCGCGCGAGGTCGAGGCCACCCTGCTGTCGGCGCCGCCGGCGGCGCTGGACTGGGCCAGCATCCCGTACGTGGAAACCCTGTCGGTGGCGCTGGGCTACAAGCTCATCGGCCTGATCGACGAAGCCCAGGGCGCGCCGCTGCTCAAGCGCCTGCGTGGCATGCGCCAGAACCTGTCGGAGAACCTCGGCTTCCTGGTGCCGCCGATCGGCGCGCGCAGCGACCTGTCGCAGCCGCCGGCGCAGTACTCGGTGCTGATGGCCGGCGCGGTGGTGGCGCAGGGCCAGGTGCACGCCAACCGGCTGATGGCCATCCCCTCGGCCAAGGTGTACGGCGAACTGGACGGGATCCCGGACGTGGACCCTGCCTACGAGATGCAGGTCACCTGGATCGAGCCGGAGCGCAAGGCGCACGCGCTGGGCCTGGGCTACCAGGTGGTGGACTGCTCCACCGTGATCGCCACCCACCTGGCCAAGGTGGTCAGCGACAACCTGCAGGACCTGTTCACCTACGACGACGTGGCGGCCATGCTCGAGCGCCTGTCGGCGCAGGCGCCGGTGCTGGGGGAGGCGCTGGGCAAGGCGCTGAGCCACGGCCAGCTGCGCCGCGTGTTCGGCCAGCTGCTGGCGGAGAACGTGTCGCTGAAGGACATCCGCGGCATCGCCTCGGCCCTGGTCGAGGCGGCCGAGGGCACCAAGGACCCGGTGCTGCTGGCGGCGGAGGTGCGCTGCGCGCTGCGCCGGCAGATCGTGGCCGGGATCTTCGGCCAGCGCCGGCAGATCCACGGCTTCGGCCTGGGCAGCGAGCTGGAGGGCCTGCTGCTGGGCGCGCTCAGCAGCGCCGAGAGCTCCAGCAGCCGCATCGCCCTGGACAACTTCCCGATCGATCCCAACGTGCTGACCCAGCTGCAGCTCAACATGCCGGCCACGCGCGAGCAGATGAAGCAGCAGGGCCTGCCGCCGGTGCTGCTGGTGATCCCGCGGCTGCGCCCGATCCTGGCGCGCTACGCACGGCTGTTCGCGCCCGGCTTGAACGTGCTCTCGTACAACGAGATCCCCGATGGGCGGGAGGTAAGCCTGGTCGGCACCCTCGGCTGATCCGCCGCCGCAACCGGTTGCCACGGTAATCATTGCGCTGGTGCGGGCGCGCCGGCGCCTTGCGCTTTGGACTTTCGTCGTGCCCGCGTGCGCAACGCACGGGACCACTGTGCGCGTTTGCACAGAACGTGAAGGTCGCGCTCAAGAATGCCCCGCCAGGGGCGATCTGCTCACCGTCGCCAACGCCCCGACCAGGGCCAGGCGTCCGACGGACCGCCCGGTGGGCGTCCCTGCCCGCGGCACGTGTCCCCCGCATGCGCCCGCGGCAGCGGCCCCTCCCCCCACGCCCCCCGGGCCGGTTCCGCCGCCCCCATCCCGTGTTCCCGCTGTTCCGCGGCACCGCCGCAGAAGGTCCCCCCACAATGCGCGTCGCAATCCTCGAAGACACCATCGGCCAGGCGATCACCGTCGCCGGCTGGCTGGAGAAGGCCGGCTTCAAGAGCATCGTCCGCCACGAAGGCAATGGCTTCATCAGGCTGCTGGAGACCGAGCAGGTCGACATGCTGCTGCTGGACTGGGACGTACCCGGGCGCAGCGGGATCGATGTGCTGCGCTGGGCGCGCGAACGCCACCCGGACGACCTGCCGGTGGTGATGCTGAGCCAGTGCGACAACGAGGAGCAGATCGTGCAGGGCCTGGAATGCGGCGCCGACGACTACCTGGTCAAGCCGGCCGGCGAGCGCGAACTGATCGCGCGGGTGCGGGCGCAGATGCGCCGCTACTACCCGGAGCGGATGCGCGGCCAGCAGATCGTCGTCGGCAACTACACCCTGGACCTGGCCAGCCGCAGCGCGCGCCTGGCCAACGGCCCGCACTCGCAGGTGGTGAACCTGCCGGCGCGCGAGTTCGCCCTGGCCGAGCACCTGTTCCGCAACGCCGGCCGCATCGTGCGCAAGGACGACCTGATCCGGCAGATCTGGGGCGAGGTCGACCGCAAGTACGACGCCACCCTGGCCACCTACATCAGCAAGCTGCGCAACAGCCTGGAGCTGCGCGCCAAGAACGGGCTGGTGATCTCCACCGTGTACAACCACGGCTACCGGCTCGAGCAGCTCCCGGGCGCGCGCAGCGAGGAAGCCGGCTACGCCGCCGCCAGGCCGCGCCTGGCGCGCCAGTACTCGTGAGCATGGCCGCGGTCGCGGCTTCCGGCCGGGGCCTGCCCTGGCAAGCTCCCGGCGGGCACACCGCCCGGCTGTGCGCGATCGGCGTCGTCCCGGTCGCGCCGGAGCAGGCCGGCGGCCTGCGCCTGCTGGCCGCGCAGCTGCATGCGGGCTTCCCGGTGTCGGCGCTGTGGATGTGGCTGGGGCTGGCGCTGCTGGCGTTCCTGTGCGGGCTGGCCGGCTCGATGCTGGCCGGCATCCTGCACCGCCGCGCGCGCCGCCGCCGCGCCTGGTACCTGGCCTGGCAGCGCCGCTACCAGCGCACCCTCAACACGCTTGATTACCCGGTGTTCGTGGTCAACGGCCACGGCCTGGTGGTGTTGCAGAACCGCCAGGCCAGCCGCCTGGCGGCGCTGGCCTGCGGCGACGGCAACGACGCGCCGGTGGAGATCGCGCGCCTGGCGGTGGGCGCGGCGGCGGCATCGAGTGCCGGCGAGGTGCGGGTCGGCGGCCGCGCCTGGCAGTGGCTGCGGGTGCCCGCGCCGCCGCTGGTCCCGGGTGCCGGCGCGTACAGCGTGCTGTGCCTGCTGGATCCCGAGGCCGGCGACGCCGGCCGCGACCGCGCCGCACTGCGCCATATCGCCCACGACCTGCGCAGTCCGCTGACCACGATGCTGACCCTGATCGAGGAGCGCTCGGCGCGGCTGCACGAACGCCCGGGCAATCCCGCCGGCGAAGACCTCAGCTTCCTGGAGGAACTGCGCCGCCAGGCCGATTATTCGCTGCGGCTGTCGCGCGACTTCCTGCAGATCTCGCGCGCCGAGCGCCTGGACCGCGGCAGCTTCGTCCCGGTCAACCTCGAGGACGTCGTCGCCGAGGCGGTGGACCAGATGTGGCTGGCGGCCGAGCAGCGCTCGATCCGCCTGGTCGGCCCGGTGGGCCACGTGCGCGATCCGTGGATCCAGGGCAACCCGGCGATGCTGGTGCGCGCGCTGGCCAACCTGCTGGACAACGCGCTGAAGTATTCCGGCCCGGACACCGAGGTGGCCGCCTGGGTACGCCGTGCCGAGGACGGCCGCCTGCTGCTGCGGGTGATCGACCAGGGCGTGGGCATCGACGAGGCCGACCTGCCGCACCTGTTCGATCCGTTCTTCCAGGCCGGCGGCGCGGCCGGTGCGATGCGCGGCGGCGCCAACATGGGCGTGGGCCTGGGCCTGGCCTTCGTGCGCTGCGTGGTGGAGCGCCACGGCGGCGAGATCTCGGTCGCCAGCCGCGTCGGCCACGGCACCGAGGTCTCGATCTTCCTGCCGGCCGGCTGAGCCGCGCTAGGCCCCCAGCACCGAACCCACGCGCTGCCGGCTCATCCCGCGCAGGCAGGCACCGGCGGTGGCCAGGCGGCGGAACCCGGCGTCCCCGGCCAGGCCGGCGGCAAAGCCATCGGCGGCCTGCCGCATCGCCGCCGGAGTCGCCTGCGGCTGCCCGGCGCGTACCTCGGCCGCGGTGGCCGCCAGGTGCGCGGCCATGTCGTTGCGCGCGTGTTCGGCCCGGATCAGCGCGGCCGAGGCCTGGCGGAAGGCGTCCTGGCGCGTGCCGGCATCGTCCACCGACCACTGCGCCGGATCGATCGCGCCGGCCAGCGGCTCGGCCACCACCCGGCTGGGCCAGCCGCTGGGAAAACGCCGGCCGCCGCCCTGCACCAGCAACTGTCCGCGCAGCGCCGGCCAGGCCGACTCCTGCACCGAGAAGCGCAGGCCGCCGGCATCGTCCGCGGCCACCTGCAGCCCGTCCGGCGCCAGCACCGCGCCCAGCCGGCGCAAGCGCTCTTCCGGCGCATCGCCCTCGCCCAGCACCAGCACCCGCGCGCGGCGGCCCATGCCGCGCGGATGGAACACCAGGGTCTCGGCCTCCGGCGCGGCCAGCGCGGCCTGGTCGAGGCCGCGGATACGGAACGCCTGGCGCGCGTCGCCGGCGGGGAACAGCTGCAACTCCGCATCCACGGTGCCGCCGCTGTCGGCCGGGCGCCGCTCCCAGTAGCCGCGCAGCTGCGCCAGGCTGGCCTCCAGCGCGGGCGGGGCGGCGCCGGCGCTGGCCGCGGGTGCGGACAGGCGCCGCGCCAGTTCGCGCAAGCGCGGCAGCAGTCCGTCCATCCACGCCAGCGCGCGCTGGGTGCCGGTGGCCTCGCGGTTGAGTTCGGACTGGCGCGCGGCGAAGCCGGCGTACCAGCTGGTGTCGGGCGCGCTGGCCTCGGCCTCGCGCACGGCCGGCGCCGGCGCGGCCGCCACCGCCGCCGGTGCGCCGACCCGCGAAGGGGTGGCGATCCCGCGGGACTCGATGCCCGACGATTGCAACCGCACGCTCATGCGCAGGTCACAGCAGGTCGTACGGGTTCAGCTGCATGATCCGGCCATACACCTGGTAGGTGGCCTGGATCGCGACGGTGTGGCGGGTGAGGCGGTCATAGGCCTCGGCCACGTCCAGCCCGGCGACCTGCTCGGTGGCCGCGGCGTTGCCGACCTGCATCGCGGCGTGGGTGTCGTCGAGCAGGGCGATGGTGTTGCGCGCGCCGCCCAGCTCGCCCATCTTCGCGGTCAGCGAGTCCATGCCGGCGCCCATCGCCGCCTCGGCCGCCGCCAGGATCGCGCGCATCGCCGGGTCGCTGGCATCGGCTGCCGGGTCCTGCAGCACCGCCAGCGCGGCGTCGATCCGGTTGAGCACCTCGGCCAGGCTGTCCACGCTGACGTTGCCGGACTGGGTGAGGCCGTTGCCCACCACCACCTGCTGGCGCTTGTCGTTGCCGTCGAAGCTGTAGCGCGAGCCCACCGGCAGGGTGGGGTCGTAGCCGATCGGCGCGGTGCCGGTGAGGGTGCCGGAGAACAGGTAGTTGCCCTCCGAGTCCATGGCGTTGGCCGAGACGTGCAGGGTGTCGCGCAGGCTGCCAAGGGTGGTGGCCATGGCGTTGAGGTCGCCGGTGCTGTTGGCGCCGTCCAGCGCCCACACCAGCAGGTCGTGGGCGGACATCACCGTGTCCAGCATGCCCTGCAGGTGGGTCTCGTTGCGCTGCAGCTGGTTGGTGAGGGTGCCGATGTTGCTGCGGTACTGGGCCAGCAGCACCTCGTCGCGTTCGATCATGCGCAGGCGCACGCTGGCGATGGGGTCGTCGGACGGGCGGATGACCCGCTTCCCGGAGGACATCTGCTCCATCAAGCGCGACAGCCGGGTGTTGCCGTCGGCGAGCGTGCCCTGGATGGTGGTGGCCAGGTGGCTGCTGGCGATGCGCATGGGAGGCTCCTCAGAACGCCTGGATCAGGCTGTCGAACATTTCGCCGGCCACCGAGATGACCTTCATGTTGGCCTGGTAGGCCTGCAGCAGTTCGGAGATGCGCACAACTTCCTCCTCGCTGTTGACGCCGCTGACCGAGGCCAGGTCCTGCTCGGCCTGCTGGCGCAGGGTGATCGCGGTCTGCAGCATCGCGCCGTTGTTCTGGCTGTCCGAACCGAGCTGGCCGACCATCATGGTGTAGGCATCGCCCACCGATACCTCGCCGAGGCCGGCCAGGGCGAAGGTCTGCAGGCGCACGCCCAGCACCTCGGCCAGGTTCTCGCTGTTGCCCGGCTCGCCGGCGACCGCGGAGAAGCCCAGGCGCGCCTGGGTGATGTCCGGGTTGACCGAGATCCGGCCGGTGGCCGGGTCGACCAGGAACAGTTCCAGGCCGGGCAGGCCGTCGATGCCGTAGCCGGAGGTGAGGCCGGCGTTGACCCGGGTGGCCAGTTCCGCGGCCAGCGCCTGGGTGAACTCCAGCTGCTGCGCCAGCACGCCGCTGGCGTAGCCGCTCATGCCGCCGATCGCGCCGCCGGCCTGTTCGCCGGCCAGCGGGAACGTGGCCGCGCCCAGCGACAGCTGCAGGTCGATGCCGCCGTCGGTGGCGGGCAACAGCTCCAGGCGCGCGGCCAGCTTGCCGGCCACCAGCGGCGGACCCTTGGCCAGGGCCACGTCGACGGTGCCGTCGCCGTTCTCGACCACGCGGATCTCGACCAGTCCGGCCAGTTCGGTCAGTGCGCGGTCGCGCTGGTCGACCAGTTCGGAGGTCGAACCGCCGAGCGCGGCGGTCTCGGCGATGCGTTCGTTGAGGCGGGCCACGGTGGCGGTGAGGTTGCCGACCTGGCCGGCGCTGGCAGCCACCTGCTGGCGTACCGCGTCGAGCTGGCCGTACAGGGTCTGGCGCAGCGAGTCGAAGCGCTTGACCAGGCCTTCGGCGGCGGAAATGACCTGCTGGCGCAGCGGCACCGAAGTCGGGCTGGTGCTCACCTCGTCCAGCGAGGCGAAGAAGGCGTCGATGCCGCCCTTGACGCTGCCGTCCTCCAGGCCCATCACCTCCTCCAGCTGCGCGAAGTACGGCTCGGTCGCCGAGTAGCTGGCCGCGCGCGCGGTGGTGTTCCACACCTGCTGGCTCTTGTAGCGGTCCTCGAAGCGGGTAAGCGCGGTGACTGCCACGCCGCCGCCGGCGCGCGCCGTCACCAGGGTGCCCTGGCGGGTATAGCCCGGGGTGTTGAGGTTGGCGGTGTTGCGCGCCGACATGTCCATGCCGGCCTGGGACGCAAGCAGGCCGGAGAGGCCGATGTGGGTGATGTTCATCATGGGATTCGGCGGTTCGGTCAGGTGCCGTCGCCGGCGGCGGACGGGTCGGCGAGCTGGGCCAGCAATGCATCGGCGATGCCGAAGGAACGCAGGCGGGCGATGTCGAAGGCGACCAGGCCGGCGGCGTGGTCGAGCATGGCGGCCTGCTCGTCGCCGCCCTCGCCCTCGCCGAAGGCGTCGGCGGCCTGGCGCATGGCCTGGAACATCTGGGCGATGAACAGGCCCTCGAACTGCACCGCGGCCTCGACCATGCGCGCGTCGGCGGAGGCCGCGGGCGCGGGTGGGGCGCCGGGGGCATCCGCCGCCGCGAGCGCGGGGGGGAGGGGCGGGGGAGGAACGTAGACGGGCAGCATCAGATCACCACAAGTTCGCCGGACAATGCGCCGGCTTCGTCCAGCGCCTGCAGGATGGCCATCAGGTCGTCGGGGCTGGCACCGATGCCGTTGATGGTGTCCACGATCGCCTGCAGGCTCGCGCCCTCGGTCCAGTGGAACACGCGCGGCACCTCGCTTTGCACTTCCACGTCCGAGCGCGGGGTGACCGCGGTCTGGCCGCCGGAGAAGCCGTTGGGCTGGCTAACGTCGAAGCCCTCGCCGATGCTCACCCGCAGCGAGCCGTGCGAGACCGCGACCGGCTTGACCGTGACCTCGCGCGAGATCACCACGGTGCCGGTGCGCGAGTTGAACACCACCTTCGGCTGGCCCTCGCCGGCGTCGATGTCGATCGCGCCGAGGCGGGCGACGAAGCCCACCCGCTTGCGCGGATCGGCCGGCGCCTGTACTTCCACCGCGGTGGCGTCCAGCGAGTGCGCCATGTCCGCGCCCAGTTCGCGGTTGAGCGCGCGGGTGATGCTGTCGGCGGTCTGGAAGTCCGGGCGGCGCAGGTTGAGGCGGATGGTCGGCGCGGTGGCGAAGTCCGAGGGGATCTCCTGCTCGATGGTGGCGCCGTTGGGGATGCGCCCGGCGGTGGGCGTGTTGACGGTGACGCTGGAGCCGCTGCGGCCCTGCGCGCTCATTCCCGGGATCACCAGGTTGCCCTGCGCCAGCGCGTAGACCTGGCCGTCGGCGCCCTTGAGCGGGGTCAGCAGCAGGGTGCCGCCGCGCAGGCTCTTGGCGTCGCCCAGCGAGGACACGGTGACGTCGATGGTCTGGCCGCGGCGGTAGCCGGGCGGGAAGCTGGCGCTGACCATCACCGCGGCGGTGTTGCGCGCGCGCACCGAGGTCCCGGTGGGCAGGCTCACCCCGTGCTGCTCGAGCATGTTGCGCACCGACTGGCTGGTGTAGCGCGCCTGGGTGCCGTCGCCGCTGCCGTCCAGGCCGACCACGATGCCGTAGCCGACCAGCTGGTTCTCGCGCACGCCCTCCACGTCGACCAGGCTGCCGATGCGTTGCGCCGCCGCCGGCGCGGCCGCCAGCAGCAGGGCCAGCAGCGCGACCCAGCGCGGCGCGCGCGGACGCATGCCGGGGAAGCGGGACGCACGGTTCACAGCGGCACCAGCGGGTGGTTGAAGAAGCGCGCCAGCCAGCCGCTGCGGCTGGCGTTGGCCACGGTGCCGCGGCCGGAGTACTGGATGCGCGCGTTGGCCACGCGCTGCGAGGACACCAGGTTGCCGGTGTCGATGTCGCCGGGGCGGACGTAGCCGCTCAGGCGCACGGTCTCCACGCCCTGGTTGAGCGCCAGGCTCTTCTGCCCGTCGACCTGCAGCAGGCCGTTGGGCAGGACCTTCTGCACGACCACGGTGACCGAGCCGGTGAGCGAGGCCTGCTGGGTGGTGGAGCCGGAGCCGGTGGTGCCGCGCTTGAGTCCGAGCTCGGTGTCCAGGTCCACGTCGCTGCCGAGCAGGCGCCCGGCGCCCATCTGGATGCTGGACTGCTTGCTCACCGCCGCGTCGCTGCGGTTGCTGGCCTGGGTCGATTCCTGCAGGACCACGGTCAGCACGTCGCCCACCCGCCAGGCGCGGTCGTCGGCGGTGAGCGGGCGCAGGTTGCCGGGCGCGTACAGGCCGCCGGAGCGGCCCTGCGGCGTTTCCAGCGCCAATTCCGGCATGCTGTCGTGCGGCGGCATGGCCACTTCCCCGCGCAGGGTCGTGCAACCCGCGCACGCGGCCAGCGCCAGCACCGCCAGGGAGGCCGTCGCGCGCATCAGCGGGCCGCCTGCGCCAGCTGCTGCATCATGTTGTCCGCCGCGGTTAGCACCTTGGTGTTCATCTCGTAGGTGCGCTGCGCGGCGATCATCTCCACCATCTCCTCCACCGCCTGCACGTTGGAGCCTTCCAGCGCGCGCTGCTTGAGCGTGCCCAGGCCTTCCTGGCCCGGCTGCGCCTCCACCGGCGCGCCGCTGGCCACGGTCTCGCGGTACAGGTTGTCGCCCATGGCCAGCAGGCCGGCCGGGTTGACGAAGCCGGCCAGCAGCAGCTGCCCGACCTCGGTGGCGTTGGCCGAATCGCTGGTGGTGACGGTGACCGCGCCGTTCTCGCCGATGCTCACGCTGGTGGCGTTGGCCGGGATGGTGATCGCCGGCACCAGGGGCAGGCCCTGGGCGTTGGTCAGGTTGCCGTCCTGGTCCATGCGCAGCTGGCCGGCGCGGGTGTAGCCGATCTCGCCGTCGGGCAGTTCCACCTGCAGGAAGCCGTTGCCGACGATGGCCACGTCCAGCTCGCCGCCGGTGGTCTGCAGGTTGCCGGTGGTGAACACCTTCTGGGTGCCGACCACGCGGGTGCCGTTGCCCAGCTGCACGCCGCCGGACAGCGCCGAATCGCTGATCTGGGTGCCCGGCTGCTGCTCGACCCGGTAGAACAGGTCCTCGAACGTGGCGCGGTCGCGCTTGTAGCCGATCGTGTTGACGTTGGCGAGGTTGTTGGAGATGGTCTGCAGCCGCGCTTCCTGGGCCTGCAGGCCGGTCTTGCTGATCCACAATGCGGGGTTCATCGGGGGGGCTCGCTAGTAGGGGGCGGAAGGTCAGCCGCGGATCAGGCGCTCGCCGGCCTGGGCCATCTCGTCGGCGTTGCGGAACAGCCGCATCTGCATCTCGAAGGTGCGGCCCAGTTGCATGGTCTGGATCATTTCCTCCACCGCCGAGACGTTGCTGCTCTCGAGGTGGCCGGCGGCCACGCGCACGCGCTCGTCGGGGCCGTACTCGATCCCGCTGCGGGTGCCGAGCAGGCCGTCGGGGCGCTTCACCAGGTCGGCCGGCTCGGGCAGGGCCAGGGCCAGGCGGCCGACTTCCTGCAGCTCGCCGCCGTCCTGTGGGCGCACCGAGATGCGACCGTCGGCGCCGATGTCGATCGACTGGTGCGGCGGCAGGAACAGCGGACCGCCTTCGCCCATCACCGGGCGGCCGTCGAGGGTCAGCGCGCCCTGGTCGTCGAGCTCGAAGTGGCCGGCGCGGGAGTAGGCAAGGCCGTCGCCGGCCTGGACCACGAAGTAGCCATCGCCCTGGATGGCCACGTCCAGCGTGCGCCCGGTCTCGTTGAGGCGGCCGCGCGCCTGGTCGACGAAGGTGCTGGTCAGGCTTGCCTGGCGGCGCGAGTCGTAGCCGTAGCCGGAGACTTCCAGGTGCTCGGCCACCGCCATGTCGGCGCGAAAGCCTGTGGTCTGCGCGTTCGCCAGGTTGTTCGCGCGCACCGCCAGCGCACGCCGGGTGTAGTCGGCGCCGCTGACGGCGGTGTAGAGGAAGCTGTCCATCCGCTTACAGCGCCTGCATCAGGGTGCGCACCATCTCGCTCTCGGTGGTCAGCACCTTGGAGTTGGCCTGGTAGCCCTGCTGGGCGTTCATCAGGTTGACCAGCTCGGCGGCCATGTCCACGTTCGAGGCTTCCAGCGAGGCCACTTCCAGCGAGCCGATCACGCCGGAACCGGCCTCGCCGTAGATCGGCTCGCCGGTGGTCGCGTTCGGCTGCCAGGAGGTGCCGTCCACCGCGGTCAGGCCGGATTCGCTGGGGAACACGGCCAGCGCCAGGCGGCCCACTTCCTGGCGGCTGCCGTTGCTGTACTGCACCTGGATGCTGCCGTCCTCGGCCAGGGTGGTGTCGACCACGGTCCCCGGCGCGTTGCCGTTGGCGCGGTTGGTGGTGGTGTTGAAGTCGCCGCCGAAGAAGGTGGTGGTGGCGTAGTTGATCGCCACCTGCAGCGGCTCGGCGCCATCGGGGGTGCCCAGGCCGATGCTGACCGGCGCCGCCGGCGCGGCCAGCTGGCCGGTGGTCCCGAACTGCAGGCTGGAGGTCACCGGGCCGGTGCCATCGTCCACCAGGGTGCCGTCCACCGCGTAGTACACGGTGACCTCGTTGCCGGCGCCGCGCACGAAGTACTGGCTCAGGGTGTGCTGGCGGCCCAGCGAGTCGTACAGGCTGGAAACCTGCACGCCGTTGTAGGTGGTGGCGTCGGCCATGTCGAACGCGCCGGCCGGCGGCTGCCAGTCGGCGGACATGTTGCCGGCGTAGTTCAGGGTGGTGCTGGCGGCGGCCGGCATCGCCTCGGTGGGCACGCTCAGGTCGCCGAGCACGCCGCCGGTGGCGGTGCCGTAGCCCTGCACGCGGCGGCCGATGGAGTCGACCACGAAGCCGTCCTTGTCCACGCTGAACTGGCCCAGGCGCGAGTACACCATCGCGCCGCTGCTGTCGCGGGCGACGAAGAAGCCGCGGCCCTGGATCGCCGCATCCAGGCTGCGGCCGGTGGCGAGCACGTTGCCGCCAAGGCTCATCGACTGCGTGGTCGAACCGATGTACACGCCGCCGGCCTTGCCCTGCGAATAGGCCGAGGCGAAGTTGGCGCGGCCGGACTTGAAGCCGTAGCTGCCGCTGTTGGCGATGTTGTTGCTGATCTGGTCGAGCTGGCCGGTGACTGCGTTGAGGCCGCTGAGTGCGATGTTGAATGCCATGGACCGTCAGGCTCCTTGCTGCGAGGGGGTCCGGGTGCCGCCGCTGCGGCCCAGGAATCGGGAGATGTCGCCGGTGCCGACCTCGCCGACGCCGGCGACGTCGAGCACCACCTGGCCCTGCGCGTCCAGGCGCACGCCAAGCAGGCGGCCCTGGAGCTCGGCGCGCGGCGCCTCGCCGGTGCCGGCCTCGATCCGCAGCGCGTAGCGTCCGGCGGGCAGGCCGAGCTTGCGCGGGTCGATGCTGAACTGCACGGTGCCGGCGTCGTGCGCGCCCAGCTCGATGCGGCGGGTGCTGCCGTCGGCGCCGGTCAGCAGCACGGCCACCTCGGCGGCGGGCGCATCCAGCACGAATGCGCCCTGGACCGGGTCGGCGCCGAGGCTGACGCCGGCGGCGGCGACCATGATGTCGCTGCCGACCTGGGCGCCCAGGTTCACCACCAGCATGCTTTCCTGCAGTGCCGCGGAGCTGCTGGTCAGGCTGGACAGGGTCTGCATCGTCTCGACCTGGCTCATCGAGGCGAACTGGTTGACGAAGTCCTTGCTCTCCATCGGCGAGAGCGGGTCCTGGTTGCGGATCTGCGCCACCAGCAGGGTCATGAACAGGTCGGAGACGCTGCGGCCGTTCGCGGCCACGGCCCCGTCGGACCTGCCGGCGCCGGCGCCGGCCAGCAACGCGTTGTCGACCGCGGTCATGCGCCTTCTCCCAGCTTCAGCACCGCCTGCTGCATCCCGTTCAGGCGCGCCAGCACCTCGACGTTGGTGGAATAGGCGCGGGAGGCGGCGAGCATGTCGGCCATCTCCTCCACCGGGTTGACGTTGGAATAGAAGACCATGCCGTTCTCGTCGGCCAGGGGGTTGCCGGGCTCGTGGCGCGATTCCAGCGGGTCCTGGCTGGTGATCACGTCCAGCACCTGCACGCGCGCGCCGAGGCCGTTGAACACCGAGGCGAACACCGGCTTGCGCGCCAGGTAGGCGCCGTCGGCGGTGCCGGCGGTGTTGGCGTTGGCCAGGTTGCTGGCGATGGTGTTCATGCGCACGGTCTGGGCGGCCATGGCCGAACCGGCGATTTCCACGCTCTGCTTGAGGCTCATCGTGCTTATCCGTTGCCCTGGATGGCCGCGGCCAGGCCCTTGAGTTTCATGTTCAGGAAGGTCAGGCTGGTCTGGAAATCGAGGGCGTTCTGCGCGAATTCGGCCTGTTCGACGCCGAGCTCGACGGTGTTGCCGTCCTGCGAGGGGCGGCTGGGAACGCGGTAGAGCACCGCGTCGGATTCGAACGGCAGCAGCGGCTCGGCCAGGCCGAGCGCGGCCTCGTCCAGGCGCGCGCGGAAGTCGAGGTCGCGTGCCTGGTAGCCGGGGGTGTTCTCGTTGGCCAGGTTGGAGGCCAGTACCTGGGCGCGTTCGCCGCGCAGCTTCAGCGCGGCAGGGTGCAGGCCAAGCGCCTGTCCGAGGTTGATACCCATGCTGTTCCGGTTCCTCTGGTGGTCGCGGCAGTGCCACGACCGGGCCGTCGCATGGTAGGGAGGCCCCCCGGCCGCTGGCGGAATCTAAAAAGATCCTGAGCGAAGCCCGCGCGCCCGCGCGGCTAATCTGCGCGGCATGTCCCAATCGCACTTCGCCTCCCTGCCCGTCCTCGCCTGCCTGCTGGCGGCATGTATGCCGCCGCAGGCACGCGCGCAGGACGCTTCGATGCCGCAGGCGCGGCTGGAACAGGTGGCGCGTGCCTGGGTGCAACGGCGGGTCCAGGCAATGGGCGTGCCCACCGCACGCATCGAGGTGCTGCTGTTGCCGGCGGCACGGCGCCCGCCCGATTGCGCGCGGCCGCTGCAGGTGGAGGTGGCCGAGGTGGCGGCGGACGAGCGCTTCGACCGCCTGCAGCTGCTGGTGCGCTGTCCTGGCGGCGGCGAGGTGCGTTTCGCGGCGCGCGCCGGCGCCTACGTGGACGCGGTGGTCGCGCGCGGGGAAGTGGCGGCCGGGCAGCCGCTGCGTGCCGAGGTGCTGGGAACCGGCGAGCAGGACCTGGCGGCGATCCCCGACCTGTTGCTGTCGCCGGACCAGGCCGCCGGCTACCGCGCCCGGCGCACGCTGCGCGCGGGCCAGCCGTTGCGGCGTTCGCTGCTGCAGGGCGGCAGCGCGGTCGCCCGTGGCCAGCCGCTGCGGATCGTGGCGACGGGGCAGGGCTTCCAGATCGCGATTGCAGGCACCGCGCTGGAGGATGGCGGGGTAGGCGACAGCGTGCGCATCCGCAACACCAGCACAGGCAAGACCACCCGTGCCCGGGTCCTGGCCCCCGGCGTGGTCGGCCTGGAGGCGGAGGCGGCGCCATAGCGCGGCGCCGGACGGCGCGGCCAGGCGTGGCGATGGAAACAAAAAGCCCCGCGGATGCGGGGCTTTTGCGTTGCAGGCAATGGTGGCTACGGGTGGACTCGAACCACCGACCCCAGCATTATGAGTGCTGTGCTCTAACCGGCTGAGCTACGTAGCCGAAACCGCGGACCAGGCCGCGCTTCCCGCGCACGCGCCTGCAGGGCGGCGGGGAATTGCGAATTTTTCACGTTCCTGGCCGCGCTGTCAATCGCCGCTTGTCGCCCTGCCGGGGGCGTGGCATTGTCGGGGCAGTCGAATTTTCTGGAGTCCGCATCGTGATCGATCCGGACGGTTACAGGCCGAACGTCGGCATCGTGCTGATGCGCGACGATGGGCAGGTGTTCTGGGCGCGCCGGGTGCGCCGGGATGGCTGGCAGTTCCCGCAGGGCGGGATGCGCAGCGACGAAACCCCGGTCGAGGCCATGTACCGCGAGCTGTACGAGGAAACCGGCCTGTCCCCCGAGCATGTGGAACTGCTGGGCGCCACGCCCGGCTGGCTGCGCTACCGGCTGCCGGGGCGGGCGATCCGCCGTGGCGGGCCGGGGCCGGTGTGCATCGGGCAGAAGCAGGTCTGGTTCCTGCTGCGGCTGGTGGCCGACGAGTCACTGGTGCGCTTCGACGCCACCGACAGCCCCGAGTTCGACCACTGGCGCTGGGTCGACTTCTGGTACCCGGTCGAGCACGTGGTCACCTTCAAGCGCGGGGTCTATGCCCGCGCCCTGCGCCACCTGGCCCCGCTGGCCACCAGCGTGGGCGCCCAGCTGCGGCAGATGCCGGGGGTGGCGCAGCAGGCCTGGCTGCCGGGCAACAGCGCCGGCCACGACCGTCCGCGGCGGCGGCCGCGGCAGCCGCGGGGCGGGCGTTCATCCGCCTGAACCCTGGCAGGGGCCGCGGACGCGGATGCAATTGACAATGGTTCTCATTCATTGTGGAATGGATCCCGGTTCAGCCACATGAGACCGCCGTGTACGTCTGCATCTGCAATGGGGTTACCGACCGCCAGATCCGCGAGGCCGTCGAGGCCGGCTGCGAAAGCGTCGCCGAACTGACCATGCGTACCGGCTGCGGCGCGACCTGCGGCACCTGCCTGCCGCTGGCCGCCGACCTGGTGGCCGAATACCGGGCCCGCGCCCTGCCCCTGCCGCTGCTGCAGGCGGCCTGAGCCTCGCCGGCCCGCGGCCGGCGATGCACACGATTCGCGTTACCTCGCCGCCGCCCGCGGCGCGCTAGAGTGCGCGCATCCCCCGCGCAGGAGCGAACCCGATGAAAGGCGACGCGAAGGTCATCGAGTACCTCAACAAGGCCCTGTACAACGAGCTCACCGCGATCAACCAGTACTTCCTGCACGCCAAGATGCTGAAGAACTGGGGGCTCAAGGAGCTGGCCGAGCACGAGTACAAGGAATCGATCGAGGAGATGCACCACGCCGACTGGCTGGCCGAGCGCATCCTGTTCCTCGAGGGCCTGCCGAACTTCCAGGCGCTGGGCAAGCTGCGCATCGGCGAGGGCCCGCGCGAGGCGCTGGAGTGCGACCTGGCGCTGGAACTGGAAGGCATCCTGCTGCTGCGCGAGGCGATCGCCTACGCCGATTCGGTCGGCGACTACGTCAGCCGCCAGCTGTTCACGAAGATCCTCGACAACGAGGAGGAGCACGTGGACTGGCTCGAGACCCAGCTGGACCTGATCGCCCGCATCGGCGAGCAGAACTACCTGCTCAGCAAGCTCGAGGACTGACCCGGGGTCGCCAGCCAGGCCAGCAGCGCCTCGCGCGCGCGGCCGAATTCGGCGATCAGCAGCGCCGCGGCCACCGCCGGCCGCTCCAGGGTGCCGGTGCGCGCCGCGGTCTCGATCCGGCGCGCCACCGACGACAGCGCCAGCGCGCCGATGTTGGCGCTGGAGGACTTGAGCGCATGCGCGGCCTCGCGCATGGCCGGCAGGTCGGGCGTGGCCGAGGCCTGCTCCACCTGGCGCACCAGCCGCGGCGCATCCTCCAGGAACAGGCGCACGATCGCGGTGGCGTCGTCGCCGGCGATCGCGCGCAGCTCATCCAGCATTTCCATGTCCAGCACCGGGATCCCGGCATCCACGGCCGACAGGGCCGTGGCCTGGGCGCCGCTGGCGCGCGCCGCGGGGGCCGCCGGGCGGACCGGGGTGATTGCCGGCGTGGCCGGAGCCGTGGAAGGCGGTGCAGGGTTCGCCGGAGCCATGGGGTGCGCAGGAGCCGCCGGCGTGGCCGGCCGACCGGCGGCCGGCGCGGCGGGGGCGCCTGGCGCGGTCGGTGCAGTCGGCGCCGGGGCCGGGCGCGGCGGTGTCGCCGCAACCCGCGACGGCTGGGTTGCGGGAGGCATCAGCGGGGCCGCGGGCCGGGCCGGCGGCGTGGCCACGGCCGGAGCGGGGGCCGGGCGCGCCGGGCCAGGGGCGGGCGCGGCGCGCGGGACCGGGCCCGGGGCGGCAGCCGACGCGGGCGTCGCCGCCGGCGGGACGCTGGGTGCAGGCCGCGCCGGGGCCGCGGACGCCGCGGGCGCAGGCGCCTGGGCGGCGGCGGGCGCCGGGCGCAGCCAGCGCCGCAGGCAGGCATCGAGCTGCTCGCGCGCCACCGGTTTGGACAGGTAGTCGTCCATGCCCGCGTCCAGGCAGCGCTGGCGGTCGCCGGCCATGACGTTGGCGGTCATGGCCACGATCGGCAGGCGCCGGCCGCCGCGCACCGCTTCCTGCTCGCGCCAGCGCCGGGTGGCGCTGTAGCCGTCCAGCACCGGCATCTGGCAGTCCATGAAAACCAGGTCGTACTCGGCCGCGGCCAGGCGCGCCAGCGCGGCCTCGCCATTGGTCGCGGTGTCGCAGGCGTAGCCCAGCACCGACAGCAGCTTCTGCGCCACCAGCAGGTTGACGGGGTTGTCCTCCACCAGCAGCAGGCGCGCCGCATGCACCGGCGCCGGCCCGGCCGCCGGCGCGGGAGATGCAGGCGGGGCAGGGGGCGCAGCCGGGGTTTCCGGTACCTGCGGTGCCGGGCCCGGCTCGGCGCCGGCCAGCCCGCCGCCGGCCAGCGCGCCGGGGGTGTCGTCGTCGCCGCCCGGGGCGGTGTCGGCGGCCGTGCCCGCACCATCGCCGGCCGGTTCCTGCAGCGCGGCGCGCAGCTCGGCGTCCGCCGCCATCCGCGGCACCAGCTCGGCGCCCTCGCGCAGTTCCCCCGGCACCTCCGCGCCGTACAGCCACAGCAGGCGGATGCCGGCGTAGGCCGGGGTCCGGGCCAGCGCCCGGTACAGGGCGCGCGCGCTGTGGCGCAGGCCGTCGTGGTCGGCCAGGACCGCGACGTAGGCGCCGCGTGCCTGGCGCGGGAGGGCATCGCCGCGCAGCCGTTCCAGCGCTTCCTGCGGCGATTCGACCGCGTCCACGGCGTAGCCCCACGGTGGCAGCAGCAGGCCCATGCGCTGGCGCAGGCGCACGTCCGGGCTGACCACCAGCACCTGGCGCAGTTCTGCGCCACCGGTCTCGCCGCGCTGCAGGTCGCCGACCACCTTCAGCAGCGGGATCTCGAACCAGAAGGTGGAGCCGCGGCTGGGCTCGGATTCCACCCCGATGCGTCCGCCCATCAGGTCGACGATGCGCTTGCAGATGGCCAGGCCCAGGCCAGTGCCGCCGTACAGGCGGGTGGTGGAGGCGTCGGCCTGGCTGAAGGCACGGAACAGGCGCGCCTGGATGTCCGGGTCGATGCCGATGCCGGTGTCGCGCACCTCGAAGCGCAGCAGGTGCTGCGCCGGGGTCTCGCCCAGCCGGCGCACGGCCAGGGTGACCCCGCCGCGCTCGGTGAACTTGACCGCGTTGCCGACCAGGTTGCCCAGCACCTGGCGCAGCCGCACCGGGTCGCCGCGCACCGGCAGGCGCACGTTGGGGTCGATCTCCAGCTCCAGCCGCAGGCCCTTGTCCTCGGCCGGGCGGCGCATCAGCTGCAGCATCGCCTCCAGCGGCTCGCGCAGGTTGAAGGTGGTGATCTCCAGCTCAAGCCGGTTCGCCTCCAGCTTGGAGTAGTCGAGGATGTCGTCGACGATCCGCAGCAGCTGCAGCGAGGACTCGTGCGCGGTGCGCAGCATCTGCCGCTGGTCCTCGGCCAGGGTGCCGTGCCCGATCAGGTCCAGCATCGGGATGATGCCGTTGAGCGGGGTGCGGATCTCGTGGCTCATGGTGGCCAGGAACTCGCCCTTGGCCAGGGCCGCGGCCTCGGCCGCCTGCTTGGCCTGCAGCAGCTGCTGCTCGAGCTTGTCGTGGCGCTGCAGCTCGCGCTGCAGCTGGTTGCGCTCGTGCTCGGCCGTGGCCGCGCGCGCCAGCGCCGTGTCCAGCACCGCCGCGGTGCGGCGGGTGGCGAACAGGGTCACCAGCGCGGCCACCAGCCCGGCCAGCGCCAGGCCGCCGGCCAGCGCCACCCAGGGCCCGGGGATCCCGGCCAGTGCCAGGGCCAGGGCCAGCAACGCCGCTGCCATCGCGCCTGCGGCGGCAGCCGGCCACGGGCTGCGGGAGGCGGGCGCGGCCATGGCTAGAGCACCGCGTTCTGGAAGTCGAAGTCGAGCTCGCTGCCTACCGAGCTGACCAGGTTGCCCTGCACGAAGTCGATGCCGGCCATCCACATCGCCGCGGCGGCCTGCGGATCCTCGATCTGCTGGCCGACCACCAGCAGGCCAAAGCCATGGGCCTTGTCGATGGTGGCGCGCAGCTGGTCGCGCAGGCCCTGGTCGGTGTGCGCGCCGGCGAAGCGCCCGGCCATGCGCACGTAGCCCAGCGGCAGCTGGCCCAGCAGCGCCTCGGCCTCCGGGCCGGGCTCGTACTGGCTGAGGCAGAACTGCACGCCGGCCTCCACCAGGCGGCGGCAGAACGGGGCGAGGGCCACGCAGTGGACCAGGGCGTCGGCCAGGCGCAGGTCGATGATCACCGCGCCACCGTCGATGGCGCGCGCGCCGATCGCCTGCAGCAGCCAGTCGGCGTAGGCCTCGCGGGTGAGCGTGCGCGGCGACTGCGAGACGAACAGCTGCAGCGGGTTGCCCTCGCGCGCGCGGCGCGCGATCAGGTCCAGCGCGTGCTCCATCACCTGCTGGTCCAGGTCGGTGATGCGGCCGCTGGCCTCCGCCGTGGGCACCACCTGGCCGGCCGACAGCACCGTGCCGTCGGCCTGGCGCAGGCGCATCAGCACCTGGTATCGGGCCTGTTCGCTGCCGGCCACCGCCACCACCGGCTGGTAGGCCAGTTCGATCTCGCCTTCCAGCAGGGCCAGCTGTTCCTGTGCCTCCTGGGTGCTGGGCGGCACGTAGCCGCACACGCCCTCCGGCAGCAGGCGCGCCTGCAGCGCGGCGCGCTCGGTCGCCTCCAGCGCGGCGGTGGCGTGCTCGAAGCCGCCGGGCAGGGCGGCGTGGCCGACCGCGCTGCGCAGCTGCAGCGGCTCGCCCTCGCGCACCTGGAAGGTTTCGGTGGCCAGGCGCGCGCGCATCTCCGCGGCGATCGCCTGCAGCTGGTCCGGGACCGCGTCGCGGACCAGCGCCAGGAAGCTGTTGTCGTTCAGGCGCGCCAGCGGCGCCGGCGCCACGATCAGCGCCAGGCGGCGGCCGGCCTCGGCCATCAGCCGCTCGAACGCGGCGTAGCCGAAGCGCTCGCGCAGGCTCAGCGCGCCGGCGACCTCGACGAAGAACAGACCGGCGGTGGCGCCGGCGGCAAGCATCTCCTCCACCTGCTGCAGCAGCCAGCTGCGGGTGGCCAGGCCGGTGTCCGGGTGGCTGCGCAGGGTCGGCACCGCGATCGCCGGCGCGGCCGCGGCCTCGCGCTGCGCGCGCCGGCGCTGGATGCGGTTGGCCACCGCGGCGATCAGGTGGCGCGGACGCACCGGCTTGACCAGGCAATCGTCGGCGCCGGCTTCCAGCACCTCGAACTGCAGGTCCGGGTCCGGTTCGCCGGTGAGGAACACGATCGGCAGCAGCTGGCAGCCGGGCTGCTGGCGCACCAGGGTGGTCAGGCGGCGGCCGTCCACGCCCGGCAGGTGCAGGTCCATCAGGATCAGGTCCGGCTCGAACCGGGTGATCGCCTCGATCAGGCCCTCCGGCTGCATCAGCACCTCGGCCTGCATGCCGGCGCCGTGCAGCACGCTCTGCGCGAACAGCGCCTGCGGACGGTCGTCCTCGACCACCAGGATGCGGTACGGGGCCTCTTCGCCGGTGCTGAGCACCGGGGCCGGGGTCGGCACCGGGCCGGACGGGGCCACGGCGGCGGGCGGCGGCACCGCGGCGCCCACGCGCGCGGCGGGAGCGGCCGCGGCTTCGGCCGCCACGTCCGCGGCGTCGCGGGTCCAGCGGCGCCAGTAATAAGGTGGCGGGGTTTCGGCGCGTATGCGCTGGCGCGCCGCCGGGTCCTCCGGCGTGGGCGCAGGATCTCGTGCGGCCATCAATGGCTCCCCTATTGGGCCTGCATTATGTGACCAATCCCTCCATCCGGTACAACCCTGGGCGGTCCGCAACGGTTCATCGGGCGGCCAGCAGGCGGCGCATGCCGCGCGCCATCAGCCGCCAGATCCACCACACCAGCAGCGCGCCGAGCACGGTGGTGCCGACCACCAGCGCCAGCGCCAGCCATGGGTGTGCCAGCGCCAGCGCCAGGCCGCCGACCACCACGGTGTCCTCGGCCGCCGAGGCGGCCCAGTTGCTGGCCGGTTCGGGGGAGGTGTTGAGCAGGGCGCGGGTGCCGGACTTGAGCGCGTGGCTGGCCAGGGCCACGCCCGCGCCGGTGGCCAGCGCGCCGGCGCCGAGCTCGCCGTCCGGCGACAACGCGGCGGCGGCCAGGAAGGCGCCCGCCGGGATCCGCGCCAGGGTCTGCAGCAGGTCCCAGACCGAGTCCACCCCGGGGATCTTGTCGGCCAGGAATTCGGCCACCGCCAGCGCCCCGGAGGTGCCCAGCACCCACCACGACTGCGTGGCCTGCAAGGCCGGCGGCAGCTCGACCCAGCCGAGCAGCCCGGCCAGGCCCACGCCGAACACGGTCAGGTAGGCGCGGATGCCGGCCATCCAGGCCAGCAGCAGGCCGATCACGAAGACGTGGGCATCGGTCATGGCGGCTCCTTGCGGAGGGGACACGGGGCCAGGGCGGGGCGGCTCCGGCCGCCGGCACCGGGGCGGTTACACTGCCCGGCCATCGGCCGCAGTATAGGCAGAAACGACGGCATGACCCGATGACAGGATCGTCCTCACGCTTTCGCATCGTCCCGCGCCGTGGTTCCGGGCGCGCATGGAAGATCGGCCTCGCCTGCGCCTGGCTGCTGAGCCTGGTGGTGGTGGGCCTGGTGGCCACCCGGCTCGCCGCACCGGGGCTGCAGCAGGTGCGCGAGGGCGCGCGCCAGGCCCGGCACGAGGCCGAGCAGCTGCGCCGCCAGCTCGAGGAACTGAACCAGCGGGTGGTGACCCTGGAACGCTCGGACCAGATCAGCCGCGCCGCCAACATCGAACTGCAGGCCTCGCTGGCCGCGCGCGACGAGGAGATCGCGGCGCTGCGCACCGACGTGGCGTTCTACGAGCGCCTGGTGGGCGCGACCAGCCAGCGCAAGGGCCTGAGCGTGCACTCGATCGAGTTCGCCCCGGAGGAGGGCGGCACCTGGCGCTACCGCGCGGTGCTGACCCAGAACCTCAACCGCGGCGCGATCAGCCAGGGGCAGATGCGCTTCACCGTGGAGGGCGTGCGCGACGGCAAGCTCGCCAGCATCGGCTGGAACGAGCTGCTGCAGCGCCCGGACGCGCCCGGCCAGCCGTATTCCTTCAGGTATTTCCAGGAACTGGACGGCAGCGTGATGCTGCCCAAGGATTTCACCCCGCAACGTGTGCGAGTCTTGCTGCGCGGCAACGGAGGGGGTGCCGAGCAGACTTTCGACTGGAAAACCGCCGGCAGCGGGGGAGGCAGGTAACGTGTTCGGAAAGAAGAAGTCCGGCCAGCGCAACGGCTACACCATCGATACCCTGGTGGGCCCTGAGGTGGTGATCCGCGGCGACCTGGAATTCAGCGGCGGCCTGTACGTGGAAGGCCGCATCGAGGGCCGGGTGCAGGCGGTCCAGGGCAAGCCCGCCAGCCTGGTGCTGGCCGAGGGCGGCAGCATCGCCGGCGGGATCCACGTCCCGGTGGTGGTGATCAACGGCACCGTGGTCGGCGACGTGCACGCATCCGAGCGGGTGGAGCTGGGGCAGCAGGCGCGGGTGGAGGGCGATGTCCACTATGCCGTGGTGGAGATGAGCGCCGGTGCCCAGCTGACCGGCCGCCTGGTCCACGCCCAGCCGCCGGCGACCCGCGCCCTGCCGGCGCCGGAACAGCAGCCGCGGGAAGCCGCCAAGGCCGGTTCCGGCGAGGCGATGGCGACCGCCGAGGCTTGAACGGGGGGCGCCACGCCCCCATGCTGGCAGCATGATTCCGCTTCCCACCGTTCCCAGCTACCAGCAGCTGGACCAGCCGCTGCGCTTCAGCAGCGCCGCCGCGGCCAAGGTCCGCGAGCTGATCGCCGAAGAGGGCAACGCCGACCTCAAGCTGCGCGTCTACATCCAGGGCGGCGGCTGTTCGGGCTTCCAGTACGGCTTCGAGTTCGACGAGAACCAGGCCGAGGACGACATGGCCGTGAACACCGACGGGGTGACCTTGCTGGTCGACCCGCTGAGCCTGCAGTACCTGATGGGCGCCGAGGTCGACTACAGCGAAGGCCTCAGCGGCGCCCAGTTCGTGATCCGCAACCCCAACGCCAAGACGACCTGCGGCTGCGGCAGCAGCTTCAGCGTCTGACCGCGGCGGAGGCCAGGCCGATGGCCACGTCCACCGCGGCGGCCGCGTTGTCCGGTTATGCCTTCGGCGACGCCGGGCTGGACCGCTCCGACGCCCTGCGCGGCGACGCCGCCGCCCTGCGCGCGCTGTGGCCGCGGGCGCGGCTGCTGCTGCTGGACGCCGAGGGCCGCGCCGCCGCCGACGGGTGCGGCCAGCCGCTGCCGCTGGCCGGCACCGACCTTCCCGACCGCTTCGACCAGGCCGTATTCCTGGGCCTGGACGGCAGCGGCCAGCCGCATTTCGCCCTGCAGGCGCCCGCCGGGCAGGCGGTTCGGCAATGGATCGACCTGCGCCGCGCCGCTGGCGCCTGGCCGCCCACCGTGGCCGGCGCCTTCGCCTATGCCCGCGGCATGCTCCACTGGCGGGCCCGCAACCGCCACTGCGGTGCCTGCGGCGCGGCGGTGGAATTCCAGCGTGGCGGGTTCGTTGCGCACTGCCCGGCCTGCGGCAGCGACCACTACCCGCGGGTGGACCCGGCGGTGATCGTGGCCGTCAGCGACGGCGAGCGGCTGCTGCTGGGGCGCCAGCCCGGCTGGGTGCCGGGGCGCTGGTCGGTGCTGGCCGGGTTCGTGGAGCCGGGCGAGACCCCCGAGCAGGCGGTGGTGCGCGAAGTCCACGAGGAAACCGGGGTGCGGGTGCGCGACTGCCGCTACCTGGCCGCCCAGCCCTGGCCATTCCCTGGCTCGCTGATGCTGGGCTACATCGCCCGCGGCGAGCCCGACCTGCCGCGGATCGACGGCGAACTGGAGGCGGCGCGCTGGTTCACCCGCGAGGAAGTCGGCCAGGCCCTGGCCCGCGGCGACGACGCCAGTGGCGGCCCGGTCCTGCCGCCCTCGCTGTCGATCGCGCGGGCGCTGGTCGAGTACTGGTACGCCGAGGGCGCGCCGGCGGTGACCGCCGCCCGCGCCGCCGGCTAGTATCCGCGGCACGGAGGGAGCATGTTCACGACCCTGGTCGCGGTGATCATCGCCCTGGTGCTGGGCCACGTGGCGCCGGCCGTGCTGGCGCCGGCGCGCAGCTTCGGCTGGTACGCGCGCTGGCAGGCCTGGCTGGCCGCGCAGCTGGCCGACGGCGGCCCCTGGCGCACCCGCTGGGGCATCGCCCTGGCGGTGCTGCCGCCGGTGCTGCTGGTGCTGGCCCTGCAGCTGGCGCTGGGGCGGGTGCTGTACGGCCTGCCGGGGCTGCTGTTCGGCGTGCTGGTGCTGGTCCTGGCCTGGGGCCCGCGCGACCTGGACGTGGACGTGGAAGCGGTGCTGGACGCCGAGGACCCGGCGACCCGCAAGGCCCGCCTGGACCAGCTGGCGGCCGAACCCGGGCAGGTGGTGGCCGAAGGCCCCGGACTGCCGGCGGTGATGGCACGCGCCGCCCTGCGGCGCTGGTTCGCGGTGCTGTTCTGGTTCCTGCTGCTGGGCCCGGCCGGGGCGGTGCTGTACCGCCTGCTGGAGCGTTCGGCGTTCGCCGGCCAGGTCCGCCAGCTGCCCGAGGACAACGCCGCCGGACTGCTGTGGCTGCTGCGCTGGATGGAATGGCCGGTGGCCCAGCTGATGACCCTGGCCCTGGCCCTGGCCGGCAACTTCGACCTGGTCAGCCGTGCCTGGCGGCACAAGGGCGGCGCCGGCTGGAACCCGGAAAGCCGGTTCCTGGAGGCGGCAGCGCGCGCGGCGGTGGTCGGCGAGCTGGCCGAGGAAGACGCCGAGGACCTGGAGGCCGGCCGCGTGCCCGCGCGCGGCGAACTGGCCGAGCTGCGCGACGCGATGAACCTGATCTGGCGGGCGCTGTTGCTCTGGCTGGCAGTGCTGGCCCTGCTGATCCTGGCCGGCTGGGCCGGCTGAGCGGCGCGCGCCGCGCCAGGCAGGCATCAGGGCTGGCCACGACGAAGGCGTCGCCACGCGCCAGCGGCCTCACCGCCCGGGCTGGCGTTGCCCTAGACCGGTGCGAGCAGCGTGAACGGAAACCACGGAAGGTTCCGCAGGATCCAGTACCCCGGCAACACCGCCAGCCACAGCTTCGGCGCCAGCACCCAGCGCATCAGCGGTGCCAGCAGCCGCGGCTGCCAGCCGCCGGACCAGGCCAGCATCAGCGGGGTCAGGCCCAGCGCCAGCAGGCCCAGCGGGTTCATCGAGAAGGCCCGCACCAGGTCGCCGTGCACCAGCGCGTGCATGGCCCGGGTCAGGCCACAGCCGATGCAGAACCAGCCGGTGAAGGCGCGGAACATGCATGGCGGGAACGGGTTGCCGGCCACGTTGGGATCGTAGGTGCGCAGCAACCACACGCCGGCGCCGGCCGCCACCGCGGCCGACGCCAGCATCGCGATCCGCAAGGGCCGCGACAGGGCCATGGATCAGCCCTGCATCTGCTGCATCATCTGCATGTACTCGGCCATGCCGCCGGTGGCCAGCGCCCAGATGTTGAGCAGCAGGCCGATGATGGCCAGCGCGGTGGCCACCCAGCACCAGGTCTTGGCATTGGCCGAGGCGCGGCGCGCGCCCTCCAGGTCGCCGCGGTCGAGCAGCGAGTTGACCTTGCTGGCGAACACGATGGCGACGATGCCGACCAGCCCCAGCGGGCAGCACAGGCAGGTGGCCAGGATCGTGGAGATGATGGCCCAGGCCAGGTGGTTGGGAACCGGCTCCTGCACCGGCGCGGCGGACTGGGGGGACGGTGGCGGAACGTAGCTCATCAGGTTGCTCCAGCAGGGAAGGAAAGGCCGTGGCGGGCCTGACGCCGGCCGGCGGCATGCCGGCGCGGGCACCGGGCCCGGTGCTGCAGGGGCGGACAGCTGCGGTCGCGGATGGTGGCGTGCCGCGCGTGCGGCGGCGCGCCCGTCGTCCGCGGCGCGGTTGCCCGGGCCCCGGTTGCCGGAATACAGGTGCCACGTCCCATGGCGTTGTTCGGCGCGTCCATGCTGGCGTACATCCCCCCGGGCAACAGCCGCAAGCCTAACCGACCGGCCACTGGCGGCAAAAGCCGCGCCGTGGCGCGTGGCTCATGCATCGTCGCCGCGCAGTTCGCGCACGCGTGCCTCCAGCGCCTGCGCCGACACCGGGCCGGGCAGCGGCGCGGCGGCGATCACCTCTACCCGCGCGCGCAGCCGGCGCGGCACGCGCATGCGGCCCAGGCGCGAATCGCGCCGGCTCCACATGCTGGCCCACATGCCGCGCAGCGCCATCGGCACCACCGGCACCGGGCGCCCGGCCGCGGCGGCGCGTTCCAGGATCCGCTCCACCCCGGACCTGAACGGCGCGATCCCGCCGTCCTTGGTCAGCGCGCCCTCGGGGAAGATGCACACCAGCTCGCCCTCGGCCAGCGCGGCGTCGATCGCGTCGAACGCGCGCTGCATGCGCTCCGGGTCCTCGCGCGCGCCGGCGATGGGGATGGCGCGGGCGGTGCGGAAGATCCAGCTCATCACCGGGATGTCGAAGATCCGGTAGTACATGACGAAGCGCACCGGGCGCGGGATGCTCGCCGCCAGGATCAGCGCGTCCATGTAGCTGACGTGGTTGCACACCAGCACCGCCGCGCCCTCGTCGGGCACGTGCTCCTCCACGCCGCGCACGCGCAGCCGGTACAGCGCCCGCACCAGCACCCAGCTGAGGAAGCGCATCAGGAACTCGGGCACCAGGGCGAAGATCCACGCCGCCACCAGCACGTTGGCGATCGCCATGGCCAGGAACAGCTGCGGGCTGCTCCAGCCCAGCATGCCCGCGCCCAGTCCGACCACCGCCGCCAGCACGATGAAGCCGGAGTTCTGGATGTTCAGCGCGGCAAACACCCGCGACATGCGCGAGGACGGCGTGCGGCTCTGGATCAGGGCGAACAGCGGCACCACGAAGAAGCCGGTAAACACGCCGATGCCCAGCAGGTCGACGACGATGCGCAGGCTGCCGGGCTGGGCCAGGAAGCCGGCCACGTCCAGCCCGGTGGCCGGCGGCGCGCCGGGGCGGGCGAAGTAGAGGTCCAGCAGGAACGCGCTCATGCCGGCCGCGCCCAGCGGCACCAGGCCGATCTCCACGGTGCGCGCCGACAGCTTCTCGCAAAGCAGCGAGCCGGTGCCGGTGCCGACCGAGAACAGCGCCAGCACGAAGATGTACAGCGTGGCCGAGCCGGAGGCGCCGCCGAGGTTGAGTTCGGCGTAGGCCGGCAGCTGCGAGGTGACGATGGTGCCGAAGAACCAGAACCAGGACACGCCGAGGATGGCGTTGCGCACCGCCGGCTGGGCGCGCGCCATGCGCAGCACCGCCAGCGACTCAGGCAGCGGGTTCCAGCCGATCTTCAGGTCCGGCGCGCCGGCGTCCACCCGCGGGATCATGCGCGCCACCAGGTTGCCGGCGATGGCCAGCGCCACGATCGCCGCGGCCGCTGCCTCCGGGCCGTGCGCGCCGGCGAGCTGGAAGATCAGGCCGCCGGTGATCATGCCGCCGAGGATCGAGATCGAAGTGCCCATCTCGACCAGGCCGTTGCCGCCGGTCAGTTCCTCGGGCTTGAGGATGGCCGGCAGCACCGAGTACTTCACCGGGCCGAACAGGGTCGACTGCAGGCCGGTGCAGAACAGCGCCACCAGCAGCAGCGGCATGGACTGCAGCAGGAAGCCCACCGCCGCCAGCGACATGATCGCGATCTCCATGCTGGTGGTGACCACGATCAGGCGCTGCTTCTCCAGCTTCTCCGCCACCTGCCCGGCGATCGCCGAGAACAGGAAGTAGGGCGCGATGAAGATCGCCGGGGCGATGACCGCGTAGGTCGAGCGCTCCTCGGCGCTGACCCCGAGGAAGAACAGCAGGCCGATGATGGCCTGGCGGTAGACGTTGTCGTTGAAGGCGCCGAGCGCCTGCACGATGAAGTAGGGCAGGAAGCGGCGCTGGGTCAGCAGCGCGAACTGGCTGTGGGCGGCCATGCGGCTCTCCGCGGGACTGGCGCGGAGCCTAGCAGAGCGCCGGGTCGCGGTGGACATGCGCGGCGTGGACGGCGCACCCGACCGTTGCCTTGCGTGCCGCGCCGGCCGCGCCGGCTTACAGTGGGCGCGGTACCCCCGTTTCCGGAGTCCTGCGTGGACGCCCATGCCCTGATGCCGGCCGCCTTCCTTGGCCACGGCAGCCCGATGAACGCGCTGGAGCGCAACCGCTACACCGAGGCCTGGCGCGCCTTCGGCGCCACCGTGCCGCGGCCGCGCGCGATCCTGGCGGTGTCGGCGCACTGGTACGGCAACTTCACTGCGGTAACCGCCATGCCCAGGCCGCGCACCATCCACGACTTCTACGGCTTCCCGCAGGCGTTGTTCGACGTGCAGTACCCGGCGCCGGGCCTGCCGGAGCTGGTGGAGGAGGTGGCCGACGCGGTGGCGCCGGACCAGCTCGGCGCCGACCTGGACGGCTGGGGCCTGGACCACGGCACCTGGTCGGTGCTGGTGCATGCGTTCCCGCAGGCCGACGTGCCGGTGGTGCAGCTGTCGATCGACGCGCGCAGGCCGCCGGAATGGCACCTGGCCCTTGGCGCCAAGCTGGCCGCGCTGCGTTCGCGCGGGGTGATGGTGATCGGTAGCGGCAACGTGGTGCACAACCTGCGCGCGATCGACTGGCACCAGCCCGACGGTGCCTTCGACTGGACCCGCCGCTTCGAGGAAGCCGCGCGCGAACTGATGCTGGAACGGCCGCACGACGCGCCCTCGCTGGTATCCCACCCCGACTACCGCCTGGCCGTGCCCACCCCGGACCATTTCCTGCCGCTGCTGTACATCGCTGGCCTGGCCGCCGCTTCCGGGCATCCGGCGCGGCCGCTGGTGGAGGGCTACGCCTACGGCTCGCTGTCGATGACCTCGTACGGCGTGGACAGCCATGGCGCGGCCGCCGGCGCTGGCCCGGGCGCCGCCCCGATCGAGACCTCGCTGCCGGCGGAGCAGGCCAACGTCTAGTGCGGCAGCCGGCTACCATCGGCCATCCCCGCGCCGGAGCCGAGTGATGAAGCCGTCGATCCTGCCAGGCCTGCTGGCCGCGCTGCTGGGCATGGCCCTGCCCGCGTCCGCCGCCGAATCCGCCACCACCAGCGCCATCGCTGCGGCCAGGGCGCAGTACCCGGCGATGGTGGAGTGGCGGCGCGATTTCCACCACCATCCGGAGCTGGGCGGACACGAGGCCCGCACCGCTGCCGCCATCGCCCGCGAGCTGCGCGCGCTGGGACTGGAGCCGCGCACCGGCATCGCCCGCACCGGCGTGGCCGCGGTCCTGCGCGGCGGCAAACCCGGCCCGCGCATCGCCCTGCGCGCGGACATGGACGCGCTTCCCGTGGAGGAGGCCACCGGCCTGCCGTTCGCCTCCACCGCGCGCTCGACCTATCGCGGCCAGCCGGTGGGGGTGATGCACGCCTGCGGCCATGACCTGCACGTGGCGATCCTGCTGGGCGTGGCCCGCGCGCTGGCCGAACGCCGGCAGGAACTGGCCGGCGAGGTGATGTTCGTGTTCCAGCCCTCGGAGGAAGGCCCGGACGAGCCCGGTGCGCGGTTCGGCGCGCGGCTGATGCTGGACGAGGGCGTGTGGAAGGACTTCCGCCCGGAGGCGGTGTTCGGCCTGCACGTGTGGTCCGCGCTGCAGGTGGGCCAGGTCGGCTTCCGCAGCGGGCCGTTGCTGGCCAGCGCCGACGAGTGGGCCCTGACGGTGCGTGGCCGCCAGACCCATGGTTCGCGGCCGTGGGATGGCGTCGATCCGATCACGGTGGCTGCGCAGATCCTGCTGGGCACGCAGAGCATGATCGCGCGCCAGGTGAACATCGCCAGCACGCCGGTGGTGCTGACCGCGGGCCAGTTCAACGCCGGCGTGCGCTTCAACATCATCCCGGACGAGGCGAAGCTGGTCGGTACCTTGCGCACCTTCGACCCGGCCGTGCGCGAGGACGTGATCGCGCGCTTCGGACGCATCGCCAGCGATTACGCACATGCGGCCGGCGCCACGGCGAAGCTGGAGGTGGTGAACACCGCGCCGGCCACGATCAACGAACCGCAGCTGGCGCGACGCGTGCTGGCCTCGCTGCAGGCCGCCGCCGGCGCGGAGAACGTGGTGGAAATGCCGCTGCAGACCATCGCCGAGGACTTCTCGCAGTTCGCCAACGAGGTGCCGGGCGCGTTCTTCCTGGTCGGCACCACGCCGGCCGGGCAGGATCCGGCGCAGGCGCCGATCAACCACTCGCCGCACTACGCGCCGGACGAGGCGGCGCTGGAGCATGGCGCGAAGGCGATGCTGCAGGTGGTGCTGGACTACCTGGGCGGCGCGCCCGGCTGAGCCCTCAGCGGATGCGCGGCTGCGCCGCGAACCACGGCCGCAGCCGTCGCAGCGCCTCCTCCACGTGCACCGTGGCCGGGGCGAAGCTGAAGCGGATGAAGCGGTGGCCATCGACGGGGTCGAAGTCCACGCCGGGGGCCAGGGCCACGCCGGTGTCCTCGAGGATGCGCCGGCACAGGCCAAGGCTGTCGTCGGCCAGGTGGGCCACGTCGGCCCAGATGTAGAACGCGCCGTCGGGCGGGGCGATGCGCTCCAGGCCCAGGTCGGGCAGCGCCTCCAGCAGCAGCTGGCGGTTGCGCGCGTAGGTGGCGCGATGGCCTTCCAGCTCCTCCGTGCAGTCCATCGCCACCAGCGCGGCCTGCTGGCTGGGCGAGGGCGGGGTCAGGAACAGGTTGCCGGCATAGGCACGCGCGGTGTCCACGTGCGACGGCGGCACCAGCAGCCAGCCCAGGCGCCAGTCCACCATCGAGTAGTACTTCGAATAGCTGTTCACCACCATCGCGTCCGGCGCGTATTGCAGGATCGAGTGCGCCGGCTGCGTGTAGTGCAGGCCGTGGTAGATCTCGTCCGACAGCAGGACGATGCCGCGCTGCCGGCACACGTCCGCGATGGCGCGCAGCTCGCCGGGTTCGATGATGGTGCCGGTGGGATTGGCCGGACTGGCGAGGATGACGCCGGCCGGTGCAGGATCCAGCGCGGCGATCGCCGCCGCGGTGAGCTGGTAGCGGCTTTCCGGTCCGCAGCCGATCTCCACCGGCTGCAGGCGCGCGGCGATGGCGGTGTTGCGGTAGGCGATGTAGCCGGGGCGGGCGAAGGCGATGCGGTCGCCGGCCTCGAAGCGGGACAGCATCGCCAGCAGCAGCGCCGGCGATGCGCCGCAGGTGAGGACGACCTGCGCCGGATCCACCTCCACGCCGTAGGCGTCGCGGTAGTGGCGGGCGATGCGCGCCCGCAGCGGCACGCTCTCCCAGTAGCCGGGCGGATCGCGGTCGAGCCCCTCGCGCACCGCCGCCAGTGCCGCGGCCGGCGCCGGCGTGGAAGGCTGGCCGAACTCCATGTGCACCACGGAGCGGCCCTGGGCCTCCAGCGCACGCGCCAGCTGGCTGATGGCGATCGCGCGGAACGGCTCGACCCGGCCGGCCATGGCTCAGTTGCCCTGCTCGCGGGCGATCGCGCGCCAGCCGATGTCGCGGCGGCAGAAGGCGTGTTCCCAGCGGATCGCGTCCACCCCCGTATAGGCGCGGCGCTGGGCGTCGGCCACGCTGTCGCCCAGCGCGGTCACGCACAGCACGCGGCCGCCGGCGCTGACGACCTTGCCGTCGGCATCCAGTGCGGTGCCGGCATGGAACACCTTCACGTCGGCCGGGACCGCGTCCAGGCCGTGGATGGGGTCGCCGGTCACCGGCGATTCCGGGTACGGGCGCGCGGCCATCACCACGCCCAGCGAAGGGCGCGGATCCCACTGTGCCTGGACCTCGTGCAGGCGGCCGTCCAGCGCGGCCTCGACCAGGTCCAGCAGGTCCGACTGCAGGCGCAGCATCACCGGCTGGGTCTCCGGATCGCCGAAGCGCACGTTGAACTCGATCACCTTCGGCGCGCCGGAGGCATCGATCATCAGCCCGGCGTAGAGGAAGCCGGTGAACGGGATGCCGTCGGCGGCCATGCCGGCCACGGTCGGCTCCACCACCTCGCGCATGATCCGCGCGTGCACGTCGGGGGTGACCACCGGCGCCGGCGAGTACGCGCCCATGCCGCCGGTGTTGGGGCCGGTATCGCCATCGCCCACGCGCTTGTGGTCCTGCGAGGTGGCCATCGGCAGGGCGGTGCGGCCATCGACCATCGAGATGAAGCTGGCTTCCTCGCCCTCGAGGAATTCCTCGATCACCACGCGTGCGCCGGCATCGCCGAAGGCATTGCCGGAAAGCATGTCGCGCACCGCGGCCTCGGCCTCCTCCAGAGTCATGGCGACGATCACGCCCTTGCCGGCGGCCAGGCCGTCGGCCTTGACCACGATCGGCGCACCCTTCTGGCGGATGTACGCGAGGGCGGCCTCGACCTGGGTGTGCACCGCGTAGAACGCGGTGGGGATGCCGTGGCGGGCGAGGAAATCCTTGGCGAAGGCCTTGCTGCCTTCCAGCTGCGCGGCCGCGGCGGTGGGGCCGAAGATGCGCAGGCCGGCCCCGCGGAAGCGGTCGACCACGCCGGCCACCAGCGGCACCTCGGGACCGACCACGGTCACTGCCACGCCCTCGTCGCGGGCAAGCTGAAGCAGGCCATCGAGGTCGGTGACCTTGACCGCGGCGTTGCGGCACTTGGCCTCGGCGGCGGTGCCGGCATTGCCGGGGGCGACGATCACTTCGCTGACGCGCGGCGACTGCGCGAGCTTCCAGGCCAGCGCATGCTCGCGCCCGCCCGAACCGATGACCAGGACCTTGCTCATGTGGGAAGGGATTCGCGGGAAAGGGAACGCGATTCTAGCCTGCCTGCCGGGTCCGGCCTTCCGCGCGCGGCGCTTTCGCCGGCAACCACCGCGACTGGCTCAGGGCTTCTCGTGGTGGCCGAAGGCCGGATGCAACACCACCTCGCCGGCCGAAGCGGCATCGGTGAAACGCAGGGCCTGGAACGCGCCCTGCGGCGCCCCGGGCAGGGTCAGCAGCGGATCGGCGACGAAGCCGAAGCGGCCGTAGTAGGCCGGATCGCCCAGCACCACGCAGCCGTTGGCCTGGCGTTCCTGCAGCGCCAGCAGCCCGGCGTGGACCAGGGCGCTGCCGATGCCATGGCCCTGGTCGGCCGGGTCCACCGCCAGCGGGCCCAGCACGTACCAGGCGTCGCCGTCGCGCGAGGGCCGTGCCGGGGAGAAGGCGACGTAGCCGGCCACGCGGCCGTCGATGTCGGCCAGTAGCGAGACCGCCAGCGCGTCGTCCAGGCGCAGGCTGTCCACGGTGCGGGCCTCCAGTTGGCCCGCGCCCGGGGATCCGGCGAAGGCGGCGCGCAGCACGGTGCAGATGGCGTCGGCGTCGCCGGGGCCTTCCTCGCGGATCCACATGGCAGCCTCCTTGTGCATGGCCGGCCCATGGGCGGGCGGCGTGCCGGGCAAGGTAGCGGCGCGGCGGCGAACGCCGGGTGATGCCGGTTGGTGCGCAACGCGCAGCGGCCGCGCCCCGGGGGACGCGGCCGCGCCCATGCCCGCCGGCGGACGGCGCTCAGTGGCGGAAGTGGCGCACGCCGGTGAACACCATGGCGATGCCGTGCTCGTCGGCCGCGGCGATCACCTCGGCGTCGCGCATCGAGCCGCCGGGCTGGATCACCGCCTTGATGCCGGCCTCGGCCGCCGCGTCGATGCCGTCGCGGAACGGGAAGAACGCGTCGGAGGCCATCACCGAACCCTCGACCACCAGCCCGGCGTCGGCGGCCTTGATCCCGGCGATGCGCGCCGAGTAGACGCGGCTCATCTGCCCGGCGCCGACGCCGATGGTGCGGTTGTCCTTCGCGTAGACGATGGCGTTGGACTTGACGAACTTGGCCACCTTCCAGGCAAACAGCAGGTCGGCGAACTGCTGTTCGGTGGGGGCCAGCTTCGTCACCACCTTCAGCTCGTCGCGGGTGACCACGCGGTCGTCGGCGGTCTGCATCAGCAGGCCCGAGCCCACGCGCTTGAGGTCGATGAAGCCCGGCGACGGCGGCGCCATCGGGATCCGCAGCACGCGCACGTTGGCCTTCTTCTTCGCGTACTCCAGCGCGCCTTCGTCGTAGTCCGGGGCGATCAGCACCTCGACGAACTGGCGGTCGAGGATGGTCTGCGCGGTGGCCGCGTCCAGCGGGCGGTTGAAGGCGATGATGCCGCCGAAGGCGCTGGTCGGGTCGGTGGCGTAGGCTTGCTCGTAAGCCTCGCCCACGCCGGCGGCCACGGCCACGCCGCAGGGGTTGGCGTGCTTGACGATCACGCAGGCCGGGGCGTCGAACTGGCGCACGCATTCCCAGGCCGCGTCGCTGTCGGCGATGTTGTTGTAGCTCAGCTCCTTGCCCTGCAGCTGGGTGAAGGTGGCCAGCGAGCCGGGCGCCGGGTGCAGGTCGCGGTAGAACGCGGCCTGCTGGTGCGGGTTCTCGCCGTAGCGCAGGTCCATGACCTTGACGAAGCTGCCGTTGGCCTGGGCGGAGAAGGCCGCGCGCACCGGCACTTCGGCGCTGGCGTCGGTCACGGCCGACAGGTAGTTGCTGATCGCAGCGTCGTACTGGGCCACGCGGTTGAACGCGGCCACCGACAGGGCGAAGCGGGTGGCGGCCGAGAGCTTGCCGTCGTTGGCCTCCAGCTCGGCCAGCAGGCCGGCGTACTGCTCCGGCGAGGTGGCCACCGCGACCCGGGCGAAGTTCTTGGCCGCGCTGCGCAGCATCGCCGGGCCGCCGATGTCGATGTTCTCCACCGCCTCGGCCAGGGTGCAGTCGGCGCGGGCGGTGACCTGCTCGAACGGATACAGGTTCAGCACCAGCAGGTCGATCGGGGCGATGCCGTGCTCGGCCATCACCGCATCATCCAGGCCCGCGCGGCCGAGCAGGCCGCCGTGGACCACCGGGTGCAGGGTCTTGACCCGGCCGTCCATCATTTCCGGGAAGCCGGTGACCTCGGACACGTCCCTGACCGGCAGGCCGGCCTCGCGGATGGCGCGGGCGGTGCCGCCGGTGGACAGCAGCTCGACGCCACGCGCGGCCAGGGCGCGGGCCAGGTCGATCAGGCCGGTCTTGTCGGAAACGGACAGCAGTGCCCGGCGCACGGGCAGGAAATCGGCGGTCATGGGTGGGCAGCAGGGTGCGGGGAAAGAGGCGGAATTATAGCCGCCGCCCCCGGGGCCGCCCGCGGGCTCAGACCAGCCCGTAGTCCTTCAGCTTCTTGCGCAGGGTGGCGCGGTGGATCCCCAGCAGCGCCGCGGCGCGGCTCTGGTTGCCGTCGCAGTGGTTCAGCACCTCGACGAACAGCGGGATCTCCATCTCGCGCAGGACGATCTCGTAGACGTCGTTGGCTTCCACCCCGTCCAGGTCGCGCAGGTAGCGGCGCACCGACTGCGCCACGTGCTCGCGCAGGGGCGGGCGGGGGGCGCTGCGGCCGGCGTCGGCGCGGGAAGGGGCGTTCTGCTGCACGTGGGATTCCGTTGGATGATGCGCGTGCATCGAGCGGGTTGGGGAGTCTAGCGCGGCCGCCCGGCCGCTGCCATTGGCCATCAGTGGAACCTGAAGGAGAACGCCACCGTGCCCGGCGCCGGCTCCTGCACCACGAAGGTGACCTGCGCGCTCTGCCCGGGTGCGAGCAATCCTTCCGGCGCCTCGCCCAGGTATTGCTCCGGCGCGAACACGCCGCTGCCGGTGGTGCGGCCGTCGGCATCGGCCAGCGACAGCTGCAGCAGCGGCCAGGGCTGGGCCCAGCGCGCATCGTTGCGGAAGGTGGCGTCCACGCGCAGGGTGCCCGGCGCCTGGCCCGGACGCACGCTGCGCTCGACCATGGTGAATGCGCCCGGCTCGCGCCAGTCCGGCAGGCTGCAGCGCAGCACGCCGCAGGCCTGCAGCAGCAACGGGCGCCATTGCGGATCGGCCGCCAGCCGCGCGCGGTCGGCCAGCAGCACCTGCAGGCCGAGCAGCAGGGCCAGCAGCACCACCAGCGGCCACTGCCAGCGCGCGCGCCGCGGGCGCGCCGCGTTGGTGCGTGGTGCGGCGGACGCCTGCGCCGGCGTGGCATGCAGGGCGACGACGGACGGTGCATCCGCGGCGATGGCCGGTGGCGGCTGCGGCGTGGACCGCGGCTCGGGCTGCGGTTGCGGGATGGGCTCCGGTCCGGGCGCAGGGTCTGCTGCGGCGGATGCCGCTTCCGGCGCGATAGCCGCTGGCGGCGTCGGTTCGTCATCCAGCAGGGTGGCCAGCGCCGGCGGTGCAGCCGCGCCTGCCACGGCCGGACCGCTGGCGGCCGATGCGCCGGGATCGGCCGCCAGCGGCTTGCCGCAGCGCGGGCAGGCCTCGGGCCGCGGCTGGCCCGACAGGTGGGTGACCAGGAAATCGCAGTGCGGGCAGGCGGTGAACATGCCCGCTATTCAACCATGCGCCCGCGGCCGGCGCAGGCGCCTTAGCGGCGCACGCCGTCGATCCGCACCCAATCGCCGTCGACGCTGGCCTGCAGCTCGTCGAACCAGGCCGCGTAGCGCTGCAGCAGTTCGCCTTCCTGGCCCTCCAGGATGCCGGACAGGGCGATGCGCCCGCCCGGGGCCACGCGCGCGGCCAGGGTGTTGGCCAGCGCATCCAGCGCCGAGGCGAGGATGTTGGCCACCACCACCGGATAGGTCGCTTCCGGTTCGTCCTGCGGCAGGTACACCGCCAGCTGGCCTTCGACCTCGTTGCGCAGCGCGTTGTCGAGCGAGGCCTGCAGCGCCTGCGGGTCGTTGTCCACGCCCACCGCCTGCGCGGCGCCGAGCTTCAGCGCGGCCAGGGCGAGGATCCCGGAGCCGCAGCCGAAGTCGAGCACGCGCGCGTCCTGCAGCAGGCCTTCGCCGGCCAGCTGGTCCAGCCAGCGCAGGCACAGCGCGGTGGTCGGATGGGTACCCGAGCCGAACGCCAGGCCCGGGTCCAGGCGCACCACCGCGGCATCGGCCGCGGTGGCCTCGGCCGGCAGTTCGTGGTTCCACGGCACGATCCAGGTGCGCGCGCCGAAGCGCATCGGCTGGAACTGGTCGAGCCAGACCCGCTCCCAGTCCTGGTCCTCGACCGTGCGGAACGAGGCGCTGCTCCAGTCCAGCGACGGGTCGAACGCCTCCAGCGCGGCCAGCAGGGCCAGCGCGTCGACGTCGGCGTCGAACAGCGCGCTCAGCACCAGCGACTTCCACACCGGGGTCTCGCCCACGCCGGGTTCGAGGATGGCGCGCTCGTTGGGAGTGTCGGCGTCGGCGTCCAGCAGGGTCACCGACAGCGCGCCCACGTCCTCCAGCGCGCGCTCGTAGCGCGGCTGCTCGGCCTCGGTGCTGCGCAGGCTAAGTTCAAGGTAGGGCATGGGCGTGGGCGGTTGCGGTGTGGGGGCGCGATTGTCTCACGCGGGGCCTGCGCTGGCCGCAAAGGGAAAGGGCCGGCATGGCCGGCCCCAGGTGCCACCTGCCCGGCGCGGCGCGCCGGGGCGTTCCCGAGGCGGCGCCGCGCAGGCGGGTTGTCCTCACCCCAGTGCGATCGACTGGTTCTTGCGCTCGGCCAGGCGCTTCTCCAGGTAGTGGATGTTCTGGCCGCCGGCCTGGAAGCCCTTGTCGCGCATGATCCGCTGCTGCAGCGGGATGTTGGTCTTGATGCCGTCGACCACCATCTCGCTCAGGGCCACGCGCATGCGGCAGATCGCGGTCTCGCGGTCCGGACCGTGCACGATCAGCTTGCCGATCATCGAGTCGTAGTTCGGCGGCACGCGGTAGCCCTCGTAGATGTGGGTGTCCACGCGCACGCCCGGGCCGCCCGGGGCGTGGAAGTGCTGGATCAGGCCGGGGCTGGGGAAGAAGGTCTCCGGGTCCTCGGCGTTGATGCGGCACTCGATGGCGTGGCCGTTGAGCACCACGTCCTCCTGGCGGATGCGCAGCTTGTGGCCGGCGGCGATGCGCAGCTGCTCGGCCACCAGGTCGATGCCGGTGACCATCTCGGTGACCGGGTGTTCGACCTGGATGCGGGTGTTCATCTCGATGAAGTAGAAGCGGCCGTTCTCGTACAGGAACTCGAACGTGCCGGCGCCGCGGTAGCCGATGCGGATGCATGCCTCGACGCAGACCTTGCCGATCTCCGCGCGCTGCTCGGCGGTGATGCCCGGCGCCGGCGCCTCCTCGACCACCTTCTGGTGGCGGCGCTGCATCGAGCAGTCGCGCTCGCCGAGGTGGATGGCGTTGCCCTGGCCGTCGGCCAGCACCTGGATCTCCACGTGGCGCGGATTCTCCAGGTACTTCTCCATGTACACCTCGCCATTGCCGAAGGCGGCCTTGGCTTCGCTCTTGGTGGTCTCGATCGCGGCCCTGAGCGCGGCCTCGGAGTGGACCACGCGCATGCCGCGGCCGCCGCCGCCGCCGGCGGCCTTGATGATCACCGGGTAGCCGATCTCGCGGGCGATCCTGGCGTTGGCGGCGATGTCGTCGCCCAGCGGGCCGCCGGAGCCGGGCACGCAGGGCACGCCGGCGGCCTTCATCGCCCGGATCGCCTCGACCTTGTCGCCCATCAGGCGGATGGTGTCGGGCTTGGGGCCGATGAAGATGAAGCCGGACTGCTCCACCCGCTCGGCGAAGTCCGCGTTCTCGGACAGGAAGCCGTAGCCGGGGTGGATGGCCTGGGCATCGGTCACCTCGGCGGCGGCGATGATCGAGGCCATGTTGAGGTAGCTGTCGGTGGACGGCGCCGGCCCGATGCAGACCGACTCGTCGGCCATGGCCACGTGCTTGAGGTTGCGGTCCACGGTGGAGTGCACGGCGACGGTGCGGATGCCCAGCGCATGGCAGGCGCGCAGGATCCGCAACGCGATTTCGCCGCGGTTGGCGATTACGACTTTATCGAGCATGGGATTGGGCCCGTGATTCGTGATTCGTCATTGGTAATTCGTAGTAGGCCGGCTCGTCGCGCGCGGCTGCGGTGTCGTCGATCGACCTGATCAGCGCGTTGAGGCGCGCGAAGGTGCGATCGAGCAGCTGCAGGAGGTCCTGGTCCGGGGCGGCGAGGCCGAGCCGCGGAGCCAGCGCCAGCTGCGTATCCAGTTCGGACAGCGAGCCGCGCGCAATCAGCAGGAAACGTACGAGTTCAGGGGCATAGCGACGGGCGGCGCCTTCGGCGATGTTCGATGGCACGCTCACGGCGGCCCGGCGCATCTGCGCCGTCAGGCCGTACCGTTCCTCCGCGGGAAAGCCGGCCGAGTACGCGTACACCAGGGCGGCAAGTTCCATCGCATCGCGCCATGCATCCAGGCGCTGGTGCGGCCGCTCCTTCGAATCACCAATCACGAATCACCAATCCCGTCGTGATCGGCGTCAGCCGATCACGAACAGCGGCTGGTCGAACTCCACCGGCTGCCCGCTCTCGCACAGGATGGCGACCACGGTGCCGGAGACGTCGGCCTCGATCGGGTTGAACATCTTCATCGCCTCGATGATGCCGAGGGTGTCGCCGGCCTTGACCTGCTGGCCGACGGTGACGAAGGCCGGCTTGTCCGGGGCTGGGGCGGCGTAGAAGGTGCCGACCATCGGCGCGCGCACGACCTGGCCCGGCGGCAGGTCGCTGCCCGGCTTGGGGGTGCCGCCGGTGGCGGCCTCGACCGGGGAGCTCATCGGCATCGGCGCGGCGGCCGGGGCCGCGGCGGGCGAGCGCACTTCCAGCGAGGCGGCCGGGGCGGCCACCGCCACGCCCTGCGGGATGCGCGACAGGCGCACGCTTTCCTCGCCTTCCTTGATCTCGATTTCGGCGAGGTTGGATTCTTCCAGCAGGTCGATGAGTTTCTTGATCTTGCGCAGGTCCATGGTGGCCTCTGTGTGGGGCGTCCGCGGCGCGGACGCGTTGCAACGGGATGGGGCTCAGGCCGGCAGCCGCGCCAGCGCCGCATCCAGGGCGTAGCGGTAGCTGTCGGCGCCGAACCCGCACACCACGCCGACCGCCTTGTCGCTGAAGTAGCTGTGCTGGCGGAACGGTTCGCGGGCGTGCGGGTTGGACAGGTGGATCTCGATGAACGGGATCGCCACCGCCGCCAGGGCGTCGCGCAGGGCGACGGAGGTATGGGTGAAGGCGGCGGGGTTGATCAGGATGAAGGCCGTGCCGTCCTGGCGGGCGGCCTGGACCCGGTCCACCAGCGCATGCTCGGCGTTGGACTGGAACGACTCGAGCTGGTGCCCGGCGGCCGCGGCGCGGCGGGCCAGGTCGGCGTCGATGTCGGCCAGGGTTGCGTGGCCGTAGACCTCCGGCTCGCGGGTGCCGAGCAGGTTGAGGTTGGGGCCGTGCAGGACCAGCAGCTTTGCCATGGTTGCGGGCGGAACCGGAAAGGGCGGCAGTCTGGAGGAAGGCGCCTTTACTGTCCAGTTCGGCGAAGATGAAAGCGTTTCAAGCAACCGTTTGAAGGCCGGCCTCAGTCCGGCCCGGTGCCGGCCGCGGCCCAGTCGGCGATCTCGCCGGGCTGGAACGGTCCCAGCTTCTGCCGCAGCACCCGGCGCTGCCGATCCAGTAGCACCGTGTAGGGCAGCAGGCCGCGGGTATTGCCCAGCCGCACGCTGGCGTCGGCCGGACCGGGGCGGTCCAGCAGGATCGGGTAGTCCACCGGGACCTGGCGCAGGAAGGCGCGCACCGCCTCCGCCTCGTCCAGGGCCAGGCCCACGACCTGGACACCGTCCGCGCCCTGGGCGGCAGCGAAGCGCTGCAGCTCCGGCATCTCCTCCACGCAAGGCCCGCACCAGCTGGCCCAGACGTTGACCAGCAGCGGGCGGCCGGGCGCGATCGCGGCCAGTTCGACGAGGTTGCCGTCCAGGTCGGGCAGGCGGATCGGGTCGGGGTGCTGCCCCGGCATGGCCGCGCGCACCCCGTCGGGCACCGGCAGCGGCGCCGGCAGGTCCGGGCGGCGCTGCTCGTACCAGGCGCGCGCGCCCAGGCCCAGCGCGGCGGCGCAGGCTGCCGCCAGGACCAGGCGCAGGCCGGGCCTCACCGCGCCGCCGCCCTGAGCAGGGCGTCCTCGACGATCGCCGGGGTCAGCACCGGCGGCAGCACCGCCGGCGGTGCGCCGGGTCCGTAGACCACGTACAGCGGCACGCCCACCGCGTTGTGCGCCTCGAGGAACGCGCTGATGGCCGGATCGGTATTGGTCCAGTCGCCGCGCATGTAGACCGCCCCGGTGCGGCCCAGCAGTTCGCGGAAGCCGTCGCGGGCCAGCACGTTGCGCTCGTTGGCCTTGCAGGTCACGCACCAGTCGGCGGTCATGTTGACGAACACCACCCGGTTCTCGCCGCGCAACCGGTCCAGCTCGGCGGCCGAGTAGGGCACCGCGTCGCTGTCGGCGGCGCGCACGCTGGCCGGCGGCAGGCGGGTCACGCCCCACACCGGCGCCAGCGCCACCGCGACCAGGACCAGGGCGGCCAGGGTGGCGCCACGGCGGCCCCACCAGCGGCTGCGCTCGAACCACCACAGCGCCAGCGCCAGCACCGCGGCGCCGGCCAGCACCATCGCCACCGCGTCCACCCCGCGCTGGCGGCCGAGGATCCACAGCAGCCACACCGCGGTCAGGTACATCGGATAGGCCAGCAGCTGCTTGACCGTCTCCATCCACGGCCCCGGTTGCGGCAGCCGCCGTGCCAGTGCCGGCACGAAGCCGACCAGCAGGAACGGCAGCGCCAGGCCCAGGCCCAGTACCAGGAACACCAGCATCCCGGCCGCGGCCGGCGCGGCGAAGGCGTAGGCCAGGGCGGGGCCCATGAACGGGGCAATGCAGGGGCTGGCGACCACGCAGGCCAGCACCCCGGTGAGGAAGTCCCCGGCCGGTCCGTTGCGCGCGGCGGCCAGGCCGCCGCCGACCCCGGTGCCCAGGGTGTACACGCCCGACAGGCTCAGGCCGACCGCGAACATCAGGTAGGCCAGCGCGGCCACGAACCATGGCTGCTGCAGCTGGAAGCCCCAGCCGGCGGCCTGGCCGGCGGCGCGCAGGCCCACCACCAGGGCGCCGACGGCGGCGAACGCCACCAGCACGCCCGCCGTGTACCACAGCGCGTGGGCGCGGGCGCGCTCGCGGCTCTCCCCGCTCTGGGCCAGGCCCAGGGCCTTGAGCGAGAGCACCGGGAGCACGCATGGCATCAGGTTCAGCACCAGGCCGCCCAGCAGGGCCAGCAGCAGGGCGCCGACCAGGCCGCGCTTGCCGTTGCCGGCGGCCGCTGGCGGCGCCGCGGTGCGCGCGGCGTTGCCGGCCGAGGCATCCGGTGCCGCTTCCGGCGGGGCCGGCAGCTCCGCAGGCGCCACCTCGCCGGCGTCTGCGGCCGGGGCCGGGGGCAGCGGCGCGGCGCCCACCGCCGCCGCCGTCGTCACCTCTCCGGTGGGCAGGTCCACGGCCACGCGCCGGGTCATCGGCGGGTAGCAGATGCCGCCTTCCTGGCAGCCCTGGAAGGTCACCACCAGGGTGGCGCGCGCCGGGTGCGGCCGGGTGCGGACCACCGGCAGCACGACCTCCGCCGGTTCGAAGTACACCGTCACCTCGCCGAAGTGCTCGTCGCGGTGCGCGGTTCCCGGCGGCCACTGCGGGCGGCCGGCGGACAGGCCCGGCGCGTCCTCCAGCACGAACCGGGTGGTGTCGCGGTAGATGTAGTAGCCGGCCACCGGCTGCAGGCGCACGCGGATGCGGTTGCCGCCGTCGGCGATGGCGTCCACCGCGAAGGCCTGCGCCTCCGGCAGGGCCGGGCGGACGCCGCCCAGCGCCGTCGCGAGGCGGTCGCGCCCGGCGTTGGCCGACTGCAGCGCCGCCAGGCGGCTGGCGGCGGTGCTGGTGCCGGGCAGGCGCACCTGCACCCGGCGGGTCTGCGGCGGATAGCAGATGCCGATGTCGGCGCAGCCCTGGTAGCGGATCTGCAGCTCGGCGCTGGCGCCGGCGCCGGTGGGCTGGCCGTCGAGGATCGCCACCAGCGCGCCGCGGTAGGTTTCCACCGGACCGAAGAACTCGTCGACGTGGCGCTCGCCGGCCGGCAGCCGCAGGTTGCCGCCGACGAAGTCGCCGCTGGCGCTGACCGCGGTGCGGTGGCGGTAGAGGTAGTAGCCCTCGGCGATCTTCCAGTGGATCTCGATCCGCCCCGGTTCGGGCGCGGTCGCGGTCAGGACGAAGGCCTCGTCCACCGGCAGCAGGTCCTTGGCGTCGACCGCGGCCTGGACGGGGGCGAGGACCGCCAGCCAGGCCAGCAGCATCAGGAGCAGGCCGGGCAGGTGCCGGGCCGGCAGGGGGCGGTGCGGGGTCATGCGTGTCTTCGTCTTCCGTTCGTCAGTCGCGGGTGGCCTCGACCACCCATCCGAGGTAGGCGGGCAGCCCGGCCGTGGCCTGGACCGCGAGCACCTCGGGGAGTTCATAGGGATGCAGCGCCTGCAGCCGCCCGATCAGGTCCGGCAGGCGGTCGGCCGGGGCCTTGGCCAGCAGCAGCACCTCGTCGGCCGACTCCACCGCGCCCTGCCAGCGGTATACCGAGTGCATCCCCGGCAGCACGCTGGCGCACGCGGCCAGCCGCTCCTCCACCAGGGTCCTGGCCAGGGTGGAGGCGGTGTCCGGGTCGGGGCAGCTGCAAAACACCAGGTGCACGTCCATGGGCGCAGAGTGTAGCCGGCCGCGGCCCCGGGGCCCGGACCCGGGGCCCGGAAGAAAAACCCGGCCGGCCCCTTGAAAGGCCTCCGCCGGCGCCCCACATGGGGCCCATGCCCTCGGCCCGTCGGGGGTTTTTCCTGCCGTCGCGGGCGCTGGCACTCGCCAGGGGCGAGTGCTAGACTCGCCGCCCTTTTTCCAACCCAGTCAATCACTTGTGAGGGATTGAAATGAGCAACATCAAGCCGCTGTACGACCGCGTCGTGATCAAGCGCACCGAGGAGGAGAAGGTCTCCGCCGGTGGCATCGTGATCCCGGATTCGGCTGCCGAGAAGCCGATCAAGGGCACGGTCATCGCCGTGGGCGAGGGCAAGGTGCTCGACAACGGCAGCGTGCGCGCCCCCAAGGTCAAGGTCGGCGACCAGGTGCTGTTCGGCAAGTACGCCGGCACCGAGGTCAAGCTGGACGGCACCGAGTACCTGGTGGTGAAGGAAGACGACATCTTCGCGGTGCTGGGCTGAGTCCCGCCGCGGTTCCTGCGCTTCGATCCACTCAACGCTTAAAGAATCACGGAGTTTTTCAAAATGGCTGCGAAGGAAATCCGTTTCGGTGAAGACGCCCGCTCGCGCATGGTGCGCGGCGTGAACATCCTCGCCAACGCCGTCAAGGCGACCCTGGGCCCGAAGGGCCGCAACGTCGTGCTCGAGAAGAGCTTCGGCGCCCCGACGATCACCAAGGACGGCGTGTCCGTCGCCAAGGAGATCGAGCTGGCCGACAAGTTCGAGAACATGGGCGCGCAGATGGTCAAGGAAGTCGCTTCCAAGACCTCGGACAACGCCGGTGACGGCACCACCACCGCCACCGTGCTGGCCCAGGCCTTCATCCGCGAGGGCTCCAAGGCCGTGGCCGCCGGCATGAACCCGATGGACCTCAAGCGCGGCATCGACCAGGCCGTCAAGGCCGCCGTCGAGGAGCTGAAGAAGCTGTCCAAGCCGACCGCCGACGACAAGGCCATTGCCCAGGTCGGCACCATTTCGGCCAACAGCGACGAGTCGATCGGCAACATCATCGCCGAGGCGATGAAGAAGGTCGGCAAGGAAGGCGTGATCACCGTCGAGGAAGGCTCGGGCCTGGAGAACGAGCTGGACGTGGTCGAGGGCATGCAGTTCGACCGCGGCTACCTGTCGCCGTACTTCATCAACAACCAGCAGTCGCAGACCGCCGACCTGGATGATCCGTTCATCCTGCTGCACGACAAGAAGATCTCGTCGGTGCGCGACCTGCTGCCGATCCTCGAGGGCGTGGCCAAGGCCGGCAAGCCGCTGCTGATCGTGGCCGAGGAAGTCGAGGGCGAAGCCCTGGCGACCCTGGTGGTCAACACCATCCGCGGCATCGTCAAGGTCGTCGCCGTCAAGGCCCCGGGCTTCGGCGACCGCCGCAAGGCGATGCTGGAGGACATGGCCGTCCTGACCGGCGGCACCGTGATCTCCGAGGAAGTCGGCCTGCAGCTGGAGAAGGCCACCATCAAGGACCTGGGCCGCGCCAAGAAGGTGCAGGTCTCCAAGGAGAACACCACCATCATCGACGGCGCCGGCGACACCTCCGCCATCGAGGCCCGCATCAAGCAGATCAAGGCCCAGATCGAGGAGACCTCCTCGGACTACGACCGCGAGAAGCTGCAGGAGCGCGTGGCCAAGCTCGCCGGCGGCGTGGCCGTGATCAAGGTCGGTGCCGCCACCGAGGTCGAGATGAAGGAGAAGAAGGCCCGCGTCGAAGACGCCCTGCACGCCACCCGTGCGGCCGTCGAGGAAGGCGTGGTGCCGGGCGGCGGCGTCGCCCTGATCCGCGCCAAGAAGGCGGTCGAGGCCCTGAAGGGCGCCAACGAGGACCAGAACCACGGCATCCAGATCGCCCTGCGCGCGATGGAGGCCCCGCTGCGCGAGATCGTGACCAACGCCGGCGAGGAGCCGTCGGTCATCGTCAACAAGGTCAAGGACGGCGATGGCAACTTCGGCTACAACGCCGCCACCGGCCAGTTCGGCGACATGTTCGAGTTCGGCATCCTGGACCCGACCAAGGTCACCCGCACCGCGCTGCAGAACGCGGCGTCGATCGCCGGCCTGATGATCACCACCGAGGCCATGGTGGCCGAGCTGCCGAAGAAGGAAGAGCCGGCGGCCGCGGGCGGCATGGGCGGCATGGGCGGCATGGACTTCTGATCCAGGCCCCAAGGCCGGTCCACGCAGTACCGGAAGGCCCCGCCGCAAGGCGGGGCCTTTCCTTTGCGCGCATGGCGGATTCCGTGACCGGGTGCGCGCCGCGGGCACGCCGCGACCAAGGAGGGATTAATGCGCGCGCGGTGGCGGTCGCTATCCACCCAGGACCCCGCGTCCCAACCCACCCAACGGAATCCCCCATGACCAAGAACAAACTCGCCGCCCTGGCCCTCGCCCTGCCGGCCGCGCTGCTCGCGCCCGCCGCCATCGCCGCCCCGTTCGAGGACGTCAGCGTCGGCGCCGGCGTGTCCACCCTCGGCTACGGCGTGGACGTCAACGCCAGCCTCAGCAAGCGCTTCTCCGCCACCGTCGGCTACAGCACCTTCCAGTTCGACGGCGACGAGACCACCGACGAGGTGCGCTACGACGGCGAGCTGAAGTCCGACAACGCCCGCGTGCTGCTGAACTGGCATCCGTTCGCCGGTGGCCTGCAGCTGTCGGTCGGCGCCGTGGTCGGCGACATCAAGGCCGCGGTGACCGGCACTCCGCGCGCCGGCGGCGTCTACGAGTTCAACGGCACCGAGTACTCGGCCGAGGACGTGGGCAGCCTGCAGGGCCGCGTCGAGCTGAAGGACAAGGTCGCCCCGTACGCCGGCATCGGCTACCGCTCGCGCGGCGGCTCGGGGCTGGGCTTCTACGCCGAGCTGGGCGTGGTCGCGGCCAAGACCTCGGTCGAGCTGGTCGCCACCGGCCTGGCCGGCGACCCCCAGTTCGCCGCCGACCTGGAAGCCGAGCGCCGCGACCTGGAGGACAGCGTCGACCTGAGCCTGTACCCGGTGCTGGGCGCCGGCCTGGTGTACCGCTTCTGATCCTGCGGATTCCCTGATCCGCCGTCCCGCGCCGTTGCGCGGGCCTGGCAAGGCCGCCGCTCTTCGCGGCGGCCTTCTTTTTTTGCGTTCCGTGACCGCATCCACGCCGCGGACGCGCGGGTTGCGGATGAAACTGTGGCAGCGCACAAGACCGCGTGCTATCAATACGGCCCATGACCGCAACCCGTGCCTGCTTTTACTTTTGGTACTACTTTCCGAAGCCGCTGGCGGAGGAAGGATTGCGCTCACCCTGAAGAAAGCTTCAGACGCATTCCCGAAAGCCGCCAGCGAACCTGGCGGCTTTTTTCATGCCGCCACGCTGGGCAGGCCCCACACCAAGAGATGGAAACGCCATGGCCCCGCATACCGACGACCTCCGCATCCGCAGCCTCGAACCGCTGACTCCCCCGGCCGAGCTGCTGGCCCAGATTCCCTGCGACGAGCAGGCCTCGCAGACGGTGGCCGATGCGCGCCGCGCGCTGTCGGCGATCCTGCACGGCCGCGACGACCGCCTGGCGGTGGTGATCGGCCCGTGCTCGATCCACGACCCGCACGCGGCGATGGAATATGCCCGGCGCCTGCGCCCGCTGCGCGACAGCCTCGGCGACGCGCTGGAGATCGTGATGCGCGTGTACTTCGAGAAACCGCGCACCACCGTCGGCTGGAAGGGCCTGATCAACGACCCGGACCTGGACGGCAGCTTCCGCATCAACAAGGGCCTGCGCATCGCCCGCGGCCTGCTGCGCGACATCAACCACCTGGGCCTGCCGGCCGGTTGCGAGTACCTGGACACGATCTCGCCGCAGTACATCGCCGACCTGGTGGCCTGGGGCGCGATCGGCGCGCGCACCACCGAGAGCCAGATCCACCGCGAGATGGCCTCTGGCCTGTCCTGCCCGGTGGGCTTCAAGAACGGCACCGACGGCAACGTGCGCATCGCCGCCGACGCGGTGATGGCGGCGGCGCATCCGCACCATTTCCTGGCCGTGACCAAGGACGGGCGCTCGGCCATCGCCGCCACCGCCGGCAATCCGGACTGCCACGTGATCCTGCGCGGCGGCAAGGCGCCCAACTACGACGCCGCCAGCGTGCAGGCCGCCAGCGAGGTGCTGGAACGCTCGGGCCTGGCGCCGCGGATCATGATCGATGCCAGCCACGCCAACTCCGGCAAGAACCCGGAGCGCCAGCCCGCGGTGGTGGAGGACATCGCCGCGCAGCTGGAGGGCGGCGAGCGCCGGATCATCGGGGTGATGGTGGAAAGCCACCTGGTCGGCGGGCGCCAGGACCCGGTGGCCGGGCGTGCCCTGGCCTACGGGCAGAGCATCACCGACGGCTGCCTTGGCTGGGAGGCCTCGGCCGCGGTGCTGGAGCGGCTGGCGCAGGCCGTGCGCCGACGCCGCGCGCTGCCGGCCGCGCACCAGGCCGCCTGAATCCGCCCCCCGGACGCCCCGGCCGCGCACCGCGCCCGGGGCGTTTTTGCGCAGTCCGTTCAGGCTGATGGCCCCCGCAGGTGCCCGCGGCGGCACCGGAAAGGTGCCCGCGGGTCCTGCCCGGGATCCATGTCGGTTCATGTGATACCGGTATCACTTAGGGGAATATCCGTATTCAGCAAAAATGCCCGGAAATCCACGTTGATGAACCGGCGGGTGCTGTTTTGCAGTGCAGCGTGCAAAGGCTTCGGACGCTCTTCACGATGGCCCCGCATCCCGACGTGGGGGAGGGAGCAGGCCCGCTGGCAGTACGCTGCAAGCGGGCTTTTTTTAGGTTCTTCACCCAACTCCGGGGAAGGCCGCCCGGATCTTGAGGAAGAAGTAGGCGTCATCGCGGAAGCCGTAGGCCATGCGCTTGATGACCTTGATCTTGTTGTTGATGCCCTC
>Ga0182748_1000105_pt1 | contig 104363 bp, 99 predicted proteins | sample eDN3rd37CKraftOP_FD_128877 | JGI IMG/M metagenome (GOLD analysis project Ga0182748, IMG submission 128877) | Enriched Organic Plus compost microbial communities from Emeryville, California, USA - eDNA 3rd pass 37_C Kraft OP (version 2) (version 2) ... | reverse complement strand
TACTCCAAATCAAGATCATGATTTGGGCACAATGAATTTACATCATAATCTATTAATACTCCCGGCAAACCATTAGCCGCAACACTATTGATATCATCACTAGAAGCTGTAGTGGGACGACATCCAATTGAACAATATTTTCTGGGAAGATGCGTGTGAAACCACGCCACTGCATATTTACCGCCCGAACACTGGTAGCCCTTAAAGCCTCTAATAATTGAAATTATCCAAAAGTAACATATTTACGGATTGCTTCTCGAAATCTAAATACGTTTCGATCAACTTAGAACATCCGGTAATAATCAACAGAAAAACAGCCAGCAGAATTTTTCTCATAACTTTTGAATAATTGTTTACATGATAAAGGTAAATACATTATCATCCTTTTCAATGCTACAAATTTTGACATTTTTCATCTCTTGAATTAACGAGAGCCGCTTTAGATACAAAGAATTTTATTGTAATCAATGCTATTTAAACTATCAATGCAATAATTACAATTCAATGTTGTAAACAATACACAATAAATGTATGTTTTACACTTTGACTTGACAAAATCAAGATGTACAACCCGTACCTAACGTAACTCGACCCCAATTTATATGTTATGCAAATAGGTTGTACTGAAATGCATCCCTCTATATTGGGAGTTATTATTATTGAATGCTTAATGCTCGGAGCACAAGGAGCATTTTATTTAGAACGGCCATTTGATCGGCGTCGGATCTGGTATATTGTTTTTTTTGCTTTACTACTTTTACTAAACATTTCGAACTGCTTCTTTCCGAATCCATTTTTACAAATACCTTTGCTAATCCAATATCTTATCCGAAACGGAATCGTATTTATTACCGTATCATACCTTCCTTATTGGTTATCGTGCAAAATTCAAATTATTAAATATCAATTTCAAAAAAAACAGGAAATACTGCTTTTTTTTATTGTCCCCTATCCCATGCTATTTTTGGTTGCGTATTTTCTGCTACACGATTTGGAAAAAGCACATCGTTACACGATTTTTATACCCGCCTTTAATAATCTACTTCTCCTCATATTAGTTGGAAAAGTATTATGCGGAATTCCTAAAAAAGAGAAAAAGAGGAAATATGTAGAATGCTTAATAGCCATCGGCACCATAATATCTTGGATGTTTCTATATCTAGCAATTCATTTAAATTGGGGAAAAGCGATGGAAACTATTTTTATCAATCTTGGTCCAGCAACAATAAACAGTCTTCTTCTAATCAACTGGACCAAGTCAGGATATCGTGAACAAAGGCAACTTCGGGATTTATTATCCATAGTTCCAAGCACCGAGCTCATCACAAAAAGCTGCGATAATCTTATGCTTTCAGAAAGAGAGAAAGAGATCGCAGTTCTATTATGTCAGCGTCTCAAAAGGCAGCAGATTGCTGATAAGCTCTTTATTTCAGTACGCACTGTAGACAAACATATCGAGCGAATCTTTTTAAAAGCAGGTGTCTCTTCGCGCGATGCGCTTTACAAAAGGCTTAACAGAATAGTCTAATCCCGATCCCCTACTATTTCAAAAATCTAAAAAAAGAGGAAAAGCATATGACCTATTAGATTTTTAAGTAACAAAAAGTCAATTATCGCAAATGTCAAAATTTGTAGCATTGAATTATAAAACATTCTCCTTAAAATTGGTAGAAAGTTTTTTTTACAACCCAAACATTATGAAAATAAAAGTCACACAATATTATTCCCTTCTATGTTTAGGAACTGTACTATTATCTCCTTTGTTTTCAAATGGTCAGGTAAAAAGTTTGGGTAACGGTCCCGAGTCCGGATCAGAAATTTCTCAATTGAACTTTACTATTAATAGTCCATTATTAGCTGATGTTGATAGACAAATTCAAGATTCAGTAATAGAAACAATTAAAATGGATACAAATCACAATATCGAACACCATGAAAATACCATCCAAACTATCAAATATGGTCTATCTCCAATAGATTTCCCTTCTCTTCTTTTTGTTCCCGTCTTATTAAGTTAAGCCCTCGAACTATTATGGAAAAAACGCAAATGGATATACTCGCTATTTATAGAAATATTGCGCTTATTTATGGTAAGACCAAAAATGGTCAAAATATTTATTTTGATGCCTGCCCAATATGAAATTCTAGATATTGATACAACTTCAGCGCATTATAGGGAGCTCACTAAATTAGTTGGAAAAGCAAATTAACACTATGTTAATATTGTAATTCTATATTCATACATTACTCAATACAAAGTATAAGCAAAAATTAAGAAAACATTCACTATAACAATATCTAATCATTTTTAACCAAACTGTCTCATGAAACTAAGAATTTTTATAGTAATAGCATCTGTCATTATGATTCTCGTCGGTCTTTTAAGGGGGATAGGAGGAATCCTATTATTAATAAATGGAAATAATATAGATGTTGCCCCTCCGGTATCAGCAAACAGCCTAGTTTCAAGATTATGCGGCATAGGCCTCCTTATTGTATTTTTAACTTTCTCAATAAGCGCATTTTATCTATTAAAATACAAATGCAAAAATGGTTGGATGCTAGCTTGGATAGGGATAGCTATATTTTTGTTGGGGGGGCTTATTAATGGATATCTGTTATTTGGGACTCCATTTGTACAGGACCAAATCGTAAATTTTGCAAGCTCTGTCTTAATTGCCTTGAATTTAATGCTAGGAAGAAAATCGCTTACAAGAACTGTATAAACATGAGGCTTGTACAGTTTAAAGACTTAGCAAAACAAATTCTAAAGAAACCCATTCCTATGAACTACTATTGAGATATATCAGTAGTTTTTACTGAACTACCTACTAAATACGCATGTATTACTTACATAAATAGGTGATACATGCGCTATGCAAATCCCCAGTATACGGATACTTTTGATTACAGTCATTTGAAGCTAAAATTATAAAGCGTTGAATTATGTTATCAAGAGAAATCGAAAACCTGTATTCTGCCATGCTTAAACAGCTGGATGAGATCAACGGATCATTGAGAGATTCTATAAAAAATCTTGGTGAATCACTTTTGCTAATTAAAAGTACTGTCACTTCCTTGAGACAATATATCCGTAATCATCCTTTTATAAATGACCAGCAAGAAATAAGCTTTTTTAAATATACTAAACCACGATTTGCCGCCTGGCAAATTTACTGTGTTGAACTCAATAATATCATTTCATCAGTTCCAATTGGCACCGACGAAATGATTAAGGAATATTACGAAAATGAACTTAGCATTATTGATCGGTTCTTCAAAGTATATGCCTTTTACTATCAATATTATTTAAAGAACGAAATCTCCAACGATCAACGATTTTTTCTTCGCCGGAAAGCTTCACCTTTTCCACCATGTAGCGAGCTAATGGCAAATGATCCTGATTTCTCAACGGAGCTGGATCATCTATTCAGCCTGTTTAAGGGAAATGAGATGCTCCGTGATTTTATAATTCGAAGGATCAAAATTCTTACCGAAGAATCCAATAAAAGATTTATGGTCGATGTAATCGCTAAAAGAAACCGTTCCTGGTCCGGTGATAAGGTTGAACTGATAGAAATTGCATACGGTATCTATTATACCGGACGGATCAACAATGGAAGAGCTGAAATTGCCGATATCGTACAATGGTTAGAAGACAGCCTTGATGTAGACCTAAGTCAGGCATATCGGATGTTTGTCGATATCCGGAGAAGAAAAACTGTGAGCTATACTAAGTATTTGGATGAAATGCGGGAAGCAATTCATTCTCATATCGAAGATTCTTTCAAACATTGATCCCAACCTTATAGCTAGAAATATTTAGGTTAAAATTATAAAAAATCCTTACGAAAAATCGGGTTACCATTTTGTCCAACTTGGTAAGAGTAATGGTATAAATAAACGATGATCTGTATTAATTTTTCTTAAATCCGGTCGAAGTTAAGCACATCCACCCCTTAGCAAGCCATCATTTAACCCCACAATATATATTCTCTGCTTTCTAGCACTTTTTTTATCGTAAAACCCAGCTAAAATAATTCGATACCAAGGTATTCAACTTGTGAAATAACCGTTCCCGCCCTTGCCAATTTTGCCCCATAAGGACTCGTTCTTTGACATTGGGGGAAGAAGCATTTTCAGTTTAACAGCTGAAAATTATTGTGCAGTCAGGATCTATCCATAGATTTTTGATGAACCAAAGGCAGCCGGTTTCGGCGGGTATGTAGTTACCAACGTGAGTATTCCCGAACTAACAGTTATATAGAGCGTCCTTTCACGTAGCGATACGATGATCTCATGATACTCTTCAAAGACAAACACACAACATCATATAGTAAAGGGGCTTTCGCCCCTTTTTTATTTACGAAAATTCACATTTAAATAATCCAGCAATTCGCTTATGGAAACAAAGAGAAACGCCGAACGTATCAAAGAAGAAGTGTCTTTGGTTGAATTTCTCTCGCGATTGGGGCATCATCCCTCACACAGATCTGGCAAAGAACTTTTTTATAAGAGCATGCTCCGTAAAGAAAATACACCGTCGCTTTGCGTAAACGATCAATTGGATGTATGGTTCGATCATGGGGGTGCAAACCTTTCAGGAATTAAAGGTGGAAATGTCATTGATTTCGCATTGTCCTATTGGCATCCAATCACTTTCGGGGAAGCAATAGATAAAATCAATCAGATTATGACCTTACCGACCAAAGTCGCCTCATTAGATCCCAATAAACAAAAACGGCCCAGACAAAAAGCAACCCTTCTTGCCAATTACAAAATTCAGGACATCAGGGAGCTTGGCCACAATCACGCTATTGAAAAATATCTCAAAAAGCGTGGTATCTGGGACCAGGCACAAGGTAAAATAAAGGAAGTCTATTATAGCATTGAAGCAGGGCCTAAAAAAGGGAAAAACTATTTCTCTGCTGGTTGGCAGAATGAAAACGGTGGATGGGAATTAAGGAACAGAATAGGTGCATTCGACTTTAAAGCTTGTCTTGGCCGAAAAGGAATTTCATTCTATGAGGGTTCTCCCGAAAAATTAGCACTTTTCGAAGGATTCCTTGATTTTCTGAGCTGGAAAAAAGATCACCCCAATGCCAGCGATTCTGTTATTGTACTTAACTCGGTCAACCTTCTGGATATCGGTATAAAAAAAGCATTGAGCTATAAAAATATTGATGTCTTTTTTGATCGGGACAACGCAGGGGAAACAGCATTCAAAATTTTAAAGAAAGAACTTCCCCACGCGCTGGACCGTTCCGATACTTATAGCAATTATAAAGATTATAACGAGATGTCGCTTGCCAGACGCCCTGCACTTCTTCCATGGGAAGAGGAAAATGTCTATGACAAAATATTGGCTACCTATAAACGCTAATCAACATTCTATCTAATTTGGCCAAATTACAAACTGATAATAAGCTAGCCACATATACGGCAAGTTTATTAATAGGCCATTTAGCAAATAGGCTGATAAGCTGTTATCACCATAGGCTACTAAGCTAAAGGTATATAAGGCAAGTTTGCTGATAGGCTAATAAGCTGTTATCACCATAAGCTAGCCAGCTAATAGGCAACTTAACTATTGGCAAGCTGGCCAATAAGCTAATGGGCAGATTAGCCAGTAAGCTGAAATATTATTCTACAGATCTTAATAAAGCCCTATTCATATCATAACAGAGATAAATCTAAACCATCTTACCTACACACTACCCTGCGCATCTCCATTGCCCTTGCTGTCGGAGATGCGCTCAGGTTGCTGACCCCCTCGTGTTTTGCAACCTGCAAGTTGTGTTTTCGGGTACCCCGAAAACCACCTTGCCTTTACCCTGCGGCGCCCCTATCGGGGAGCTGCTGGGCAAAGGGAGAAAAACCTTCGCAACTCGGTTTTTCTTTTCAAAGGCTGGGAAAAGCCCCCATACAGGACATGAAAAAAGCTCAAAAAAGGCCCGGTAGACCACCGATGCTTACCGGCAAACGGATACATCTTATCAAAGCCAAACTCACCGATGAAGAATTAAAAGCATTGATCGAAATCCAAAAAACATCCGGTTTAAACCGGATGGAGCTTATACGCAGGCGTGTGCTAGGCAAAGGAGCGCTTGTTACTATAAACGTAAATGAACTGCTTCATTCACTCGATGCTATCGGTACTGAGCTGGGAAGAGCCGGAAATAATATCAATCAACTGGCCCGGCATGCCAATATACTCAACAAACAAGGCCAGCTAAATGACCAGATTGTGATAGATTTTAACAGTCTATTTTCTGCTTATATCCACCGTCAACAAGAGCTCGAAAAACAGCTCCGTCATATCCTTCGGGCAATGAGAACCTCTTAAAGACAATCAATACAGTCTATTAATCTATTTATTCAACATCTATGAAACAGCTTAAAAAACGAAAACACAAATTGTCAAAGGCTCAAGTTTTCACCCATTCACAAAAACAAAATGTTTAGACACGGTAGTCTCTTCAGTGGTATCGGTGGATTTGATCTTGCTTCCACATGGATGGGATGGGAAAATGTCTTTTCCTGCGAGATAGATCCATTTTGCCGAAGAATACTTCATTACTACTGGCCCAAAACAGAACACCATGACGACATCTACCAACTCAATGCAACTCAGTATAGAGGGCGAATTGACATTATCAGTGGAGGATTCCCATGCCAACCTTTCAGTCAATCAGGAAGAAGAAAGGGCAAAGCGGATGACCGCTATCTCTGGCCACAAGCTCTCCGAATTATTAAAGAAGCAAGGCCTAAGTGGATTGTTCTTGAAAACGTTGCTGGACTCTTCACCATTCTCGAGCCGGAAAGTCTATCTGAAATGGAACTCAAAGAGATTGAGCTTTTTTGTGCAGACGACACGCAGAAAACAAACAGTACCATCATCAAGCTTCAGAGAAGAATCATTGGACACATTGTTTCAGATATCCAATCAGCAGGATATATACTTCCGAGACTCCAAGATGGCACACCAATCATTCTGTGTATTCCAGCTTGCGCCGTGGACGCCCCGCACCGCCGGGACAGGATCTGGTTTGTTGCCCACACCGAGCACTTTGCAGATCGGAAGTATAACGATAGACCCACAGACTTTAGAGGTATGGGATACGATCAAAAAAGGCGGTACATTACGGCAGCGCCGTGTAAGGGATGGAATCCTGATCATGGCCGCCCAGGCAGGACTTATTCCTCCTATCAGGGACAAGAAGAAGAACAAGATAACTGTCGGCCCCAAACCATTGAAAAGCCTAATGGAAATACAATATCCTGCGATAATCCACAAGATGATCAAATTGCTCCCGAAATCGACGAATCCCCAATCAAAGGAAGCTCCGGTTATGAACATGGGTACCGAATTCCTAATTGGGATGAATGGCCAACTCAGTCCCCAATTTATCGCAGAGATGATGGGGTTTCCGGTAAACTGGACGGAATTGCCCTTTCGAAATGGCGGACACAGAGCCATAAAGGTTACGGAAATGCCATAGTTCCTCAAGTTGCCCTTGAACTTTTTAGGGCAATAGAAACCGTTGAAAAGGTAATGAAAAGTCAATCGTTCTAGTTTTTTATTATCAAGCAGCCTCTCAAACATGATTGTCAAGATCCTCAAAAAATCTTCGACTTTCAAAGCCGTGAATTACAATACGGGCAAAGTCGACAAAAACAAAGGTGAACTGCTACTGGTCAAAAATTTTGGTGTACTTCAGGGAATTGAGAACGTACGGCCTCAAGATTATATCAATTACCTGGAAGCTGTTTCTTCATCCAGCACACGTATCAAATACCCCCAGTTCCATGTAGCTATATCCACCAAAGGACGACAGCACAGCAAAGAAGAACTTTCAGATATCGCACAGAAATGGATGGAAGGAATGGGTTACGGAGGGCAGCCGTATTTACTGATCTTTCACAAAGACACAAATAACAACCATGTACATCTGGTGTCGACACGTGTAGGAAGGAACGGAAAGAAAATCTCTGACAGATTTGAAAAGCTGCGTGCGTATAGGGTTTTGGATCAGATTATGGGTGTGGACGAAAAACAGGTACTAAAAGATCAACTTGAAAAAGCACTGTCTTATAATTTCTCTACCCGTGCTCAATTTATGATGCTGCTCGAAACAAACGGTTATTCACTTGATCTAACCGCCAAAACTTACACCATAAATAAAAATGGTCAACATATAGGTTCAATTGATCTATCCGAAATCGATCAGAAAATACCCGAGCGAAAGAAAGACACAGCCAGAATGACGCAGATCCGGGCGATCTTTGAAAAATATAAATCCATCTATGACACGTCGATAAATAATACAGATCATGGCTATAGTTCAGAATTTGCCGAATTTCTTCGTAAAAAGTTTGGTCTGGAGATCATCTTCCATGGAAAAAATGGAAAACCTCCCTATGGTTATACTCTCATCGATCATGCAAAACGGGCAGTTTATAAGGGCGGTGAAATTATGGCCCTTAAAGATATGCTTACTGTAAAACCTGATCAGACCGATGAGTCCAGGAATGAACCGATACAAAACGGGATCCAGCTGGCCGATAAAGATAACCAAGCGGAAATCAACAGCGAAAACGAAGAGGAAGTTCAATCCGAAAATTCGGATAATGCACTGGACGATACTCCATCAAATGAGATCCAATCCGCAAAGCACGCACCGTCCGAACAGGAAACAGTTTTCCATATACCGGATATCAATATTTCCGACGATATTGATGACGAAGCTATTCTGGGCAGAAACCGCCGGCGCAAGCGCAAGGCCCGAACGAATACCAGATAACAAATATTCACTGCATTATGGTCATTCTTATAGGAAACCAAAAAGGTGGTGCCGGTAAAAGTACACTAACCCTGCTGCTTGCCAACTACCTCACTTCTGTACATGAAGAAAAAGTGACTGTACTTGATATGGATTACCAACAGTCCGTCTCATCAAAATATGAAAAAGCGAAGATTTTGGAGAACGAACCGCCTTACGAAATCGTTGCAGTTGATCTCGCCCAGTTTCCGACATTACTCAAAGTTCTTACAAAAAATCCAAAGGAAATGGTTTTGATAGACCTGCCGGGTAAAATGGATGATGATGGTCTGATTCCGGTCATTCTCTCCGGGAATGTTATCCTCTGTCCATTTAATTACGATGAATTTTCGGTCGACTCTACCCTGCTTTTTGCCATGGTCGTCAAGAAGATCAACACCAAAGCACCGCTGATATTTATTCCCAACCGGATCAAATCTAACGTCCGGTACGATACCCAGATGGAAGTGGACCGCGTTATGGCCAAATTCGGAAACGTAACACCCATTATCGCTGACCGCATAGATTTCCAGCGCGTAAACACACTCCATACACCGGCAATCGTGCTACCTGTCATCTTACCCATACTGAACCTGATCTATGATAACTACATCAAGAAGCAAATATCCGAATGAACGATATCAAATCCCTTGCCGACAGGCTCCGTGACCAGCTCCGCACCGGTGATGCTGAGCCCAATGGCCAGCCGAAATCAAAAAAAGCCCCCACTACAGATGGAAAAAGAGGAAAAAAGCAACCACTGGCCAATCAGGAGAACGCGACAGCCTTCTTTAATGAAATGCTGAATTTTCAGGCTGTACTGACAGAAAAAAGCCTCATCAGGGTTGACAAAAGAACATTGAATCTGCTCAAGCGCATCAAACTGACCCATGGAGTGGATATGAACCGTTTTATCGTCTATGCACTCCATCAATATCTCTCCCAGCATCCCTGGCTATCCGATTACATTAACGAAACCCTTAAAAACACAGAACCATGAACTGGACAAATTTTCTTGTAATCCTTACATTCTCCTATCTGGCCTATTATGGCCTTAACCTGCTCTACGACCTCTTTATTTCACATAAAGGATCCCCCTCCGGCACTACCGATGACACCCTAATTTTCGAAGAGGATATCCAGACCCAGCTTATCGAATATTCCGGGACGTCCATAATAACGGATGAGTCCCCCGAAAAGGAAACTATCCCGACTATAAGTTCCCCAAAAACAGCAAGACAGGTTACCGGCAACCTGATGTCCACGGGAGCGGTAAGTATCAAGGAACTCTTTAACCTGGCCAAAAACAATCTCATCGAACATACCAGTACTATACCCTATTAAAACATGTGGCAAAAGAACATGTTATGGACGGCAGCTGCCTTCCTTTTTTTTGTATCGCCAGAAACAGCGACGGCACAGCCCGGTATCAGTGAATTTTATCAGGTGTCCGGTGAAATAAACCGCTGGTACTTTAGTCTTTCCGACCTGATTCTGGTGATCGGAGCCATATCGGGAATACTCGGTGGACTGCGCGTCTATAGCAACTGGCAAGCCGGCAAAACCCACCACATCGACGCCCAGGTAATGGGCTGGTTCTTTTCCTGCCTGTTCCTGACCATTGTCGGAACCTTCCTCAAAGCCCTCTACGGGATCAGTTAATCCTTTTTTTATCCTTTAATAATTTCAGATGACAGTAAAAACAAAAAAACTGTTCGTTTGCACAGCGCTTTTCCTCGGCGCAGCAAACACGCTATTTGCCCAAACTGCAGATGGCACCCTAGGTATTGATGCAGCAACTTCCTCGCTGACCACCTATGTTGATCCTGTATCGACTTTAACTCTCGCCATTGGAGCTGTAGTCGGGATCGTAGGCGGCGTGAGAGTTTACATCAAGTGGAATTCGGGCGATAACGATATCAACAAAGAACTGATGGGATGGATGGGTTCCTGTCTCTTTCTGGTGCTCGTTTCCGTCGTCATCAAAGCATTCTTTGGTGTCTGATGATGACAAAGTATTCCATTTACAAGGGGCTCCAGCGGCCCCTTGTTTATCGTGGTTTCAAAGGTAAGTTCATCGGCTGGGGAATCGGATTTCTCATTTTGGGACTGGTCGGAGGTGGTCTGACAGGTGCATTGACAAATATGTATCTAGGCGGGATAATCACCATACTGACCATAGCCGGAGGGCTTACATTCACCTTCTACAGGCAGAAAGACGGCCTGCACGATAAAACACGGAACAAAGGTATTTCTATCCATCCTATACGCCTCAAGAAAAAATATGCTGACCCCTTCTCCTAAATCTATTTTTAAACTGCCCTATGCAGGAATTGACCATTATAATGGTCAGACGCTTCTTTTTGGTGAAAGAGGCGATTTCTCGGCCATATTCAGCCTGCAAAATCCAGTGATGCAATACGGCGCCGATCCGGCTCCTTACATGACCTATCATTCCCTGCTCCTTAATCTGGTAAAGATCCTGGGAGAAGGATATATCATTCAGAAACAGGATATATTCTCCAGAAAGACCTTTAAGGGAGACAGCAAACGGGAATTCCTCCAACAGAAATACGACGATCATTTTCAGGGTCGGGAATACACGGATATCACCACCTATCTGACCATAACAAAACTGGTAAAAAAGGGCGCATTCTACGTCCATGATGCAAAAATGCTCGCTGATTTCGCCCACCAGATGGAAAAGGTCTACGATCTGCTGCTGGGGGCAGACGTCGGTCCCAAACGGTTAAAAGAGAATGAAATCAACCGTTACGTATCCCGCATCCTCGCCATCGATTTCTCCTCAGAAAACATCACACTGGAAAATATACGTTCGGGCGACAGGGAACTTGGTCTGGGAGACCGCTCCGTGCGGAGTATCAGCCTGATCAATACCGATTCCATCGACCTTCCTGAATCCATCAGTACCTATGCACATAAACAGGATGGCGGCAACCTGCGGGAATTTCCCGTTGATAACCTCTTTTTTTTACACCATGTACCTGAATATCGGTGCATTATTTATAACCAGCTCATAGAGATCCCAGCCCAACAACTGACATTGAACAAGCTTGAACTCAAGCGTAAACGCCATTCAGGCATACCGGATCCGGCAAACCTGATCTGCGTAGAGGATATCGACCAATTACTGGTGGATGTAGCACGGGAAAACCAGCTGCTGGTAAACGCGCATTACAACATTGTGCTCTGCGCAGATAGCGATAAGATCGGAAAGGCAGCTAATTTTATCGAAGCTTCTCTTTTCCAGCAGGGCATCATCCCTTCGCGAAATGCCTATAACCAACTGGAACTTTTCCGTACCGCCCTTCCGGGAAATGGTATTGAACTCAAAAAATACGACTGGTTTCTCACCACCTCGGAAGCGGCGCTCTGTCTCTTTTTTAAAGAATCCCTGCAAAAGGACGAAGACTCCGACTTCCTTGTCCGGTTTACCGACCGTCAGGGCCTGCCGGTAGGTATTGACCTGGCAAACCTGCAGACCGGAAGGCTCAATAACCGCTCAAAATTTACATTGGGCCCCAGTGGATCGGGGAAATCTTTTTTTATGAATGCACTCGTCGAGCAATACTGCCTTTATAACATGGATGTTGTGATTATCGACACCGGGGACAGTTATCAGGGACTGTGCAGCTATTACGGGGGTAAGTATATCACTTATACGGAGGAAAAACCGCTTTCCATGAATCCCTTTGCGATGACACAGAAAGAATTCAATCTCGAACAGAAAGACTTTCTGAAAACCCTCGTAGCACTATTATGGAAAGGATCCGAGGGCGAACTTACCCAGATTGAGGACAGTGTTATTTCAAATATCCTTTCGTCTTATTACTATGAATATTTTTGGCTGGACCCAGGTCCCCAGCATCCACGAAGGCCGGAAAAACTGGATTTCGATTCTTTCTATATCTACTCGGTCGAAAGGATTAAAGAAATCACCGAACAGGAATCCGTAAGCTTTGATCTGGACGAATATCGCTACGTACTCCGTAAGTTTTTTTCGGGTCAGGAATTCGGTACATTATTGAACGAAGCGACCGATCAATCGCTGTTCACCGCACCTTTTATTGTCTTCGAAATAGACAATATTAAGGAGAACAAGATCATTTTCCCCATCGTGACCCTATCGATCATGTCCGTTTTTCTCCAAAAAATGCGGCACCGGACAGACCGCCGCAAAGCCCTCATTGTGGAGGAAGCCTGGAAAGCGATCGCAAGTCCCATTATGGCATCCTACATTCTCTATCTCTACAAAACGGTCCGTAAATTCTGGGGGGAGCTGACCGTGGTCACCCAGGAGCTTGGCGACATTCTGGGCAATCCGATTGTCAAAGACAGTATCATAGCCAACTCTGATACGATCTGCCTGCTTGATCAGGGTAAATTCAGGGAAAACTACGACGAGATTGCCAAACTGCTCTCTATCACCGATACCGAAAAACGAAAGATCTTTACCATAAACCAGCTCGATAATAAAGATAACCGTGGACGGTTTAAAGAAGTTTATATCCGCCGCGGAAATAGCGGTGAGGTCTATGGTGTAGAGGTCTCGATCTACCAGTATCTGTGCTATACAACGGAAAAACCCGAGAAAAATGCGGTACAGATCTATGTAAAGCGGTATGGAAACTATCAGGAAGCACTGCAGGCATTTGTTTCGGATATGCAGGCCAGTGGTCTCGCACTGCCTGCATTCGTGGCCAAAGTCAACCAGACCGGAATTCCTTTTCCTCCTATACAGTTATAAAACCATGATTCTAAACAACTCCTCTTAAACATGAAAAAAATCTATTTTATCCTGCTGCTGCTCCTATTTGCTACAGGATCCCAGGCACAGATCTATGTTGATCCGGCAGTTGCTGCGGCCACCGCTGCACACGCTTCCATGATGGACCGGCAGCTGGACAATACAAACAACAACCTTACCCTGATCCAGCGCGGACAGCTCGCTGTCACCGGACAGTTGGTCATTGTCAATGACCTTCAGGACAAAATATATAAAGGTCTCAGTGAAGTATCGGCGGTCGTGCGCAATCTGCTCGCCATAAAGGAGATTACCGAAATCAGCTCGGATATCGTTCATGATGCAGGCATGGCAATGGATATCGCCGGATCAAATCCGGTCCTATTGTTATTTGCCGAGCAGGGAGTCCGTGAGTTTAAAACGCGTGCCACAGCATTGGTTACAGAAGTAGCATCTTTTGTCACCAAAGGTGGAAAAGATAATCTCATGGATTCCGGCGAACGTGCAAAACTGCTCAACCGGATCGTAAATGAGATGATTATCCTTCGGGGCGTCGCATATGGCATGTACCGTACCATGTACTGGGCAAAGCAGCGGGGCATCTTGAATTCCCTAAATCCTTATGCAGGTTTTATCAATACGGATAAACGGATCGCTGATGATATCATCCGCAATGCCAAATACCTCAAGCCATGAAAAAACTACTAATCCTAGTTATAACGATACTGTGTTTTTCAGCTTACGCGCATGCACAGCTCAATGTGGAACTGCTCCACCAGTTGGTCCAGCATAGCAAGGATGAACATGACAGGCAGACGACCGCACGCAGCAGGCAGGCTGTTACCTCGGCCAATGAAGAAGTCAACCGTTCCAAAATGGATGAACTGAAACAAAAATACCGAAACCTGCAAGACCGTTTTCACATGCTCAGCCTTGCCATAGATGCTTCTCAGATAGCGCTGCAGGCCAGCCCTCTGATTTCAAAGATCATCGAAAATCAGGACAGAATTATCAGGCTTGCATCCGATGATCCCCTGCTTATTGCCATGGCATACCAGACGGAGATTGATATTGCAGATAAGGCATACATGCTCAGCAGGTACCTCTATGCACTCGCGATCAGCCTCGGCGATCTCAACCAGATGAAAGCCAGTGACCGAAAATTGCTGTTCGGGCATGTGATCCGGGAGCTCCGAATGATAGAAGGTACCTCCCACGGACTTGCGGTAAATATGTTTTATTCGGGCAGGAAAAAGATGCTCTCCGCTATGAATCCCTTTGGCGGTTTTATAAACCGTGACCGGGAACTGGTGAACGACATTCTGGCGAAACTCAAACAGATGAAAAAATGAGAACAGGTATTTTAGTTTTCCTATTGCTCAGCCTCCTGCTAAATGCTAAAAAGGCAAGCAGTCAGGGCTACGCTGTCATCAGTGATACGAAACATCTGGCTATTGTCAACGAGAACGGTGCTGTACGTTATTCCTCAGAAGCAGCGCACAATAGCTACCTCAACTTCATCAGGCAAAAGCTGGATGACATTAACGTCAATGTAAGCTCTGTGGTGCTCGTTCAGGATATTATTCATAGGTCCCTGGCAGAAGTCAACGGGGCATTGCGCTCCGGGCTCACCATCAGACAGATTGCAGCGATCAGCGCGGAAATCATCCTTGAATGTGACCAGATACTCCAGATGGCAAAAGACTCACCGCATCTCCTGCTCTTTGCCGAAGATGTCGCAGGACACATGAAAAGCCGCGGCGTGAACCTTGTCGCCGAAGTATCCGGATTCATCCTCAGGGAAGGACAGAATGTCCTGATGGATTATGAGAAGCGGGACGCCCTGCTCCGTAAAATTGTGCTTGAACTACGGGTGATGCGCGCCCTAACCTATAGCCTGCAAAGGTCTATGTACAGGGCAAAAATAATTGGCGTATTCAGGTCTTTAAATCCCTATCAGCATTTCATTAACCGCGACGTCCGGCTGGTGGATGACATTATATATAAGATCAACATCATAAAGGAATAATCACATGAAAAATATTCTTATTCTTGTTATTGCCCTATTTACGGTAATATATGGAAGGGCACAAAGTGTGCGCAGGCTTACCGACCAGCACATTGTCAACCAGCAGGAACGTATGGTTTTCAAACAATGGGACAAAAAGAAATTTACACCAACAAAAGGATTTCTGGGCCTCAATCCGAACTACTGGTTAACCTGGGCCTGGCATCCCAACTATCCCAAAAATGATCTCCGGCCACTCAGCAGCAGCGGTGCGCAGACTCAGCGTCTCCTATTGGTCGCTGCCATGAGTAATACCGAAGAAGCCTACAGCAGACATGCCGATACGCTCCGTAATACCGCACTTAGCGAGATGCTGAATTATGCGGGAGCGGTATCTGAGGCCGATCCCTTATGGCAGCTCTATTATAGCCATGAATTTCAGCCTCTATATCAGGTAAACCACGCTTCTGCACTTCAAGGATCCGCTCCGGAGGTTAGTGAATATCTCATCCGGACAGGCCTGCTTCAGTGGTACCTCGATGAAGGCGCGGCACTGGCCGAACGACTTAATGGAGCTCGGTCAACAAACCTTGACCGGGGCTCGCGCATTATGGCCTATCACCGCATGCTGGATGAATACAGACAACTCAGCTCCATCTGGGAGGCTAAGAAACAGCGCGCAAAACTTTTCCTTTCCCTGGCAAAAACGAATGCGGATCAAAAACGGCCGGATAAAGCCGGCATCGCATCTCCGGGAAGAACGGACATACAGATCGCAGAAGACGTGCTGCGAAAATCAAAACTCTAAAAATCAAACACATGAACCTTATTACATTGTTCACTGGGGGAATTCTTGCTCAGGTACAGTCCGTGCCTGTTCCGGAAACCTTTAAAGATACCTTTAATTTCCTGCAGGGGAATGGCGTCTATGAAGAAGGTATGATGCATTTTTTAAAGCAGATGAAGGATACCATCTGGACGCATTACGACGCCTTCATCGCCGATGCGCAGGCACTCTGCGCTATTTTTATGCTCATCTTCTTCAGCATCAAAATATATGAGATGATGGCCGGCGATAAACAGCTCGAAATTATGCCGCTGCTCCGGCCCTTCGGTCTGGTCATGGTTATTCTCTGGTGGCCCACATTTACCCGCGTCATCGCCTTTCCTACAGAAATTGTTGAAAGCAGGACAGAGGCCATGTTTGACGGGAGTCAGACCGAGGTAAATAACCTCAGGCTCCAGCGTGCAAAACTGATGGTAGACGTTTCCGACCAGCTCCTAACTGTACAGGCCGAAACAGAAACCGCCAAAACCGAAGCCGATACTTTTTACGGAAAAGCATGGGACGCTGTTAAATCCACCGTTAAAGAGGGCTTCGCCGAAGTATGGAATCCTATTGTAGAAATGCGAAACCGCTTACAGGCTAACCTGCTTCTATTGCTCTCTTCAATATTGGAAACCCTGGCGGTATGGCTGCTGCGCATCTGTGTATATGTTATCTTCATCATTCAGATCATATTTTCCACCATTCTCATCATTCTTGGTCCATTTGCTGTGGCGGCCAGTATACTGCCAGCTTTCCGTGATTCATTTTCAACCTGGATAGCCCGCTTTGTGTCAGTCAATCTATATTCGGGAATCGCTTATCTGGTCATGTATATATCGTCCCTTTTTCAGCATTATGCGATGGAGGCAGAGATCAGCCGTTATCAGGTACTGCTGGGTTCATCAGGTCCCGACCTGGGCAAACTTACCTCATACACTATGTTTGGTGTCCTTTCATTCGGAATGGTCATCGGTGCATTTGTTATCGGCGCACTGACTATGCTGACCGTGCCGAGCATTTCGACATGGATCATCTCTACCAGTGGAATATCCTCAGCAGCATCTTCTATGGGCCGGAATGCCAACTCAATGGCCAGAACGGCCAGAAAACTATTAGCCAAGCTTTAAGAAAGGAAACAAAAATGATTATTAAAAATATTGAATCCAAGGTGCGACTGGCTACTTTTCTCTCCGCAGGTTGCCTTATCGCAGCTGTATTGATTGTGCTGGCCGTCTCGTTCTTTGCCTACCGCCAGGTCGTTAATGCACGCAAAAGTATCTATATCATGGACACTGCAAATGTCCCCATGTCAGCGAGGCAGACTGACGTACAGATGAACCGGGAAGCGGAATACCGGTCTCATATCGGCAGGTTTCATAGTCTCTTTTTCTCCATGACACCGGACGACAGGTTTATAGAATATCAGATGAAGCAGGCAATGTACCTGATAGATGAGAGCGGGGCTCTTCAGTACAATAACCTGAAAGAAAAGGGTTTCTTTAGTTCCATCCTCTCCTCCAGTGCCGTACTCACCATACGGACCGACAGCATCTATCTCGATATGCCAAAGCATTACTTCCGGTACTATGGGACACAAAAAATTGACCGCCGCAGCTCCACCATTACCCGCTCACTGATCACAGAAGGCTATCTCAATGACCTGGAATTCCGTTCAGAAAATAACCCCCATGCTGTTTTGATAACAAGATGGAAAACTTTAGAAAACAAAGACCTGCAAAATGTCCAAAAAAATACCTTCTGACCGTATCGTTCCCCCTGATGGCAGCACGACCGTTATACAGCGTCTGGGCAGGATGGGCAATCTGTTCCGTCATCTTTCCAGACGTTATCCGGCCCATTTTCTGTGTGGCATGCTGACCTGCATGATCGTTTCAGGAGTCCTTGCTTTTACCGTCATGCGTACCGGTTCTAAACGTACATTACCTATTTATCCAAAACTGCCCCCAGTGGGTTCAATGGACGGAATAAGTGAGGCAATGGGGACTTATGGAAAACTACAGGATGTCCTGGCAATTCAGGATACCATAACTGCCATCATAAATAAAGACAGCCTGGACCAAACGGACAGCGTTCGTCTTATGGGTGCATTAAAACGTTTTGAGCAGCTGCAACGCTCAATCTATAAGACCGAAGATAACAAATAGGAACAAAATCCCGAACCCCTAACGTGCTTACAAATGCAGCTTACTGAATAAGTAAATCAACATATTATGCCCGTTGCAACGCAATAACAATCCCAAATTAATCAATACTTAGAGATGAAAATAGATTTCAGAAAACCGCGGTATGTGATACCGCTCATCCTGTTGCCTTTTTTATGCGTTTTTTTTTATGTCTACAAAAGCAGCTTCGGAAAAGAGCAACCTGTACAGGCAGGAAAGGATTCGCTGCAGACCAATCTGGTCGGGGTTTCCGACCAGATACGGAAAAGTACACTCTCCGATAAGCTGGAAGCCTATCGCAATCAATATAAACAGGCAGATGGCTACACCGCTATCGGCCATATCCAGGAAGAACAGACTGCCGAAGAAAAGTTGGGAACACTCTATAACGATAGGGAAAAAACAATGCTGGACTCCATTGAGCATGAAATGAAAAACAGATATGGCTCTGGCACAAAGCGAAGTTTTCCGGATGCAGGCCCAAGAACCTACCTCCATGACCAAAATGAACAGGACAGAGCTCTGGCAGAAGCAATAGCGTCGGTGAAACAGCCCTACCATCAGGTTGTTACCGGCCCGCAAAAAAGAGAGCCAGATCCCATGGAACTGTTCCGCAAACAGATGGAACTGGTCGACAGTATGGGAAAGGCCAATGATCCTGAATTTAAACAGCAGCAACAGTTAAAAAAATCACGTGAGACTGAAAAAGAAGACCAGCAGCGTATTCTCTCCGTTAACAAGGCATCCCCATCCCTTGCGGTCTTCAATACTATAAAACCCCAGGTAGAGGAAACCTTTATAACCGCGATTGTCGACCAGGACATTAAAGGTTATGCGGGATCGCGGCTCAGGATAAGATTACTTGAGGACATGATGGCCGGCAGATTTTTGATAAAAAAAGGAACCTATATCTATGCGCTCATCTCCGGATTTTCAGGGCAGCGGGTTAACCTGTCCATAACATCCATCATGAACGGGCAGCACATCCTTCCCGTTAAACTGGACGTTTACGATCAGGATGGTCTTCCGGGACTATACGTGCCGGCATCCGCATTCCGTGAATTTACAAAAGAACTCGGCGGGAATGCCAGTCAGGGAGTTACCCTGCAACAGATGGCAGAAAATAACAGCCAGCTGGTGATGAGCATGGTGCAGAAAATGTTCCAGTCCACCAGTACTGCCCTTAATAAGATGATCCGCCAGAACAAAGCAAAGATCAAATACAACACACTGGTCTACCTGATCGATCCGCAGCAACTGAAAAATAATCAAAAAAACTATTAATCCCGATTTTACATGAAAACATTGATCTTACTATTATCCCTCCTATTTGCCGGGCTTCAGCTACAGGCGCAGCAGGATGCCGGCATTTACCGTGGCCAGCTTCCGGACATTGCGATGGACAGCAATAATTCACTCCATATTATATCTCCTGAGCCTATCCGCTATGTAGATGTCTCCTCCCATTCAGTCGTAGGTGACCTCCCGGAGGAAAATGTCCTGCGGTTAAAATGGGTCTCCGATTCCACGGACCGTAATACCACAGGAGATTCCGATCTCGGGATCATTACAGTTATCGGTGAAAGCTATATAGCACAGTACCACCTTCACCGTGCAGAAGGAATATTGGACAGCAGGTTGCCGGCAAGCTTCAACATCTTACCGGAACATACCCGTCCACTGGAGCTCCCTGTAGAAATTACCACTCCCCAGCTGCGCAGCCATGCCCTCAGTCTGCTGGCGATGCGAAGAGCTTATCCTGTCCGCAAAACAGAAAATTACGGGATCCGGGCCGAACTGAACAATGTATATACGATAGGCGACCTTGTACTGCTGGATATAACCTATCATAACAGTACCAACCTACCGTTTGACATTGATGAAATGCGTTTTAAAATTGAGGACAGAAAGGTAACCAAGGCAACAAATGTGCAGTCTATTGAAATAAAGCCGGTCTGGCAGCTATATTCGCCTGGGGCTTTCAAGCGAACCTACCGAAATATATACGTACTCAAAAAAATCACCTTTCCGGCAAGCAAAATACTAAGTGTTGAGCTTTCCGAAAAGCAGATTTCCGGCCGGACAATCACCTTAAAAATCAAGTATAAAGATATTCTAAAGGCCGACCGTTTCTGACTATTACATTTATCCCTGCCCCAAATTTTAAAAGGTAGTTTTCTTTATTTCTGTTCACAAAATGAAAAAGAATTTTTATGCAGCAATTAAATGGTACGGCCGTGATGATCCATCCTGATCTGACAAGTGATCCCATTAATATGCAGGGCTTTCCGGGGACGATAAACCATGTCCTTTATGAAGACTGTGCCTCTTACGTGCGGTTCAAAAACCATATGATCGGCTTATACAGCCATGATGCGCTCTTAATGCTGGTTCCCCCCGAAATTGTCGCCGAAAAACTCCGTAAGGATATTTACGAAATGAATATGGACGCTTCGGAGATTGTGGATATCCTTGAAATGTACCAGATGCATGCAACAGGTAAAATTCATCTCCAACAGGAAGCCTTAGCATGGGCCATGACCCACGCTAAAATTTCAAATGCAGTTGTTTTCAGCGTACAGGACTGGATCGACTTTCAGATTGAGCGGCTCGATCAGCAGCAGAACTCCGGTCTGGGGCGATAACATCCAGCGAATATTTTCTATTCACTTCACCCAGGAAGATAGCCCTTCCTTTTCAATACTTTAAAGTACCATTATATGAAAGATTTGACAGGATTGATAGTCATGGCGCATCTCGACCTGAGAAGCCATGATCCGCAACGTGTACAAGGTGAAACAGGAATAATCATCGGTGCTGTTGAAGATGAAACTGCTTCTTTAGTAAGTTTTAGGGACCGCTTAGAGATCTGCGATAATGATAAACTCTATATGTTGATGCCAACGGAGGTCGCAAAACATAGTTTAGAAAATTCTAGAGATACATTGGATCTGGATTTAGCCGATATACTGGAAATAAATATTATTACCGGGCTCGTTGAGGACAGACAGCCCGAAGAATTCGAAACAGCGCTAAAATTAGCTTGCGGGAATCCAAAAATATTTGAAACAATGGTATTCAGCGTACAGGACTGGTTCGACTATCAACAGAAAACAGGGCGGGGCCGCTGATTTCTTCTAAGAATTTTCCCTTTTTTATCGGCAGGGATAAGCCTATCGCCCCTTAATTCAAATTAATTTATCGCTGGAGGAATCCACGGTTTTCTCCAGCCTAAAATATGCTATTAGCGTATGGAAGAATCCAAAGAACAGCAGGCAACGCATCGTTTTCTGCAATTCGGCATCTATCTATCCGTAGGGATCGATATTCTCATGTTCATTTATGCCGAGAAGATCATAGGCCATCCGCTCAGTGAACGGTATGGTTTTTCCCATTTTCTTGAACGCATGGCCAGGATCTTCATTTATCACGATCCGGTCAATAGCAAACTTTTTACCTTGATATTGATCTGTCTTGTTTCCATTGGTACCCTGAGCAGAAAAGAAAAAGATCTCAATCCGAGGAACGCGATTCTCTATCCACTGATTGCGGGGCTATTGTTTTTTCCGTTAACTATCTGGTGCTATAGAAAACAGGGCGACCTGCCTTTACCCTATACAAGCTGGTATGATCTGGGGTATATTATGGGCAGCGTCCTGAGCACCCTGCTGCTGCATATAGCACTGGATAACATTTCCAAGATTATCAGCTCCCGGTTAGGCAAAGATAGATGGAACGTAGAGGAAGAATCTTTCATGCAGCCTATAAAACCCAAAATAACCCCTTATGCAGTCAACATCCCGATGCTCTTCTATTTTAAGAAAAAAGTACGCAAAGGGTTCATCGTCATCGAGAATCTATTTCGTGGCTGCCTGGTCATCGGAACGCCGGGATCAGGAAAAAGCTTTTCGATTTTCATGCCGATCATCCGGCAGCTGGTGGCCCTGGAGTGGACACTCTGTGTTTTCGATTTCAAATTTCCGGATCTTGGGCAGGTGACCTATTACCATTACCTGCTCGGCAAACAGCAGGGCAAACTGAAAGATTTTGAGTTCCATGTCATCAATCTGACGGAACCGGAAAAGAGCAGGCGCATAAACCCCTGGAAGAGTGTTTATCTGCAGACGCTCGCAGAAGCCGGGGAAACTGCCGAAGCACTGGTAGAAGCAATGAAAAAGGGGGATAAAGCCTCGGGAAGTGACCAGTTCTTCACCCAATCGGCTGTGAACTTTCTCGCTGCCTGCATCTATTTTTTTAGCAAATTCGAGGGCGGCAGATATTCGAGCTTTCCCCATGTTCTTGCCTTCCTGAACCGATCTTACGAAGAGATATTCACGGTATTATTCAGCAACAAGGAGCTGGAATCGCTTCTTTCCCCTTTTATGACGGCATTCAAATCACGCGCATTCGATCAGCTCGAGGGACAGGTGGGCACTTTAAAGATCTTTATCAGCCGTCTGGCAACCAAAGAAACCTTTTGGGTATTCTCGGGCGACGATTTTGACCTAAAGATCAGCGATCCCAGCGCGCCTTCCATACTGATATTGGCAAGTAACCCCAACACGCAGAGTACAAACTCAGCATCTTATTCCGTGGTCATCAACCGCATTACCAAACTGATCAACACCCGTGGGAATATTCCCGTAGGCCTGGTGATCGATGAGGCCCCTACTTTATACCTTTATAAAGTTCAGGACATCATTTCCCAGGCGAGAAGTAATCGGGTTTCCGCCATTTTGGGTGTGCAGGGACTGACTATGTTCCGCCAGCAGTATGGTAAGGAGACTGCCGATACGATCACTTCCATTGTCGGGAACATCCTCAGCGGTTCGATACGTGACAAAGATGGGCTGGAATGGATGGAACGTCTTTTTGGCAAAGTAAAGCAGATGGGCGAAAGTCTCTCCATTGACCGAACAAAAACATCCCTTTCTATCAATGAAAAGCTTGAACCTCTGATACCCGCAGGCAAGATCGCTTCGCTGAGAGCCGGAGAGATGGTCGGAATCCTCGCTTCCGATGCTGTTGATAAATATACCGGCCAGTTTGAAACCACTGCCGTCAACTGCCGCATCGACCTTGATCTGAAAGCTATACGCAAGGAAGAAGAAGCGTATCCCCAGCTCCCTACATTTTACGATTTTGGTGAACATAAAGATGAAATCCTCCTGGAGAATTTCTACCGGATAACGGAAGAGGTTAACCAGCTTGTTTTAAAGTTCAAACCATCGTCACCTCCCCGCCCCACATTTCAGGGTAAATTTACAGGCCGGACGGATATACAAAAATAATTCTTCAATTAAACATGAGCAAAATGGATGATTTAATAGGAACAGTTGTCATGGTAGATCCTTCACTTGCCGACTTCCGCACACATGGCTCAGCAAAAATCGGTGTTATTACCGCTGTAGATCCAAATAACGAACATATTGAGGTTGAATTTTTGGGACGCTGGAGAGAAGAACATGCGGCCAGTACCCTATGGACACTTAAACCGCCTGATGAGATCCAGCGCAGTCTATCTCAAAGCAAGCTCAAATGGACTGACAAAAAAATTATCATTCCTATACGGTTCTCGGCAGAGTACGGTAGCCAAGATATACAGTACCATCATCTAGAGTCGCTTTTACATGGGAAAAGAGCACTGGAGGTGGCCGCTGAAACAGTCCGCGACCTGATGAACCGTTCCCCGCAGCAGTCGCATAGAAAGTTTGGATATGGACGGTAAAGATGGAAAAATACAGAACTTACCTTATTTTGCTCGTGATGATAACGGGCAAAATGGCCTCTGCTCAGCAAAGCAGCCCAAAACAGATCACCCTACATATACCGGATGCTCCAGCTCTTCAGCGGGACAGCATCGAAATACAAAAGGAAAAGCTTAGCGACCAAAGCCCAAATGAACTATGTATGTCCACTGTTTCCATGCCCCTGGCTAACTATAAAATTTCTTCTGGCTTTGGATGGAGAACCCATCCGGTAACTGGAAAACCAAGCTTTCACAATGGAATTGATCTCGCCGCATGCGCACAGGTTGTGCATAGTATTTTGCCCGGAACAGTTGAATCCACAGGGTACCACGAATATCTTGGAAACTTTGTACGGATTGACCATGGCTTTGTTTACAGTATCTATGGCCATCTATCCAGAATAACGGTTATAAACGGTCAATATATTCCGGCAGGATTTCCTATCGGTATCACCGGTAACACAGGAAGAACAACAGGCGAGCATCTGCATTTTAGTATGCGCAGGAAAAATATATACATAGATCCGTGGAAGTTTTTGCAAGCGCTTATCCAGTCAATGAAAAATTAAAATTAATCAGATTTTTATGGACAATAAATTTTTAGAAACCGATATTCCTATCGGGGATTTACGAAAACTCGGCCTTATGACCAGTGGCAAACCTGATCTCTCCAAAGAAGATATCGAAGCGCTGATCTCGGGTCATAGGACCGACCTGATCACACTCCGGAACCTACATGGCGATGGTATTCATATACAGGAGATGCAGGCCAAATTATCGCTTCATCGTGACGAAAATGGGCACATGTCCATTCAGCTGCACCCGATATATAGGGAAGCCACAAGACACTCGCTATTATTGGATGTCGAAGCTGAGCAGCTGGAACTTGGACAACTGACCAATGTCCAAAAAACCTATCAGACAGACCAGGGAAAGAAATCATGGATCATTGAATATGATCCGGAAACAAAAGAATTCATTTCGTCCGATCCCGATAAAGTTGAGGTACCAGACAAAATCAACAGCGAAAAGCTATCCGAACTGCAAAAAGACCAGTACCGTAATGGCGGTGTTGTTGCCCTGTCAGACGGAACGCTTATACAGCGCAGGGCAGCCAGCCGAAGCGGAGTTACCTCAAACAGAACAGCACTTATTTACTCACTGCTATTGGACGGTGGCATATCCTACCTCGTGTTAAAGGTAGTCGGAAATCTGGTAAACAACAAAAAGGAGCAGCAGGACCCATACACGACGGGTTACAATCAGGCACTTAAAGATATGTATGATCAGAACAGGGAAAAGGTCAGCAAATTGAGCAATGATAACTTGAGAGGCCCTAAAAGATAAACTGAAATGGGCGTTTAATAATTAACGGATCAACGTAGCAATTACATTGAAGAACATCCTACCGGATACTATCGGGGTTATAGAACCCTGCATGGCAAGACAGCATTTCCTGTTCCATACCCCAGATGATCTGGTTTGCTTTTGTCATCTCTATCCCCATTGGAAAGCCAGACCGGGCCAAAATGTCTTCACAGCATTAGGTCTTTCGCCAGCCCAAGCTAAGTTAGGATACCTCAGGGAACGGTTCCCAAATGCAAGATTAGTAGGAGTTTTTGACAATGATATTTTTGGTAACGTCCTCGATTGTAAAATAATGCTCTGGCAACGGTCACAGGACATTAAGTTTACCCTGAACCAAAATTACATTCTTTTCAATTACCGCGGGAAAGACTATAAGATATCTATCACGAAGTTTTCTGTCCACCGTTTTAAAACATTAACCGGTATCCGGTCAACCTATCGGACTATTAAACCAAAAAAGTTTATATCGTTTATCTCCATGGTATCCCAAACTATGCCCGAGCGGTAAAACCAAACAGTTTAATATGCTTCTGGCCTTAAGCAGAAGCTTAAGTTTAACCTTAAAAAGAACTAAAAATGAATGAAAACAATCTTGAATACCTGAAAAAAAGCTTAGAATATCTCGGATTCGGGAAAAAGCTCAACGACGTACTTGAAAATGCTATCCGCAGGGAAATCCCCACATTTAGTCTCGGAATCGAAACAAAAATGCGCCCCGCAGAGAGTAAAAATCCTAATGCCGAAAGGACAGAAACATTACAGTTCAAAATTAATTTCAACCGCTCCAAAGAAAGCGATCAATATTTTCTAAATAACTATCTGGTCACATTGGCCAAAAAAAATGATCCGATTGTCAGGGAACAGACTTTCGACCTTGCCAGGGATCATCGTATCACCGCATTACAGGCCTACAAATTATTATCTGGCCTGTCCCTTGAAAAAGAGGTGTATTTAAAAAGCAATAATGAACAGGTGGCACAAGGGAACGAACAGGCACAGAAAACTCCGGTCTGGCTCAAACTGAATCTCGATATCACCGACGCCTATGGAAATCATCCTTTACGGACTTTCCGTCCGGAATATGGATATGATCTGGTGAAAACACTCGCCGCTTACCCGATCAAAGATATCGAATCACCCGATAAACTACAGGAAGTCCTGACAACTTTGCGGAACGGCAATTATTATCATACCGAGATGTTGATCGGAAATAAAAATGTGCCTGTTTCCATCGTTGCCAATCCCCAAATAAAAACCCTGGATGTATTCGATAAAAATATGAAAGAGATACGTCAGGAAACCATCTTTCCCGATCAGGACAAAGCAAAAAAAAGCCAGCAGGAACAGGAAAGGGCAAGTGAACCCCAGCATAGTCAGGACATCTCCCAACCCTGGGCGCAGGAACAGGCGCAGGAGACAGATCGCAAACGGGGACGATAAAACATCCAGATCGGTTTTATGGCCTAATGCACGACTGATAAAATAGTATTCAATTAGTTTACGACTTATACTATAAAATGCTCTTAGGCTAGAGAACCCATTGTCCAAAGGAGAATGGATGGCTTCTGCCGCGGCGCAGCACGCGATTGCCGGCTGCGTTCCTGCGACATATACCCCATACACCTTTGGACACGCGCACATGGAGGTCAGCAGCTGGCACCACCTCTTTCCTGCAGCACCTCAGCAGCTGACCACCATGTCACTCCGGTACATACAATTCCACTAGGATTAACAAATCCAGGATCAGAAAATTGACCATGAAAAAATTATTCCAACGAATAGACAGAATCCGGGCTTCGGGTTTCGCAACACTTAACCTTGACCCTTCATCCCCATATTACCATCTGGACGGCCGGCGCTTCAAAGTATGCCGCATGGGAAAACCTGAACTCAAATGCAGGATCACCCTTCTTGTCGAAGGTACAGAACTCGACTTTACAATTGATGATATTCTTTGATTTTTCTAATCCCACAACATGAACAATATCCGATTACGCACACCGATCAGTTACTATGGCGGAAAACAAAAACTCGCCTCACGCATAATATCCCTTATACCCAGACACAAGCTCTATTGTGAGCCATTTATTGGGGGAGCGGCGATTTTCTTCGCAAAACGTCCCTCAGAAGTCGAAGTCATAAATGATACCAATAGGGAACTTATCAATTTTTATAGAACTGTCAAAGAGGAATTTAATGCACTGGAGGATGAAATAAGTAAAAGCCTCCATAGCAGGGACCTCCACAGAAAAGCTTCTATCATTTATAACAATCCCGACATGTTCGACCCCGTAAAGCGGGCCTGGGCCGTCTGGATACTGAGTACCCAGTCCTTTGCGGGTATCCTCGACGGAAACTGGGGATTCGATCTGTCGGCAAATTCCACAACAAAAAAGATCATTACCAAACGTAACGGATTTACCAGGGCGTTCGCCGACCGGTTACAGCGCTGCCAATTGGAATGCGCCGATGCCTTATACGTCATAGCCAGCAGGGATACCGAAGAAAGCTTTTTCTATTGTGACCCGCCTTATTTTAACTCAGATTTAGGTCATTATGGTGGATATACTGAAAAAGACTATGAGCAATTGCTCATCTTACTCAGCCGTATAAAAGGAAAATTTCTTCTTTCTTCCTATCCATCACCGATCCTGAAACGCTTTACAAAAAAATACGGCTGGCAGAAATGGTCAATCAACCAAAAGATCTCCGTCAATGCAAAAGGTGGAAACCAGAAAACAAAAACAGAAGTCCTGGTCGCAAATTATCCCATTGGCGAACAACTGGCCGTTCAGTTAACCTTCCCCGATACAAACCAAGCAGCATAGAAACCATATGGAAAATACCTTTGACACACTCTGGTGTAAACTGAGGGAATTATACACTCAGGGAAAAGAAATAGAGCTATCGCTGGAGGAATCTATCATCTATGGTATCGAATATGCCGATGAATGGCCATTTGATGACAACGGTCCATTTGAACAGCAGGAGGATTATAATGGCTAACAGTAAAATAAAATCGCTCCACGAACAGGTAGCTGCCGATCTGATCGAAAGGCTTAAAAAAGGCACAGCTCCCTGGCAAAAGCCGTGGAACAGCAATGCGCCGGTTTTCGAATTCCCCTATAATGCGATTACCGGAAAGCGCTATAAAGGAATAAATATCTTTTCACTCCTTTCTGCCGAAAGAGAAGATCCCAGATGGATGACATTTAAACAGGCTGCATCCAAAGAATGGCAGGTCCGAAAGGGTGAAAAGGCCAAACTGGTACAATACGTAAAAACGCATAATCTGGTTAACCAGCTGGATGACAAAGGAAAGAAATTACTGGACGCAAACGGTAAGCCAATAAAAATAGCTGTTCCGCTTGAACATGCACTCGTCACTGCGGCCTGGGTCTTTAATGCCGAGCAGATAGACGGTATTCCGCCGCTGGCAAAAAAGGAAAAACTTGATTCAGACTGGGATCCGATCTCTGGAGCAGAAGAACTCGTTGCGGCAACAGAAGCAACGATTTTTCATAGAATGGGAGACCGGGCATTCTATAATCTGGCAACCGATACGATTACCATGCCGCTTAAGGAACAGTTTTCAGCTCCGGATCTTTACTATGGAACTCTACTACATGAGCTTGCACACTGGACAGGACACAATACCAGGCTCGACCGATCCCTATTTAACAGGTTCGGCACTGAAGCCTATGCACGGGAGGAGCTGCGGGCCGAAATCGCATCCATGCTGATCGGTCAGGAATTGAACATCGGTCATGATCCGGGCCAGCATGCCGCCTATGTGAAAAGCTGGATACAGATCCTCACCGATCACCCGTTTGAAATTCATGCAGCGGCGGCCGACGCTGAGAAAATTTTAAAATATCTATTGACTTTTAATAGAAAGCTTGAAATAAAACAGTCTAGTAGCCCTGAAAACAACCTTGGCGAAAGCAGTTCACCAGCAAAAAAAACAGGGCTCTTTATTGGAGATCAGATCGCCTACGACGATAATATCTATAAAGTAACAGGACTGTTAAAAAAAGGCAGGTTTAGGATAGAGGAATTAAATAATGGCAGGTCATTCCCGCTATCAAAAAGTGATGGCCTATATACCTCCTTGGTAAACTGCAAACAGCATTTGGAACAGCAGAAATTAGCTGAAACAATCCCTTCTTTACAGAAAAGATAACCAGTTCCGATCTCCTGGAAAAATATTAGAGGCAGCCCATGATCCAAACTGCAATTTAAATTCCACTACTATGAAACCAACTGAATCATCCCTGTTTGATAATTCCAGGCCCTACTATCATGGTACAGAGGCATCCTTTGAAAAATTTGAAGATCTATTTAAGGGCAGCAATACAGGATGGGATAACACGAAACACGGTTTTTTCTTCGCTGACAAAAAAGAAAATGCACTACTTTTTGGCGATATACTCATCACCGCATACCTCGATATTAAAAAGCCCATTGACTTTCGGCTCCATTCGATATTCTCTTTGGAAAACCAGGCTTCTCTGATCTGGGAAATCCTGTCAGGAGAACAGCTTGAAGCAAAAAAAGCGCTCAGGAAACTCAACAGAGAAATAGGACTTGGAGAAATTGAAGAAATGTACGATAGTCTAGATAGTGAAGATTGCCATATCCTACTGGAACAAGCTGGGTACGACGCCATCATATCAAGTTTAGGTAATGACCAGCCCGAATTCGTCGTATTTCACACTTCACAGATAGAGATTATCTCCATAGAAAAACAGGATTTTATAGGTCGCTCACGATAAAGAATTTTACTCGAATCGATTAACATGAAAATAGAACTAAAAAGAATTCAGCACAGCCAGCAGTTCAGTGAAGAAACGCTTGCATTCACCGCTAATTTGTACATAAACGGAGCCCATGCCGGCTACGCAAAAAATAATGGACGCGGTGGGGCTACTTTTTACAGCCCTAAAGACCAGGAAGGAAAAGTTCTTATACGGGAAGCAGAAGAATATTGCAAAGGATTACAGCCAACAGGGCAATCGGACAATAATTCTCTGGACGGCCTTTCAAACGATATGGATCTTGAACAATATATTGATGATCTGGTCAATAATCACATTGAGAAAAAGGAAATAGCAAAATTCAATGCAAAGATGAATAAAATCATGTTGAAGGGTATTGTATATGGCATTCCAGATCAATCTTACAGCGGTTTTATTTATGCGGTACCAATGATAAAACTTCTTGCGTTTTCTCAGGGACCCGAAATTGTCCTGAAAGATCTTACCGAAAAAGTGCTCCCGTCATTAAAAGAGGGACAGAAGCTCCTGAATACCAATATTCCGGAAAGCATTATAAAAGCTGCGGGTTTTAAAGAAGATCAATATGTAGCACCAACGGTTAGGAATATCCGTTACGGCACTATCCCTTATATCGAAGACGATAAAAACAATAGGGGTAGATCCAGATAACTAAGGTATAAATTGGCTATTTACATCGTAGACCTTGCGCAAGATTATTTTTCATAGGCAGATGTAAGGCCTAATATCTGTTTCTGGTCTGTGAGCGAAGCCATTCATCGAGCATGCGTTCCCGCTCTCTCTTTCTTCTGGATTCCTTTTCCCGTTTATTCACAACCATAATGAAAGGTATCCATATTCCCATGCCTATGCACCAAAGAAGAAAAGAATTCCCTCCGGAGGTAATAGTAGCGGCGAAAAAGGTACCTGTTGAGATAAATAACGTGAACAAAAAATATAATACCATTCCCATATCAAATCGAGTTTAGTTTCTAATAGCAATTTACGAAATATAATACTGTAGTACAAGCGTTTATCAAGAAAATAACTGCACATTTACATGTTTCTATTGAAAATTCGAAGCAGTATTCAACAACAAAAATCTACATATAACGCTTAAAATTTAAGGATTATCAAACGTTCTTTAACTCTTTATTATTTACAAGCCTCAGAAGAAAGAGAAGTTCTAAACTACTATTCCTATTATCTTTAAACCCCGTATGGACTATGAAAATTGAACTAAAAAATATTCAACATTTTTCCTCATTAAGCGAGGAAACAGAAGCTTTTATGGCCAGCATATATGTAAACGGCTCCCTCGCAGGATATGCTGAAAACGAGGGAAAAGGCGGTGAAACAAATTATTATCCGAAAGATGAAAGAGGACAGCGATTAATTAGCAGGGCTGAGGAGTTTGCAAAATCGCTTCAGAATAGGGCAGCCGAAGATCCCCTTCAAAATTTAGCATTTGAACAGATGATCAATAAAATTCTTTATACGCATCTAAAGGAAAAGCAACATGAAGAATTTAATAGACAGCTTCAGGAAATTTCAAAAAAAGCTATTGTGATAGGAATGCCTTATAGCTATTACTATTATTTCAAGCTTAACCATCCTATAGCTGATTATTTGCTTCGACAAGATCGAATTGAAATGCTAAAAAATATTCTAAAAACTGAGGTTTTACCGGAACTGAAACCAGACGAAAAAATCCTGAACAAAAATATCCCGGTCGATGTATTAAGAGCAGCAGGAATGAAGGATGAAAAATGGATAATAGGTGCTCAGGATAAAAATGATAATTCGACAGAGCTTTCCCCAAAGAATACTGGCAGAAGAAGATAAAATGCTTTTCTCATTCATACTATAAAAATATGGAACGACAATTACCTGTTTTGAATTTAAAAGGTACCGATTTTGTAGTTGATATCTTTAAGAACGAATTATATGAGAAATCAAACAGATTAAATGCTATCTCTATCTTTAGGATGAGAGACAAAGATGACGGTTACGAATTTGAATACAGTCCTATAGAAAAAAATATTCCGTCAAAAATACAATCTGATACGATAACAATTGAAATTCCCCAATTAAAGATCCTTGACCCTAAAGGCATGTGTTCAAAATATAATCTTGAGACAGTTAATGACAAATCGGATTTCGAAATAATGGTGGATCAGGAAGCTTTTGAAAAACGGGTCAAATTTGGACAACTACCAACAATAAAAATTCATGATCAGATATTTTATGCGGAAGCACGATTAAACAATCTTCGTCCAAAAGACAATCTTTTTTCAAGCGGAATAAACTTCTATGACATTGATCCATATTTCTCTTTTGAAAAACATGCTTATATTTTCCCTTACAATCCCAAAACCAAAGAGTTCGAAGAACCTAACTATGAAACACTAAAAGATTATCCAAAAGATCTAATTGTGGTCGAAGTTCCACATGAACGTGTGCTTGATCCAATAGGCTGGAATAGACTCCATGGCTTTGATCTAAAAGATGGATTAAAAGAAATTGGACTAAAATTGGAATTTGACGCGAAACTGGAATTGACGCCATAATAGATGAAAATAACAATAAATCAGATTTAGGTTAAAAGAGGAGGAAGATAACTTCCTTCAACTATGCTTTTAAGTCCCGTTAAAAATTATTGAATTACATAAAAAAATTATAAACGATACCTTAAGGAGATTGATCTCCCAATATCATTAGCAAAGTCTATGTCACTGTCTGAATTTTCAAACTGCCATTTGTCCTTTATTTTTATAAGTTTTTGCACAATACCATCCAAAAGAATGGAAATCTCCGCCATGTCCTTGTACAGCTCTTTATCCAAAATCCTTATTTGGAAATCTTGGCCCTTAAAAGTAATCCGAAAAGATTGCCGAGGTATATTATTTTCCGCCAATGTAAGAATCGTCTCTTCCATATTTATAACCGTAAATTTAATAAAAGGCATTAAAAGTTTGCTACTACGTATAGATGTATTTTTGATTGTTTTATGAATCAAATAGCAATCTATTATATTTATCTTTATTAAACCATGTGTCAGTTCAAATATGGCATTGAAAATTATAAATCAAAATATTCACCTCTTATGGCTAATTCATCTAATGTTACCGCTACGGAAGTAATAGAATATTTTAAAAAACTAGACATCGAATTATCTCTGGAAGATGCCGCTCTAGTACTTGCACATCTCTTAGAGATCAATTGTCAAAATCTTGAAGTTTACTTCGACTCATTAAAACAATCTGAAACCAACCAATCAACTTAGTTATCTACAATTAGTAAGATGCTTAATCTTTATCAAAAATACATTCCTCAAATTATCCAATTCGGCGGTGCACTATTTTTTGATGTCAAAATCATCATCAAAAAATAATCCTATAAGCGTCGAATCGCACATATCTTCTTTTTTTATATAATGGTAAGTTTTTATGGAATCTTCTAATGTCTTGTGGCTTGAGCAGGCAATTATTTTTGAGGATTGATCTATTACCAGGGCATTGAATAAGAGTGCTTCCAGGTAGCTAAAAGGTCTCTGTCGCTCCACATTTCTTAAATAAAGCTTTCTATTTGATATAGGTAAGATGAGTGGTGAGTTGAATAATGCTTCCGGAGTACCACTAATATTCAGGAAGAGCATCGGATTATCGCCAATACAGATTTGTTCGTCAGGAAATTTTATTAATCGCATTCTCGTAAATTTACCCAAGTCACTATTTAAAAATTCATTAATATAAACATTCAAAAGTTTAGCTCTAAAAAGTTGTTTTATTCCGGGATATTCTCTAATCAGATCTGATTGTTCATTTAATACTTGATTCTCAAATTCTATTTCACTTCTTTCAAAAAGCTCGTCAAAAAACCTATCATTATTTTTATTCCTTAAAAATAGATCTAAAATAAAAATATTAATATGTGCCATAAGGTGTTCGCGCTCGTCCTGCGGAAGATCAGGATTATCAGACCATAGTAACTTTAGAACATAAGGAAAATTGTTGTCGGAAAAACAGTAAAATTCTTCAAATATCGGAAGGTAATCCTCTCCCCCTAGATGTAAGCTATTTCTATGCATTTCAAAGAATAGCCCTCCACTGGTATTTTTATTTTTTCTAATAATATCCTTTTCCTTATCGTATATGAATAGTTGTTTATTAGCATCAGTGAAAGCATTTATAAAATATTTTGGAATATAGTGATGCTTTTTCGATATCTCACTTGATGGGCTCTTGATATCGTGACCTTCGTATCCGACATTTAATATTTTCTCAAGTAAAACAGCCATACGTTTTCGGAATTTCTGAAATTCTAAAACCTCATTATTCATAATCTCTGCGCTAAGTTAAGTCCTCTCTAAAATACACAAAGAAGCTAATGGATAAAAGTAAACCCCTTACAATTAGAAACGGGAATTCAACATCTTCTTTTCATGTCTTCAAATAAAATTCTTACACATCCAACCTCTGCCAATGAAACATATCAATAAACAAGATATAACAAGAAGTCATGATCTCACCGTTGAGGAGATTAAAGCTCTATCTTTATTTTCCCATTTCAATGATGAACAAGCAACTGAAGTTATTCATGCTATCAAAGGATTTGTCCAAATTGTCACAGAACATTATTTAAAAGACCATAAAAACCACAACAATACCACTGATTTTTAGTATATTAGATAAATAATTTTAAATCCTTTGTTATGTCAGAAACGCTTTTTTTCAACACTTTTGCGAAGGGCTCAAAGAGTGCCAAAGTACTTAAAAATACCAAAGACTGTGTAATTTATACGAGAGTCAGTAGCCAACAGCAAGCAGATAATCTTAGTCTTGCCACACAACTGAAAGCCTGCACATTATATGCTGAAAAAATGAGTTATAACATTGCTGCAACATTTGGAGGTACATATGAGAGCGCTGAGACCGACGAAAGAAAGCAATTTACTTCGATGATATCCTTCGTAAAGAAATTCAAAGGTAAGATATCCTATATCCTCGTATATAGTCTCGAGCGTTTCTCGAGAAACGACAATTCCATTTGGCTTACTAATGAACTTAGAAAACTAGGTATTGAAATAATTTCAGTGACCCAACCTATCGACACATCCAACGCTTCTGGACAAATGCAGCAAAAGATGCTTTTTTTATTTGGGGAGTTCGATAATCAACTTCGGAAGCAAAAATGCACCGCAGGTATTAAGGAAATGCTTATGCGAGGTGACTGGCCCGCCCAACCACCCATGGGCTATTCAGCAATTCGTGAGAATGGGAAGCGTAAAATAGTGATTAATGAAAAAGGTAAGTTTATTCGTAAAGCCTTCGAATGGAAAGCTTACAACAATTACTCCATTGAATCTATTAGGGCTGAACTTGCGAAGAAAGGAGTTAAAATATGCCATCAACATCTGTCAAAGGTTTTCAAAAATCCATTTTATTGTGGTCTTGTTGCCCATAATATGCTTGAAGGACAAATAGTAAAAGGAAATCATCCACAACTTGTACCCCACGATATATTTTTAAAAGTAAATGGTTTGTTAAAAGAAAATCCTCAAGGTTATAATATAAATGAAGAAAATCCTGCAATCCCACTAAAGCGTTTCTTGAATTGCGATCACTGTGGAAGACCAATGCGCGGGTATATTGTGAAAGCTAAAAACATACATTATTATAAATGCAATACAAAAGCATGTAATAATAATAAAAATGCGACTTCGCTAAATAACCTATTTGCTAAAATACTCGATTTCTTTTCAATCAACGAAGCCAAAGATGTTATTGAATTGATCAAAAGACAAACCATTGCAGTGTTCAATCAAATGACATCAGGAAAACAGGACGACTACGACTATTTACAAAAGGCACATAAAGACGTTTTAAAGAAAATTGACAGGCTAGAAGAGCGCTATATCGAAGAAGAATTAAACAGTGAATTATATAACAAATTCCAAAAGAAGTATAGCGAAGAACGGAGTGAGATAGAAGAAAAATTAATGAAGCTATCAAGACAAGTGTCGAACCTAGATGATTGTATCGATTTCGTAATCAAATTCGGCCGTAAACTAGCTTTAAAGTGGAATTCTGCCGACTATAATACGAAGCAACGCATTCAATTTTTGCTCTTTCCCGAGGGCATCAGATATTCTAAGAAAACAGATAGGTGTCGAACTTTTAGAATTAATTCTGTATTTTTGTATATCGCTTATTTTCAGCAAGTTATAAGCAATAAAAAAAGAGGCTTACCAGAATTAGGACTGGATTTTGCCTCTTTTACAACTTTGGTAGCGGGGAGCAGGATCGAACTGCCGACCTCAGGGTTATGAATCCTGCGCTCTAACCATCTGAGCTACCCCGCCGTTTCGGTATGCAAATATACCACTTCACCTGTCAATTCAAAAGATTTTTTTATTTTTTTTCGGCAGTTTACGTACATAAAAAGCGACATGATCCACAACAAACTCATTTATAACGAAGTAAAATGACACCCGTAAAAATAAGCAATAGGCGTCCGCTCGTACCAATTAAATGGGGGTAGATGGCTTCGTTTTGAAAATGAAATTTTTGAGAAAAATGGCCGCAACTTTTCACAAAAAAACTTGCAATAACAAAATAAATATGTATTATTACAAATAATACGCTGCGTGAACAAAAAGTAATTTGGGAAGGGATTTGTAGCGGGGAGCAGAATCGAACTGCCGACCTTTGGGTTATGAATCCAACGCTCTAACCATCTGAGCTACCCCGCCATTTTTGGGAATGCAAATATAGCTTATTTTTGGAGTAAACAAACTAAAATTAAAAAAACATTTTTATGGCAGATAAAATAAAATTCCAACTAGAATATATCATCAACTCTTCACCTAGAATTTTATTTCCGTATTTGCAAGAACCAAACGAATTGGCACAATGGTTTGCAGATGATGTAAACTATAAAGACACTGTATATACCTTCATTTGGGACGATGAACCACATCGTGCAAAAATCGTAGCATCGAAAGAAAACAAATCGGTACGGTTTAAATGGCTCGATGATGACCCCTATTATTTCGATCTTGAGATCGATCAGGATGAGCTGACCAATGATGTCGCACTTAAAATCACGGACTTTGCGAAAGAAGAAGATTTAGAAAACAGAAAATTAATCTGGAAAAATTCAATAGTCTATCTTCAAAGTGTTATAGGTGCTTAAAAAAGCCTATCTTTGCAATATGTTTTCGCCAGGGAGTCTCAAAGAGTTCCCGGGATGAAAGATGCTTTAATGTAAGAGCATCACTTTGCTTAGGGTCACGGATGAAAAAGGTTCATTTACTAATTCTTCAAGCTTTCATTAAACCATTTATCGTCACATTCTTTATTGTGATGTTTGTGTTGTTGATGCTCTTCCTTTTCAAATACATCGATGATTTGATCGGAAAAGGCTTTGAATGGTATACGATTATGGAGCTGATCGGCTATCAATGTATCGTTCAGATTCAAATGGCGATGCCGCTTTCCATGCTGTTATCTTCCATCATGACCTTTGGTAATCTAGGTGAAAGCTATGAATTGGTGGCGATCAAAGCTGCGGGGGTCTCCCTGAGAAAAGCAATGACTCCCTTATTCATACTTGTTGGTATTTTTGCAGCAAGTTCTTTTCTCTTTTCCGATTACATTTTGCCAGTGGTTAACCTGAAAATGGGGACACTATTGACCGATGTCAGAAACAAGAAGGCCGACTTTCTGATCAAACCGGGTATCTTCAACAATACGATTCCGGGATATTCGATTCGGGCTAGAGGTAAAAATAAAGAAGGAACGATTCTGTATGACCTGATGATATACGATCATCGGGGCGGCAATACCGCCAACAACGTACTGATGGCCAAAGAGGGGTACATCTACAACTCTCCCGACAATAGCTACATGATCCTTAAATTGAAGGATGGTATACGTTACGAAGAGTCGCGGACGCAAAATTCGAAAACCTACGACCCACGGCAGCAGTTCACGCGGTTTAAGTTTAAGGAGACCGAGCAAAAGTTTGACATGGAGAGCTTCAAAGGAGGTAAAACCGACGAAAACCTATTTAAAAGCCACCATGCGATGCTGAACCTTAGACAGCTGGATATGTATATTGACTCCAATCATGTCAAGATTGATAGTATGGGTAAAGCCATAACCAGAACTTTGGATACACGCTATAATATTTATTCGAAATATTTCAGCTTAAACCAGCCTGGACAGCCTAAGGTGAAAGAAGCCAAAATCAAACCTTATAAGGACCTGTTAAAAGATCTTGTTCCTGCTGAACAGCGCACACAAATTACCATGAACGCATTGAGCCAGCTCAATTATCTCAAGGAAGACCTCAATAGCCGGACGCTGGAGTTTAAAGATTATAAAACCAAAGATATTCGCTATCGTATCGAGTGGCACCGCAAGTTTACGCTGGCCGTCTCCTGTCTCCTGCTGTTTGCCATTGGCGCACCACTGGGAGCAATCATAAGAAAAGGAGGGCTCGGACTACCGGTTGTCATGGCGATTATTTTCTTCTTAATCTATCATATTATCTCCACTGTAGCTGAAAAAACCGCCAAAGACGGCGCAATCTCTTCCTTTGTGGGCATGTGGATGGCCATTATAGTATTAACCCCATTAGCCGCGTTTCTCACCTATAAATCCACAACGGACTCCGCCCTGTTTGATATCGAACAGTACAAGTTGAAAGCTGAAGCAGCCTGGAAATGGATCAAAGAAAAATTAGGAAAAAAGAACAAATTAAAAGCCTCACACTAGATTGTGACAGGGCTATTATAAATAAAATCAGATTCTACACTAACTTTGTATCAATTACAATATAACAATAAATGGAATTCAAATTAAACACGATCGAAGAAGCGATCGCTGATATACAAGCAGGAAAAGTAGTTATCGTCGTAGATGACGAAGATCGTGAAAATGAAGGTGACTTTGTCACCGCAGCCCGCAATGCAACTCCCGAAATTATCAACTTTATGGCGACTCATGGTCGCGGCTTGGTCTGTGCTCCGATTACCAAAGACAGAGCGGATGCCTTGCATCTTGACCTTATGGTAGGTCAAAATACCGCCGTGTATGAGACTAACTTTACCGTCTCCGTTGATTTGCAGGGCTATGGCTGTACGACTGGTATCTCTGCTTCCGACCGTTCCAAGACCATAAAAGCACTGATTGACCCGAATATTCACTACGAGGAACTGGGCAGACCAGGACACATCTTTCCACTCATCGCTAAAGACGGCGGGGTCCTTCGCCGCACTGGGCACACTGAGGCCACGGTAGACTTAGCCCGTTTGGCGGGTTTCGAGCCGGCAGGGGTATTGGTCGAGATTCTGAAAGAAGATGGTGAAATGGCCCGACTCCCCGAATTAATGGAAGTTGCCAAAAGATTTGATCTGAAGATCATCAGCATCGAAGACCTAATCGAGTATCGCCTAAAGCATGATTCTCTGATTAATGAAGAAGTGACCGTTAATATGCCGACACAATATGGTGATTTCAAAATGAGAGCCTTTACACAAAAGGATACCGGCGAACAACACCTGGCACTGTATAAGGGAGAATGGAACGAAGATGAACCTATCCTTGTGCGGGTACACAGCTCATGTGTGACAGGCGATATTTTTGGTTCTTGCCGCTGTGACTGTGGTCCTCAGCTCCACAAAGCCATGGAGATGATCCAGCAAGAAGGAAAGGGTGTCATTGTCTATATGAATCAGGAAGGCCGCGGCATTGGCCTGATCAATAAGTTACATGCTTATAAACTTCAGGAAAACGGCATAGATACCGTAGATGCCAATGTGCAGCTTGGATTTAAAGCCGACTTAAGAGATTATGGCGTAGGCGCACAGATCCTGAGAAGTCTTGGCGTTACCAAAATGCGGTTGATGTCCAACAATCCGACAAAAAGAGCCGGACTAATCGGCTATGGTCTTGAAATCGTAGAAAATGTTCCCATTGAAATAGAGGCCAATCCCTATAACGAGGAATATCTGAAAACAAAGAGGGACCGCATGGGACATACGATCATGAAAAACCTGTAAAATTCCCATTTATTAAATATATCTAAGTGGAGTGTTCATCTGAACACTCCACTTTTTTTGAGCATGCGACGTATTGATTTTTGTTTTTCCTGAAGGCATCCATGGATTCCCTCCCCTCGCGTATCAGCCAGAAGAAACTTTTCGTGTTTTTCGTCCTTATTGGTACTCAGACTCGATTCCAGTACTGCGAATGATGCTTGGTGTGCGAAGACCATAAGGAGGTTAGGAATTGTGATGTTATGATGGCAGTATTTTAGTGAAATAGCGCTAACTTTATTGTGAATGGAAACCCTAGGGAAACATATTATCTTTTTTGATGGTGATTGCTTAATCCGCAACCGTTTTGTTCAGATGTTATTGTGCATTTGTCTCCGAAAGGACTTTACATAAAGAGTGAGGCGATATTGGTTACACACTGGCAAAAACAATAGGTCCATGCTTATTGTTTCCAAAATACTGGGACGCCAGCTCCTAAGCGACGGGTAGTATCACTACAGCTCGTCGAACATATGAAAAATAATTAAATAACTAGCATAATGAAAAATCCACTTCTAATAGATAAAGCTTATATAAACGGTAAATTCGTTACTTCAAAGCAGACATTTGATGTCATCAATCCAGCGACAGGCAAGACAATTGCAGCTTTGCCCGACCTGAATATTTCAGATTGTACAAAAGCTATACAGGCAGCTCATTCGGCATGGGAAAGCTGGAAGAACAGCACAGCAACAGAACGGTCGGTCATTGTCCGAAACTGGTATAACCTTATACAACAGCACAAAGAGTCACTTGCTGAAATTATGACGTTGGAGAGTGGCAAGCCGCTAGCCGAATCCAGGGTAGAAGTCGATTATGGGAGCTCCTTTGTCGAATGGTTTGCCGAAGAAGGGAAGCGGGCTTATGGCGAGACCATACCCAGCCATAAAAAAGCTTCGCGGATGATGACCATCCGGCAGGGCGTGGGTGTCGTTGCAGCAATCACCCCCTGGAATTTTCCGCTGGCAATGATCACCAGAAAGGTTGCGCCGGCTTTGGCCGCAGGGTGCAGTGTGGTGCTTAAACCCGCATCACAAACACCACTATCCGCCATTGCACTTGCCAAGCTGGCCGAAGATGCAGGCCTGCCCAAAGGGCTCTTCAATGTAATAACGGGAAAAGATAGCGCAGGCATAGGAAAAGAACTGGCGACGAATGATCTGGTGCGTAAGCTGTCGTTTACAGGTTCTACAGAAGTCGGCAAAACGCTGATGGAGCAGTCCGCCTCAAATATTAAAAAGGTATCGATGGAACTAGGTGGCAATGCCCCTTTTTTAGTTTTTAATGATGCAGATATAGACAATGCTGTTGAAGGTGCGATCGCCGGCAAGTTCCGCAATTCGGGGCAGACCTGCGTATCGATTAATAGATTCCTTGTCCAGGAGGACATATATGAGGCATTTTCCAGAAAGCTTGCCCATGCAGTCAGTAGACTAAAAGTAGGCAACGGGCTCGACAAAGGGGTACAAGTAGGCCCCCTGATCAATGCCAAGGGATTGGAGAAGGTACAACATCATGTGCAGGACGCCCTTAGCCGTGGGGCGGACCTGCTTACAGGTGGAAAAGCGATCAAAGACCTCTTTTTCGAACCAACCGTGCTGACCAATATTCCCACAGAAGCGCTTATATTCCGTGAGGAAACCTTTGGCCCTGTCTGTGCACTTTTTAGTTTCAGAACCGAGGAAGAGGGTATAGCCATGGCCAATAACACCGAATTTGGACTAGCTTCTTACTTCTACAGCAGCAATATCAACCGCTGCCTCCGGGTCGCAGAACAACTCGAAGCAGGTATGGTGGGGGTCAATACGGGCCTGATTTCAAATGCTGCAGCACCATTTGGCGGAGTAAAACAGTCCGGCATTGGCCGGGAAGGATCCAAACATGGCCTCGACGAATATATGGAACTCAAATACATCTGCTTTGGCGGGGAATAGGAGGTGCAGTGGAGGCCTTCAGCCTCCTATTTATTTTTCCCTACTACTTAAAAATGCAGTTAGTTTATCGCGGGTCGATGTAAAAGATAAAGCATCGCCTACCTGATTATAATTTTGTTTGTCTATGCAGCTTGGATATGCATATTTGGCGAAGGCCAGCTTATTGTCGTCGCGGATAAACAGTTCCATTAAATCAATGATTTCGGCCGTACGCAACCGCATTGTTTTCAGTCCCTCTGCTGCGACCTGCAACCGGCCTTCATCATTCTCCTTTTGGTTCAATAGGTCATTCAACTGGTTCGCGTTATTTTTCTCGATATAGCTGCCTTCGAAAGGTTCATCTGCTTCCTCCCGTTCGTCTATTTCATTATTCTCTCCTTGCTGATCGCCATACTCCTCACCCGTTTCAGATCGACTATATTGCTCTTCCCGCTGTCGTCCCTCATCGTAACGATCCCCACCCTCATACCTATAGTCTCTAGGATTGCTGTTATACCGGCCAGCCGGATTCATGGATTCCAGAACAATACCGCTATTGCCACGGCGGCTACTCACCGAAAAAACGACGTCCATATACTGTCCATCGCGGTTCACGAGCTGCACACCGCTCCCGTTCAGGGTCCTGCGCCGGCTATCTGCAAATACTATACGCAAGTCATATCTCGGATTCCTCAGGTTAGCAACACGGATATCCGTCGATGGCCGACTATTGTACAAAACATGATTGATGTAAAGAAAAAAGGGAACATCGATTGAATAGATAGACAAACTCCCACCATAAGGTCTGTAACGTTGGGCAAATACGCCTGTTGCTAAAACAAGCAACAGCACGATAGTCAAAAATCTCTTGAACATAATTTTCGTCAATTTCTAATCTTCGACTATAACCAATGGAAAAGGATTAAGAAAGACTATGAATTTAACGTTCTTTTGGAACTATTTTTATTGCGGAATTTCTTGTAAAGTTTAACCGCCATCATCAGCGAGATAGACAAAATTAAAAGACCAAGGACACCGAAAATCCAATTCAGTGCAGACTTGAGCACCACCGTAAATACAATGGCAAATAATAGCACAGTTGCCAGTTCATTCCAGAGACGCAATTTGGTCGAAGACCAGCTGCACATTTCACATTTCAGCTGAAACATAATACGCTGGCAGGCAAAATGATAAAGGATAAGTCCCAATACAAAAGTAAGTTTAACGTGCATCCAGCCCATGCCGAGCAGGCCCGGATTAATATAAAGCATAACCAACGCAGCTACGATGGTTAGATACATCGCGGGAGTCGTGATGATCCACCATAGTTTAGCTTCCATCACTGTAAATTGTTTATGTAGGATTTCATACTCTGCCACAGATTTGGACTTTGCCTCCGTGTGGTAAATAAACAGGCGGACCATATAAAACAATCCAGCCATCCAGCAAACGACAAAGATAATATGAACTGCTTTTGCATATAAATAGACCATAGCACAAAAGTACGAAAAGTTGACTGGAATTGGCTAGTTTGGGTGCCTATTGATTAAACTCTTACACTGATAATACAATGGCCTTAGACCGACCTTGCCAGCGCGGATAGCGTAAAAAAAAGGCCTGCCTAAGCAAGCCTATTCTATTCGGATGAATGAAAGAATTAATACCTAAATTCTTTTACTACTTCAATAGCGTATTTGACATGGTCAAAAGGAATATCCGGCATGATGCCATGTCCCAAATTAAAGATGAAGCCATTCTCACCTCTCATACGTTCAAATAATTCGATAATTTTCTTCTTGATCACAGGTCTGTCAGCATAAAGAACAAAAGGATCTAAATTACCCTGAACAGCGATGCCCGGAGGTAAAGACTGCTTTACATTTTTAAGGTCAGCATTCCAGTCTATCGAGACCACATCAGGCTGAGCCTCCACCATCATCGGCGCAAACACCGACGATCCCTTACAGAAGGAGATCACCGGAATATCCTTTCGGTTCAATTTGGAAAGAATCTGTTTGTTATAAGCATGCGAAAAATCACGGTAGTCGTTCCAGGATAAAGCCAGCGCCCAGCTATCGAATAACTGAATCGCATTTACACCTGCGGCAATCTGCATATTTAGATAGTCCACCGTCACATCCGCAATCTTTTGCAGAATCAGATGAGCGAGCTCCGGCTGATTGTTCAGCATCAATTTTGTCAGTTTGAAATCTTTAGAAGAACCGCCCTCCACTAAATAGCTCAATATGGTAAATGGAGCACCCGCAAATCCAATCAATGGAATACGGCCATCCAAGCGCTGCTGTATTACCTTAATGGCGTCAGCGACATATTGCAATCGATCCAAGCAGTCGATAGATAACGCTTCGGCATCTTTTACAGAACGAACCGGATTAGAGAAACGTGGACCTACGCCTTGTTCAAAAGATAGATCTCCACCCATTGCTTCGGCAGTGACCAAAATATCTGAAAACAAGATCGCGGCATCAATTCCCAGCAGATCTACCGGCAACATGGTGACATCTGCGGCAATCTCTGGAGTTTTGCACATTTCAAGGAAAGAATACTTATTTTTGATATCCCAATATTCCTTCATAAAGCGTCCCGCCTGACGCATCATCCACACAGGAGGTCTCTCCGTTTGCTGCGAGAATGCAGCTCTAATCAATAAGTCGTTTTGTAAAGTAGTACTCACTATAAATGTTTTGATATTTCGTTTTCTATTTTTTTAACAATGTTGGTCTGCCTGGCTGTAAGATGCAGCTTGCTGGCCACATCTGTATACGCCTTTGCCCGCGCATAGTCCAATTTGCGGAGAGCAATATTCGCCAAGTTGATCATGACCATCCCCTTTTCATTGTCCTTTTTCCACGGCAGGCGGGAGGCCAATTGAAAATGGTATTCTGCCTCATCAATACGGTCTTCCTTCAGGGCAATATTTCCCATCATGAATTCATAAAAGTTACGACGCCCTTTACGCAGTGTATCCGGATTTTTAATTTCGGACAGGAGGCTCTTCGTTTTTTCATAATCCTGCCGATGGAAAGCCTGAGTCGCCAGAAAAACAGACCCCTCCCTAAAATGGCTCCAGATCAGATAGCCAATGCCTCCAGCAATTAACACCGAGGTCTGATAATGACCTTGGTACAACCCGTAGCCCAAAAGTAAAGCAGCGATAAAAATAACGGCTATTCTAGCCTTAATTGTCATCATCTTTCTCGACTATACGTGATTATTGTCGGTAAACTTATAACCAACTCCGCGGATTGAATGGAAATAAATAGGATGCTTTTGATCCGGTTCGAAGTATTTCCGGAACGTCAAAATAAAATTATCTATTGTACGTGTCGAAGGATACACGTCATAGTTCCATACAGTCTCTAAAATCTGTTCGCGCGAAACAGCCTCATTACGGCGCTCGATCAACAGTTTTAGCAGCATGGTTTCTTTCTTCGTCAGCGAGGTAATCGTTCCATCCGCATGGTGCAATTCATACGAATTGAAATAAATGGTCTTATCACCGATCTGGTAAGAATTCAGTTCCTTCAGGTCATCAGGCTTCATGCTACGGCGTACCAAGTTGCCCACACGGAGGATCAGCTCCTCCAGATTAAAGGGTTTGACCAGATAATCATCAGCCCCTTTCTTAAGTCCTGTAATACGGTCTTCACTGCTGTTTTTAGCAGTCAAAAACATAATCGGCACTTCGGTATTCTGTAGTCGAATGGTTTCAGCCACCTGAAATCCGTCAATCTCAGGAATCATTACATCGAGAATGACCAAATTGAAACGCTCTTCTTTAAAGACTTTCAACGCTTTCTTTCCATCAGTGGCCGTAGTCACACGGTAACCTTCCATTTCGAGATTCAACTTGATAGCTTCTAACAAGTGTTCTTCATCTTCGACAAGTAATATTCTTTGTTTACTTTGCATTTCTTTCAAATGTTACTTCAAAAATACTCCCTTTCGGAGTGTTATCTTTAACTTTAATGGTGGCGTCATGTTTCTGTAATACCGTTTTCACGATATATAACCCCAGTCCAGTACCTTTGGTTTTCCGTGTTGCCTCACTGCCCACGCGATAAAACTTATTAAAGATAAGCTTTTTCTCCTCATCACTGATACCAATGCCATGGTCAGCAACCGAAAAAATAATTTTATTGTTTTCTATATACAGCTTCACATCCACCGTAGCACAAGCAGGCGAATACTTGATTGCATTTTCGATGAGGTTGGTCACCACATTACTGATCGCAAATTTGTCAGCATGAATGATAATATCTGCTTCCAGATAGGGCTTCAATACCTGAGAACTACAAGAGTTCTTTTGTAGCCGGTCCACGATCTGCTCAACCAGAGATGTAAAATTAAAATCCTCTTTCGGCATGCTATAGTTACGGCTATCCAATTTTGTCGTCATCAATACATTCTCCACCAGATCATCCAACCGCTCGATATCTTTCAACGAGTTTCTCAAAAAAGTCTGCTGCTGTTCTTTGTCCAGATCCCTTCGCAGAATGGTCTGAATATAAAGTTTGACGGAAGCCAAAGGAGACTTAAGCTCATGCGTGATCGCCAGAAGGAAATTCTGTTGCTGCTGCAGTAATTTCTGTTCCCTCTCCACAAGGCGCTTTAAATGCCATGCGCCCCACAAGAAGATAATCAGAAAGAAAACACCCTCTCCAATAATCATGTTTTTCTTGCTCGGGTCAAAGCGGATAAACATCACACCCCACCAGATCAATTGCATGACCGCATAAAACAACAGAAAGTAAAAGAGTAACAGCGCTTTCTTCATGTAACAAAAATAGCTATTCAGCAATGTATTCGGAAATATACAGCACATTATGACACAAAGAAGAAAATTTAGCCGATTCACAATAAGTTGAAAAAGGCTTAAAGATGGTATATTTGCACATGTTTAATCAAAAGAAAAGGGATATTTTCTTTGACTTGGATCACACCCTATGGGATTTTGACAAAAATGCCGAAGAAACTCTCCATGAGCTTTATTTCAAATACAAATTTGACAGTCTCTTTGACAAGGAATCTTCCACCCGTTTTATTGAAACATATACCGTCAATAATCATCGCCTGTGGGGCCTTTATCACCATGGGAAAATCTCTAAACCAGAATTGAGGAAGGCACGGTTTGCAGACACCTTCACCGCCCTCGGCGTATCGCCGGAGTTATTCCCGGAAGAATTCGAACTTGAGTACCTGACGATATGCCCACAAAAGACAAATTTATTTCCTGATGCACACGAAACACTGGCTTACCTGGGCGAAAAATACAACCTCCATTTGATTTCCAATGGCTTTAAAGAAGCTTGTGAAACAAAGCTGGAAAAGAGCAACCTAAAGAAATATTTCAAGCATGTCTTTATCTCCGAGGTCATAGGTGTCAATAAGCCCGACCCCAAAATCTTTCGGTTTGCTCTCGAAACTGCGGCAGCCCGGGCGGAAGCATCTTTGATGGTTGGCGATAACCTGGATGCTGATATACGCGGTGCAATGAACGCGGGAATTGACGCCATCTTTTTCAACCCCAATGGCTACGAAAAGCCTGACGACGTCCCCCATATGGTCCTGGGACTACAAGAATTACAATCCATTTTATAGCAAAAAAGCAGCTTTTAGCTGCTTTTTTCTATTTTAATACCTTCACAGTGATGTTCCTAAACCAAACGTCATCGCCATGGTCCTGAAGACCGATCACGCCTGACTTGCTATCTCCGCCGACATGGCTAAGCAGCTCAAATGCCAACGGCCATTTTTCTTGGCTAAATTTACTTTTCTGTAATAAATCAATCCAGGATTTATCCCACAAGGTATATTCTACGACCTTCACACCATTTTGAAAATGTTCTACTTTACCGTTGTCTACACGGATTTTGACTTTGTTCCATTCGCCGTATGGTTTGCCGTTTTGTGGCTTCGCCGGGATCATATCATACAATGATGTCGATTTACGGTTGCCGTCTACCCCCATTTTGGCATCTGGGTGGTTTTCGTTGTCCAGCACCTGGCATTCAGGCGAGGAAATGTAAATGGGCTGGCCCTCAACTTCTTTCGCCAAAAAGAAAATACCCGAATTTGCACCCTTTGCAACCTTCCATTCCAGCTCCAGTTCAAAATCTTTAAAATCATGCGCGAAGATCAGATCACCGCCCTGATCCTTGCCCACATTGGCATGACTATCGTACTTGATCGCTCCTTGGTCAATCACCCACTTCTTTGGAATATCAGTTTTATTATATCCTCTCCAGCCTTCCATTGAGCTGCCATCAAAAATCACATAGGCACCAGCTTTATTCTTTTTGAATTTCTTGATGTCCACACGCGGTAAATCCAAAATTTTATACGCAGGGACTTCCTTCTTTGCTTGCGCCGCCGCTGTATTAAGTTGAGCCGAAAAAGCCATTACCGATACTGCGAGAACTGTCTTTAATAACTTCATTTTTCTAGTTTTAGGTTTGTTTCAAAATTAAAATTAAACATTTAGGCTTAAAAAGTGCAATATAATTTAATATTCTTCTCCGCCGCCATTTATTTCATTCGTGTTCGTTTCCCTCTTTTTGGACTTATTCAAATCCTGACTGCCAAAGCGATATGAAAGTGACAAGGTAAACATTCTCTTCATCCAACGATGCTCAAAATTAGAACTTAACTGGGGTGTCTCTGTAAAGCCCCGCATCCGTCTGGTATTGAAAACGTCCCTCACATTAAACATGATAGAAGCCTTTTTGTTGAATACATCTTTTTTCAAGGCGATATCAACACCTTTCATCGCATTCATTTTTCCCTGCGCCATCACCCGCGACGAGTTATATTCCCCCCGCAGCTGCGCCGAAAATGTTGGCGTAAAGCGGTAATTCGCTGTTAAATTGGAATTGTAGGCGAAACCATTGGAACCTTTGATGTTATAAGCTTCGTTCGCTTTGTAATTGATATTGATCAAGTTGAGGTTAAAGGTAAAATCAAAGTCCTTCGTCGCATTGACCTTAGAAATGAATTCAAAACCCGATAGATTCCGGCTCGTCAAATTTTCCCAGCGGCTATAGGTAACGCTGCTAGCGGTATCCACATAATAGACGTAAGGTTGCATCACCTGACTCGTGTGGTTAAAGTAGGCCGAAGAGATCAAGTTGACCTTTCCGAAAGTTTTAGCAAAGCTTAATTCAAAACCGTGAACATCTTCGGGCTTCAGGTTGGGATTACCTTGCCTTCTGTTCATATCGTCAGAAACATTCAAAAAAGGATTGACCTGCCAGCCTCTGGCCCGTTGTACTCTCCGCGAATAACTAAATTGCAACTTATCACCATCGTCACCAACATTATAGGTCAAAAACAATGTCGGATAGAGTCTAAAAAAATCTTGTGTTGCTCTTGTTTCCTTATCCACAACAGCCGGATCTTTAGAGAAGTAGGTTGACTTCAAATTAAACTGTTCTGCACGCAAACCCAGCTGATAACCGATCTTATCAGACAACTTGCCCTGATAATTCGCATATAACGCATGTACAGAAGAAGTAAAATCAAAATCATTGCTGATTCCGTAGTCTGGCAAGTAAGTGTTATTGGCCGCCAGAGTATCCGAAAACTGGGTGTCAAATGACTTTCTGATCTGTGAGCGGTATCCAGCCTCAAATTTGCTGTCTTCCGAAAAGGGCAGTACATAGTCTGCCTGTATATTGATATTCTTACCGTCTTCGGAGGTCCTATTCTGTCGGCCAGTATTTGGGGCTTCGGAACTAAATATCTGATAAAAATCATTGGTTCCATCTTCCTTATCGCGGCCATAGCTGGCATTGGCCGTCAGCTCTTCTCCCTGCCGCTTAAACTGATGGCGAAAGTCCATCGTAAACTCATATCCCAGGTCATCTTCGAGCTGCTTCGAGTTTCTTTTACTCGTTCCCGACAATGTGGGGTGGTTAAAGTAGTTATAAGTTAAGTCCTCCACGCGATTATTATCTCGCACGCTCACGTTACCCGAAAAGCTCAATGAAGTCCGATCCGAAATATTGTAATCTACCCCTGCTTTCACCGTATGACTCGTGCCTTTCCTCGAGGATTCCGAATTGTTTGAAATCCGGCTACTGTTATTTTTGAAAATATTGTCGACAGCCCCGCTTCCCACCATATTCCGTTTGTTGAAATTATACGATCCAAAATAGTTAAACTTCTTGTCCCGATAGTTCAACGTGATTCCGGCCATATAATTATCATAAGAGCCTGCCGAGGTATTCACTGATCCATTGAGGCCTGTCCGGATATTTTTCTTTAAAACTATATTGATAATACCCGTCTGTCCCTCGGCATCGTATTTGGACGAGGGATTAGTAATCACCTCTACTTTCTCAATGGAATTGGCCGGAAGGCTCTGCAATAGGGAGGTCACATCATTGCCCGCCAATGCAGACTCTCTGCCATCTATTAAAATCTTGACGCTGCTCGACCCTCTGAGGCTGACGGATCCGTCCTGATCGACCTGCAACGTAGGCACATTGGCCAGAACATCTGTCGCGGTACCGCCCGCACTCACCAGGCTCTCCCCGACGTTGAAGGTCTTGCGGTCAATGCCGATCTGCATAGCCGGCACTCGCCCTTCCACCACCACTTCATCCAGTAATTCACCTGTGGAGACGAGACCCACGCGACCTAGATCTTTGGTTTTCGAAGCGACAACTTCAATCCCTTCAACCGTCTGCGTCTCATACCCTACATAGGAAATCCGGACACGATATTTACCCGGTTTGATATCTGAAAATAATAAAAATCCCTGATCTACAGACTGAGCACCTTTGATATAAGAATTGTCGCCTGCATCCAAAAGTGCTGCACTGGCAGACGAAATAGGTTTAGAAGTTTTGCTATCGATGAGAATAGCTTTGATTTGACCAGTCTGTCCAAAGACTGCAACTGGTAGAAAAAATACAAGTAATAAAAATTTAAACGATTTAGCGTTAAACAACATGAGAGCTTCAGCTTAATTTATAGTTTTGCTACAAATAAACCTAAAACTTATAGACAAAGTTGACGCGTAACTATATTATTACCGTAACAAAAAGATAGCAATTATTCCACGGATACCGTCAGCCCTTCCGCTTTCAAAATCTTGCGGTATATTTCCATCTCGGTAAACGTACCTTCCAGTACCGCACATTTACCTTCGGTATGCACCTTCCAGGCAATCTTTTCCGCCTGCGGTTCGGTATACTGCAGATGGTACATCAGGCAATGGATCACATGTTCGAATGTATTCGTATCGTCATTCCATAAAATAAGGCGATTAGAGTCCTTAACAGACGCTAATATCTCTTCTAACGTAAAGGTTTCTTCAGCTGTTTGGGTACCCATGCTGCAAAAATAAAATATTTTTTTCTAAATTGACGACAATATAAAAGGGAAGAATTCAATCCATTAGACAATTTTATTATGTACCAGTCAAAAATCGCGGGAATTGGCTATTATGTCCCCAAAAACGTGTATACCAATAATGACTTAACCCGTTTTATGGATACGAGTGACGAATGGATCCAGGAACGTACCGGGATCAAGGAACGCCGCTACGCTGACCGCATCGGGGAGACCACCACCACCATGGCTGTCGAAGCCGCCAAAATAGCGATAGAACGGGCCAATATTACTACAGAAGAGGTAGACTTCGTTATATTCGCCACCTTATCACCGGACTATTATTTTCCGGGCTGCGCCGTACTGCTACAACGAGAGATGGGCATGAAAGAAATTGGAGCCTTGGATATCCGAAACCAGTGTTCGGGGTTTATATATGCCTTATCTGTCGCTGATCAATTCGTCAAAACCGGAATGTACAAAAATGTACTTGTGGTCGGATCCGAAAAGCATTCCTTTGCCTTGGACTTCTCCACCCGGGGTCGTGCCGTATCCGTGATTTTTGGTGACGGCGCCGGCGCAGTCGTACTACAGCCATCCACAGAAACAGGCAGCGGTATCTTAAGCACCCATTTGCATTCAGATGGTGCCGATGCCGAAAAATTGGCCATGTATTATCCCGGGGCATCAAGTGGTATCTGGCTGGATCAAATGCCAAACTGGCCGGAGCAGGAACTGGGAGGGCTATTGATGACAAAAGAAATGCTGGATGATGGTACCGCATTTCCATATATGGACGGACAGACGGTCTTTAAAAAAGCTGTCGTGAAATTTCCGGAAGTGATCCACGAAGCACTGGCAAAGAATGGACTAACGGCAAGTGATATCGATCTCCTCATTCCACATCAGGCCAATCTGCGTATTTCACAATTTGTGCAGAAAACCCTGGGATTAACTGATGAACAGGTATTCAATAATATTCAGAAATATGGCAATACCACCGCAGCATCCATCCCCATAGCGCTATGTGAAGCCTGGGAGGAAGGAAAGATCAAAGCAGGAGATCTCATTTGCCTGGCTGCCTTTGGCGCGGGTTTCACCTGGGGCTCCGCATTGATCAGATGGTAAGCAGCTTTTGGGGAGCAATAAGAACAAATTGCTCTCCGAACGCTGCCACAGGCTTAAGATTTATCTAGCTTGCACCTCCACCCTCCCTGGCTGAAGGCCAGGGCTTTTTGCCGTAACAACAATATTTCCGGGCTTCCCTCCCTTCACAATTGCCAGCGCCTTCCCATGAAAAGCACGGCGCGATCTGGACTGAAAACGGGAATGATCCACTGTATTCCCATTGTCCGTCGCAACAATATGCGCTCCATCTCCTTCAACCGCAAATTCGATTTCCGGCGACGCCTCAGGAACAAGGGTACCAAACTGATCAACAATATAGGCGTGTATAAACGAAAGTTCTTTCGCATCGACGTCCAATGTGGGGCTTTCCGCAATCAATTTAATCTGATAAGGCTCGGCTGCTGTTCTTACACTGCTGCTCCGTACTTTTTGTCCGTGACGATAAGAGACGGCCTCCAGTGTCCCCGGCTCATACACAATCCCTTTAAAAACAAGATCGTATCGATCTTCATTTTTGGCCTGATCGCCGATCTTTTTACCATTGAGATAGAGTTCCACCCGATCGGCCTGATTGAAGTAAACGACGACATCCACTCGGTCACCTTGCTGCCAGTTCCAATGTGGCAATAGATGCAAAACAGGCTCCTTGGTCCATACACTCTGATAGAGGTAATATACATCCTTCGGAAATCCGGCTAAATCGACGATGCCAAAATAGGAACTGCGCGCCGGCCAGGTATACGGTGTAGGTTCGCCCAGATAGTCAAATCCTGTCCAAACATACATGCCCGCAATATGATCATAGGTTTCCAGCAGCTTCAAGCTTGTATGGTGATCCGATCCCCAAGGCGTAAATACATGATCATAGGCCGATATGCTCTTATCGTTGTTACCACCGTCAAATGGAATATCCCATCGCTCAGGCCACATTCTAACAGAATCATAAGGGACCAGATCATATTGCCCACGGCTTGCCAGTGCGGAGGTGCTCTCCGTTACTATAAATTTTTTTCCGGGATGATCCTGCGGAAAACTCGCCCATCTTTTGTGGTTATAGTTATAGCCTACCAAATCAACAGCTGTACTCATTAACACAGGATTGTCTTTGGACATTTCATTGTTGGCAATGGTGGTGGGCCGTGTACCGTCCAGGCTATCCACGATCGCTGCCAAGGCCATAGGAATGGTTTTTCCATCGGCTCTCGCGTGCCACTGCTCCTGTGCTTCATTGCCCAGACACCAGATAAACAGCGAAGGATGATTACGGTCACGCTTTACGTGATCTGCAAAGTCGCGCTGATGCCATTGGTCCCAGTACAAATGATAATCAAAGGGGTTCTTCTGGCCTTTCCACACATCAAAGGTCTCGCTCATCACGACAAACCCCAGACTGTCACAGAGATCCAGCAGCGCGGGTGCCGCCGGATTATGTGAGGTACGGATACCGTTCGCTCCCATCTGTTTCATCAGACGCAGCTGCCGCAATGCTGCTGACCGGTTAAATGCCATACCTAAAGCCCCCAGATCACTATGTAAACATACGCCTCTGATCTTACGCTGCCTGCCATTGAGCACAAATCCCTGCTTCTCGTCAAAGGAAAACTGACGCAGGCCAAACTTTGTTTCCTGACGGTCGAGCACACGCCCGTTGGCCAGGAGCTGTACCACAGCTTTATATTGATGGGGACTTTCGATATCCCATAATATCGGACGGTCTATGCTTACATCCTGACTGCATCTAGTCATACCTGCCCTAAGCTTGTTCAACCTGCTCTGCTTACTTGCAACCACTTTTCCCTGCGGGGAGATCAGCTCCGTCAGTACCGTAATGGGGGTATCCCCTTTGGTATTTTCAATTTCAAGTCCTACATTAACGAGCGCGCGGCTCTCATCGAGGTGCAATGTTTTAATAAAAGTGCCACCTGTTGCCAAACTGACCGGATTGCGGATCACCAGTTTCACATCGCGGTAAATACCGGAGCCCGAATAAAAACGTGAGTTGGGCTGCTCCTTGTTGTTGACCTTGACGGTGAGTACATTCTCTCTACCCAGCTTATGCAGATAGGCAGAAAGTTCATACTCAAATCCGATATAACCGTTGGGCCTTCTTCCAAGAAAATGCCCATTGATCCAGACTTCACTGTTTTGATAGATCCCTTCAAACGCTATGAATACACGTTGCCCCACGGCAGACGCAGGAAGAACAAAGGACTTTTGATACCATCCGATTCCCCCGTCGAGGTATGCAGCACCGCTGCCGGCGGGGCTATGTTCCCGAAATGGCTGTTCTATGCTCCAATCGTGCGGCAGGTCCAACAAACGCCAACCTTCACCCCTTTTTTCGCTCACGTATTGTCGGCTTGAATCAAGCTTAAACCACCAGCCCCTATTAAAATTAAGTTCCTGCCGTGACTGTCCGGCCACCGTCAGCGCCATGGCCAGCCAAATGTACAGGATGCCCCATATCCGGGAATACTGCACAATAGAAAATAGATAAAGCATACATCAAATTATTATCATAACCAAGGATCAAAGCGCTGCACGGTAATCAAACCAGTCAAAAAATGCCTGTGCATTCGTCGGCTTGCCATTGGAACTTGTAAATAAGCCGACCATCACGCCGGTAAAACCACCGGCCACCTCTGTACTGAGGTAACGGGTGTCTACGTTTCCTACTATCGTAATTTTATCCATGGGAGACTCTTTATATGCAAATTGATAAGATGAAGCTGTACCGGAGATTTTCAGCTCTACCTTATTGCCCGATATTTTCTTTTCGGCGACGATATATTGCAGTGACCCCACATGTACCCTTAACTGTAGAAAATAATCCTTTCCTTTACGTCTGACAAAGAAATCATAGTGGTGAGAATTCGTTTGATAGAGTGTCAGTCCGGCCTCCTCATTGTCGGCCTTGGCTACGAATTCCAGTTGTGTGCCTGCTTCAAAGTCATGTTCTGTCTGCCTTCTACCGATGAACGATGGTGAACCGATTTCGTTCAATGTAACTGGACTGGTCGATAAGCGTAGGCTCCCCCGTCGTTCAGACAGTGAGTAACTGGCCGAATCGGGATTACGTAAATATTGCCAGGACAAACCTAATTCGGGCTGGTCAAACTCATCCCGTACAGGTGCTGCGGTAAAGGTGACCTTAGGCAGGGTAGCAACCTGCATGTCGAGCTGTATAATACCATTTCCGTTGATCTGCGGCCAGCCATCTTTAGGCCAGCTCACCGGTGCCAAAAAAGTTTCTCTTCCCAGAATATGGTAATAGCTGTAAGGTTGAGTCACACGAAAGCCCAGAAATACCGTCCACCAGGAGCCGTCCGCGACCTGAATGAAATCGGCATGCCCTACCCCCTGAATTGGGCTCCCCTGCCCCAGCCGGTTGGAATGAGACAGAATCGGATTGAGCGGACATGATTCATAAGGCCCCCATATGGAACGGCTGCGCCCTATACTTGCACTATGTGCATACTCCGTTCCGCCCTCACCCAACAACAGGTAATAATAGCCATCTTTTTTATACATATGGGGGGCTTCAGGAAAACGTCCTCCAGTCCCCGCCCATACCAGTCGTTCGGAAGACCGCAGCTTACCGCTCTCCAGATCTATCGCCGTTACCCGGATACCTTCGTCTCCCTGAGTGACAAAATAACTCTGCCCATCATCATCCCAAAAAATGTCAGGATCTATACTTTTTATATCTACCCAGGTCGGATCGCTCCAAGGGCCGGCGGGATTTTCCGCCGTGCAGTAAAAGTTTCCTTTATCGGATACATTGGTACAGATCACATAAAACAAGCCATCGTGGTAACGGATGGACGGTGCAAATAATCCGCCTGAAGAGGGCGCATTCGCGAGCTGTAGCTGCGAAGACCGTGTCAGACAATGTCCGACCTGTTCCCAATGCACCAGATCTTTACTGTGATAAATAGGTAAGCCCGGGAAATACTCAAATGAGGAAGTTACCAGATAGAAGTCTTCTCCTACCCGGCAGATGCTCGGATCGGGATTAAATCCTCTGATAACCGGATTTTTAAATCCCGCCTGTCCAAAAGCAACAGGCAGGTAAAATAGCAGAAAAGTAACATAGATAACTGAGCTTATGTGCCTCATGTACCCCAAATTAAATATCAACATCGTTTCGCAATTCAAATCTCTATTTAGCCGAATGATCCCCATTCTGGCTTTCTTCTAAACTTTCTTTGTACTCCTTGCTGATAAAATTGAAGGTCAGCATGGCCGCGCTGTCATTGGATAATACGGGATCTCTAAGTACAGCTAACTGCATGGTATGTTCGGTTAAGGACATAATGCGGACATCACCCCAGTCGACGACGATCTTATCCTGCGGTGCGCCATGTAATGGTGCTGCTCCAGTAAGCCGTATCGTTTTCTTTTCAGTATCTATATTGAATGTACCTTTTTGTGTCTTTCCAAGCATGGCATGGTTCACATAAACATTGGCTGCACCTTTCAGGTCGAAAGTCATGCTACCATAGTCGCCCGCGGGCATGATCCAGCTGTTGCTTTTCCATTCTGCATCCCAGAGCCATGAATCACCGTTCAGGGGTTCAGCAGTCTTATTTATCGAGCCCCACCAGTCTCCGGTTCCATAAAAATACATAGGCCCCTTAAAATAGCGGGACCTGCCTGCCGCATCCAGATCCAGATACCAGGTTTTCTCGTTCCCCGCCCCACCCGATATCAAGGTCCAGGTTTCATCACTGATAAACTCGGCATACATCTCATCTATTTTAAATGTCACCGGTGCTCCATAGACAATTCCCCCACGGGTCTCAACACCAAATTTGACCGTGTACTCACCCGGAAACGGCATTTTTAAGGTTACTTTCTTCTCCTGACTATGCCCTTGGGGATGATCCCATAGCGGAGTGTACTTTGGATCCACTAAACTTGTCAGATAGACAATATTGGGATTATTGGCATCATGTTCAATTTTATATGATTTTCCCAGTTCTAACTGCGCGGAGGTCACATCAATCTGCCCAAGCGAATATTCCTCGGGCGAACAGCCTCCCAGTAGTACCACCACCGCAAAGCAGCAGATCGCATATATTATCTTTTTCATATGTTCAAAATTTAAGTTCAGCCAGCACGGAGTCTGGCGACATGATTCATTAATTCCAGCCTTCATTCTGTTTTAGTACACCATTGGACAAAGTGATCTGTTTATTTGGAATCTGCATAAACCCTCTCGTCTTCAGAAACTTGCCCTTCGTAACAGTGACTTTTTCAGAAACAGAGCCGCTCAGGACATCTTCAGACGTTTCAAGGATAGCCGCAGCGTTATTTAGCCCCTGCCGCAATACATCCCAATAACGGATACCTTCAAAAGCGAACTCAAACTTTCGTTCCTTAAGAATGTTGTTTTTGGTAGCAGCAACCGCCACAAAATGCTCTTTATAGGCTCGTTTTCGCACTTCGTCGAAATATTTCTGTGCATTTGCAGAGCCTAGTTCGGCAGCCATCAGCAGCACATCTGCATAACGGATGACAAAGTAATCCTGATCCTGCGAGAGCTGCATATCCTTATCTCCCCCTGTATTGGTAGTCCCATCGGGCAGCGCCGTCGGTGCATATTTCTTCACGGCATACCCAGTATACTCACGCTGATCTTTCAGATTAAATCCGGTGATCTTTTCACCTTCGATATCAATAATTGAGGCAGACTTTCGGGTATCGTTGTTGTCAAATTCGTTGAAAAAACTTTTGCTCACCGTACAGGCGCCCCACCCCTGACCGTAGGGAGACCAATTCTTACCGCGGAGGCCAAGAAATACCACCCAACGGTTGCCATCAACATAGCCATTGTAATTGGAAGTGTTGTTGAATTTCTGTGCAAAAACCACTTCGGAATTACCCTTTCCTGCATATTTTGAGATGTCCAGCGTATTGTCGCTGGCATTGGGAATATAACTTGCTGCCGGCCACAGATTCTTGAAATCTGCCACCAGCGCAAATTGGCCGCTGCTGACGATGTCTTCTAGCCCCGCCAAGGCTTCTGCTTTAGAAACGCCGATATCTTCACTGCCATAATATCCTGCGTAGAATAAATAGACACGGGCCAATAGTGCTTTTGCAGCAAAAGGTGTCGCCCGTCCATCATTGGTCGCGGCAGCCGACTTGGGGTAAGCGTCCGCAGGAATATTGGCAGCAGCAAACTTCAGGTCGGAAACGATCAGTTTATAGATTTCCTTTGGATCGGACTGCGGGATGTTGTCATTTGTCGGAACCGTCAGCAGAGGTACCTTTTCGAAGAGACGCACCAGATCAAAGTACATCAGTGCCCGTAAAAATTTAGTTTCGCCTTCGATCCGTGTACGCGCTGTCGTGTTCCCTGTAAAATCTGTTCCGTCCAATTTCCCCAGCAAGGTGTTACATCGGAAGATACCGGCATAGTAATCGGACCAGGTACCATCAAAAATATTGTTATCCGATTGCGACTGGGCAATATCAAAACGGTCTATCGCCTGAAATGCGCGCCCGTCTGTTGTACCCGTCCCGCCAAAGCAGTTATCGCCGGCCACTTCCGCCGTTATGTAAAAAGACTGGTTTCCATTGGAAGTGGTACGTTGGTAACCATCGTAACAGCCGACGAGGGCCATCTCAGCATCTGCCACAGTTTTATAAAAATTGTTTTCCAGGACGCTCGTCATGGGTTCGACATCCAGAAAACTGGACGAGCATGAGCCCAACAACAAGGATCCAATAAGTACTGAATGATAGATATAACTCGATTTTTTCATGATTTCTCGATTTTAGAATTTCACATTTAAGCCAAATAATACAGTTCTCGGTCTGGGATAATAACCGAGATCGATGCCCGATACCCAGCCGTCTGTCCCATAACCGATCTCCGGATCCATTCCGTCGTATTTAGTAAAGGTCAGCAGGTTCTGTCCCTGCACATAAAAACGGATCTGATTGCCATATTTCCATTTTATCAACCTGGAGAGATCATAACCCAAGGTTACGTTGCTGATCCTAAGGAAATCGCCGTCTTGAATGTATAGATCGGAAAACTGCCAGTTGACATTGGTTTCTGTAACACGAGGAATTATATTGGAAGTACCTTCTCCCGTCCAGCGATCCAGGATTCGTGTTGTATAATTCGCTTGTTTATTGGTATGGTTCCGATAAGACTGTACGATCTTATTACCTAATGAACCGTATGCATTGACCGAGAAATCAAATCCTTTATAATCCAGTCCGATGTTGAACCCATAGGTAAAATCGGGCATGCCTACCCCCAGATTGACCTTATCCGAAGCATTGATAATTCCATCATTATTCTGGTCAACATACTTGACATCGCCCGGTTTGACATCGGCTTGCAGTATCCCACGTCCAGCTGTTTTCCATGCTTCGATTTCGGCCTGATTCTGAAATAATCCATCGGTCTTATACCCCCAGAAATAACCGATGGGCAGGCCATTGGCTGCGCGGTAAAACTCTTCTGAATTATCGTACAACATGGCAGTCTGTCCATGTATTATCCCATCTTCTGTGGGAATTTGTCCGACCTTGTTCTTATTGTAGGCACCATTAACGCCAAACCGGTACTTCACTTCATTGATCTTGTCCGACCAGTTAAAGGCGAGTTCCACACCTGTATTTTTCACATCGCCACCATTGATAAAAGGAGGCAGCGTACCCGTCGTTGCCAATACAGGTGCTGTTACCAACCAATCCTTGGTTGTTTTTACATAAAAATCAGCCACGACGTCCAGTCGGTTGTGCGCAAACTTCGCATCGAATCCGATATTCGTCTGCTCCGAAGTTTCCCAGGTTAACTTAGGATTGGACAAGCGGCTGGGATAAGCCCCCGGGATATTCTTGTTGCTGGTCCCGAAAACATAATGCGCCCCGGGGTTTGACGATGTGATACCTGTTGAAGTGCTGATGGGGGCTGCATACTGGAAGTCGGCAATATCCTGATTGCCCACCTGCCCCCAGGATGCGCGAAGTTTGAAAAAATTGATTCCGGCAAAATTCTCCCTGAAGAAGTCCTCCGAAGAGATCACCCAGCCTGCTGATACCGAAGGAAAATATCCCCAGCGGTTTGCTCTCGAAAATTTAGAAGAGGCATCAGCGCGCAGAGTAGCATTCAGCAGATACTTTTCTTTATAATTATAGCCCAACCTTCCGAAATAGGAGACTCTTCGTGTCACATTTTCCGGACGGCCCGAAACTGTACGCGTCTCAACGACGTTACCCTTCTCGTCCAGATGGGCCTGTCCTGTGGTGTTGTCCAGATAAGCATGGGCAAAATCGTTGAACTGCGACAGCAGATTCCAGTTTGATCCCGACAGATAGGTGCCCTGATAGCGCAGGGACTCCATCCCCACCATTACCGAAAAGCGGTGATCTGTATGAAGATCAAAATCGTAGGATGCTGTATTCGTCCAGGTCAGGGTATGCCCCTTACTCATATTTTGTGAAGTTGTCGTATGGTCCTGATTGTAGGTGTAAATCGAGAAGCGGTACAATGGTGTAAAGCTCCTATATTCCGAGGCGTAGTAATTAAATCCCAACAAAGAGCGGACTTTCAGTCCTTTGATTGGTTCCACTTCAGCAAAGACATCGGCCAATAATTTCTGTCCGTCATTGCTATTGTTCGAATTGGTCATCATCACACCATAGGGATTGCTATCCCCATTGTACCAAGGCGAATTCGAGGTATCGTTAAAAGGGCTGCCGTAAAGACCGTTGTCCGAGTAGACGGGCGATAGCGGAGAAGTCGCAAAAGCTCCGCGCAAGGTATTGTTATATTGGTTTCCGACGCTTATCCCGCGATTTTTGATATAATTAAAGTTGAGATGCTGACCGATTTTTAGAAAATTATCGAAGACTTTGTGCTCCGAATTGCTCCTAAAACCATAGCGTTGATAATTCGATACATCCTTACCTCCGACAATCCCCTCCTGACTGATGTAATTTAAGGATAACGCGTAGGTAGATTTTTCGGAGCCGCCTGTCAGTCCAACATTGTAATTGTCCATCTTAGCGTTGTCCTTAAACATATAATCGAGCCAATTGGTATTGGCCAGCCCCGGCATACTGTCGAAATCAATTACAGATGCACCGGAATTGAGGGACTGTTCGTTCATAATGAGTTTGTATTGCGCCGCATCCAGCAACTTGGCTTTCCGTGCCACATTCTGTATCCCCGTATACCCGTCAAAGGAAAGCATACTCTTGCCTGCAGCCCCCATCTTGGTCGTGACCAGTACCACTCCATTTGCGGCCTGCGAGCCGTAGATCGCAGCAGAGGCAGCATCTTTTAATACGTCTATCGACTGAATATCTGCCGCATTCAATACGGAGATATCTCCTCCGGGGACACCATCAATAACATACAATGGTCCAGAGTTACCGATGGTCCCCAGTCCACGGACGACAACCTTCATGTCGGCCCCGGGCTGCCCAGAGGTAGAAGCGATGGAGACCCCCGGCGCTTGTCCCTGCAGGGACTGCAAAGGATTCAGCTGATTGCGCTTCTGTAGATCCTCGCCTTCCACTTTTAAGTTGGCCCCGGTATTCAGTTTCTTCTTTTGAACACCGTAGCCTATCACAACCACTTCATCAAGATCCGAAGTTGTCGGTTGAAGCCGGATAACCATGCTGGGTCCCGTGACAGTGACTTCCTCTGTTTTATACCCTACATAAGATACCGTCAAAGTAGAACCTTTTGCGGCGGTCAATGAGAACTTTCCCGATTCATCACTGCTTGTCGACACCTTCTGATTCTTTACCGTAATACTTGCTCCACCGATCGGCAGACCTGTGTCCGCAGAAACAACCGATCCTGTCAGGGACTGCGCCCAGACCAACGAGCTCATGCCAGTCATTGCCACCACGGCAATTCCCCTGCTCAACAACTGTTTGCTTATCATATGATTTGATTTAAAATTGGTTTTTACTTAGTTTAATTTGATCTGTAAAGCATCCCCCGAATAGCTGATCGCCTTCGCTTTCTTCGCCCGGGCATCAAGACCAGCAGCATGCTTGTCATGAACGAAAATCACATTGAATTTCCTGGTCTGCAACATGCCATCAAATGTCCCTGTCCGCTTCGCAAATGACAGCGTTCTGGTAGCATCCATATATTGGATATCAATACGGCTGTATTTTCCTTTTTCGTAGTTGTAATTGGTACCCTCATCTTCATAAAGTGAAAATTGACCATCGGCACCTGCATAAATGTAGAGGTCAAGAACCTCCTGCTTTTTTTCATCTGTATATTGTATCGCTGCACCGACAGGAAGTATCGTTCCAGCTTTGACAAAGACTGGTATCCGCTCATAGGGCGCCGGGACCATCAGATCCTGTCCACCCTTTGTTTTCTCTCCCCGATAGAGATCATACCAGTCCACACCTTTAGGGAAATGAACTTTTCTGCTGTTTGCTCCTTTTTCTGTTACCGGGCTGACCAACAAACTAGGCCCCCAGAGGTACTGGTCATTAATATCGTAGCCATCCTTGTCTGCCGGGAAATCCATCGCCAGCGCCCGGATCATGGAATAATCCTCGAAAAATGTCTTCGCAGCCAAACTATAATTATAGGAAAGCAATTTGTAACGTAGATTAATAGCGTAAACCATACTCTTATAAGCCGGATGTCCATCCGGTGCAATGTTAAACGGCTCGCGGAAGGGAAATTGACCGTGGGCCCTAAATAATGGCAAAAACGAGCCATATTGGTACCAGCGGCTGTTCAGCTCCCGCCATTCCTCCAGATCTGTCGCGTTCGGCTGATGGAATCTATTCTCGACAAGGAACCCCCCGGCGTCCATTGTCCAGTAGGGTGTACCGGACATCGAAAAGTTAATTCCGCCAGCGATCTGGTCCTTCATATCGTGCCACCTGGAGGCAATATCCCCGCTCCAGGCCGCCGCCGCATACCGCTGCTGTCCGGCAAAGAATGACCGGGTCAGGATAAATACCCTCTTATTGGGGTCTGTAGCGCGCTGCCCCTCATAGATGCCTTTCGCATTTTGCAGGGGAAAAGCGTTATAATAGCGTACCGAGGACCCAATGCTGGGCTGGAAGACAGACTTGCGTTCATCTAAATCGATATTCGAATGGATATCTGGTTCGCTGGCATCCATCCACCAGGCATCAATACCGATTTTGAACAAGTTGCTGTCCAGCAATCGCCAAAATGCATCCCGCGCACCTTTACTAAAGGGATCATAGAAAGTTGACGTGTATCCTTTTCCGATCCAATCTTTGCGACCGTCGTAAATATTACGGGGATAAATCCATTTGTTGTCCTTAAACTCCCGATAGACCGAGGACTCCTCGTTGATTTTTGGCCATGCCGAAATCATGATCTTAAAATGCTGGTCGTGAAGCTTACGCACCATCGCCGCTGCATCAGGGAAACGTTCCACATCGAACTTCTGGCTACCCCAGTCATTTTCGGCCCAGTATGACCAGTCCTGTACAATGTTGTCGACCGGAATCCTGCGCTTCCGGAACTCTGCCGCAACAGCTTCTACTTCAGTTTGAGTTTTATATCGCTCTCTGCTCTGCCAGAATCCAAAGCTCCAAAGCGGCATGATGGGAGCCTTACCCGACAACAACCGGTACCCCGAAATAACCTCATCCATGGATTTGCCTTGGATAAAATAATAATCTATTGCATCACCAGCTTCGGAATTAAAGGAAAACAGATTTTTACGTGTATCCGGAACCGGGCTTTGCCAATTCAGCGTAAAATAAGATTCACCGCCGTCGGGAATCCATTCCATCCGGATTTTATGCTGCTCGCCTTTGGCCATTTCCTTTTCAACTTCAAATGTACCTGCATTCCAGGACTGACGCCAGCGATCGGCCATCAGCTCACCATCAATCCAGACCTTCATATAGCCCGAGTATTTAAAATGCAGAATGTGCTTGCCAGAGTAGGGAGATGATAAGCTTCCCTCGTAGATAACTTTGCTCGCAGCCAGTTTGATGTCTTTCGGAAATTTATGCTGATCAGTCAGATAACCGTAGTCAATGATCGATTCGGGGCGGGATATAAAGACTTTATCCGAATCATTACGGTCCACATAAGTCGCCGTCAGCCAGCCCTGCTCCCCTTCCTTTGAAAAAAGCTTAAAGGCGTTCAATGGTAATAAAGGACGTACGTCCCCAGCCTTCGTAATAGAATAGTTATGCCATAGCACACCATAATTGTTCGTCGACACAAAAAACGGAATGCCGATTTCGGTATTATACTGCAGCAAGGTAACCTGCTTACCCCGATTATAGTTCATGACTGCATTTTGATGCTGCCCAAGACCATAAATACCTTCATCCGGGTGGACGATAAAGTCCTGATTGATCCGGTAAAATGAATCTCCATTATAGCTATCTGCTGTAAAGGAGCCCGAATTTCTTTTGGCTTCCTTAAAGATTGGCCGGCCATTTAAATCCAGAAACTCGACGTTTCCGTTCAGTCGGGAGACAACAGCCTGTAAACTGGAGGTCAGCACGTTTACAGTCGAGTCCGTGGGTCTGACCGCCAATGATCGGACCTGACGGCGTAAAGAATCCACTATGGTCAGGCTCGACTGAGCTGGATAGGCGGCACCGCCGGGAACGGCAGTCACGCGAACAATCTTGTCTGTGATAACATCTACATAAACGTCCTGATCAATGGACGTGGCGGAATTTTTGAAGCTTACTTTAATACCGGTCGCCGTCTTTTCATAACTAGATCTGTTGACCTGGGCCGATCCCTGCTGTGCAATTACGAACAGCATCAGACCACTTAAAGCATACGTGAGTTTGCGCATATAATAAGATTTATTTGGTTATAATGTTCCCTTGGTTATTTCTATCCTTTGCCACCAAAGGATAATTCAAAGGTAGTGTGCAACCGGTTGTTTATAGGTTATGATTTGTTAACAATTAGGGGCTGATTTGTTAACTTCTTCATCGCTACCGGCGAAAACAATAGAATTAAATCACTGTATACAAACTATTTGCGATAATAAGACGGTAAATTACCGAAAGCGGATTTAAAGTATTTACTGAACTGTTTAGGATTGCCAAATCCTACGGCGTAAGCAATTTCGGCAATGGATAACTTCGAATTCTGAACTAGATGCATAGCGCGTTTCAAACGGATATGCCGCACATATTCGGTAGGAGAATAACCGGTAATGGCAAGCACTTTTTTGTACAGTCCGACACGGGTAATATTCATCCTCTTCGCTAGCAATTCTACGGACAGCGCAGAATCGCTCAGATCTTTTTCGATTTCCGTAATCAATGCCCGGATGAACTGTTCGTCCGCAGACTCGATCTCAGGTTGTACGAGGTCTACTTTGATCTGTTTCTGATAGCGCCTGACGAGGTTTTGCTGCTGACCAAGGATCTGTGCAAGCTTTGATTGTAATAGTTCAATATGGAAGGGTTTGTGAATATAATCAGTCGCCCCAGCCCGTAGCGCCTCTACCTCAGTCCGCTGGTTGACCACGGCAGTTACGATCAAAACAGGAATATGGTCCAATTTGCCCTGGCCTCTTACATAACGGCACAAGTCCAGCCCACTTTCTCCGGGGAGATTCAGGTCTGCGATGATTAAATCGATCGGCTGTCGACCGAGCTGCTCTTTCGCTAGGCCGACCGTTTGCGAACGAATGATGACATAGTTCGGACGCAAACATCTTTCCATATAATGAAGGAAATCGGCATCATCTTCTACCAACAAAATACGAGGGTTCCCAGTCGGTAGATTTGGTTTCTGTTCCACCTCAGGTTCAGCTGCCTGTATGGGTAGCTCCACATAAAATCGCGTCCAGTCCGAATCACTCGAAACCTCAATTTTTCCGTTCAAAAACTCCACATATTCTTTGACGATAGAGAGTCCAATGCCTGTGCCCTGATTCAATTTACCATTGGGAACTTCCAGCTGAAAATATCGTTCAAAAATACGCTGCTGAAGTCTATCGGGAATTGGCGCACCTTGATTTTTCACTTCGATATAGATGCTTTTTCCAAGATTAGTACCGCCAATGCCGGCCTGAACACATACAGTTCCCATTGTTGGGCTAAACTTGATCGCATTGGAAACTAAATTAAAAACAATACTCTCCAGCTTGTTTTTGTCAAACCAAGTCGAAAAAGAGCTTGGGACGAGATCCAGGTCCAGCCTGACCTGACTGGTTTCCGCTAATGCTGAAAAGGCCTGAACCTGTTCATGGATGAATCCCATGATATCTCCATACTCGGCGCGTAATTCCAGTTGACTGCGTTCCAGCTTTCTGAAATCCAGCAGTTGGTTAACGAGCTTGAGAAGACGATCGGCATTTTTTTTGATCAGGCTCAGATCGGCTTTTTTATGCTCATCCTCTTCTTGACTCAGCAACTGCTGCGTAGGCGTTAGGATCAAACTGATCGGCGTCCTAAATTCATGGCTGACATTCGTAAAGAAGCGTGTTTTCAATGCATCGAGCTCCTTAGCCTGCAATGCCTGCTCCTTCGCGAGGTACAGCTGATTGCGTGTTCTGGCCCGTAATTTGGTCAGATAATAGAATATCCATAAAAGGCTGAACAATACACCGGCGTAAAGTGCAAAAGCCCAAGTGGACCGCCAGAATGGGGGCTGTATATCAATCGTCAATAATAGCACTTTTTCAGACCAATGGTGTGTGTCCAGTGCATGCCGGATATAGAAACGGTAAGCCTTTGCATCCAGATTGGTAAAGTTGGCACGTAGAGTTCCCGGCTCAAAATCAAACCACTCGTCACTCAGCCCGATAAGCTGATACTGGTAAAGGCCGCTGTTTTGCTGCAGATAGTCAAATGTTGACAGTTCCAGGGAGAGCGCGTTCAGGTTATAAGGCAGCTTAAGTTCTTTCAGGTTGTGCAAGGACTGATCGTAGATCACCCGGCCAGCAAAAGCTTCGCCGACGGCCACCCGTTTATTGAATAGGTAGATGTTGGATAAAACCGGCGTAGGCATCCCCTGCTCACTGACAATGGCCTCGGGATCAATAAAGTTGAATCCTTTAGGACCACCAAAAACGAGCCGCCCATCCCGTAGCTTTAATGCGGCATTTTCATTAAAAACATTACCCTGCAATCCCAGCTCCTGCTTAAAATTCCGGACAATGAACTTGCCCGGGTCTCCTGAAGCCACAATCTCCGAAAGCCCCTTATTGCTCGATGCCCAGAGGTTGCCCTTATTGTCCACCAAAAGTGCCAATAGGGCATCATCGCTCAGTCCTTCCTTCTGTGTAAGGTAACTGATGTGCCCGTCCTCGATGACGTGTAGACCATCCTGGGTAGCAACCCAGATCCGCCCGCGCCGATCCTCCTTGATATCATAGACCAGGTTATTCGACAACCTTGGTGAACTATTGGTATTGAAATACTTGATTTGGCCATCAGAACCTAAACGTGCCATCCCAGTAGCTGTGCCTATCCATAGTTGCTTTTTGGAATCTTCAAACAATACGGATATATAATTGCTCGTTAGGGTATCTCGCCGCTGGTTGATCGCCTTGGAAAATACCTCCGTCTTCCGGTCAAACAAATATAGTCCGCCGCCGAGTGTACCAACCCAAAATCTGCCGGAGCTATCTTCATAAACTTCCCAGACGCTGTCATCATTTAATTGCCCCGCTCCCGCGCCACGGACGAACGTCCGGAAGTTTTTACCGTCAAAACTGCACAAACCTCCTCTATAGGTGCCTATCCAAAGGAGACCATCGCGATCTAGGTGCAAAGAAACGATCACGTTGCTGCTCAAGCTATTGGCCTGCCCAGGGTGATGCATATATTGGGTAAACGTTTTTTTGGAAATATCATAATAAAGAAGTCCCCCACCATTTGTTCCGATCCACAGATTCCCCTTCCGGTCTTCCACAAACTTATTGACATCGTCAAAGGGCAGTGATCTCGGTAACCCCGGGTAGTTTTTAATCAACGGGAACAACAGTAGGTTGGGGTGATAATAGCTAATACCGCCTTTATATGTGCCTACCCATATAATCCCCGACTGGTCCCTGTACAATGCCGTTATGCTGTTGTAAGGCAAGCTTCTGAGATCATATCGATCATTACGAATGATTTCGATTTTTCCATTTTGCTTATTAAATGCATTGATCCCACCGTGGTCGGTGCCCAGCCAGATTAAGCCTTGGGTATCTTCCACAACATTCCCCACAAACGGATTGGACAATTCGGACTGTAGATGTCTAACCCTACCAGTCTGTGGATGCAGCCAGTAGGCCCCCACTGGTTTGTCTTTGGCATATACCCATAGATCTCCATCGCTATCTTCAAATATATTCAGATTAACCTGCTTATGTGCCAAGGCTAGCTGGGCAACTTTGTGGCTCTGAAGGGACCGCAAGTCTGTCCGACTGAGCAAACCGTCTTCATAAATAATCCAGATAGACTGCTCACGTCCGCGGATAACGTCAGAGATCCGGCTCTGCTGATACCATGGAGATATGCTACGAAAGTTTCCCTTCGCGGCATCATATACGACTAGCGAACGGTCAGCATACAATAAGGCAAATTTCCCACTACCAAGAGGACGTATAGTGTATACATCCTTGGCTGGCAATCCTCTACCGGCCAACACGGAGTCCACCCGCTGAATGATAGTCCCTGTCCGCTGGTCAAAAATATTCATTTTATTGCTGGTACGTATCCATACATCTCCTTCGGGACCTTCGAATAAACCGGATATAACGTTACTGCTGAGTCCCTGCTCCTTATTACCGGAATAGCGGAAATTGGTAAACTGCATACCATCAAATCGGCTCAGGCCCGATTCCGTGCCAAACCAGAGATAATTGTATTGATCTCTTAGCGCGCAATTGATGTGGTTGTGGATCAGCCCCTGATCGGAGGTCAAGCTCCGAAACGGATACATGTTGGTCTGGGCGAAAACAGCTGACTTCCCGAATAGAATTAGAATACAGAGAAGTATACGGTATGCTAAAGATGATTTTTTCTGCCTCATTGGTTATGCTTCTCCAATGATACAAAAATTGATTTATAAAAAAAAGGCGATATGTTTTGCATATCGCCTTTTGTATCATGTCGAATAATGGAATTATCCGTTTGACAAAGCTGCAGCGCCAGATACGATCTCGGTCAGCTCGGTTGTGATCGCTGCCTGACGCGCCTGGTTGTAAGATAATTTGAGTGATCTCAACAGGTCACCCGCATTTTCTGTTGCTTTATCCATCGCTGTCATACGTGCACCATGCTCGGAAGCATTGGAATCCAACACAGCTTTATATAATTGAATCTTGATGGCTTTGGGAATTAGTTCTTCGATGATCTTCTCTTTGGAAGGTTCGATGATATAATCCACTTCAGCTTCTATTTTTGCTTTATGCGTATGTTGCGTTTTATCTTCTGCAGGTAATAACGGTAAAATCTGCTCCGTTGTCAGCTCCTGGACAGCTGCATTTTTGAATTGGTTATACACCACTTCAACACGGTCAAAATTACCTTCCTTGAATTGTTCCATGATAAATTCTGTCACCATCGAAACAGATCCAAAATTCAAATCCGAAAACAAATCCGAGTGGTTGGCGATCATATTGAAGTTATGCTTTGCATAAAAGTCGTAACCCTTTTTTCCAATACCAATGATACTTAAATTACCTTTTGCATGTTGCTCAGCATATTTATTAAAAATCAAGTTATTGGTTGCTTTGATTACATTCGCATTGAATGCTCCAGCCAGCCCTCTGTTAGAAGAAACAACAACGATCAACACCTTATTTGGCTCACGGTCTATGGTGAACGGAGAATTGTTTCCTTCCACACTTGCAGAAACGTCTGCCAAAATATCTCTTAGTTTATTCGCATATGGTCGCAATTGTAAGATAGCGTTAGTAGCGCGCTTCAATTTAGCAGCCGAAACCATTTTCATAGCTTTCGTGATCTGCTGTGTTGATGTTACGGAGGTGATCCGGTTTCTTACTTCTTTTAAATTTGCCATATCTAAGATTGGAGATAGGAGATCTGAGATAGGAGATTTAAGAAATCTTTCAAAGACATCTCAAATCTCAAATCTATCATCTCACATCTGATTAATATTTTGATGCTAAATCTTTAGCTACTGTTTCTAATACTGCAGTCAACTCATCTGTAAATTTACCAGCTTTGAAAGCCGCCAAAACTTCTGGATGACGTTGCTCCAATTGTGTTAAGAATTCTTCTTCAAATTCTCTTACCTTGTTGACAGGAACATTACGCAACAAACCTTTTGTTCCGGCATAGATGATCGCTACTTGCTTCTCTACTGACACAGGAGAATATTGTCCTTGTTTTAGGATCTCCACGTTACGGACCCCTTTGTCCAATACAGCTTTGGTAGCCGCATCCAGGTCTGAACCGAATTTTGCAAAAGCTTCCAGTTCACGGTACTGCGCCTGATCTAGCTTTAAGGTACCCGATACTTTCTTCATCGATTTGATCTGAGCATTACCACCCACACGGGATACCGAGATACCCACGTTGATCGCAGGACGGATACCGGCATTGAATAAGTTGGACTCCAAGAAAATCTGACCATCTGTGATGGAAATTACGTTGGTTGGGATGTATGCCGAAACGTCACCTGCCTGCGTCTCAATAATCGGAAGGGCTGTCAATGAACCACCACCTTTCACCAAATGTTTGATAGACTCCGGAAGATCGTTCATGTTACGTGCGATATCGTCTGATGAGTTGATTTTCGCAGCACGTTCCAACAAACGGCTATGCAAATAAAACACGTCACCAGGATAGGCCTCACGACCCGGTGGACGACGCAACAACAAAGATACCTCACGGTAAGCCACAGCTTGTTTAGACAAATCGTCATAAACGATCAATGCTGGACGGCCTGTATCGCGGAAAAACTCGCCGATAGCAGCACCCGCCATTGGCGCGTAAAACTGAAGCGGAGCAGGATCAGCAGCAGAAGCAGCAACCACAACGGTATAGGCCATAGCACCACGTTCCTCTAATGTACGCACGATATTTGCCACTGTAGAGTTCTTCTGACCAACAGCAACATAGATACAAAATACAGGCTGACCTGCATCGTAGAATTCTTTCTGGTTTAAGATCGTATCGATACAAACCGCAGTCTTACCTGTCTGACGGTCACCGATAACCAACTCACGCTGACCACGGCCTACCGGAATCATCGCATCAATCGCTTTGATACCTGTTTGCAATGGCTCTGTTACAGGCTGACGGTAGATAACACCAGGAGCTTTACGCTCGATCGGCATTTCATACAATTCACCTTGAATAGGTCCTTTGCCATCGATTGGCTGACCCAATGTATTCACCACACGTCCCAACAATCCTTCTCCAACTTTGATGGATGCAATACGGTTGGTACGTTTAATCGTATCACCTTCTTTGATTTCATCCGAAGGCCCCAAAAGAACGACACCGACGTTGTCTTCTTCTAAGTTTAATACAATACCTTGTAATCCGTTATCAAATTCAACCAACTCACCGGACTGAACTTTAGTTAAGCCGTAAATACGAGCAATACCGTCACCCACAGCAAGTACGGTACCCACTTCCTCTAGTTCGGCTTCTGATTTAAAGCCCGACAATTGTTCTCTTAAAATTGCCGATACTTCATCTGGTCTTACCTCTATCATTTTAATTATTATAAGGGGTTTTTTGATTTATTTTACTTTGCAGGATCAGAGCTTATTAATTTCCCTGATTCAAATATCTTTCTAACTTATTCAATTTACCAGCAATACTTGCATCAATTTGGCGGTCGCCAATATTGACCACAAATCCGCCAATCAGACGGCTATCAACCTTATTGGTCAAAATCACCTGTGCGTTGGTCTCTTTTGCAAGTACGTCTTTCATCGCTGTTAAATTAGCCTCCGAAAGCGGTGCCGCGGACGTTACTGTCGCTTTTACAATACCTTTTACCTCATTGTACTCACGGATAAATTCCTGAGCGGTAGCATAGACGATGACACCACGACCTTTGTTGATCATGATCTTAAAGAAGGCTAAGATAGTCGGATTGATCTTATCTTTAAATAAAGCATCCAATACACTTTTCTTCTTGTCCAATGGCACAATAGGATTGGCTAAAATAGCCTGCAATTCTGAACTGGATTTCAACACAGCGATAAACGACTCCATATCCGTTTTGATAGTCTCCAGTGAGCCTTGCTCGCTAGCCAAATCAAGTAAAGATTTTGCGTATCTCGATGCAACTTTAAATACTGACATATTCTCTTTCGTAATTTAAGTGACCGGATTAGTTCAATTTAACATCATTAAGCAAATCTGCTACTAAAGCTTCCTGCTTACCTTGGTCCTCAAATTCTTTTGTTAACACTTTGCGAGCGATATCCAAAGACAAAGACGAAACTTGTGATTTCACTTCAGCCAAAGCCTTATTCTTTTGTTCATCGATTTCTGCTTTTGCCTGCGCAATCATCCTTGCACCCTCAGCTTGCGCCTGAGTTTTAGCTTCAGCAACGATTTTCTCTTTTAGCTCTTTTGCTTCTTTAAGGATAACATCACGTTCTGCACGAGCTTCTTTCAGTAATTGTTCGTTTTCATTGGTCAAACGAGCCATCTCCAATTTAGCTTTCTCCGCAGCTTCCAAAGCATTAGCAATTCCTTGCTCACGCTCATCCAAAGCATTTACGATAGGTTTCCAGGCAAACTTGCCTAACAAAAAGATCACAACCAATAAAATGATTAGTTGCCAAAAGAACAAACCGTACGAGAACTGATTAATTAATGCTTCCATTTATATACAATTGTAAATTATAATTTTCTTTTGTCTGTATTTTTTTGTTTAAATACAGTCTGCAACCAACCGTTGCAAACTGTATCTAGTAAACTTTTAATCAGCTTGGATTATTTACCTAAGATTAAAGCACCGAATGCTAAACCTTCAACTAAGGCACCAATGATGATCATCGCAGTTTGAATTTTAGATGCTGCTTCTGGTTGGCGAGCGATAGCTTCCATAGCTGAACCACCGATTTTACCTAAACCTAAACCTGCACCGATTACGATTAAACCTGCTCCAATTAAGTTGTACATAATAATTATTTTATAAAATTTAACAAAAAAATTCAATTAGTGATGTGCGTGCTCTTCAACAGCCATACCGATAAATAGGGATGACAACATCGTGAAGATAAAGGCTTGTAAAAACGCAACCAGTAACTCCAGGAAGAACAACACCAAAGTCAACAACATAGACACACCGATACTACCGGGAACCGTCAATTGTTGTTGGAATAAATAGACGATTGCTATCAAGCCCATTACTACAGAGTGACCTGCTGTAATATTCGCAAATAAACGCAACATCAACGAGAAAGGTTTTGTAAACATCCCCAAGACCTCGATAGGTGCCAAAATAAATTTAAACGGCACAGGTACCCCCGGCATCCAAAAGATGTGCTTCCAGTAATCTTTATTTGCTTTAATATTGGTGATAACAAAAGTGAATAAAGCCAGACATAAGGTTACTGTGATATTTCCGGTAACGTTAAATCCTAACGGCGTCAATCCCAATAGGTTTAACACAAAAATCAGGAAAAATACAGACAGTAAGTACGGCATAAACTCTTTGTAACGATGCCCGATATTTGGCACGGCCATTTCGTCACGAACATATAAAACTAAGGGTTCTAACACGCGACCTACACCTTTTGGCAAGTTGTTGACACCTTTTTTATAGGTCTTCGCCAAACTTGTAAAGCCCCAGAACAACAAGAAAGCCGCCAATAATAAACCTACTACGTTCTTTGTAATAGAGAAGTCTAAAGGTTTTGCATTTGTTGGATGATGCTCTTCATCGTAGTTAATCGTGCCAGCAGCATCTGTCTTATAGATTTTGCCATGATATAGCGCATAGTATTGACCATTTTTCTCAACAACAGACTCACCATGATGAAATTCACCCGAAGAGAAAACAACCAATCCATTATCAATAAGAATTACTGGCAATGGAAAACCATAATGTTTTCCTGCTTTTTTATCGGTGAACAAAGAAAAATAATGATCATCTTGCAAGTGATGTTGACTATACTCTTTGATCTCCTCAGCTTGGGTTTTAGGCGCATCCCCGTGCGCTTCTTCAGCTGCTTTTAAGGTAAAAGGATTGACAGCAAGAAAAATTACTGCAAATAATAAAAGTGCTCTCTTAAGATTCACCATTTCAGATTACTATTGAATAATAAAAAATTTTGCGCAAAAATACAATTTTATTTGGCATTCTCAGCATTTGTTCAAACTTTTTCCAAAAATAGTTTAGACCTTTTTATCTGCTTGATTTAAAGCATTAAAAGCGATGTATACATCGACAAACAACGAGATAAAAAATACGACCAAAAAGTTATATTCGATAAAGTCATTCTCAAAGGTATTTAGCCCATCTTTGATATAGATATAAGCTGCAACTGCCTTTAATAATACCAGCCCCAAAAAAAGAACGCCCAACTTTTCGGGCATGGACCAGCTGGCAAAAAACACCAACACGGCAACGAGCAACGAGGAACACAAACCAAACCCATACATTCCCAGTAGACTGTAGGAAGTTTGTGACCAATACAGGCCCAGCTGCATACCCGACAACACTAAATAATGCGCCATGAAACTAGCCACAAAAACGATCAGCAGCAGTAGTATGCTTTTCAGATAACTATTCATTCTTATTAATTTGATTTGCTTGCTTGATGAACTGGTACAAAGATACAATCACGCCTAAAAGCGTCAGGCCCTTCATACCCCATTCACCTGCAATCGCATATTTTTCGTCCAACCAACTGCCGACCCAGTAAAATAAATAAATGGTAATCCCCATCTGTATCGGCATGGAGGTAAACACGATCCACTTGTTAATCTTCTTATTGGTTTTTTCCTCTTTCAATTAGCTTATAATAAAGGTTGACAAATATACATCATAATTCGTTATACCTTACAACCCTAAAACTTTTTGTCCAATTTTAATATCTGGATAATCTACATCTGCTCCCAGAAGCATTTTAAGTTCAGATGATGACTTGTCGGGATGAGTCCGGATAACTTCTACGATGCGGTCCAGCTTGTCCTGGCTGATCAGCTCGGTAGCTTCCACTTCCGTGCCAACAAAATTGATCAGATGCCCATAGATTGTGCCCGCAACCATACCCCGTTTGCTTGCAATTTCCGGAATACTCATACCGTCTTTAAACATTTCTAAAGAGATATCCTTTGTATCGAGCTTTTTGCTTCCTTCTTCATCTGCACCCTGCACCGCTAGCTCCTGTTTTTCTTTTGTTTTGACACGTTCGGCAACATCAAGCATGGCCGTCTGAAAGTCTTCCCGTTTAGACAATGTTTCGGCAATGATCAGACAGTGCTGCAACTGCTCACGTTTGCGCTTATAATCCAGTAACAGCGCCTTTAGTTCGTCAATGTATTTCTTGGTTCGTTTTCTGATCTGATACTCTTCGATATGCTCGGTCAGCGCTTTGATCAGATCAATATCCATCCGAGGCAAAAACCAGTTGACGGCGGCTGTCGACCGTTCACAGATCAGGTCGTAATCAATCGCGTCTTTATCCCGAAGTAGATCATATAACAGCACAATAAACTTGTGTGCCACCTTTTCCTGTGTCTGCAGCTGACCCACCAGTTGCTGAAACACCTCTACGGCTTTTTCCTTCCCATCAATATTCCGATCGTCCAGCGACTTTAGCAATTCAGAAGTTTCGGTCAACAGCCCATCCCAACGGAAACCATTCATCAAGATCTGCCCCAGATAGCTTCGCTGACATTGCTCCAGGATCTCCTGGATATTGGTTTGAGACTGTGCCCGCTGCGCAAATTCGACCACCTGATAGTCTGTCCGGATAGCATAAGGAGGAATGATGGATTTAAGCACCAGCCCCTCTAAACTCGTCAGCCGGCTTAAAGCCACATAAACCTGCCCAGCCGCAAACGATGTCCCCGCATCAATAATGGCTTTGTCAAATGTCAGTCCCTGGCTCTTATGAATAGTGATCGCCCAGGCCAGACGTAACGGAAATTGCGAGAACGTACCCAACACCTCTTCCTTGATCTGATCCTGTCCTTTGTCATAATTGTAGCGGATATTTTCCCAGGTTTCCCGTTTCACTGTTACCGGATCCGAGCCATCCGGAAAAGCCACTGTGACAGTACCATGAACGGTATCAATGTCCTTCACTGTACCTATTTTGCCATTATAATACTTTCGCTCATCACCCGAATCGTTTCGGATAAACATCACCTGTGCCCCCAATTTTAGCGAAAGGGTCTCCTCCGCTGGGTAAGCCCCCTGGGCAAAGTCGTCCTTCACCACCGCCTTCAAATTGAGCATCCTGCCCGGCAACGATGCCAGCTTCGCGCTGTTGATCTCATCGGCAATCCGGTTGTGGGAAGTTAAGGTAATATACTGTTCGTCGTCCTTCGGAACAAAATCTTGTTGATAATAACTGTTTAAGGTCGTCAGCATATCACTTGTACATTGATTGTTGCGGATAGCATTCAAAATCGAAATAAACCCCTCATCCTGTTGCCGGTAAATCTTATTGAGTTCGAGCATGACCAGCGGATTATCGCGCAGCACCTTTGCATTGAAAAAGAAAACCGAAGAATAATGATCACGCAGTATAGTCCATTCCGTGTCTTTCACTACCGGTGGCAACTGATATAAATCACCTATAAACAACACCTGAAGACCACCAAAAGGCCGCATATCCCGCCGTACCGACTGCAATATCACATTGATGGCGTCCAATGTGTCTGCCCGCACCATGGAGACCTCATCAATTACCAGCAGTTCGAGTTCCTGCAGAATGGCACGGCGTTGCTTTGTAAGCTTAATGGTACTGAATAAACGGGACTTATTATAAATATGACTATCCTGCTCATCCCAGCGCAGTTCATAATCTTCGACAAAAGTGCCAAAGGGAAGCCAAAACAAAGAATGTAGCGTGGTTCCCCCCGCATTCATTGCCGCTACTCCCGTGGGTGCCGTGATTGCCATTTTCTTATAGCTGTGTTCACGGATATATTTTAAGAAAGTCGTTTTTCCGGTACCTGCCTTCCCCGTGATAAATAGGTTCTGATTGGTCTGGTTGACAAATGCAACAGCCTGCATAAATGCGGTATTCTCCCGATCGACTTGAAAATTTGACATATTTTGAAATTAGATGATCACAAAACTAAGGATTTCATTTCGAAATCGCAGGCTGCCTTTTATTTGAAGAGTGACGGCAAAATACATTAATTTTGATGATTTTAATATAGCTAAAACGGTTAACTAAAAAATATTAATGATTTTTTTCTATATTTAGCTGCTGAATAAATGATCATAAATTTTTAGAAGTTTTATAACATGGCTATAGATAAAACCGCATTATTTGAAAAAGTGCAGGAAATGTTGACATCCAAAGGATTCAACATCGAGAAGTCGGATGCTACCCGTCCTTGGGGTGGCTTTTTTGTCATTGACGAATCACAGGCGCAGGAGTTTGCGAACGAATATTTCGGAGGGCTGGATGTGCAGGAATTAAAAATTTCCGGAAAATTAAGTCCAAAAATTCTGATCGTTGCGCCAGAGAAGAGACTTTCCTGGCAGTATCATCACCGCCGTGCTGAAATCTGGCGCGTTATCCAGGGAAATGTGGGCGTTATGGTGTCGGATACCGATGAGGAATCGGTTGTTTCAACCTTACGTGAAGGCGAAACTATCCGTCTGCGCCAAGGACAGCGTCACCGCCTGATCGGATTGGACGGATTCGGTATTTTGGCCGAGATATGGCAGCATACCGATGCTGACAACCCTTCCGATGAAGACGATATTGTACGCGTTCAGGACGATTTTGGCCGATAAGAATTTCTATTTATCGCCGACAAAAGGGTGTCCGGAATAACCGGACATCCTCCGTTTTTGCGTACTGCTCCCTTCCCGCCCTCTTTCACATTCTTGGCTCTGTCCTTCTTTGAGCTCAACTTTCCTTCCACATCGCTGCTCTTCGTTATCCGACAGGCTTAGTCCAAAGCGTAGCTTAGCCCATATCCTCAACCTGCCACTCAATTTCCGGTCCATACTAGTCCTTGCCATGCCTGCAGCTGTCATATGCCATGATTTTTTCTTTATGATTACTTACATTAATTGTAAAAATTTCCCGGTAATGGACGATTTTTCAAATTTGATGAAAAACAGCCGATATCTAAAAAATTTAGTCTTTGCTGCTACCGATCATGGTTTATTTTTTATACTTTTGTTAGCTAAGTTCAACATAAATTTATGAGTACATACAACGAAGACAGCATTAGGTCCCTGGATTGGAAAGAGCATATCCGCCTTCGTCCGGGAATGTACATTGGAAAGTTGGGGGACGGTTCGGCCTATGACGATGGCATCTATGTTTTATTGAAAGAAGTCGTCGACAACTCGATTGACGAATTTGTGATGGGCGCCGGAAAGACCATCGACATTACGGTAAACGAAAATAAGGTTTCGGTACGGGATTATGGCCGGGGTATTCCAATTGGGTCTGTGGTCGATGTTGTTTCTAAGATCAATACCGGAGGTAAATATGATAGTAAGGCGTTTCAGAAGTCTGTTGGCTTGAATGGTGTCGGTACCAAAGCGGTTAACGCGCTATCCAGCCAGTTTACCGTACAGTCTTATCGTCAAAATATCACCCGCATTGCGCAATTCTCCAAAGGCGAACTGATTAGTGATGAGCAAAAGGACACGACACAGCGCAATGGCACTGCCGTAACATTCTACCCTGACGACACGATTTTCAGAAATTACAAATACAGACTTGAATTTGTTGAAAACATGATCTGGAATTATGTTTTTCTGAATGCAGGTCTAACCATCAATTTTAATAACAAAAAGTTCGTTTCCGAACATGGTCTGAAAGATCTGCTGGAGCGCAATATCGATGCCGAGTCCATGCGCTATCCAATTATTCACCTGCGGGGTGATGACATCGAGATCGCTATGACCCACGGCCAGCAATATGGTGAAGAATATTATTCTTTTGTCAACGGGCAGCACACCACACAGGGCGGTACGCATCAGGCTGCCTTCCGTGAAGCTATCGTTAAGACAGTCCGCGAATTCTATAGAAAAGAATTTGATGCCTCTGATATACGGTCGTCTATCATTGGAGCAATTGCTATCAAAGTGCAGGAACCGGTTTTCGAATCACAGACGAAAACGAAGCTGGGTTCTCAAAGCGTAGGTCCTGAAGGTCCAACAGTACGTGGCTTCATCAACGACTTTGTCAAAAAAGCGCTGGATGACTATCTGCACAAAAACCCTGCTACAGCAGATGCCCTTCAGAAACGTATTCTGCAGTCGGAACGTGAACGCAAAGATATCGCCGGCATCAAGAAACTGGCAAATGAGCGGGCAAAAAAAGCATCCTTACATAACCGTAAGCTGCGTGATTGTAAAATTCACTTCAACGATAAAAACGAACGTAATCAGGAAACCACACTGTTTATCACGGAAGGAGATTCGGCCTCCGGATCGATTACCAAATCGCGGGATGTGCAGACCCAGGCAGTTTTCAGTTTGAAAGGAAAACCGCTAAACTCCTACGGAATGTCCAAAAAAATCGTATACGAGAATGAGGAGTTCAACCTGCTACAACACGCACTTAATATCGAAGATGGCCTCGACGGTCTACGCTACAATAATATCGTAATCGCCACCGATGCCGATGTAGATGGCATGCATATCCGGTTGCTGCTGTTGACTTTTTTCCTACAGTTTTTCCCGGATCTCGTAAAAGCGGGACATGTGTCTATCCTACAGACCCCCTTATTTAGGGTGCGAAACAAAAAGGAGACCATCTACTGTTATTCCGACGAGGAAAGACAACGGGCCATCAGCAAACTTGGCGGCAAACCCGAAATCACGCGCTTTAAAGGGCTTGGTGAGATTTCTCCGTCCGAATTTGGCCTGTTTATCGGAAAAGACATGCGCCTAGATCCGGTTATCCTGTCAAAAGACAATAAGATTCAACAATTATTAGAGTATTATATGGGCAAAAATACACCGGATCGACAAAAACACATTGTTGAAAATCTCCGCGTGGAAGTTGACCTTGAAGAAGAACTCACAAAAAAAGCGGGTTAATTTAAACCCGCTTTTTATCAACCGACAACCTATTTCATGCACAACCAAACCTTAATTCTGATCCAATGTCAAGATGCCGTTGGATTGGTTGCCAATATTTCAAATACGCTGGCCAAATATCAGCTCAACATCGTTACCATGCGCGAATATGTGGATGAGGAAGCCAACAAATTCTTTGTTCGCGTAGTATGCAATGGTTTATTCGCCGAACAGTCCCAGCTTGCACACTCTCTGGCGGAAGTACTCCCGCCCTCGGCACAGATTCAGATCAACCCCAGTAACCGCAAAAAAATTGTTGTCCTTGTCACCAAAGAACATCATTGCCTTGCGGATATCCTGGTTAGACAGCATTTCGAAACCTGGGGAGCCGAAGTACAGGCCGTCATCGGTAATTACGACAACTTACGTTCCTTTACCGAGAAATTTGAAATTCCGTTCCACCACATCTCCCATGAGAATCTATCCAAGGACGAGTTTGAAACAAAGCTGATCGAGCAGATCAATCAGTACAGTTTCGATTATATCATTCTGGCTAAGTTCATGCGTATTCTCTCCCCCAATTTTGTCGCGGCTTTCGAAAACAAGCTGGTCAACATCCACCATTCTTTTCTGCCGGCCTTTATCGGCGCCAATCCATACAAACAAGCGCATGCCCGCGGGGTTAAAATTATCGGCGCAACAGCCCACTTTGTAACTGACCAGCTCGATGAAGGCCCCATTATCGTCCAGGACGTCCGACATGTTAATCACACGTATACCGTAAAAGATATGGTGACTGCAGGAAAAGAAATTGAAAAAGCAGTATTGAGCAGGGCTATTCGTCTACTCAGCGAAGATCGGGTCATGCTCAACGACTATAAGACGATCGTCTTTGAATAAAGATGATCAGAGAAATCTCTAAATAGACGAGCGGGACGCTTACCCAACGTCCCGCTCGTCTATTTTTCTATGTTAGTCCAGCAAATTATTCCACCAGCTTGCGGAACTTACCGAAAACACCCAACGGTAATTTTGGTCCGGCCGTAGCCTGCAAAAATAGCTCACCAATTTCCAGGTTTTCAACCGCAGGGAAAGCCGTTTTGATTAAATTTTCAACAATTACCGACGAAAAGCCCAGAGAATAGGTATTTAAAATCAGGAAATGTTCCTTTGGATCCAATAATTGAACAACTTCGGTCATCATTTCCATAATGTGATCTTCCAGCTTCCACTTCTCCCCCTTCGGTCCATGTCCGTATGCCGGTGGGTCTAGAATGATTCCATTGTACCGGTTGCCACGTTTTAGCTCACGTTTCACAAATTTCAACGCATCTTCCACTACCCAGCGGATATTATCCAGATTGGAAATCTCCATATTTTCATTGGCCCAGGTCACTACCTGTTTGATCGAATCCACATGAGTTGTATCTGCTCCCGCAGCCTTTGCAATCAGCGATGCACCCCCCGTATAAGCAAATAGATTAAGTACTTTGGGATTTTCCGTTTTAAACGAGCGTACAGACTCTGAAATATAGTCCCAGTTGACAGCCTGTTCCGGAAAAATGCCTACATGTTTGAATGATGTAAGTCCCAGTCTAAATTTGATCGCCACATCATTATTTTTATATTGGATATGCCAGCGGTCCTGGATTTTCGGATTTTTCTTTAGCCAGTCACCCGAAGTCGCCGATCGTCCCCTGAATTTAATATGGTACCTTTTGTTCCATTCCGCATCACCCAGCGCCTTCGGCCATACCGCCTGAGGTTCTGGCCGAATCAAAATAAGGTCGCCAAAACGTTCCAATTTTTCAAAATCACCACAGTCAATAAGTTCATAGTCCTTCCAATGCTGTGGCGTCAATAGTTGTATATCTGTTGTTGCCAAAATCAAATTTTTCCGACAAAACTAAGCTAAATTTCTTTGATATTGAAATTTCACCGCAGTCCCTACTTTTAAATAGGTCTGACAGCGGCTATCGGGAACACCATCCTTCGCCTTATTCACCTAAAGAAGCTTTTGCGCTCTTCATTAAAGGACTCGCAAAAACAAAATTATTCAGCTCCTCTACATCAGACCGCATCATATCCTTATTGGATCCTTCCCAGAACTTTTGTCCTTTATATAAGAACAAAATATACTCCCCAATACCCATTACCGAATTCATGTCATGCGTCACCACGACCGTCGTACAATTAAGTTCCTGGGTAATTTTTAGTACCAGCTCGTCAATGACGATAGACGTCTCGGGGTCTAATCCTGAGTTGGGCTCATCACAAAAAAGATATTTGGGGTTCATGCTGATGGCGCGGGCAATACCGACACGCTTTTTCATTCCTCCTGAAAGCTCTGCCGGGTACAGCTTATTACGTCCTTCCAGGTTCACTTGTTCCAGACAATGATTCGCCCGGTCCAATTTTTCCGATTTGGACATATCTGTAAACATGTCCAGAGAAAACATGATATTCTGTTCGACAGTCATCGAATCAAAAAGCGCAGAATTTTGGAAAAGCATACCAATTTCCTTACGGATGGGGACACGCTCTTCAAAATTCATGCGAGTAAAATCCTGACCATCGAAAAGGACCCTGCCTTTTTCCGGATGATGTAAGCCAACGATGCACTTTAGCAAAGTACTTTTGCCGGATCCGGATCCGCCGATAATCAGGCTCACCTTTCCGGGTTCAAAATTTGCACTGATTCCCTTCAGAACGTGATTATCGCCAAATGACTTATAAATATCTTCTATTTGAATCATATACCCTTTTTAAAGCATTAATGCTGTAATCACATAATCTGCTGCCAAAATAGTAATACAGCCCACCACAACAGCCTCGGTGCTGGCCTGCCCCACCTCCAGCGCTCCCCCCTTCACTTTATATCCCTTATAAGCCGACACAGACGTAATGATAAATCCAAAAACGACAGCCTTAACCAATGCTACCGTTACTGTAAAGCCGTTAAAACTATCTTGGATACCCAAGATATAATCTGCAGGCGTTACCGCCCCCGAAAGGGACCCACCGACCAGTCCGCCGACCAGAGCACACACAATCGCTATAATAACCAGCATGGGTATCATTGTTACACCAGCCAATATTTTGGGCAATATCAGATAGCCCGGCGCGTTGATCCCCATGATCTCCAAAGCATCTATCTGCTCGGTAACCCGCATGGAGCCGATCTGCGAGGAAATCGATGAGCCGATCTTTCCCATCAAAACCAGTCCCGAAATCGTCGGCCCCAGTTCTAAAATGTTGGAATCTCTATTGATAGACCCAATGATGGAGTTCGGAATAAGGTCCGACACCATCTGAAAAGCAATCTGCATAGTCATTACAGCTCCGATAAAGGTCGAGATGATCACGATAAGTCCTAAAGAACCAATACCGATGTCGGTCATGGCCAGTACAGTCTCTTTCCAGTAGATACGCCCTTTCTCCGGCTTTTTAAACACCGATTTCAGTAATATCAGATATGCGCCAATGTGATGAAAAATCATAGTAACCAGTTAATTCGCGGTAATACCCATAATCGTATTATCCGTATCCAATGTATTTATTAAAGGTAATTAATTCCAGCAAATATATAAACAAGCAAAAAGCCAAAAAGTCGGAGAAAAACAAATTTACTTACCGATCAATTAGCGACATTTACCGAATTTTTATGTATAATAGCCTAATCTTTGGTACAGTATCCGCATAGGCAGCGTACTTTTGGGCTATATAACAAACGGAATTAGTCATGAATACACAACGTATAACAACCGGAATCACGATTCTTTTTATAGGAGTGATCTTATTATTGTCCCAGCTCAACAGTATTTCATTCAACTGGGTGGGCATTTTTAAGTATTGGCCACTGTTTATTGTGCTTGCCGGTATCCGTATGCTCGTCCCCAAAGATCAGCAGATAGGTCAGTTTATCGCCATTGGTGCTACAGTAGTCATTCTGGGCTTCCTGACTTTCGTCGGTCTTTCCACTCCCAAGGAGCCCCTGTTGACGCACTTGTTAAAAAATAAAGGTGTCAATATCAATGTGGACGACCCCAACGACAAAACGAACTATACGACACAAAAACTCGAGGTACCACTAGACACCAAAATTCAACGTGCAAAATTGAACATTGATCTCGGAGCGACTGCCCTGAAGAACGACAGCAGCACGACAACTGCACTTTTTACGGCGTACAACACCTCCAAGGAATACCTTTTGGGTATGACAACACAAGGAGACTCTCCTGATAAAATGAATATTACTTTAAAAGGCAAATTCAGAGACAAGGATTTTAACGGCAAAAACAACAATACATACATTGCGCTCAATTCCAATATCATTTGGAACCTGAATTTTGATATTGGCGCGATCGATGCCAAACTGGATCTTTCCCCATACAAAATAGAGGCGATAGACATCGACGCCGGAGCCACTAGCCTAAAACTTAAACTGGGACAGCCCATGGCGACCACCAAAGTCTCCATGGATACCGGAGCATCATCCGTCGAAATTGCCATCCCTAAGGACGCTGCATGCCGCATCACCAGCGACAATGCGCTCTCCTCAACGGATTATGAAGGTGACTTCTTAAAAAGTGACGGCTTTGTCAAAACCACCAATTACGATACGGCCACACATAAATTTGATTTTGATATCAATGGCGGCATAACATCGATAAAAATCAGAAGATATTAATTGCCGAAGGATATTTAGCCAAGAAAGCCTAACTTTGTGTTATATATGAACACAAGTAATATGTTGACTTTACCGGGAATCTACTGCAATTCCAAGGTAGATTATTCAAGATGGAAGACCAGGGAGATCCAGATTGGTGATGTCCCTATGGGCGGAGACAACCCTATCCGTATCCAAAGTATGACTACAGTGGACACGATGGACACCCTGGGATCTGTAGAGCAGACCATCCGGATGGTTGAAGCCGGCTGTGAATATGTTCGTATCACTGCGCCAAGCATCAAAGAAGCACAAAATTTAGCCAACATCAAAAATGAGCTCCGCAAGCGGGGGTATAAGGTGCCGTTGGTTGCCGATATCCATTTTACCCCGAATGCAGCTGAGGTAGCGGCACGTATCGTCGAAAAAGTACGTGTCAACCCAGGCAACTATGCCGATAAAAAGAGGTTTGATCAACTCTCTTATACAGAAGAGGCCTATAAACTCGAACTAGAACGTATCTATACCAAATTTGCACCTTTAGTCAAGATCTGTAAAGAAAATGGCACTGCAATGCGTATCGGGACCAACCACGGTTCGCTATCTGACCGGATCATGAGTCATTATGGTGACACCCCTGAAGGGATGGTGGAATCTGCCATGGAATTCATACGGATGTGTGAAGACCTCAATTTCTATAACCTCTGTATTTCGATGAAATCGTCCAATCCTCAGGTCATGGTTAAGGCCTACCGCCTACTAGTTGAAAAGATGGTTTCTGAGAACATGAATTATCCACTACACCTGGGCGTGACCGAAGCGGGTGATGGTGAGGATGGTCGTATAAAATCGGCTGTCGGTATCGGAACCTTATTGGAGGATGGTCTGGGCGATACCGTACGGGTGTCTTTGACCGAACAACCTGAGCGCGAGGCTCCGGTAGCTATTGCATTAGTCAATAGATATAGTAAACGCAAAAAGCAGCTGGCCGGGCAGCGGCAGCCGGAAATTATTCAGTTCTCACCGGATAGTTCTGCACAGCCTTATCTGAGCCAGGAGGTGAATACCTTTATCGGAGGCTCACTGGTACCACGCATCGTTATCGACATTTCCAATGAAAATCTAAAAGATGCCCAAATTCTCGCTAAAGTAGGCTATCGCTACGATATGCTTCTGGATAAATATCACATGGGCGAACAGTCAGTAGACTTCGTTTATCTGGGTGACAATTTGCCCTCATTTACCATGCCGGCAAATTTAAAGCAGGTTTATAATTTTACCACCTGGTCTACACTCAAGGATATAACAAATATACATCCCCTTTATACGTTGCATGAGTTTGTGCATGCAACACGAAAAGACCGGGTGCTCAACATGGTCAAGATCAGCAATGCGGATTTGGCAACAGCTGTATTTGAGTCTTTGCAGCTGGATAATACGGTTGTATTTATTGTCGAAACCGACCATATTCACGGAATGGCTGATCAACGGCAATTTTTCAGAAACCTACAAGATATTGGGATCGACAATCCTGTCATTATCAAAAGGACCTATCCCAAGGAAGAGTTCTCGGGACCTGTCGGTGATTTTATGAATCCCGAAGAGCCGATCTCCAAGATACAGCTCTATGCGTCTACCGACATGGGGGCACTACTGATTGACGGCCTGGGTTCAGGGATTTGGATCGATTCACCTGCCACAGCGCTGGAGAATATCGCCTCGCTATCCTTCGGAATACTGCAGGCGACCCGTTCCAGAATATCAAAAACGGAATATATATCCTGCCCCAGCTGCGGCCGTACACTGTTCGACCTCCAAGAGACCACACAGATGATCCGAAGCAGAACCAACCATCTAAAAGGACTGAAAATAGGGATCATGGGCTGTATCGTGAATGGCCCGGGCGAAATGGCAGACGCAGATTACGGTTATGTCGGTGCGGGGCCGGACAAAGTCACATTATATCGTGGCCAGCAAGTCGTCAAAAAAAATGTCAGCTCTGCACAGGCCTTGGATGAACTGATCAAAATTATTAAAGATGACGGATTATGGGTAGATGAAGTACAGGAATAGGAATAAAAAAAAACGGGAGTCCTTGGATTCCCGTTTTTTATCTAAAATTATAATAATCTACTTTCTTAACGTACTGAAAATCGTTTCACCACAGTTTCTGAACCAGCGACCACCCGAACAAAATAAAACCCAGTAGTCAGTTTTCCACCATGTTCAAAAGACAAATTCTGAATACCCCCCTCTAGATTCCCGTTCATTAGTTGTAAAATTTCGTTACCCAATGCGTCCATCACCTTAATCGATACACTGGAAGACTTCGCTAATTTAAAAGACAAACTAATCTGTTCGGCAATAGGATTATAGAATACCTTCACATTATTAATGATCTTCTCATTATCCTTGCTGTTATTGTCGCCAAATGCCTCACTTTCCCAGGTCTGCTTCGAAAACGTATGGTCATAAGGAGATTTGGCATACACATGAACCACCCCGCTGCACCATGTCAGTGCGGTCAAAAGTGTTAAATAAGCTGCTTTAAGTAGATTTCTCCCCATAGTGTTAAATTAGACTTCAAATACTGGTTACGGTTTAATCAAATATAACGCTAACTATTTGAATTATCAACAACAAAGTTAGTATTTTGTTTAAAAGTTTTTCAGCGTAACGGGCCATGTCCGGATTCTTTTAACAAATTTTAACAGCTATTGCGCATGTCAAAGGAAATGCTAAAATTTGGCGCAGAAAATGTACCACATTAAAGTACAGGCAAAAAGTTTATTTTTGCAAAATATTGTGAAACAAAATAACACATAATGACAGATAATAGTCATCACAACAGTATCAACAAACTTAGCTTTGCAGGTTTGTTGATCAGCTTAGGAATCGTCTTTGGAGATATCGGAACTTCACCCTTATATGTCTTCAAGGCAATCATGGGACAAGGTGCCATTCACAAAGATCTTGTTCTGGGCGGACTCTCCTGTGTCTTCTGGACACTAACCTTACAAACGACAGTAAAATATGTCTGGATCACCTTACGCGCTGACAATAAAGGCGAAGGTGGGATTCTTTCCCTTTACTCCTTGGTCCGCAAGAGAGCGCCTTGGTTAATATTTCCGGCCATGATCGGCGCGGCAACACTATTAGCCGATGGTATGATTACGCCGGCCATCACCATTTCGTCTGCAATAGAAGGTCTCGATATTAAGTTTCCCGGGCTGCCTACTGTTCCTATTGTAGTGACCATCATCTCCTTGCTTTTTATTATTCAACGATTCGGCACTTCGGTGGTCGGAAAAGTTTTTGGTCCCTTGATGACCATCTGGTTTACCATCATTGGCGTTCTTGGTTTATCCCATATTCATCTGGCACCGGAAGTCATGAAGGCCATCAATCCATACTATGCATTTCATATTCTGATTACTTATCCACACTCCTTACTTTTAATCGGTGCAGTGTTCCTTTGTACCACGGGGGCGGAGGCCTTGTATTCGGATATGGGACACTGTGGCAAAGCCAATATCCGCATCAGCTGGATCTATGTTAAAATTACGCTGATCTTAAATTATTTTGGTCAGGGAGCCTGGTTACTGACCCAAGAGGGCCGTGTACTGGGCGGAGCCAATCCATTCTATTCGATTATGCCCGACTGGTTTATCGGATATGGTATAGCCATCGCTACCATAGCTGCCATCATCGCGAGCCAAGCCATGATTTCGGGATCCTATACCTTGATTTCGGAAGCCGTGCGGCTTAACATTTGGCCGAAGGTGGCTATCCGTTACCCAAGCGAACATAAAGGTCAATTATATGTACCTTCCATTAATTTGATCCTTTGGATAGGATGTATGATTGTCATTTGGGTGTTTGAGGAATCCAGCAAAATGGATGCGGCATATGGGCTGGCGATCAACCTAACAGTGCTGATGACAACCATATTAATGGGCTATTTTTTAGCAATGAAAAAGGTAAATCGCGTACTAATTGGCATATTCCTGTTCGCCTACTTTGTCATCGAGCTCACCTTCCTTGTCGGTAACGGCGTCAAGATTGCGCACGGCGGCTGGCTGACTTTGCTGCTTGCTATTGCTCTTTTCGGAACCATGTATTGCTGGTATACTGCACGCAAAATCAAGAATCGATTCGTCAATTTTATCAATATCAATAAATATTATCCCATTATCTCCGAATTAAGTGAGGACAAATCAGTACCTCCATTTGCCTCCCATTTGGTATACCTGACCAGTGCAAACTTTAAGTCTGAGATAGAAGCCAAAATTATCTATTCGATCATTAACAAAAAACCAAAGCGTGCTGATGTATACTGGCTTGTGCACGTTGATGTGATGGACCATCCGCATACAAGAGAATACTCCATTGATCAGCTGATCCCCGGAAAGCTGATACGCATTGATTTTAAATTAGGTTTCAGAGAAGAACAGCGTATCAGCCTCCTTTTTAGAAAAGTAGTAGAAGATATGGTAAAAAAAGGCGAAATTGATATAACCAGTCAGTACAATACTTTACGCAAGCATAATATTCCGGGGGATTTTAAATTCGTCGTACTGGAAAAGGTTCTATCCAAGACCAACCAGCTGACCTGGATAGAAAAAGTCATCATGGATATTTATGGCTATCTAAAAAAAATGAGTCTCTCAGAAGAAAAAGGCTTTGGCCTGGACTCGAGTTTTGTAACGGTGGAACGGGTTCCGTTAAATTTTCCACAGACCTCCGAAGTCCATCTCATACGCAAAGATTAGTATATGAAAAGGTGATGCTGCAGCATCACCTTTTTTATTCGGCAGAATTGCTTTACTTTTGTTGCAAATACAGAACATAATGGCAGACGCTAATCCCAAAAAGAAATTACACCCTCGAAATAGACATCTCGACAACTACAACTTTGACGAACTCAGCAAAGTCGAACCTTCCTTAAAAGATTTTGTTACATTAAATGCTTACAAAGTAAAAACAATCGACTTTAATAATCCCGAAGCGGTGAAAGCCTTAAATCAGGCTCTTTTAAAAAAGTACTACAACATTCAGCACTGGGATATCCCTCAGGAAAACCTTTGTCCTCCCATTCCGGGCAGGGCTGATTACATCCACTACGCCGCAGACATTCTCGCCAGGGACAACAATGGCGAAATCCCAAAGGGCGGCAAAGTACGCATCCTGGATATCGGCGTGGGCGCCAACTGTATCTATCCCATCATTGGCCACCAAGAGTACGGATGGAGTTTCGTAGGCTCCGAAATCATTAAAAAAGCCTACAAAAACGCAATTGAAATTACCCGGACCAATATGAGCCTGAAAAAAAGCATACAAATACGGCTGCAGAATAATCCAAAAGCCATCTTCAAAGATATTATTCTTCCCGATGAAAAATTTGATATGGTCATCTGCAACCCACCCTTTTTCAGCTCACAAACTGAAGCATTGCAACAGTCTATACGCAAGACAACGGGTATTAAAGATGCTAAGGTAGGCGACAGCCCAGTCATACAGACATTTGCCGGACAAGGCAGCGAACTTTGGTGCGACGGAGGCGAGAAAGCATTTCTCACGCGCATGATATTTGAAAGCCAATTTCATAAAGATCAGGTGAAATGGTTTTCAACATTGGTCGCACACCGTGAAGATGTCAGATTTTTACTGCATAAACTAAAGAAAATCAATGTAAAAGAATCTGAAGTCATCCGTATGGAACAGGGCAATAAAGTAAGCCGGATCCTCTTGTGGAGATTTTAAACCATAAAACGGCTTATACATAATAAGACGGGCTGCTCAATCATTGCGCAGCCCGTTTGCTTATCAAAACAGATCCAAAAGTCCAATCGTTAGATCACAACCGATTTATTGAGTTTTGAATGTTTATAACCATACATAAAATACACCCCTAATCCGATTACCAGCCAGATCACAAAAATTATCCAGTTACTTGCTCCTAACTCAGTCATTAAATAAAGATTGATCAATATACCGATAACCGGAAGAAGTGAAAAATTCATCTTAAAGCTATATACGCTCAAGACAAGCCAAGTCAGCCAAAAAATAATAACGAGCATTTTGTGTTCCACAATCTCTACCCAGGATAGCCGTTCCCATTCGACAAGGATGTCTCTACCGTAAAGGTAGATGCACACAACAGCTATCAGTAGACCTGCTCCGACAAGATACTTACCATTCACGTAGGGAACTTTAAATTTGGATTTAGCCGATAGGCCTGAGTAATCCATATATAAGACACCTGCACAAACTAAGATAAAAGCGAAAAAAGTGCCTACACTTGTCAGGTCCACAAAAAAATCCATTTTGAAGAACAGCGATGGAATCGCTACGACCAGCCCTGTCACGATGGTGGCAAAGGAAGGTGTCTTGTATTTAGGGTGGATGGTTGCAAATTTCTTCCAAAGAAGACCGTCCCGGCTCATGGTCATCCAAATACGGGGCTGTGCCAGCTGATAAACCAAAAGAGCGCTGGTGATTGCTATGACAGAGGTCACCGATATAATGCCGGCCATGTGGTCAAAACCCACATATTTAAATACAAAGGCCAGAGGGTCTTTCACATTGAGTTCGGTATAGTTGACCATCCCCGTCAATACCAGCGTAATGGCCACATATAATACTGTACAGATTAGCAAGCAATAAATCATGGCTTTAGGTAGATCCTTCTGCGGATTTTTACATTCCTCGGCCGTCGTCGAGATCGAATCAAAACCTATAAATGCAAAGAATACAGCTGCTACACTACCCAGTACCCCCTGTAGCCCGTTGGGGGCGAAAGGCGTCCAGTTTTCAGGCTTTACATAGAATATCCCTCCGAAGATAACCGCCAGTATAATCCCAACCTTGATCATGACCATGATCATACTCGCTTTTTGTGATTCTTTAATCCCAATATATACAAGCCAAGTCACCAAAAAGGTGATCACTCCAGCCGGCAAATCAAAAATAATAGGCATCCCCGCGACCCGTGGAGCGTTATTGAAAGCATCTAGACCATGCTGATCTATCGCTGTAAGGCTGGCCATTCCATGTTGGTTCAGTTTGTCCACAGCATCGAAAGCATAACCCGGAGCCATGGAAAGCCAAGCAGGAATATGGATACCAAATCCCTCCAGCATAGACACAAAGTACTGCGACCAAGAAATTGCAATTACGGTATTGGATACAGCATACTCCAGAACCAAGGCCCAGCCGATAATCCAGGCAAACAGTTCACCAAATGCCACATAAGCATAAGTATACGCCGAACCGGATACCGGTACCGTGCTGGCGAACTGTGCATAAGCCAAGGCCGTAAAGACGCAGGCGAAAGCTGTAAAAATAAATAGAAGAGAAACAGCGGGCCCACCTTCGTAACTCGCCAGCCCAATCGTACTAAAAATCCCTGCTCCGACAATCGCGGCTATACCTAAGGAAACCAAATCCGTTACTCCCAATACTTTTGCTAAGCCAGTCCCCCCTTCTTTCTGCGTGTCGTGTAAGATCTGGTCAACACTTTTCTTTCGAAAAAGTCTATGTGACATGTAAATTAGTTTTATCCGTAAAATTTATGCGAAAATAAATATTTTCAAGGTCTTATACTATTGGTATTTTTTCGGCGCCTATTTAAAACCTACCAGTTCATAATGAATATAGTGATAAATGTCCTGATAATCGCTCATATGCTCGCGGAGGTAGGAAATAAGCTGTTCCGTCAATCGCTGCCGATGGGATTCCTGAACTTCAAACTGCCACAAACGTTTACAGATATTAAATAGCGCCCCGGCAATTTTTTCGATGTGTGCATAATCGTAAATGTATTTCCATTCGATAAACTGCTGATAAAACCGTTCAAATTTGGGAATATCGCTCAATTGATTTATTTGCAGAAACCTGCGGACGGCATTAGCATCTACCTGAATCAATGCTGTGTAAAACTTATCGATGGACACGGCATGCTGCTGGGTCAGAATATGGTCCAACAATAGTTCCAGAGCGATATGCGCCATAAAGGACGGACGTATTGGCAGCCCTTGCAAGCTACCCTGAATATGAAGTTTCAGCAGATGCGTATGACGAAAAAAGTAAGCCGAATTATGGAAAAGGCGATCGACTTCTATATGGCGGTTCCAACCGATATAGAGCTGCTCAAGCAACGGATGATCCATCAGTTCGACCTCGTACTGTCTGGGTTTCAAAACGAAAGATTTATCCGCATTTTTTACTAAGTCGGGCAACAGCCCCCCCACAATTCGCTCAGGGGTGGTCGCAAACCGTTCAAAATAAAAATGTGATAAAAAATTCATACTAGCTTATTAGCGTGTGCTTTTATCCGGAATTATTCGCTCAATATACGCTTAATCTCCTATCTTTGCATCTTGTAAATTAAAAAATTAAATCCATTTAACAATGAGCTTTGTAGAAGAATTACGTTGGAGAGGCATGCTACAAGATATTATGCCTGGAACTGAAGACTTACTGAATAAAGAAAAAGTCGCTGGCTATATCGGTTTTGACCCCACGGGAGACTCTCTGCACGTAGGACATCTAACTCAGATCATGACCCTGATCCATTTTCAGAATGCCGGCCACAAACCAGTCGCGTTGGTCGGTGGTGCAACAGGAATGATCGGAGACCCTTCTTTCAAATCTGCAGAGCGTAACTTATTGGACGAAGCAACCCTACAACACAATGTTGCTTGTCTAAAAAAACAGTTAGGCAAATTTCTTGAATTTGGAGAAGGTGAAAATGATGCCAAAATGGTCAATAACTACGATTGGTTCAAAGATTTTAAATTCTTGGACTTCATTCGCGACATCGGTAAAATGATCACCGTCAACTATATGATGGCCAAAGACTCCGTCAGGAAACGTCTCGAAGGTGACAATGGCCTTTCGTTCACCGAATTTACCTATCAGCTGATTCAAGGCTATGACTTCTATTACCTTTGGAAACACCACAACTGCAAGGTGCAAATGGGCGGCTCGGACCAGTGGGGCAATATTGTAACCGGTAGTGAGATGATCCGTCGTCAGGATCAGGGTACTGCCTACGCCATTACCACACAATTGATCAAAAAAGCAGATGGTCAAAAATTCGGAAAAACTGAATCCGGTGCGGTATGGCTCGATCCAAAGAAAACATCACCATACAAATACTATCAGTTCTGGCTGAACACCTCGGATGACGATGCAAAAAACTGGATTAAGATTTTTACGCTTAAAACGAAGCAAGAGATCGAAGCCATCATTGCCGAGCATGATGCAGCACCGCACTTACGTATTGTTCAAAAAGCCTTGGCAAAAGATATCACAATCCGCACACATTCCGAAGAAGCTTATGAAACAGCCATCAAAACCTCGGAATTCCTTTTCGGTAACGGTTCTTTAGATTTCTTGAATAACCTGGATCATGAGGCTGTGCTCGAAGTTTTCGAAGGCATCCCGCAATTCAGCGTACCAAGAAATGAATTAACAACCGGTATGAACATCCTGGACCTCCTGGCTGTACATACACAGGTATTTCCATCAAAAGGGGAAGCTCGTAAAATGCTTCAAGGTGGTGGCGTGTCCATTAACCGCCAAAAAGCAACGGACACTGAGCAGGTGATCAGTGAAACCCACTTGGTCAACAATAGATATATCATTGCACAACGCGGTAAGAAAAACTATTATCTGATCATTATTGATTAATTATTGGTGTGGATTAACGTCACAAGATCTCATAAAAAATCCCTTTTAATTTGTTAAAAGGGATTTTTTTATGAGGCCTGTATTCTCATTTATTTTAACAATTTTTCAAAAGCCCTGCGGGCAGCTCCTCTGAAATACACCTCCCCACAATATTGATAGCCCAGCTTGTCAAATACATGCAGCATTCCGGCATTGTCAAAATTCGTATCCACTTTAATACTGTAGACTTCATGGCCTACAGCAATCTCCTCCACGGCTTTCATAATTGCGGTACCCACTCCTTTTATGTGTGGATCCTGAGCCGACGCTAGCCGATGTATCCCCACATATTTTCCATCACTGAGCCATTGGCCTTCAATCGCGGTATAGGCCGGTTCTATATCAAAAATAATAGCGACATAGCCTATAATCTTTGTCCCCATCTCAACCACATATCCATATCCTTTATCAATGTCAGACTGTACGACCTCTTCATTGGGGTATCCATCCTGCCATTGTCGGCTTCCTTGCTCCTTTCGGAGCGCGATCGCCTGCTGGATGATTTCCCAGATTCGACCTTTATCCTGTTGCGTCGCCTTCCGTATTTCAAACTTATTCATATCACCTTTATTTATATTTGTAAAACTACATAATTTAGTGCAGCGGGAAAAGACAGGTTTCATCGTCCTGCGTTCTTGGGAGCCTCATTGTTGCCCCCTACGCGTCCACAGGGCATAGTATTTGCTTGCTGTAATTACTACTAAATCTTAATAGTCAAAACTAAAATTAATCGTTTATGCTACTGCCTGTCCGCATCAGCCAATAATAAGAAATGGTGGAATGAAAAAACTACAAACTTAAAATAATGATAGCGATGATCTTCAAAATACTATCAAAATAACTAAGTTTGTAAGCAGTATAATTGTGAGCTTTTCAATGTCAAATAAAGGAAATACATTTAGGCAGACCGGAAATTCAGTTTCTGGCAAGCGTGCCCCGCAAAGAGAATCAGCGACGTCCAAAAAAGAAAAAAGTCAGAAAAATAGCATCCCTCGAGATTATTCGGATGCGCAACAAAAGACGGTTAAAATTTTAGGGATCCTATTGATTTTGCTTTCGTTGGCCTTCGCCACAGCTTTTGTTTCCTATCTGTTCACATGGCAGGACGACCAAAGTTATATCGCCAAAACGAATGGAGGCTGGGCGACTCTTTTTAGTTCGTCCGAAGAGATCCATGATGAAGCAGTAGAACTCCCTGTTGTGGACAATAAACTGGGCAAATTCGGCGCGTTGCTAGCCAATCAGTTTATGTATGAGTGGTTTGGCGTAGCCTCTTTCCTCTTTATCCCGGTTCTATTTATTTTGGGATACCGTTTATTATTTAAAAAGTCACTCCTGCCACTATACCGGACTGTAGTATACTCTTTTGTCGCCATTGTATTTATTTCTGTGACCTTGGGATTTCTTCATGGTTTTATGGCCGACACGCCACATATGCTAGAAGGTAAATTCGGTTTCTGGACAAATAAGCTGCTGGAAGCACAAGTCGGCGTTGTCGGAGTAGGCTGTATCCTGGCATTCGCCTATTTGACGACCTTGATTCTGCTGTATAATCTCGATTTCAAATTCTTATTGTTCAGCAACCGTAGATCCAGACTGTCGGATGATTCCGATGATGAAGAGGAGGACGAAGCCTATGCAGCCAACCAGTTGCGTAATAAATTACATATCGAAGATGATTCCATTCAATCGGTCCGAGAGTCTTTTCAACGACCGGCTTCTATCAATGAAAGGTTTCAGGCCAACAGGGAGAAGGAACAGCGCGAGGACTTCGAACGGCCGGCATTTACACATCACCCTATTCCAGACGTTCAGATAGATCCTAAAGAAAAGGTGGTACTTGCGTTTGATGATAGCCCGATGGAACGCACCGAAACGACCCCTTCTATGAGTTTTACCATCGACCAGCCTGAAGAGGACAGCGAAGAGCATTATGCCCTAAACGTAGCCGAGCAACCGGTCTCCAAACCTGCACATGAGCCTGTCCCAGCTGACGAACCGCCATTAGAGGTCGAAGTCCCCGGCCTGGTCGTAGAAGATATCAAAGAAGAAAAGGAAATTACAGCCAGCGACCTCGTGGCCCAATTTGGACAATATGATCCAAAATTGGACCTTTCCGGCTACCAGCATCCGACTTTAGACCTGTTGAAAGACTATGGTACCGGCAAGATTACAATCAATCAAAATGAACTCGAGGCCAATAAAAATCGGATTGTTGATACACTGCGGAATTACAGCATAGAGATCGAAAGTATTAAAGCCACTATCGGTCCAACCGTAACCCTGTATGAGATCATACCAAAACCGGGGGTACGGATTTCAAAAATCAAAAACCTGGAAGATGATATCGCCTTGAGTCTGGCAGCACTCGGTATCCGGATTATTGCGCCAATGCCCGGAAAAGGTACCATTGGTATTGAAGTTCCAAATTCAAGTCCAGAAATGGTATCCATGCGGTCAGTTCTCGCCACGGAGAAGTTCCAAAAAACGGATATGGACCTTCCTATAGCGTTGGGAAAAACAATTTCCAACGAGGTCTATATCGCCGATCTGGCAAAAATGCCTCACTTATTGGTGGCCGGTGCCACCGGTCAGGGTAAGTCGGTCGGTATCAATGCCATTTTAACCTCATTGCTTTATAAAAAACATCCTGCAGAGTTAAAATTTGTACTTGTGGATCCTAAGAAGGTAGAGCTCTCCCTATTCAAGAAAGTTGAACGCCACTTTTTGGCCAAACTTCCCGACGAAGAGGAAGCGATCATCACCGATACAAAGAAAGTAATCAATACTTTGAATTCACTCTGTATCGAAATGGACCAGCGTTACGACCTATTGAAAAATGCGCAGGTACGTAATCTAAAAGAATATAATGCAAAATTTATCAATCGCAGATTAAACCCTGAGGAGGGTCACCGATTCTTACCATATATCGTTCTTATTGTTGATGAGTTTGCCGACCTGATGATGACAGCAGGAAAAGAAGTCGAAACCCCGATTGCAAGGCTTGCCCAGCTCGCCCGTGCGGTGGGAATTCACCTGGTCATTGCGACACAACGTCCTTCTGTTAACATCATTACCGGTACAATCAAAGCCAACTTCCCAGCGCGTCTGGCTTTCCGCGTGTTATCCAAAGTGGATTCACGTACCATCCTGGACACAGGGGGAGCCGATCAGCTGATCGGCCGGGGAGACATGCTCCTTGCCACGGGAAGCGACTTGATCCGTATTCAGTGTGCGTTTGTCGATACACCGGAAGTTGAACAGATCTCCGATTATATTGGAGCGCAACGCGGTTATCCTTCGGCATTTATGCTTCCGGAATACATCGACGAAAATGGCGAGGGCTCTGGCAGCGTAGATTTTGATCCAAAAGACCGTGATCAATTATTTGAAGAAGCTGCACGCCTGATTGTCATGCATCAACAAGGTTCTACTTCGTTAATCCAACGCAAATTGAAACTGGGTTACAATAGAGCTGGACGTATCATCGATCAATTGGAAGCTGCAGGTATTGTGGGTCCATTTGAAGGAAGTAAAGCGCGCGAAGTGCTTTACCCAGATGAATATTCATTGGAACAGTATTTGGAGACATTAAGAAAGGACAATTAAAATGAAAAAACACGGATGGTTATTACTACTGAGCTTTTTGCTATTCCTATCTGGGCAGCAAGGCTACGCTCAAAACGATGCGGCAAAAGCGTTGCTCAACAAGGTAAGCCAAAAATACAACAGCTATAAAACGATCCAGGCAAGCTTCACCTTGGCTGTAAAGCAAGCCAATGGAGGCTCGCATGCAGACGCCGGAACGCTATATCTCGATAAAGCAAATAATAAGTATCAGGTTAGCACAAAAAATCAGGTTTTGATTTCAGATTCCAAAACTCAATGGAATATTATGAAAGCTGAACAGGAAGTGGAAGTGTCAGAGGCAAGTAATTCGACTGCTGAAATTAACCCCACTAACATCTTTACGTTCTATACTTCGGGGTTTAAATACGCGCTCGCTGGCGCCGAGAAAGTGAAAGGTATGAATTTGAGTGTCGTTGAGCTTAGTCCCGTTGACAGCAAACGGAACTACACAAAGATTAAGCTCCGGATCAACAAGACCAACAATCAGATTTACGATACCACTGTCTTTGACAAAAGTGGCAATCGATATACATACACGTTGACTTCACAGGAAGGAAATAAATCACTACCTTCCAGCCTTTTCACTTTTAACAAAAACAATTACAAAGGATTTGATATCGTTGATTTAAGATAATTTATGATTGGATGCATATCAAAATAAAAAAGGATTTCTACTTAGAAATCCTTTTTTATTTTAAAACATATTGGCATCACGTTCCAGCGTCTCGGTTTCTTTATCCGCGTAACGCAAATAACCATGTTTCTGCGGGTGCTCAATAATTTCCTTCATCGAGACTAACTTATAGACATACGATGCCGTTTCGTTATTCAGTTTCAATGCGAAATAATCATCCTTTTTCTGTCTTCTGATTGAAGCTTTTAGGCTGCCATCACCAACATTATAAGCGGCGGCCACCAAAGTCCAATTGCCAAACTGCCTATAAAGGTACTTTAAGTAACGGGCTGCAGCATGCGTGGATTTTATCAGGTCCTTGCGGTCATCCACAGTACCATTGACCCGTAAGCCGTACAAGCGTGCCGTAGCAGGCATAAATTGCCAATAACCGCCGGCCCCTTTGGTCGAAACAACAGCCTTACTCAGGCCACTCTCCACCAATGGAATGTATTTAAAATCCTCTGGAATACCATGTGATCTTAGGATCTTAGCGATCGTAGGCAAATAGGTTTGTGCCTTTTTATGCATATCGTATGACCCTGTTTTTTTAAATGAAAATCTCCTGAAGAACTTGCGTAATTTGCTTTCCACCAGCGGACGGTCCGTCGGTAGGGAATCTTCAGCAAATGTCAATGAACTTAGGTAAGATTCAAAAGAATTACTTTTTTCTTTTTTCTCTTCGTCGTGTCCAGAATGGGCTGGAACTGTGACTAACTTCGTTGCAGCGATCCTATCGCCGTCAGAAGTACTACTGTGTGGGGTTGAGTATAATTTTGACAGCAATAATGCAAACAAAATCAGACTACTACATAAAACTTTCTTTCTTATCATTCACTCCCTTACTGCTATCCTATCCACGACTAAAATCGATCAAAAAATAGCTTGGTTCAAATTCAAGGGAACAAAGATAAACAGTATTTATTTAAAAAACAAATAGTTACCTTCTGCGCCATTTAAAGCCGCTTTTTTAGAGCGGCAGGATGACAAAAAGTGGAAAAAGATAAAAAGATAAGGATTTTTTCACAAAACCCAAAATTATACCTAACTTTGCAGTTCACATTTTAGCAAAATACAATGCCATTCAGCAACAAAAGGAACAGTCGTGATGACAACTCCAGAAAATCACGAGGCAACTCAGACGGCTTCAAATCCAGAAGCGAGCAGAACAGTAGTTTCGGCAAAAAATCGTCATACGGCAGCAAGGATCAATCAAGAAGAGATTCTTACCGAAAAGACGATAATCGTGAGAGCAAATCATTTGGCTCTAAAAAATTCTCAGACAAAACATCCTTTAGAGGGGATAATAGCTCTTTCCGTTCAAAAGACAATTCGGATAGGACGTTCAACAAAGGAGGACGTTCATTTGATAAAAATGATGCTTCTCGATCATATGACAAAAGAGACCATTTCAGACGTACAGACAAAAATGATTCCAGATCATTTGATAAAAAAGAAGGTGGTTTTGAAAAGAGAGATTCCTACAAACGTTATGAAAAAACTGACCGGTCGTCAAATGGACGGGGTAAGAGCTTTGATAAGCCCTTTAAATCTTCATACCGCAAATATGATGATGAAAGGGGGAGAAACTTTGATGACAACAAAAGTTTCAATGATAAAAAATATATAAAACGTCCTAAAAAACAGCCTGAAATTCCTGCAGAAGACGATGGCCTGATCCGTTTAAACCGGTATATCGCCAACGCAGGAATTTGTTCAAGACGTAAGGCAGATGAACTAATAACAGCTGGGGTTATTTGGGTCAATGGAGTTCCGGTGACCGAACTGGGCACCAAAGTTGATCCTGTTGTGGATGAAATCCGTTATAACAACGAACGCTTAAAACGTGAGAAGATGGTTTATGTTTTACTCAATAAACCTAAAGATTATATTACCACGACCGATGACCCACAGGAGCGTCATACCGTTATGGAACTGGTATCAAAAGCAACAAAAGAGCGGATTTACCCAGTTGGTCGCCTCGACAGGAATACGACAGGTTTACTCTTATTGACAAATGATGGTAATCTTGCAGAGAAACTTTCTCATCCTCGTAATAGCATTAGCAAGATCTATAACGTTGAGCTCAACAAGAGCCTGACGCAAGGCGACTTTAACAAAATCGCATTCGGTATAGAATTGGAGGATGGTTTCATTAAACCCGACGATTTGAGCTACGTACAAGGGGGTACTAAAAGAGAAATAGGCATTCAGATCCATTCAGGCAAAAATCGCATCGTACGTCGTATTTTTGAGTCGTTGGGCTACGAAGTTGTTAAATTAGATCGCGTAGTTTATGCAAATCTCACTAAAAAAGACTTACCACGCGGGCGTTGGAGATATTTGGAGGAACGAGAAATCATTCAACTAAAACATTTGATCTAGTCGAATCCAATAAAGATCAAAAAGGGCGGTCATTCAAATTCACCGCCCTTTACTTTTTCTTCCCTATGAAGTATATAAGTAGAAGAAAACGACAAATGGGCGGCGATCAACGATTGTGTATACAGTATGAACAGTCGCCTGCAGTGTATATTTCCGGTTGAAACGCACATCCAGCATATAGATTTTCACCATAATGTGGTGAAAATCTATATGCTGAAATAAACATTTGTGAAAAAAAATCAATTTATCTAAGTTTGCCCTTAGAAGAATAGCATAAAAAAACAATAAGACATGACTGATCCAAAAACCCTTTCATCCGTTGCAGAATTCCATAAGACATTCCAACATCCTATTCTGGACAAACCAATGATTCCTTCCGAACAACGATGTGCATTACGTGTATCCCTCATCGCAGAGGAGCTCAAGGAGCTGGAAGAAGCTATACAGGACAAAAATATCGTTGAGATTGCAGATGCCCTTTGTGACATTCAGTATGTATTGGCTGGAGCTGTTCTTGAATTCGGTTTAAAAGACAAATTTTCAGCACTTTTTGACGAAGTACAGCGCTCTAACATGAGCAAGGCCTGTAAAGATGAGGCCGAAGCCATCGCCACACAGGAACATTATAAATTGAAGGGGGTAGACTCCTATTATAAAGAAGTTGATGGTAAATTCTTAGTTTTTAGAACTGCGGATAACAAGACATTAAAATCAATCAACTATTCACCAGCAGACTTAAAGACAATTGTTGAAGGTTAATTAGCCGGGGCTCTACGGCAAAGTGAACTCATAAACAAGACGGGTTTCCCAAAGGAAGCCCGTCTTGTTTATGGTTATATTTTAAATGATTATGACACGCGCTCAAAGCTCAGTAACCAAGCGGCGGCGTCAGTAATTCTTCACGATTGGCATAAGCTACCTTGTACCACTCCCCGTGCTTCCAGTCCCTTATCGATATAAGTTTGAATTCCGGACTTCCCCAATCCCCAATTGGGCGCTATTAATAACTCTCTGTCTGCAAGCCCGAAAACTCGTTGAATGATCAGGTCTGGGCGTAACCGTGGAATAAATTTTGCCAAGAAGGCTGTATAACCTTCCAAGGAGAAGAGCTCGAAAGGCTCTCTTTTATACTTCACTCCCATAATCGAACCCTCAACGATATGAAGATGGTGCAGTTTAACGAACTTAATCTGTGGGAATCTATTGATCTCATCGGCATATTTAAGCATCATTTCCTCCGTCTCCCAAGGAAAACCAAAGATAGTATGCACACAGAGATCCAAAGGCGTATTTTGCAGCATTTCCATAGTCTTAACAAATTCGTCGTGCGAACAGCCCCTATTGATTCGCTCCAAAGTATCGTTATACATAGACTCCATTCCCATTTCCAGATCAACGTCATAACGATCAGTATACGACTCTAACAATGCGATCTTTTCAAAGTCCAGACAATCCGGACGTGTCCCCACAGAAAGCCCGAGGGTATTTTCAGGGTCGATACTTAAGGCTTCATCGTACATCATTTTTAGAAGATGCGTAGGCGCGTAAGTATTTGTATTGGGCTGAAAGTAGATGATAAACTTTTCTGCCCCATAACTATTACGGGCACGTGCGATACCAGATTCTACCTGTTCCCGTATAGAAGGAATTTTGCGTGCAGTATCCGGGGTAAAGGAGTCCACATTGCAGTAGGTACATCCTCCATAACCTTTACTACCGTCTCGATTGGGACAGGTAAAATTACCATCCACAATTACTTTAAATACCCGTTGCCCGTTGTATTTTTGCTTTAAATAAGCTCCGTAATGATTATACGGCTTAATTCCGTTATCCAATAATGTACCCATTGCGCTGCAAAGTTACTTAATAAAAATCAGAAATGGACACTTAGCTAAGATTAATAGGTCATACTTATTCCATTTCCAGATCCGCTGTCTCACCCAATAAACATATATACTTTAGATCCATCTTATTGGTCTGCCTATGGGGTACGCTGGGGCGGTGTACCGCTGTAAACGAAAGAAGCCCTTGACTGTTTCCAGCAAGGGCTTCCGTGTAAAAAAAGGCACCGACCTACTCTCCCACCTGTTACGGCAATACCATCGGCTCTGGCGGGCTTGACTGC